>Ga0068867_100002148_pt1 | contig 13831 bp, 20 predicted proteins | sample KBSMisM32_FD_65649 | JGI IMG/M metagenome (GOLD analysis project Ga0068867, IMG submission 65649) | Miscanthus rhizosphere microbial communities from Kellogg Biological Station, Michigan, USA - KBS Miscanthus M3-2 | ecosystem: Host-associated > Plants > Roots > Rhizosphere > Soil ...
CTCTCCTTCGTGCGCTCCGCGGCCGACGTCCGCGATCTGAAAGCCCTGATCGAGCAAGAGGGATCCCCGGCGCACGTGATCGCCAAGATCGAGAAGTCGGAGGCGGTCGACGCGCTCGACGACATACTCGCCGAGTCCGACGCAGTCATGGTTGCGCGCGGCGACCTCGGTGTGGAGATCGGAGCGGCGCTCGTCCCGCTGCTGCAGAAGCGGATCATCGCGAAGGCTCTCGAACGTGGAAAGCCGGTGATCACCGCCACCCAGATGCTCGAGTCGATGATCCATCACCCGGAGCCGACGCGCGCCGAGGCGAGTGACGTGGCGAACGCGATCCTCGATGGGACGTCGGCAGTGATGCTCTCCGGCGAAACCGCGATGGGCGAGTACCCGGTTCAGGCTGTGCAGACGATGGACCGCATCTCTCGCGCCGTCGAACCGTCGCTCGGATATCGCCATCAGATTCCCGAGGCCACGGAGGATCCGACGATCGGCAATGCCATGTCGAACGCGGCTTGCGATCTCGCTGAGGCGCTCGGCGCCGCGGCGATCCTCGTACCGACGTTCACCGGCCGCACCGCGTCTGCGGTTGCCCGCCTTCGGCCGCGCCGGCCGATCGTCGCGCTAACGCACAAGCAGTGGTCGGTGCACCAGATGGCGATCGAGTGGGGTGTGACACCGATCTGGATTCCCGAGTGCAGGGATGTCGAGGATTTGTGGAACCGCTCGATGGAGGCGGCAACGGAGGCCGGCCTGATCGAGACGGGCGACACGGTCGTGATCACGGCAGGGACTGCAGTCAACATCCCGGGCTCGACGAACGTCATCAAAGTCGACGTCCTCTAGAGAGGATCAGGCCGGCTCTGGGCGAAGGTGCCGCGCACATGGCTGCGCGCGCTTCCCGCCGACCTCCAACTGCTGCGCTCATGCGGCGCTGGCTCGCCGTGGCCCTAGTCGTCCTGATCGGCTATGCCTACTACCACCCTCTCCGCACGTGGCTCGAGACGAGACACGAGCTTTCGGGCCGGCGCACGGAAGTGGAGCAGCTCTCGGCAGAGAAGCGCGAGCTTCAGCAACGGCTGAATGCCTCAGCGAGCGCGGATGCGCTCGCACGTGAAGCGCGTCGTCTCGGGTACATCCGCCCCGGCGAGCACCTCTTCATCGTCAAAGGCATCCAGGCCTGGCGCCGCGCTCACACTACGATCGACGGTGATGGAAAGTGATCGCGCCACCGTCGAAGCCCAGCTAGGCAGGCCACCGCGCGCATTCAGGCGCGTCGTCGTCCGCTGTCCGTCCGGACACCCAACAGTCACCGAGCAGAGCCCGTACGACAGGGACGGAGAGCCTTTCCCGACGATGTACTGGCTTACCTGTCCGGCGCTAGTGGCGGCCGTCTCGAGGCTGGAGGCAGCGGGCGGTGTCGAGCGGTGGACGCGAGCGGCTGCCGAGGATCCAACCCTGGGCGCGAGTCTCGACCGCGCTCACGCCGAGCAGCGTGAGCTGCGACCTGAGCTCGACCTCGGCGTCGGAGGCGCCCGGCCCGGTGCGGGCACCCTCAAATGTCTGCACGCGCACGTCGCCTTCGCGCTCGCACGACCCGGCTACGTGCTCGGGGAACGCATCCTCGGCGAGCTCGATCCGCCGTGGCCCACCGTTTGCTCGGCTGACTAACGGATAGGTTCTCCGCCCGTGGCCGTGGTGATCGAAGCAGTCAGGCACGAATGGGAAGACGGGTACCGCCGTTTCGAAGCTGCGTTGCGCGATCCGGTCGCCGCTGAGCGGCTGAACGCCCAGCTCGAAGTCGTGACCGACGAGCTCCGGCGGCGCATCGGCCAGACGTTCACTGTCGAACAGCTTGCGATCGCCTACGACCGCGCGGATGCGTGGGTCCGCGATGCCGTGTCGGAACATGCTGCGACGCCGGGTTGGCCGCGGACACTGGCACTCGTCGAAGACGCCGCGTTCTACCTGTACCAGCGCGGCGCAGTCGACTACGCGCCGTGAGCTCCCTGACGCCGGTCGAACGCACCGAGCGCCGGCGCCAGCAACGTCGCCGGGAGTTGATCCGCTGGGGCATCCGGATCCTGATCGTGCTGCTCGTGTTCTTGCTCGGCATCGCCCTCGGGCAGGCGATCCAGGACAATCCGAAGACCGGCCGTACGGTCACGTCGGACCGGACAATCCACCTTCCGACCGCCGGAAACGCAGGTTCGACCATAACTCCCTGAGGCGAGGTGTAAAGAACGCCAATATTTGGGTAGATTCGCGGTGTGGCCACGAGTGACCCCGGATCGCGACGAACGGCTGCCGGTGAGAACGACTGGCTGACCCTCGGGCAGGCGGCGAAATTCCTCGGTGTCGCCCAGAGCACGATCCGCAAGTGGTCCGACGTCGGCCGCGTGCCGGCCTTCTACACGCCCGGCGGCCATCGCCGCTACAAGCGTCACGACCTCGAGGCGTTCCTCGAGCGCAGCGGCCCCGGCAAGCCCGCGCGCGGCCCGCTCGTGCTGCTCGTGGACGACGACGCACAGGTGCGCGAAGTCGTGCGGGTAAACCTCGAGATGGAGGGGTACGCCGTCAGGGAGGCCGCGAACGCGGAGGACGGGTTGGCAGCGCTCGAGGACGAGGCGCCGGACCTGATCCTGCTCGACGTGATGATGCCCCAGGTCGACGGCTGGGAGATGCTGCGCCGCGTGCAGGAGCGTCATGGCGTCGGCTCGATTCCTGTCGTGATGTTCAGCGGCCAGCTGGACGCAGGGAGCGAGGCTGCTCAGCGGGGCGCCCAAGGCTTCGTCGGGAAGCCGTTCGACCTGCGCGCGCTGATCGACCAGACGAAGCAAATCGTTCCGGCCTAACGTCCGCCGGGCCTCAGAGTTCTCGTGAACCGTTGCTCTCAGCTAACACCAAGGCCGGAGGGTAAGACCGGGCTGAGCCGGGCTTAGCCGCAGGCGTACTGATGCGGGCGCGGCCGCGGAGCGCCCGTGCCCGCACGGAAGGAAACAGTCGCCTGGCGCGACCACAAATGAGAGTGCGCGGGCTTCGCCCGCGCACGTTTCGCGCGAAGCGCCGTACCACTGACCCGCTCGAAAGCGCAGCTTTCGAGCGGAGCGGAGCTAAAGCTCGTCGCCGGCTCGCAGGAGGCCGGCTGCGGTGACGAGAAGCGAGGCAATCAGTGAAATGAAGATTCCGATCCCGCGGCCCCTCCAACCGAAGAACTCGTCGGGGACGCTGATCAGGCGGATGAGCACGAAGACGGTCGAGAGGGCTCCGAGCGCGATGATCACGAGGCTCTCTGGGACCGTCGCCGGGAGCTCGATGCCCGCTTCCCTGAGCGCGACGATGGCCAGGACTGCCAGACCGATGAAGAACACGAGCTTCCCGAGCGCACCCGTGTGCCAGCCGATCACGCTTGTCGTCGGGCCCTCACCCGAGCCCACGTACCAGCCGGTGAAGGCGGAGATGGCGAGGACCAGGCCTGAGACCCACGTGAGCGTGTGTCCCATCCGGGAAAGGTCCTCGAAGCCCCGTGCCGGGCGGGGCTGAGGCGCCAGCCAGTCCTCCTCTTCGGGCGCCGGCGGGGGATAGGACTCAGGAGTTTGCACGGATCTCGGATGGAAATTGGGGCGGCACGAGGATCGCGCCGAGAGAGGTACTCTAAGGGGGTCCGATGATGGGGGACTCGAGTATCTCGCAAGTGGCACCCGACGAATTCGTCGAGTTCTTTGCGGCCGGTCAGTCCGTGAAGGGTGAATACCACTGTTCGGACTGCGGCTACGGGGTCACGATCGTTCGCGCGCTGCCGCTCTGCCCGATGTGCGGTGGAACCTCGTGGGAACAGTCGCCCTGGAGTCCCTTTTCCCGAACGCCTCTGCTCTAGCTACGCAGCTAAAGCCCGAAGACCTTCTGGATCTCGTGCCAGATGGTCAGCATCAGAAAGAGCGCCAGCCCCGCGAGGATCGCGAACGTGGTGATGAAGCGGAGCTTCGCCCGCGCCTTCTCACGGCTGCGTCGGACCCGGGCGTTTCTCCGTGCGCGGTGATAGTGGTACGCCCGGTCGATCGCTTCCGGGTCGACTGGAGGCTCTTCGGGGGGCATCGCCACGCGGCGGGCTGGCTGGGCCATGGATGGAGTCTAGTGCCCCTCCCCCGAGTGTTTCGGGATACTTAGCGTCGGGTCCGGATGGCTGTACGTCCAGAAAACCGGGGGGCCGAGCTCGCTGAGGGAGGGCTCCACGCGCTCGCCCAGGCGGGACTGGCGCTCGGGGACGCCCGGAGCCTGTCCGAGGCGCTGCAGATCCTCGCCGAGGCGACAAGCCGCGCGACCGGCGCCGAGATCGTGATCGTGCGCGTCGCCGACGAAGCCCGCCGCTCGCTCGTCACTTGTGCCGTCGTGACCGACTCGGCCGCCGTCGCCGCCGAGCTCGAGGGCTCTCGGCTGCCCCTCGAGGACGTGCCCGCGCTCGAGGAATCCACGTCCGAGCGTCTCCCGGACGGTGCACGACGTGCCGCGGAGCGCGTCCATGCGGGAGCCGCAGTCCTGATCCCGGTCCACCTCGACGGCCGTGTGCAGGGAAGCCTCGAGCTGATGCGAGCAGAGACAGCGTTCGCGGAGCCCGAGCTCCGCCTCGCGCGGATTGCCGCTGGGCAGGCGGGCCTCGTGATTCGCGCGTTCGCGCGCCCGGCCGGAGAGGCCGACTGGGAGGCGGTGCTCGGTCTCGCCGGCGAGGCTCTCGCTGCAGGAGGGGACGAGCTGCGAACCGCCGAGCAGGTCACGCGACTCGCGACTGACGCGACCGCTGCCCTGGCCGGCCTCCTCTGGCGTCGTGGCCTGGAGGCCGAGCTCGAGCTCGTCGCTTCGGTCGGCGCCCCGCCGGGCGGAGCGGAGACGCTCGTCGCCGCGAGGGCAGCCGCGGATCGCGCGCTCGTCGGCCGCCGCGCCGTGAGCGTCGAGAGCGTCTCCGCACTGCCCGGAGCCGCAACGCTCTCGGCGACGCTGCAACTGGGGCAGCCTCCGCTTGGCGCATTGCAGCTCCTGTTCGCAAGGGACACCGAGGCCGGCGACGTCGACCTTGCGACGCTGGCAACGTTCGGCGTTCGCGCGGCTCACGCCCTGCGGGCGAGCATGCACGCTCGCGCCGTCGAGCTCGAGCTGGGTCGTACACGTGCGCTGCTTGGAGTCGTCGGCCAGGCGATCTCGCAACTGTCGCTCGCGCATACGCTCGAAACGGCGGTCGCGCGCGTCGGCGAGCTGCTCGAAGCCGACCGCCTTGCCGTCTACCTACGCGAGGACGATCGCCTGTATGCAGCCGCGGGGCTCGGGCTCGCCGGCCCGCACGCGCGGCTCGCCGAACGGCTCCTCGATCTCACGCTCGGCCCGTTTCGCTCGCGCGGAATGCTCGTCGTCGACGACGTCTCCGCGGATCAACGTTTGTCGGGCGTCGCCGACGCGGCGGCCGAGGCGGGGATCGTTGCCGCGATCGCGGTGCCGCTGCTTGCGCGGGACGAGGTCATCGGGCTGCTCGGTGTGTTCCCACCCTCCGGCCGCGTCCTCACCGAGAACGAGTCGGCACTGCTGGCCGCGCTCGCCGCGCAGCTGGCAGTGGCGGTGCAGAACGCGCAGCTGCACGAGCGCGCGAAGCAGCTCGGAGAGGAGCGGGAACGCGCCCTCGAAGCCGAGCGCGCAGCGTCGAAGCAGGTGCGCGCCCTTTACGAAATCTCACGTTCGTTCGCACAGAGCCTCTCCCTCGAAGCGACTCTCGAGGCAGTGGCAGGCACCATCGTGGAGATCCTTGGAGTCGACATCGCGCTCATTCGCATGCCGGACGAGCGCCGCGAGTACCTAGTGCCGCGGGCGATGAGGGTCTCCGACCCTCGGGTCGAGGAGGCCGCGCACTCGATGCTGTATCGCCCACAGCCTTTCGGAGCTCTCCCGATCCAGCGTCTGTTCCGCCTGCGCGAGGCGTTCGCGGTCACCGTGGAATCCGTGACCGAGATCGGGCCTCCCGCGACAGCGCTTCTCCCGTTCCTCGAGCGCGGGTGGACTGCCGCGGTCCTTCCGATCGCGACCCCGGCGGAAGTCCTGGCCTCGCTGACGATTCTCTCGATGCAGCCTGGTTCGCCGGTGACGCTGGACACGATCGAGCAGGCGACCGCGATTGCCGGACAGGCTGCCCTCGCGATCGACAACGCCCGGCTCTACCAGCAGCAGAAACAGTTCTCGGACACGATGCAGCGTTCGTTGCTGCCACGCTCGGTTCCAGAGCTACAGGGGCTCGAGCTGGGCGATGCCTACGAGTCGTCGGCTCACGTCGAGGTCGGCGGCGACGTCTACGACTTCATGGAGCTCGGCGACGGCCGCCTCGCGGTCGCGCTCGGGGACGTGACCGGGCACGGGATCGAAGCCGCGGCGGACATGGCGATGGCGAAGTTCACGTTCCGCTCGCTCGCACGCGAACATCCCGAGCCGGCGGATTTCCTGCAGTCTGCAAACGAGGTGATCGTCGGTGAGATCGCTCCCGGGAAGTTCATCACGCTCGTCTATCTGCTCATCGACGGTAGAAAGGGCGAGGTATCGGCGGCCGGCGCAGGCCATCCTCCGCCGCGGATTGTCGGGGCCGACGGGAGCGTCACCGGCCTCGAGGCACGAGGACTTGTCCTCGGGATCGAGTCGAATCAGGAGTACGAGGAGGTGAGGGCGTCCCTCGAGCACGGCAGCGCAGTCGTCCTCTACACCGACGGCGTGATCGAAGCGCGTCGTGACGGCGAGCTGTACGGGGAAGCGCGTCTCGACCGACTGCTCGGCGAGCGCCGCGATCTTCCCGCGGGCGAGCTCGCACAGTGCGTGCTCGACGACTGCCGTGCGTTCGCGCGTGGTGAGCTCGCCGACGACTGCGCCGTCGTCGTCGTGAAACGCACTTGATCCAGCTTCGCCGGCCGCCGGGCCAATTTGCGCGCGTCGGCCATCGCGGTGCCTCCGCGCTAGCGCCCGAGAACACGCTCGCGGCCCTCGAGCTCGCGGTCGAGCTCGGCTGCGACATGCTCGAGTTCGACGTGCTCGACCTCGTCGACGGGACGCTTGTGCTTGCGCATTCCGGCGACCTGCGCGAGGTGAGCCACGGCGCCGCCCGCGGACGCGTGCGCCGGCGCTCCCTCGCAGATCTCAGGCAGGTCGCGCCCGGGTTGCCGACTCTGGACGAGGCACTGGCCTTCTGCGCCGACCACCTTCCAGGGATCGGGCTCCAGCTCGATCTGAAGCGCCGCGGCATCGAGGCAGGGGTTGCCGAGGCGCTCCGGCGCCACGAGGTGCTCGACCGCTCCTGGGTCAGCACCTTCGACGCCCGCTCCCTCAGGCGGATCGCGGAGCTCGAGCCCGAGCTGCCCCGCGCCTACACGCTCCCTCGCGACCGCTTCGGGATCGCGAAGCGAGGCCCGCTCGCGCCGGTCGTGCGACGTGCCCTGGGGTCGATCGGGGCCTCCCTGCCCCGCCGCCTGCCGGAGTTCCTCGCACGCTCCCGAGCGGGCGCAGCGACGCTCCATTACTCCATCGCCTCCAAAGCGGCGATCGCGCGGGCGCACGAGCTCGGGGCGGCGGTCTACGTCTGGACGATCGACGACCCGAGGCTGGCCGAGCGGCTCGTCCGCGACGGAGCCGACGGAATCATCACGAACGATCCGCGGATCTTTACGATGTTCCAGGCGTGAGGCGTCTTTCGCTCCTGTTCGTGATCGTGGCCGGCCTGCTGGTGGCAGGGGCGGTTGCGTCTGCGCTGCCGGCCGCCGACGAGCCGCTCGCGATCCCCGTGGGCGTCACGATCGGCGGGGTGCAGGTCGGCGGGCTCGCTCCGGCCGCCGCGACGGCCGCCGTGCAGCAGTCGTTCGACACGCCCCTCGAGCTCGAGCTCGGAACGATGCGGGTTCTCGTCACGCCCGACGTGCTAGGCGCGGCACCGGTCATCGACAAGGCGATCGAGCGTGCGCTCGCCGCCGAGCCGAACGCGGCGATCCCGCTCGGCGTCAGCATCGTGCCCGGAACGCCTGCGGCGTTTGTCGCGACGCTTGCCAAGCGCTATGACCGGCCCGCGATCGACTCGAAGCTCTCGCTTCGCAACCTTCGACCGTGGCTGTCGAAAGAAGGAGCCGGCCGGAAGCTCGTCCAGCGTCAGTCCGTGCGCGACATTGCGACCGCCGTCACCAGCGGAGTGCGCGCGGGCATCGTGCTCCCGCACACGACGCTTCGACCGAAGATCACACGTCGCAACTTCGGGCCGGTGATCGTCATCCGTCGCAAGTCCAATCGCCTCTTCCTCTACGACGGCTCGCGGTATCGCCGCTTCTTTGCCGTCGCAACGGGTCAGTCGCAGTACCCGACGCCGCTCGGCCGCTTCTCGATCGTCGTGAAGTGGAGGAACCCATGGTGGTATCCACCCGACTCTCCCTGGGCGCAGGGAGAGAAGCCGATTCCGCCCGGCCCGGACAATCCGCTCGGCACGCGCTGGATGGGACTGTCGGCTCCCGGCGTCGGTATCCACGGGACCCCCTCGGACGCATCCATCGGCTACTCGGCGTCGCACGGCTGCATCCGTATGCACATCCCGCAGGCCGAGTGGCTCTTTAACCACGTCGAGATCGGCACGACGGTCTTCATCGTCTCGGCCTGATGACTCGCTCGGCCCGGCTCGCAGCGCAGGGGCTGGCCGTCGCGCTTGTCGTCGGATTGCTGGCGCTGCTGATCTGGCGCGTTGCGAACGACAGCAACAAGGGCGTCTCACAAGCGCTAAGAGACGGACAGCATCCGACCGCGCCCGCGTTCGACCTGAGCCGGCTCGACGGGCGCGGACGCATCGATCTCGCGTCGCTGCGTGGCAAGAAGCCGATCGTGCTGGACTTCTGGGCCTCATGGTGTGTCCCGTGCATTCACGAATCGAAGCGTCTGGAGGCGGCGCGCAGGCAATACGGCAATCGCGTCGCGTTCATCGGGGTCGACACGAAGGATTTCTCCGGCGACGCTCGCAGCTGGCAGCGCAAGCATGGGATCACGTACCCGAGCGTGCACGACGGTAGCGGCGGCGTCCTGACGAAGTGGGGCGGACTGCCGATTCCGCGGATCTTCTTCGTTGCTCGCAGCGGCAAGGTGGTCGGCGAGCTGGTCGTCGAGGAAGATCTGCCTCGGTACCTGCGACAGATCGCCGCGTCGTGAGACCGCTCATCCTCGTCGTGGTCGCAGCTTTGCTCGCCGTGCCTGTCGCCCGCGCGAGCGAACGCCACCCGACGCTGAACGAGCTCGAAGGCGAAGTCATGTGCCCGGTCTGCGGGACGACGCTCGATCAGTCGAGCTCTCCTGCAGCGCAGCAGATCAAGCGCGTGATCGCTTCGCGCATCGCCGCGGGCGACACGAAGAGTCAGATCAAGAATCAACTCGTGGCCGAGTACGGGGACGCCATCCTCGCGGCCCCGGAGCACAAGGGGTTGGGCCTGCTCGCCTGGTGGCTGCCGATCGCCGGAATCATCGCGGCGGCAGTGATCGTGGGCGCCGGCGCTTGGCGTTGGTCCCGGCGTCGCGAACCGCTGCTGCCAGGACCGCCTCTCGATCCCGCGCTCGAAGCGCGACTCAACGATGAGCTCAGGCGGTTCGACGACTGATGGAGAAAGCCGGCGGACTCTTCCTGCTCGGATTCGCCTCGATCGCGTTTCCGTGCGTGTTGCCGCTGGTTCCCGGATACCTCTCCGCAGTTTCGGCAGTCGAGGCGCAACGACTCGGGGATCCCGGTGTCGGACGACGCGTCGCGCTCGCGAGCCTGCCTTTCATTCTGGGCTTCGCAATCGTGTTCGTCGCCCTAGGCGCGGCGGCGAACCTCATTGCCCAGGTCGTGAGCGACCAGACGAAGCAGGCGCTGGCCGGCTTCATCCTCGTCGTCGCAGGGCTTGCCTTCATGGGGCTGCTGCCGTGGACCGACCGGCTCGTCGCCGGGGGGCTGATCCAGGGTGCGCGCCGGCGTGGGTCTCGAGTGCTCCTCGGTGGGGCGTTCGCAATCTGCGCCGCGCCGTGTGTCGGCCCCTTCCTCGCCGAGGCGTTCGCGGCCGCAAGCAACTCCTCAACGGTTGTCCGTGGCTCCGCCTGGCTCGCCGCATATGCGGCCGGGCTCGGTCTGGCCTTTCTGCTCGTCGCCGTGTTCTTCGTGCGCGGGATGGCGTTCTTCCGCTGGATGCGCGATCACTACCGCCTGTTCTCGCTCGTCGCCGGAGTGACCCTCGTCGTGCTCGGCTTGCTGCTTTTCTTCGACGAGTTCTACCGAGTGCAGATCTACACGCACCGCGTGCTCGAGGCGATTGGCCTCGGCGATCTCTGAGTTAGAGACGTTTGCGCAGCAGTCCGAACACGCCGCGTACGACTTCGCGCTGTAGTGCCTTTCCCTGACGAGAGCCGAGGAAATCGCCGAGCGTGTCTGTTCCGCCCTGGGTCGCCTTGGCCGCGTCGCGGTGTTTCGCCTTCACCACCGGGGGTGTCGCAGTCGCGGCCGTCTCGAGCCGTGCCGCGAGCAGCTCGCGGGCCGATTGGCTGTCGATCCGGGTTGCGTACTTCAAAGCGAGCGGTGACTGCGCCGAGGTCGCCGCGATGTCATCGGCCGGGCCCATTCGTGAGCGCGGGGCCTGCATCTTCGTGTGCACAACCGGAGTCGGCACGCCGCCCTCGGAGAGGATCGTGACGACCGCCTCGCCGGTGCCGAGCTGCGGGAGCAGTTCCTCGAGCTTGTAGTACTCGGACTTCGGAAACGTCCGCACCGTCGCGCGTAAAGCCTTCTCGTCGTCGGGAGTGAAAGCCCGCAAGGCGTGCTGCACGCGGTTACCGAGCTGGGCGAGGACGTCCTCGTGGATGTCCTTCGGAGCCTGCGTGATGAAGAAGACTCCGACTCCTTTCGACCGGATCAAACGCACCGTCTGCGTCACCGACTCGAGAAAGGCCTTCGTCGTGTCGTCGAACAGGAGGTGCGCTTCGTCGAAGAAAAAGACCAGCTTGGGCTTCTCGAGGTCGCCGACCTCCGGAAGTGCCTCGAACAGCTCGGCGAGAAGCCACATGAGCGCAGTCGAGAAGAGCCTTGGCTTGTCTTGCACGGCCGGCAGCTCGAGGCAGGAGATCACTCCGCGTCCATCGGATGTGGTTCGCAGCAGGTCCTTGACGTCGAACTGTGGCTCACCGAAGAGCTCGTTGCCGCCCCCGTCCTCCAGCCCGGCGAGCGATCGCAGCAGGACCCCGATCGTCTGCGAGGCGACACCACCGATGCCGGAGAGCTCCGCCTTGCCGGCATCCGAATCGAGGAAGGTCAGGAGCGCTCGCAGGTCGGAGAGATCGAGGAGAGGGAGACCCTTCGTATCGGCGTAGCGGAAGACGAGCGAGAGGCTCTGCTCCTGCGTGTCGTTCGATTCGAGGACCTTGGCGAGGAGTTGTGGCCCGAAGTCGGACACGGTCGCGCGGATCGGTACGCCCGGCCCGATTCCCCCGAGCGAGAGGTACTCGGCCGGGAACCCCGTCGGCTCGAACTTCTCGCCGAGCTCGGCTGCCCGCTTGCCGGCGGGGCCGGATCCGTCACCCGGCGCGGCGATTCCGGAAAGGTCGCCCTTCACATCTGCCGCAAAGACCGGAACGCCCTGCTCGGAGAGCTGCTCCGCGAGCAGCTGCAGGGTGCGCGTCTTGCCCGTGCCTGTCGCTCCGGCGATCAGTCCATGCCTGTTCGCGCTGCGAAGCGGAAGGCGAACGTCGGCCTCCGTCACGACCTTGCCATCGAGGACCCCCTTGCCGACTTCGATCGATGCGCCAGTCGTCGCGTATGCGGCGGCAATTTCCTTCCCGAAGTCGCTCACGAGCCGCGGAGCCTAGTGGACTAGGGGAGGTCGGGAGGTGGCAGATCGAGAGAGCCGCGTGCCCGAAGATCCGACAGTTGCGCGGTCAGCCGCGAGACGTCGACGCCGCGGTGCTCGGGCCCGAAGGGCTCCAAGCGCCGGATCGCCTTTTCGAGCTGGCGCTCGGTCCCGATCCTTCGGCCGCGCCCGGCCTGGTACCAGGCAACGGCAACGTGCACGAGGCCCTGGAAGAAGTCACGCTCGTCTGCGTCCGCGGCTCGCCACACGTTCTCGAGCTCTTCGTGCGCGGCGAAGTACTCGCCGTTCCGGATGAGGTCGAGCCCGGCCCGGTAGGCGGACTCGAACTCCTCGGGGCTCATGCTCTTCTCCGCCATCCAGCGAGCCTCGCATAGCGGGAGGGTTGAACAGTCGGCGCAGACGGCATACCCTCCGGCCGTGGCGACGATCCTGTTGTGTGGGGTCGATGTCTACTTTCGGGGCAAGCTCGAAGCGTTGCTCCCTGGACATCATTTCGTCACGACCGACAGCGCCGACTGGCCGGACCTCGTGATCGCCGACATCAGCCGCGTCGACCCGATGGACGTTGCCGACTCGTATCCGGAGATACCAATTCTCGGCTTCGGAGGGCACACGGACACTGCCGGATTGCGTCGCGCCCACGAGGCCGGCTTCGACCAGGTGCTCGTGAAGAACGCGCTGCAGGAACGCGCGGTTCAGGTCGTCGAGGAGCTGACGTCCTCAGTAGAGTGACGCCCTGTGACGTACATCATCGCCGAGCCCTGCATCGACATCAAAGACCTCTCCTGCGTCGACGTCTGCCCGGTCGATTGCATTCACCAGGTGGAGCGCATCCTCGTCATCGATCCGGAGGAGTGCATCGACTGCGGCGCCTGCGAGCCGGAATGTCCAGTCGAGGCGATCTTTCCGGAGGACGCACTGCCGGACAAGTGGCAGCCGTTTGTCAGGATCAACTACGCCTACGGTGAGGGCGCCGACGTCATGAACAAGCTCGTTGACGAGTACGCGACCGAGCACAACGTCCAGAATCCACCCCTGGAATAACCCCCGCGAAAGTGGGTAGAGGACGCCAGTCGTCCCCACCAGAGGAGGTTGTGACACATGCCGCAGGATGCCTGGAGCGCGAAGCGCGAACGTCAGTACGAGCACATCAAGGAGTCGGAGTTGGAACAGGGCCGGAGCACGAAACGCGCGAAGCAGATCGCCGCGCGCACAGTGAACAAGGAGCGAGCGGAGAAAGGTGAGACGAAGGACAGCGACCGCTAGGTACGCTGACGAGGTGAGGCCGAAGACCCTGGATCACGTCGCCTTCTGGGTGGCGGACCGCGAGCCGATCGTCGATTTCCTGACGGAGCACGTTGGGATGCATGTCATCGATCGGCAGGATGCGTTCACACTGGTCGGCTCGGACGCGCGGCGCGGGAAGCTGACCCTGTTCACGGCGGAAGGACCGCGCGAGCAGGGTGCTTTCAAGCATGTTGCGCTGCGCGTCTCGGACCTCGAGCGCGCAACGGCCGACCTGCCGAGCGCCGACCTCGAGCTCGCGGAAGGTGTTCGTGTGCAGCTCGTGGAAGCGCCGACAGACGTCGAGTACGACCTCGACCATGTCGCGCTCGTCTCGGCAGATCCCGAACAGACGGCGAAGGAGTACACGGAGCTCGGCTTCAATCCCGCAGAGCCGTCCGACGGGCATCCGCGTGTTGAGGTCGGCGGCGCGTATGTCGAATTCCACCGCGGTGATCCGGGCGAGCCCGAGAAGCCGTTGCTGAACCACGTCGCGGTGCTCGTCGACGAGGTCGATCCGGTCATCGCCGAGGCGGAGAAGCGCGAGATCGTCGACAACGTGGTCGACGCCGCGAACACGCGTGCCGTCTTCGTGTGGGGACCGGAGCGCGTGCGCATCGAGTACGTCGAGCACAAGCCGGGATTCGCACTGCAGTAGTCATCGCGGGGGCCGGCAT
>Ga0068867_100002159_pt1 | contig 13795 bp, 11 predicted proteins | sample KBSMisM32_FD_65649 | JGI IMG/M metagenome (GOLD analysis project Ga0068867, IMG submission 65649) | Miscanthus rhizosphere microbial communities from Kellogg Biological Station, Michigan, USA - KBS Miscanthus M3-2 | ecosystem: Host-associated > Plants > Roots > Rhizosphere > Soil ...
TAGGGATTGCGCTTCACGCGCTCCGTGAGCTGCCCGCCCTCTTCGTGGCCGACGTAGCCGGGGGGGGAGCCGATGAGCTTGCTCACGGAGTGCTTCTCCATGTATTCGGACATGTCGAAGCGGATCAGGGAGCGCTCGGAGCCGAAGAGGAAGGCGGCCAGCGAGCGCGCGACCTCGGTCTTGCCCACGCCGGTAGGGCCGAGGAAGAGGAACGAGCCCACGGGGCGGTGAGGGTTCTTGAGGCCGGCCCGCGTGCGGCGGATGGCGCGCGCCACCGCGGAGATCGCGTTCTCCTGCGAGACGATGCGCTTGTGCAGCTCCTCTTCCATGCGCAGGAGCTTGGCCGACTCCTCTTCCTTGACCGCGGCGATGGGGATGCCCGTCCACTTGGAGACGACGTCGTCGATGTCGCCCTTGGTGACGTCGTGGCTCCCCGACCCGCCCATGTCCCAGTGCTCGCGCACGATGTGCAGGTTCTCGCGCTGGGCCACTTCCTCGTCGCGGAAGAAGGTCGTGCGGTCGGCGGGGTCGGCGCGGTCCACCACCACCCGGATCTTCCGGGAGAACTCCGGCGTCTCCTCGAGGGCGGCGGCGTCGCGCAGCTTCACGCGGCTGCCCGCCTCGTCCAGGAGATCGATGGCCTTGTCGGGCAGGAAGCGGTCGGTGATGTAGCGGCTGGACTGGTAGACCGCGGCCTCCAGGGCTTCGTCACGATAGGAGACGTGGTGGAACTTCTCGTAGCGGTCCTTGATCCCGCGCAGGATCTGGATCGTCTCCTCTTCCGTCGGGCTCGCGACCTTCACCGCCTGGAAGCGCCGCTCCAGCGAGCGGTCCTTCTCGATGTACTTGCGGTATTCGGCGGGGGTGGTGGCGCCGATGCACTGGATCTCGCCGCGGCTCAGGGCCGGCTTCAGGATGTTGGCGGCGTCGAGAGAGCCTTCGGCCGAGCCCGCGCCCACGAGGGTGTGGAGCTCGTCGATGAAGATGATGATGTTGTGGCTCTCGGTGAGCTCACGCATGATCGTCTTCAAGCGCTCCTCGAACTGCCCGCGGTACTTCGTGCCGGCGACGATCAGGGAGATGTCGAGGGCGAGGATGCGCTTCTCGGCCAGGTAGATCGGGACGTCGCCCTGGACGATCTTGTTGGCCAGCCCTTCGACCAGGGCCGTCTTGCCGACGCCGGGCTCGCCGATGAGCACGGGGTTGTTGCGGGTGCGGCGGCAGAGGACCTGGATGATGCGGGCCAGCTCCTCCTCCCGTCCCACCAGCGGATCCAGCGCGCCCCGCGCGGCCGCTTCCGTCAGGTCACGCGAGAACTCGCTGAGGAGCGGGGTCTCCTTGGCCTTGCCGACGTTCGCCTTCTCGTTCAGGAGCTGGACGATCTCCTCGCGCACCGCGCTGAGGCGCATCCCCTTCTCGGAGAGGATGCCGTTGGCGACGCTCTTCTCCTCCCGCATGAGGCCGAGCAGGACGTGCTCCGTGCCGATGTAGTTGTGCAGCATCCGCTCCGCCTCTTCGGCCGCGAAGCTCAGGACGCGCTTGCTCTCGGGAGAGAGGGGGATGTCCACGGAGGTCGAGACCTTGTCGCGGTAGAGAGCGCGGCCTTCGATTTCCTTGCGGATCGACTCCATCGACAGGTGGCTCTTGGAGAAGATCCGGGAGGTGAGGCCCTTGCCTTCGCGGATGAGGCCCAGCAGCAGATGCTCGGTCTCGATGGAGTTGGACCCGAGCTGGCTGGCTTCGTAGCGGGCAAAGAAGATGACCCGCCGGGCCCGCTCCGTGTACCGTTCGAACATCGACCTTGGAACCCTCCCCCTTAACCCACCGATTCTAGCGCAAAACGCCCCGGACCCCACCCCGCCAAATGCCCGCCCCTCAAGGTGAAACCTTGTGTTCGCCCGGCGCAACGTCGTGCAGGCGCCCGCCTTCGAGGCGCAGGACACGGTCGCAGGCAGCGGCAAGGCGCTCATTGTGGGTGACGACGACAACCGTGATCCCCTTTTCCTGGTTGAGACGACGGAGGAGGGCGTGGAGTCTCTCCCCCGTCTCCTGATCGAGGTTCCCGCTGGGCTCGTCGCCCAGGAGAGCCCGGGGAGATTGGACCAGGGCCCGGGCCACGGCCACCCTCTGCTGCTCGCCCCCGGACATGGCGCCCGGCCGGTGCTCGGCCCGATGGGCGAGGCCCAGGTCGTCGAGCAGCGCTTTCGCCCTCTCGCGCGCTTCGGCCAGGGGTCGGCGCGCGATCAGCATCGGCATCATCACGTTCTCGAGGGCGGAGAACTCGGGCAGGAGGTGATGGAACTGGAACACGAAACCGAGGGTGCGGTTCCGGAACTCCCGCAGGTGGTCCTCGTCCAGCGAGAACACGTCCTGGCCCGCCACCACGACCCGGCCGCTCTCGGGACGATCCAGGCTGCCGAGGACGTGCAGGAGGGTCGACTTCCCCACTCCGGACGCGCCGACGATCGCGACCATCTCGCGCGGGGCGACGGTGAGGTGCACGCCGGCGAGGACGGGCACGTAGCCCGCGGCGGTGCGATAGCCCTTGACCACGTCGTGGGCGGCTATGAGGGGATCAACGGAAGTCATCTACTCGTACCGCAATGCCTCCGCCGGGTCCAGCCGGGACGCCCCCCGTGCGGGATGGATCGTGGCCAGGAAGCAGATGAGCACCGCCCCCACGATGACGGTGGCGGCATCGAGCGGGAGCAGCGTGAACGGCACGTACGAGATCTGGTAGACGTCCACGGGCACCCGGATGAGCTTGTAGTGGTCGAGTATCCGGCACAACCCCCAGCCCAGGACCGCGCCCGTGAACGTGCCCGCCGCGCCGATCACGGTCCCCTGCAGCATGAAGATGCGCGTGACGGCCCCGCGCGAGGCGCCCATCGACACCAGGATCGCGATGTCCTTGTGCTTCTCCATCACGAGGAGGATCAGGGTGGCCACGATGTTGAGCGCGGCCACCATCACGATGAGGCCGATGGTGATGCCGATGGCGACCTTCTCCAGCCAGAGCGCGGAGAAGAGGCTCTGGTTCATCATGATCCAGTCCGTCGTGAGATAGCCCTCGCCGAGAGCGGCCACGAGCCGCGGGGCCACCTCGCGCACGGCGTAGATGTCGTCCACCCGCACCTCGACGAGGGACGCGCTGTCCTTGCCCTCGGTGAAGAGGCGCTGGGCGACGGCGAGCGGGATGTAGGCCCATTGCGCGTCGAACTCGTAGAGGCCCGTGTACACGGTGCCGGCCACGCGGAACTTCTTGATGCTCGGCACCATGCCGTAGGGCGAGAGCCGGCCGTTCGGCGAGGTCACGGAAATCACGTCGCCCACGCCGACACCGAGGGTGCTGGCCAGATCGCGGCCGAGGAGCACGGGAGGCAGGCTGCCTTCGCCGGCTTGATCGAGGGCGTCGAGCTGGCCCTCCTCCACCTGCGAGGCGAGGTCCGTGACCGTGCGCTCCTCCGCGGGCAGGACTCCCTTGAGCATCGCCACCGCGGAGCCGCCCGCGGTCGTCATGAGGCCCTTGCCGTAGATGGCGGGGGCCGACCCCAGCACGTGGGGCACCGTCCGCGCCTTCTTCACGACCTCGTGATAGTTGTCGAAGGGCTCGTTGCCGCTGCGGAAGATGCTGATGTGCGCGGTGGCGCCGAGGATCTTGGACCGGATCTCGCGCTGGAGGCCGGTCATGAGGCCGAGGGCGACCATCAGCGCCATCACTCCCACCACGACTCCGAGGACGGAGATGGCGGAGATGACCGAGATGAAGGCCTGCTTGCGGCGCGCGGTCAGGTAGCGAAGCGCGATCCGCAGCTCGAAGGGCATGCGCGTCTGTCTTTTATCTCAGGGGGGGAACGTCATTGGCCACCACGGCGGCAATGAGCTCCCCCCCTGAAACCCCCCGTCGCGACGCCGCCCGCTGCGCGGGCGGCGCGCTCACTGGATTGCTCGCTCGTCTCACCGCTCGGGCCTCATGTGCGGGAACAGGATCACGTCGCGGATGGAGGGAGAGTTCGTGAGGATCATGGTCAAGCGGTCGATCCCGACGCCGACCCCGCCCGCGGGCGGCATCCCGTGGCCGAGCGCGCGGACGTAGTCCTCGTCCATCTGGTGCGCCTCGTCGTCGCCCTTGGCCCGCTCGCCGAGCTGCTGCAGGAAGCGGTCCCGCTGCTCGAGGGGATCGTTCAGCTCCGAGAAGCCGTTGGCGATCTCCATGCCCGCCACGTACAGCTCGAAGCGCTCCGTGGTCGAGGGGTCGCCCGGCCGCGCCTTCGACAGGGGCGAGACCTCGGTCGGATAGTCGGTGATGAACGTCGGGTCCCAGTAGGTGTGCTCGGCCAGGTCCTCGAAGAGCTGCGCGATGAGCTTGCCGTGGGACAGGCCCGCGTAGCGTTCCGGACCGAGGGCCGCGCCCTTCGCGTTGCGCCGCCCCTGCAGGGCGCCGGAAGCCGCCCAGGCGCGGAGCCGGGCCGGATCGTCGAGGTCCTGCGCTTCGAGAGCGACCCCCGCCTCCGCGGCGGCGCGAAGCACCGCCGACTTCATGGTGAGCCGCGCGAACGGACGCCGGAACGAGACCTCGCGCTCCTTGAAGACGATGGGGCGGGCCCCGGCCACGCGGGTGACGGCGGCGGCGATGATCTCCTCGGTGATGGCCATGGCCGCGTCCACGTCGTGGTACGCGGTGTAGAACTCCAGCATGGTGAACTCGGGGTTGTGCATGGCCGAGATCCCCTCGTTGCGGAAGTTCCGGTTGATCTCGTAGACCTTCTCCAGGCCGCCCACCACCAGGCGCTTCAGGTACAGCTCGGGCGCGATGCGCAGGTAGAGGTCGATGTCGAGCGCGTTGTGGTGGGTGACGAACGGACGGGCCACCGCCCCGCCCGCGATGGGCTGCATCATCGGCGTCTCCACCTCGATGTAGCCCTGCCCGTCCATGAAGCGCCGGATCTCCGCCACGATCTGGCTGCGCGCCACGAAGGTGCGGCGCACGTCGGGGTTGACGGCGAGGTCGAGGTAGCGCTGCCGATAACGCGCCTCCACGTCGGCCAGGCCGTGCCACTTCTCGGGGGGCGGGAGGAGGGCCTTGGACAGGAAGGTGAGCTCGCGCGCCTGCACGCTCAGCTCGCCCTTGCGCGTGCGCATCACCGTGCCCGCCACGCCGAGGAAATCGCCGCGGTCTACCAGCTCGAGGAGCGAGTAGGCCTCCTCGCCCACGTCGTCCTGGCGCACGTAGACCTGCAGGCGTCCCTCGCCGTCGGACAGGGTCAGGAACGACGCCTTCCCGTGGCCGCGCTGGGTCATCACGCGCCCGGCGATGCGCACGGCCGGCGCCAGCCGCTCCAGCTCCTCCAGCGAGCGCTCGCCGTGCGCGGCCACGATCTCGGCCAGGCCGTGCGTGCGGTCGTAGCGGTTGGGATAGGGGTTGATGCCGCGCGCGCGCAGGGCCCGCGCGCGCTCCAGGCGTTCCGCCGACTCCGCCGGCCAGCCTTCCACCGGCGGCGGCGCTCCGGCGCCGGCGGCGGCCTCCTCGTCACTCATGCGCCTTGTCCTTCTCCTTCCCGGGCCGCGCGCGGCCGCGGGATCCGCCCGACTCTCCCGCCGGCTCCCCGCGCACCCGCGCCTTGATCGCGTCCAGCACGCCGTTCACGAACGGCGGCGAATCCACCTCGCTGAAGCGCTTGGCCAGCTCGACCGCCTCGTCGATCACGACGGAAGAGGGCGTGCCTGGCTCGCGCAGCAGCTCGTAGACGGCGAGGCGGAGGATGTTCTTGTCGATGGCGGCGATGCGGTCGAAGCGCCAGTTCTTGCTCGAGCGCGTGATCTCTTCGTCCAGGCGCGCGACGTCCTTCTGGGCCCCGCGGGCCAGGCGCTCGGCCATGGCCCTCGTCTCGTCCGTGCTCGTCCGCACCTGCCAGAAGAGGCCGGCCACGCGGTCCATGGGCTCCCGCGTGATGTCCCACTGGTAGAGCATCTGCAACGCGCACTCGCGTGCCTTGGTCCGTTTCCCCATGGATCCTTGGGCCTAAACGATCTTGCCGCGCAGGCGGGCCGGAGGACGCCGACGCCGGGCCGGCGTCCGGGGCGCGCGAGTGGGAGCGGCGCGAAGAGACTGGAGGAGACGGGCCGTGGCCACCGCCGCCCGCGCCGCCTCCGCGCCCTTGTTCGCGGGACCGGGAGCGGCGCGCGCGTGCGCGTGCGCCTCCTCGGACACGGTCAGGACGCCGAACCCCACCGCCACCGAGGACTCGCGCGCGACCGCAGCCAGGCCGGTGGCCGCCTCCCGCGCGATGTGCTCGTAATGGTCGGTCTCGCCGCGGATGACCGCGCCCAGGGCGACGATCGCGTCCCAGCGGCCGGAGCGCGCGGCGACCGAAGCGACCAGGGGCAGCTCGAAGGCGCCGGGCACGTCCACCGTGGTCACGTCCGCGGGACGGGCGCCCATCGCGCGCAACGCCTCTTGCGCCCCGCGCACGAGGCCGTCCACCACCACGGCGTTGAAGGTGGCGCGCAGCAGGATCACGCGCAGCCCCCGCGCGTCGGCGCGCGCGGCGGACGGTTGCTTGGTCACTTGCCCTGGAACCGCGCCGGCCGCTTGTCGAGGAAGGCCTTGGTGCCTTCCTTCATGTCTTCGGTCGTGCAGATGAGGCCGAAGAGCGTGGCCTCCTGGCGCTCGGCCTCGTCGAAGCCCGTCTCCAGGCCGTCGTTGACGGCCTCCAGGGTGAAGCGCAGGGACACCGGCCCGTTGGCCAGCATCTTCCGCATCAGGCCTTCCGCTTCCGCGAGCAGCTTCTCGCGCGGGACGACCCGGTTCACGAGCCCGATGCGCAGCGCTTCCGCCGCGTCCACCATCTCGCCCGTGAGCAGCATCTCCAGCGCGCGTCCCTTGCCCACGAGCCGCGGCAGCCGCTGCGTCCCCGCGTAGCCGCACATGATCCCGAGCTTGACCTCCGGCGTGCCCAGCTTCGCGTTCTCGGAGGCGATGCGGACGTGGCAGGCCATGGCCAGCTCGCAGCCGCCGCCCAGCGCGAACCCGTTCACGGCCGCGATGACGGGCTTGCCCAGCCGCTCGATGCGGTCCAGCACGCGCTGGCCGCGGATCGAGCGCTCCTTCCCGTCCACCGGGCTCTGCGTCGCCAGCTCCGCGATGTCGGCCCCGGCCACGAACGCCTTCTCCCCCGCTCCGGTGAGGACGACGCCACGCGTGGCCGGGTCGGCCGCGATGGCCGCGAAGGCGGCGTCGATCTCCGCGACGGTGGCGTCGTTCAGGGCGTTGAGCTTGTCCGGACGGTTGATGGTGACGAAGGCGACGCCGTCGCGGCTCTCGACGAGGAGGTTCTGGTAGCTCATGGCCCTAGGCCAGCCCCGCCACCGGCCGCGGCGGCTCCTGCGAGTAGTCGTAGAAGCCGCGTCCCGTCTTCCGCCCGTAGAGGCCGGCCTGCACCATGCGCTTGAGGAGCGGTGGCGGAGCGAAGCGCTTCTCGCGGAACTCGTCGAACATGATGTTCGCGATCGAATAGGTCGTGTCCAGCCCCACGAAGTCGAGCAGGGTGAGCGGCCCCATGGGATGCCCGCAACCCAGGCGCATCCCCTCGTCGATGTCCACGATGGAACCGGCCCCTTCTTCCAGGGCCCGGATCGCGTCGAGCAGGTAGGGCACGAGCAGGCGGTTCACCACGAATCCCGTCTTGTCGGAGGCGCGCACCGGCGTCTTGCCCAGGCTGGCCGCGAAGGCCGCCACCTCCTCGTAGACGGCGGGATCGGTGAGGGGCGAGCGCACGACCTCGACGAGCTTCATCAAGGGCACGGGATTGAAGAAGTGCAGGCCGACGAAGCGCGACGGCCGCTTCGTGGTGGCCGCCATCTCCGTGATGGAAAGGGACGAGGTGTTGGAGGCGAAGATCGCCTCCGGACGGCAGGCGGCGTCGAGGGCCTGGAAGACCTGGCGCTTGACGTCGAGGCTCTCGGTGACGACCTCGATGACGAGGTCGCACTCCCCCATGCGCGCGAGGTCCGTCGTCCCCTTCAAGCGGCCGAGGACCTCGGCCTTGCGCTCGGGCGTGACCTTGCCCTTCTCGACTCCCTTGGCGAGGAAGCGGTCGATGTTGCCCAGGCCCTTCTTGAGGAAGCCTTCGTCCACCTCGCGCACGAGGACCTGGTATCCCGCCTCCGCGCACACCTGGGCGATGCCCGAGCCCATCAGCCCACAGCCCACGACCCCGACGGCCTTGATCGCCACTACGCCTCTCTCTTGATGATCATCGCGATGCCCTGCCCGCCGCCGATGCAGGCCGTGGCCAGGCCGTAGGTGCCGCCGCGGCGGCGCAGCTCGTGCACCAGCGTGAGCAGCAGGCGCGTGCCCGTCGCGGCCAGCGGGTGGCCGAGGGCGATCGCGCCCCCGTTGACGTTGGTCCGCTCGCGGTCCAGGCCCAGCTCCTTCTCGACCGCGAGGTACTGGCCGGCGAAGGCCTCGTTCACCTCCACGAGGTCCATGTCCTTGATGGAAAGCGACGCCGCCTCCAGCGCCTTGCGCGAGGCGGGCACGGGACCGATGCCCATGATCTCCGGCGGCACGCCCGCCACCGCCCACGACACCACGCGCGCGAGCGGCTTGAGGCTCCGGCGCCGCGCTTCGTCTTCGTGGGCCACCACCAGGGCGGCCGCGCCGTCCACGATGCCGCTCGCGTTGCCGGCGGTGACGAAGCCGTCCTTGCCGAACGAAGGCTTGAGGGCGGCCAGCCCTTCGAGCGTGGTGTCCGGCCGCAGGTGATCGTCCTCCTCGACACGGACGGTCTTGCGTCCCTGGGGCGCGTCCACGGGCACGATCTCGTCCTTGAAGACGCCGCGTTCGCGCGCGGCCGCGGCCGCCTTCTGGCTCCGGAGCGCGTAGGCGTCCATGTCCTCGCGCGAGATGGAATGCCGCCGGGCGAGGTTGTCGGAGGTCTGGGCCATGTACAGGCCGCAGTGCGTGTCGAGGAGCGCCACCATCAGCGAGTCCTCGAGCTTGCCTTCGCCCAGGCGCAGTCCCGTGCGCGCGCCGCGAATGACGTGCGGCGCCTGGGTCATGTTCTCCATGCCCCCGGCCACGGCCAGCCGCGACTCGCCGAGGCGGATCATCTGGGCGGCGGAGACCACGGACTGGATCCCCGACCCACACAGCCGGTTGACGGTGAGGGCCGGGACTTCCACGGGGACGCCGGCCTTGAGCGCGACGTGGCGCGCGCCGTAGATCGCGTCGCCCGAGGTCTGCAGGGCGTTCCCCATGACGACGTGATCGACCCAGCCGGGCTGGGCGCCGGCCCGTTCCAGCGCGGCCGCGGTCGCACGCGCGCCGAGCTCGATGGCGGAGAGGTCCTTGAACGCGCCGACGTATTCGGCCATGGGCGTGCGTGCTCCGCCCACGATGACGACTTCGTGCGGTGGCATAAAAGCCGACTATAACATGCGCTTGACGGGCTTCCGGGCGGGGAATAGGCTGCGGAAAGCGATGCTCTCCCGTCTCGTGCACGCGCTCCGCTTCACCTCCGGCGCGACAGCGCGAGCGGCGGCCGCGATCCTCGTGCTCGTCCTGCCCTCGTGCAGCAGCAGCTACCCGAATCCCTTCGAGAACTCGAGCCAGATGACGCCCCCGCCGGCCACGGCGAAGATCGTGTTCACCGCCAACACCTACGCGACGCAGAAAGGCGGCGGGCTCGACATCTTCGCCATGGAGGACACGGGCGCGAACGTCACCCGGCTCACCTTCTGCAACACCGCCGATCGCCGCTGCGACTACCTCGAGGCGATCCCGGGCACGGACCGCGCGCGCCAGGCCGTGCGCCGGCTGCTCGACAGCAACGGCGACGGGAAGGTCACCTCGGCGGACGGGGAATCGCTGCGGATCGTGGACCTCAACCGCGCGGTGGAGGGAGAGCTCGTAGCGGGCAACGCCCACGTCTCGGGCGCGGACTGGTCGCCGGGTGAAGAGATCCTCTATTACAGCGCGGCCGCCTCCGCTACCGACGACGATCTCTTCCAGATCACCGCCAACGGGCAGTCGAACCAGAACCTCACCTCGACCGCCAGCCAGCGGGAGCGGCGGCCCCGCTTCAACCTGGGCGGCACCGCCCTCGCCTTCGAGCGCGTCGACGCCAACGGCCGTGGCCAGATCTGGATCGCGACGTCTCTCGGCCTGCGCGCCCTCACCCCGGCTGCTCCCGCGGGCGAGGCCCTGGCCAACACGCCCTACGTCGTGGGCGCGGAAGCCGACCCTGTCTTCTCGCCGGACTCGAAGTTCGTTCTCTACCGTCAGCTCGTGGCCACCGGCAACGGCGGGCTCGGGCAGTGGTCGTTCATGACCATCCGCACCGATGTCACGAGCGCGACGCCGACGGTCCTCCTCTCCGGCGGCGGCGCCTACCGCGGCGCGGCGGACTGGAACGCCACGGGAATCATCTTCGTGGAGACGGTGTCGGGCTCAGGACCGCAGCTCGTGCTCGTCGACGCGAGCGGCGGCGCGCGCAAAGTGCTGATGACGGCCGGCGCGGGCTTCGAGGTCGCGTATCCCCGCTGGCTCAAGTAGTCAGGAAAAAGCGCCGGCCGTCTCGCGCTCCCTGGCGAACATCCCCTCTTCGTAGGCGACGATCTTGCCCGCCACCGCCGACGCCGCCACCGTGAGCGGCGATGCGAGGTAGAGCCGGCCGGGCCCCGAGCGGTTCTGGTAGTTGCGGTTGATGGCCGACACCGTGACCTGCTCCGCGGACGACGACACGCCCGGACCACAGCCGATGCACGCGCCACAGCCGGGATGGATGACGCGCACGCCCGTCTTCTCGAAGACGTCCACGTAACCGCGGCCGCGCGCGTACTCCTCCACCGACTCCGAGCCGAACTGGATGTAGAAGTCGACGCCGGGCCGGACGGCGCGCCCGGCGTCGAGGGCCTCCTTCATCACCTTCGCGTACATGTCGAGGTCGGCTTCCTTGCCCGCGGTGCAGCTCCCGCCGTAGGCGATGTCGATCCGCACCTCGCCGAGGTCGGCGATGACGGCGCCGTTGGTGGGGTCGGAAGGAATGCCCTTGGCCTGGTCGCCCGGGGTCGCGACCATCGGACGGATCCGGGCCAGGTCGATCGTGTGCACGCCGCCCGCGTACTGCGCGCCCGCATCGGGCCTCACCACCTTGACGCGCAGCACTTCCACCGAAGTCCCGGGCCGGCGCGCGGCGATCCAGCGCAGGGTCTCGTCGTCCGCCTCGACCACGCCCGCCTTGGCCGAGCACTCCGTGGCCATGTTGGCCAGGGTGGCGCGCTCGTCCGGAGAGAGCGATGCGAGCCCCGGCCCCCCGAACTCCATCACGCGGTCGAGCGTCTCCTGGCGCTTCGCGTGCGTGGCCAGGATGTGGAGCATGACGTCTTTGGCCGTGACGCCCTTGGACAGGCGGCCGACCAGCTCGAACCGGATCGACTCCGGGACCTCGACGAACGTGAAGCCCGCGTGCACGAGCGCGGCGTATTCGGTCGCGCCCACGCCGTAGGCCAGCGCGCCGTTCGCTCCCCCCATGCACGTATGGCTGTCCGTCGCCTGGATGAAGTCCCCCGGCTCGATCATCCGCTCGCGGGCCACGCTGTGGCAGATGCCGGGCGAGACGCCGTCGTGCGCGGAGTAGTCCTGCACGCTCGTGTGCCGCTGGAACTCGCGTTGCAGGTCGCGCAGCACCTGGATCTTCGGCGAGAAAGGAGCCATCTTGGCCACGCCGTCCGCATAGATGAGGTGGTCCTCGAAGACCGCGAACTTGTGCGGGTCGGCCAGCGCGTAGTCCGGCCCGTATTCCTGGGCCAGGAAGTAGGCCACCTGGGCCGTCGTGAACTCGTGGGAGTAGCCGCCGTCCACGCGCACGCATACCGCGTCCCCGGGGGCGAGGAACACTTCTCCCTTCGCGCCCGCGACGTGCGCGGCCAGCACCTTCTCCGCGATGTTCATGGCCCGGCGCCCCGTGGCCGGAGCGGGCAGGCTCACTTCCCCGCGCGCGTAGGCTTTCGTGAACGGGAAGAGGCCGCCGTATTCGACGATCTTCTGCGTGATGACGTCGTAGCCCCGGGTGAACTCCGAGAGGGGCACGGCCTCGCCCGCCTGCAGGCGCCTCAGGACCGCGTGGTCGCCCATGAGCACGCCCTGCGAGACGTTGTTGCGGGCGTGGATGGGCGCGAAGGAGGCGGCGATCGCGATGCGGATGCCCGACCACTTCTCGGCCTGCACCGCCGTCTCCCGGCTGGACCCGACGCCCTTGCGATAGCCGGAGACGATGACCTCGAAGCCGCCCGCCATGAGCGCCCCTTCCGGGAAGAGCCGCTCCTTGTTCACGGTGATCCCCGCGTAGGCATTGCGCGCGATGTCCTCCGGCCGGTAGTCGAAGCAGGCCCAGGCCGGGGTCATGGCGTCCGTGTTGATGTCGTCCATGAGGTCCTCGACCCGAAGGTCCTCCATCCGGAGGTCCAGCTCGCCGCGCAGCTGGCGGCGGATGAGGTCGGGGTCCTTGGTCAGGAAGAAGACGCGCTTGCCGGGGGTCAGCGAAACGGTGCGCTCGCTCATGGGGTCGATGGCAGCCTCCTTCACGATTCTACCGGCTTCGCGGTCAGCCGATCGTGATCACGACCTCCTGCCCCTCGATGCGCGCGGGGAACGAGGGCAGGGGCCGGGAGGCGGGACCGTTCACCACGGAACCCGAGGTGGTGAAGCGCGAGCCGTGGCAGGGACAGTCGAGCGTCTGCCCGGGTGCGCCGGGAACGAGCACGGTGCATCCCTCGTGCGTGCACGTGCGGGAGACGGCCACGACGCTCGTCGCGGAGACGCGCGTAACGGCGAGCGAGAGGTCGCCGTCGAACTCGGCTCGGGTCTCTCCAATCGTGGGCAGGCCCGTGCGGATGGTCCGAGGCGCGGCCGGGGGCGGGGTCAGGGGTCCCGAGACCGCCCCGCCCCCGCCGCAGGCGAGCGTGCCCGTTCCGGCGGCGCCCACGGCGATCATCTTCATGAAGGCGCGGCGACAGACCATGCCGTCCTCGATCCTATGCCGTCTTTGACCGGGCGGGCGGCGCGAGGGTTGGCCCTGTGAGCCCGCACATTCAACCTTCACCGGCCCTGCTGGTCCAATGCCGCGAAGGACACGCATCGAGATCGAGATGATGAGCCCGCCTCCCGTCGGCCCGCGCGTCGCCCGCTTCGCCCTCGACCGGCTGGCCTATGGTCCGCGGCCGGACTCGATCGAAGAAGTGCTCGGCCGCGGTCTCGAGCGCTGGATCGAAGACCAGCTCGCGCCGTCCCCCGACGGCACGCTCGACACGCGGTTGCGGCCGCTCTCGTCGCTCAGCTACAGCATCCCGGAGACTCTGGCCCGTTACGAGGCCGACCAGCGCACGATCGGCACCGCGCTCTCGGAGCTGCGCACGGCTCATTTCGTGCGCGCCGTCCATTCGGCCAACCAGCTCCAGGAAGTCCTCACCGATTTCTGGTTCAACCACTTCAACGTCTACCAGGGCGACAGCCCCACCCGCTACGGCATCGCGCGCTACGAGATGGACGCCATCCGCCCGCACGTGCTGGGCCGCTTCCGCGACCTCCTGGGCGCGGTCGCGAACTCGTGGGCCATGATGTCGTACCTCGACAACTACCTGAGCAGCGCGCGCGCCATCAACGAGAACTACGCGCGCGAGCTCATGGAGCTGCACACCCTGGGCGTGGACGGCGGCTACACGCAGGCGGACGTGCAGGAGGTGGCGCGCGCCTTCACGGGCTGGGGAATCGACCAGCGCGCGGGTGCGTTCG
>Ga0068867_100002162_pt1 | contig 13792 bp, 15 predicted proteins | sample KBSMisM32_FD_65649 | JGI IMG/M metagenome (GOLD analysis project Ga0068867, IMG submission 65649) | Miscanthus rhizosphere microbial communities from Kellogg Biological Station, Michigan, USA - KBS Miscanthus M3-2 | ecosystem: Host-associated > Plants > Roots > Rhizosphere > Soil ...
CTCACGGGACGACCACCCACATGTGGTCGGCGTAGTCCGGAAGCATCGCCTGCATCTCCTCGAGCTCGCCGCTGCCATCGGTCGTGGCGGCGAGCCGCACGAGGACAGCCCAGCGGTCGGGCTCGACGATCGTCGAGCCCCCACCGCCCTGGACGACATCGACGGGGAGACCGCCGCCGTAGGCCTGCGTGACCTGCTGGGCGACCACGTCGGCGGCGACCTGCGACGGGAAGTCGCCGATCAGGAGGGCCGGTTCCATCGGGTCGCCCGGATCCAGCCGCGCGACCTCGCGATGTGTCCGTGGCGCCGGGGTCGTGCCTGCGACCCGGTCCGGGTCGGGCGCGTCCATCGGGTCGACGGCCACCGCGCCACACCCGACCGTCTCGAGGCCGTGCGGCGTGTCGCGCTGGATCAGCCACGTCTCGGTCGCGCGGTCGGGCACGTTCCACAGGCGGGAACCGTCGCTCGCGTACCCGGCGAGGTACCGCTCGCCATCCAACCAGGCCAGCCGTTGCAGCCCATTGCCGTGTGACCGCCACAACGAGAACCGTGGCAGACGATCGGCAGAGCCTCGGCCCTGGATCACGACGAACTCCACGGATCCATCCGCCGCGAGGAACGGCGTCCGGATGGCGGTCCAGCGATCGACACCCGCCGGGAATGCCGTCAACCGACGCCAATGCACCCCGTGCAAACGCCAGAGGTCGTCGGACCAGCCGTCCTCGGGGACGGCCGCCGTCTGAGCGGCCGACACGGCGGCCACGACGTCTCCTCCGACGAACACCGGCGCGAACACGATCCCACCGGGCCGAGGGCCCGCGATCATGCGTTCGGCTCCGGACCCCGAGCGAACGATCAGTCGGTCATCGACGCCCCACGCGACGTCGCCGCCGGCCGACCAGGTCGGGTGATAGGCCTCGCCGTGCTGCGGCAGGACGTCGACGCCGCGCGGGGTCGACACGACGATCTCGTCGTCGCCCGTTCGATCCCGCACGTAGGCCGTGCCCGAGTGTCCCGTCGCGACGTGCCGCGGCATGGTGGCGACCGCATCGCTTCCGGCCGCAGGTGCCATGCCGACCAGCCTGCCTCCCTGGACGGCTGTGACGCCGGCACCGCGGTCGGCGGCGCCGACGTCGCCGGGGCACGTGCCGGCGGCCGTCGCCGGCAGCCCGCCGCGCCCGAGAGCCCAGCCGAGCAGGGACACACCGCAGACCGCGGTGATGATCAACGATCTCGATCGCATCGGGCCCTCCTGTCAGTAGCCGGTGGCGTATTGGAAGTGCATCGGGTCGGGCTTGCTCGACCAACTCAAGCCCCAGAAGAACTTGTGCCCCGGGTACGGGCCCCGCCAGATGTCGGGCAGGTAGGTGCCGTACCTCTTGCCGTCGGAACCGAGACCGTTCCAGGAGTCCTGACCCACCGGGTTGGTCGCACTGTTCGTGTCGATCGCCGCGCCCCAGGCGTGTAGCGACCACGAGGTCGTCCCGCTGATGTACCGGCAGTTGTAGCCGCCGACCAACCAGCGGACGGCCCCGTCCTTCCGGTCGTACTTGACGTGGTTGCGGATGTTGCCGCCCACGTTCATGCCGATGTACGGGTCGTAGTAGACGTAGCCGGCGCCATCGGAGGACTGGGCCGGCCAGTAGGAGCGAGCCCCGTTCGAGTTGTCGCCGCACACCGGGCCGAAGGTCGCCTGGATCTCGGAGAGGCCGTCGGGCCGCGGCCTGATCACGTCGCTCGAGTGGTCGTGCACCCAGACCTCGATCGGGTGCGCCCGGGCCACCCCTGCGGTGAATGTGATCGTGATGGCGCCAAGTACAGCAACGAGCAGCGCTCCCACGCGCGCGACGCTCCGACGCGTGTGAAGGATCCGCATGACCACCTCCTGACGACAGGGGGGAGGCGGGGACCGCGCAGCGTAGGGCGGCACACGGATCGGCGGCGTGACGAACCGCACGTCGCGGCTCGATCAGACGATGGCTTGACGGAGCCGATCGGCGGCCGTCCAGGCCTCCCACGACGAGCGGAACAGGAGTCGCTGCTCGGCCAGGTCCCCCGCCGCGTCCGTCCACCCGATCACGACGACGACCTCGGGCTCGGGGTCGATGGGCTCGCTCGCGGGCCTGAGCACAGCTCTGCCCTCGAGATCGACTACCTCGACCGAGCGGAGCGCCCATCGGTCGATCGAGCCCGCCTCGATCGGCTCCTCACCCGGATAGGTCGGCGGCGGCTCGACGAGGAACGCGACGGTCGCGGGCAGGACCGCTGCGATCACCGCGAGCTCGGGCCGGCGGTCGCGGACGCTCGGATCGATCACGCCGTCGGGGCGAACGACACCGCACGGGAAGGAACGCTCGGCGTCGTGGTCCGAGAGCCACTTCGATCGCGCGGCGGCGACGCCACGGGCGCGCTCACGGGCCTCCGCGAGCTGTCCGCGTTCCTCGACCAGGCCCGCGGACAGCGCCTTGTGGAGCCGGCCCTGGGTCAGCGCCTGCGCCAGCAGCGCAGCCTCGATCATCCCCATCGGTTCAGGCGGTGGCCGAGGCGAACTCCCCCACGGCGGCCTGTCCGGCCGCGAGACGAGCCGTCTCGATCCGGAACGGCGAGCAGCTCACGTAGTCCAACCCGAGCTCGTGGCAGAACAGCACGCTCGCCGGGTCGCCCCCGTGCTCGCCGCAGATCCCGAGGTGCAGTTTCGGGTTCGCGGCGCGCCCCTCGTCGCTGGCGATGCGCATCAGCCGACCGACCCCCGGCAGGTCGATGCTCACGAACGGGTTCGTCGGCACGAGCTTGCGCTCCTCATAGGTGGCGACGAACTTCCCGATGTCGTCTCGGCTGAACCCGAACGCGGTCTGGGTCAGGTCGTTGGTGCCGAACGAGAAGAAGTCGGCGCTCTCGGCGATCTCGCCGGCGGTCACGGCCGCGCGCGGCAGCTCGACCATCGTGCCCCACTCGAGGTGACTGAGCTCGACACCCTCCCGTTGGAAGATCTCGCGCGCCACCGGCTCCAGCTCGTCCCGCATCTGCTGGAGCTCCGGCCGCGTCGCGACCAACGGGATCATGATCTCGACCTTCGGGTCGCCGCCGTCCTTCCGCACCTCGCACGCGGCCTCGACGATCGCACGCACCTGCATCGCGTACAGACCGGGCTTCACGATCCCGAGGCGCACGCCGCGCAGGCCGAGCATCGGGTTGGTCTCATGCAGCTGCCGAACCTTCGCGAGCACGGCCTCCTTCGCGGACACGTCCTCGCCCCGTTCCTGGCCGAGCGCTACCTCGACGGACAAGGTCGTGAGGTCCGGCAGGAACTCGTGCAACGGCGGGTCGAGCAGGCGCACCGTGACCGGCAGGCCATCCATCGCGCGGAAGATCCCGACGAAGTCGCCGCGCTGCAACGGCAGCAACGCGTCGAACGCAGCCTGCTCCTCCTCGTCGGACTCCGCGAAGATCATCTGCTGGACGGCGGCCACCCGTTCCGAGCCGAGGAACATGTGCTCGGTGCGACACAACCCGATCCCCTCGGCGCCTCGCGCGCGGGCGTTCGAGGATTGGTCGGGTGTGTCGGCGTTCGCGCGCACCCGCAGCCGCCGCCGGTCGTCGGCGGTGCGCATCAGCTGCTCGAACGCCTGCCAGATCGGCTGCGCCTGCGCCTCCGCGTCGCCCTGGCGCGCCTTCTCCAGGACGGAATCGGCCAGCGGCAGCTCGCCGACATAGACGTTGCCGGTGAACCCGTCGATCGTGACGGTGTCGCCCTCGCGCACGACCGTCCCGTTCGCGCTGAACGCGCGAGCGTCCAGATCGATCTTGATCGCGTCGGCCCCGCACACCGCGGGGATCCCCTCGCCGCGCGCCACCACCGCCGCATGGGAGTTGGTGCCGCCGGCGCTGGTCAGGATGCCCTGGGCCGCGATCATCCCGTGGTAGTCATCGGGCGTCGTCTCCCGGCGCACCAAGATCACCTTCGTGTCGTCGTCCTTGGCCCACCGTTCCGCCTCGTCGGCGCTGAACACGACGGCGCCCGTGGCCGCTCCCGGTGACGCATTGAGACCCTTCGCGATCGCCTTGGCCCCGTCGGCTTCGACCCGCCGCTTGAACAGTTCCTCGAGCCGGTTCGCGTCGACCCGCAGCAGCGCGGTGTCCTCGTCGATCAGGCCCTCCTGCAGCATCTCGTTGGCCATCACCCATTCGCCGAACGCGGTGCGCTTGCCGACGCGCGTCTGGAGGATCCACAGACGCCCCTTCTCGATCGTGAACTCGATGTCGCACATGTCGCGGTAATGGCTCTCGAGCGTCTGCATCACGTCTCGCAACCCTGTGTAGGACTGCGGGTCGAGCTCCTCGAGCCGCGCGAGCGGCAGCGTGTTGCGGATACCGGCGACGACGTCCTCGCCCTGCGCGTTGGCCAGGTAGTCGCCGTAGGGAACCTTCTCGCCGGTCGAGGGATCGCGGGTGAACGCCACACCGGTGCCGGAATCGTCGCCGCGGTTGCCGAACACCATCGCGACGACGTTGACCGCCGTCCCGAGGTCGTCGCTGATCTTGTTCTGACGCCGGTAGTCGCGCGCCCGCTTGCCGTTCCAGCTCTTGAAGACCGCCTCGATCGACAGACGGAGCTGCTCCTTCGGGTCGCTCGGGAACCCTTCGCCGGTCTCGTCGCGGTAGATCGCAAGGAATCGCTCGATCAACGCGGCCAGCTCGTCTGCATCGAGATCGGTGTCCTGCGTCGCGGGACCCTTGGCCGCCTTCGCTTCATCGAGCGCGTGCTCGAACGCCTCGGCGGGCACGTCCATCACGATCTTGCCGAACATCTGGATGAAGCGCCGATACGCGTCGCGCGCGAACCGCAGGTCGCCGCCGGACTGTTCGGCGAGCCCACCGACCGAGGTGTCGTTCAGCCCGAGGTTCAGGACCGTGTCCATCATCCCCGGCATCGAGAACTTCGCGCCGGATCGGACGCTCACGAGGAGCGGATCGCTGGCATCGCCGAGGGTCTTGCCCATCGAGGACTCGAGAGCCTTCAGGTGCGCATCCACCTCTTCGAGCAGGCCCGGCGGGTGGCCGCCTTCGGCCAGGTAGGTGAGGCAGCCCTCGGTGGAGATCGTGAACCCGTGGGGGACCGGCAGCCCCATGTTCGTCATCTCGGCGAGGTTCGCGCCCTTCCCCCCGAGGAGGTCCTTCATGTCCTTGTTGCCTTCGGAGAAGTCGTAGACGTACTTGGTCACCACATGCCTCCGGAACGGTCGGACGGTCGGAGCCCCTCAGTCTAGGCGGCGCTTCCGCCGCCCACAGCCTTTGCGGCACGGCATCCGTGCTCTACGCTGGGGTGACCTGCACCCAACCGAGACGGCGGGAGGCTTCCATGGCGCACGCGAAGGACAAGGGCTCCGGCAAGAACGTCAAGAAGAAGGCCCAGAAAAGCGTCAAGGAGAAGCGCGCGGAGAAGAAGGCCAAGAAGGACTCTTCCAACCGCTCTCTCGGGGAGTAGGCCTAGGCGTCGGCCTGGATGATCGTCTCGAGGAACTCCACGGCGACCCGGCCGCGGAACCCATCCGGCACGTTGAGGTAGTGCCCGTCGACGACGTCGAGCACCGATCGCCACGCCGTGAAGAGCACCGCGGGATCGTCGGTGAAGTTCGTGGAGATGCCGGACAGGACCGACACACTGGGGTTGGCGGCCCGAGCTTGTTGGGCGGCGGCCGCGACGAACCCTCGATAGGCCGTCACATCGGTTTCGAGATATTGCCCCTGCACCTCGACCACATCGGCGTACCGGGCGGCCGCGGCCTGGATCCCGCACCGGAGGTAGGCACCCTCGGTCGACTCTCCGTCAGCGATCACGCACGCGGCTCCGGGCACCGCGACGAGGCTCGAGTGTGGCGTGATGACCGCGACGTAGCCGTTGCTCCTCGCGAGCTCCCCGAAGGCGCGCATCGCCGTCGCGGGGTCGCGCCGCTCGGTCAGCGGGGTCGCGTCCCATCCCTCGGGGTCGTAGAGGACCACGCCCACCGTCTGCGGGATCCGTCCGGCCGCGAGGTCGGCCGCGAACGCCGCCTCGCTCGCCCACGCCATCGCCGTCTGCTCGCCCTCCGGCCCACCGAGCGTGACCGACGCCCTCCCGCCTAGGAACCGGTGGCTCACCTCGGGATCGATCTGCGCGAGGACCTCGGCCGTGTTCGCGGTGCCGATCCACAGCTCGCCGAACGGCGGGGTGTCGCGTCCGGTGGAACGTCCCGCCGCTCGGACGCCCCCAACACCAACGAGGACGATGGTCGCGACGAGGATCACGGCCACGCGGGCGCGCGGCGAAAGGCTGCGGCCGCGCGAGAGCCAGGTCCGCCGTGGTTCCAGGACGCTGATGGCCATCTACCGCTCCCGCCTCTCGCCGTTGCCCTGCTAGACATCGGCCTCCGGGACCCACCGCTGAACCGTTCGACACGTTGATGCCGCAGGGTTCTCGGTCGTGACGAACGCGTCGGGGTCCAACAGATAGACCCGCGAATGGCCAGAAAGGTTTACTGCGCCAGCAACTTCGGTCAGCGCAGAGCGGCGATGGCTGTCTCGAGCGGACCTTGGGCATCCCCGAACACGGCCGTGACCGACGTGCCGACGACATCCATGCCGACATGGCCGCCGACATCGCCGGCCGCGCTCGACCATCCCCGGAGCGCCGCGGCGAAGGCGGCGGCGTCGGCATCGGAATCCCATGCGGTCCGCAGGACCACGACCACGTGGTCGCCGTCGGAGAACGCCCGATAGCCACCGCCGTCCCACCCCGCTGCGGCGGCGTCCGCCTCGTGCTCGGGCAGCCGAAGCGCGAGCATCGCGCGCAGCCACTCCTCCCCGATCGTCATCGCATCGAGATCACCCCACCGCGGGCCCAGGGCCGGCGTCAGATCCGGCATCGAGACGGCCCGCGGCCGGTCCGATGGGAACCGGTCGGGATGGATGACCTGTTCGGTCGACACCGGGAAGTGGCGGAATGCGGCGTCGACCGCGTCGGTGCCGTTGCTCGCGAGACTCGCGACGAACGCTTCACCGGCGACGTACGGCCAGATCTCGAGCGCGTCGAGGAAGGGCGGCACACCCGCCGGGGGTGTGCCCGATGTCGCGGCGTTGGCGAGCGTCGCGAGCAGATCGGACAGGTCGATCTGCGGATCCTGGGCCACCGTCACCGCCGCGAAGTACTGCGCGCTTCCCTCGACGAGCCCGAGCGCCGCCTCCGCATGTTCGTCCTGACAGGAGGCGCTCAGCGCATCGAGGCGCTTCAGGTCGAACGTCTGATCGTCCAGCGCGTGCGTCAGCTCATGCGCGAGCGTGAACCGCTCCGCGAAGCCGAGGTCGCCCGACCCCAGGTAGACGAGCTCCCCGGTCTCGGGATCGTAGAAGCCGACGACCTCGCCGGCGAAGAAGGCCGCGTACGCGTGATACAGGTCGTCGTTGGGTCCGATCACGCCGATCGTGCGCCACGCGAACGTCCGGCGGTCGTAGAGGTTCTTCGGGTAGTACGCGTCGAAGCTCTCGGCCAGGCGCCGATCCATCTCCTGGTTGGAGATGGCCTCGGCCGCAGGCGGGGTGGTGTAGGTATGACCGCGAGAGATCTCGACCTGCTGCGCGATCGCAGCGAGGTCGGGCGGCAACGTTCCCGAGGCCGGGGTTCCGTTCGGGATCGAGGGCGGCACGCAGAGATCGGCGATCGCGCCCTGCAGCGTCGACGCACCGCCGGGGTGCACGTCTGGGATCCGTTCGATCGCGTTCCCCGCCGGCAGCGGGGCCGATGGAGAGACCGGCGCCTTCGTTGATGCCGTGCACGCCGCGAGCCCCAGCAGCAGGGCCGTCGACGCGACGAGCCCGTGGCGCATCAGTCGGGCTCGCTCTTCGGATACCGCCGCCAGGCGACGACCGCGAGAGCGATCGCAGCGACCGAGAAGACGAGCGAGACGTAGAGGGGCGTCAACGACGCGAGGAGACTTGCCCCCGCGATCGCGATGCACACACCGGCGACGACGAGGGATGCGAACGCGGCGAGGTACCAGCCGTACTCCCTGAGGTTCACAGCCGTTCTTTCAGATAGCCGACCAGATCCGCCACCGGCACCCGATCCTGCGCCATGGAGTCCCGTTCGCGGATCGTCACCGCGTGATCGTCGAGCGAATCGAAGTCGACGGTCACACAGAACGGGGTCCCGATCTCGTCCTGACGCCGGTACCGGCGCCCGATCGCTCCCGCGTCGTCGAACGAGGTGATCCACTCGGGACGAACCAGCTCGTGCACCCGCTTGGCCTCCGGCGCCAGCCGTTCGTTCCGCGACAGGGGCAGGATCGCGACCTTCACCGGCGCGAGGTCCTTGTGCAGTCGAAGGACCGTCCGCTTCTCCATCGTCCCCTTCGCCGTCGGCGCCTCGTCGACCGTGTAGGCGTCGAGCAGGAACGCGAGGAGCGCTCGATCGACCGAGACCGCCGGCTCGATCACGTACGGGTGGTAGCGGACCTCTTTCTCCTGGTCGAAGTACGACAGGTCCTGACCGCTCGCGGCCTCGTGCGCCTTGAGGTCGTAGTCGCTCCTGTTCGCGATCCCCTCGAGCTCGCCCCAATCGGTCCACGGGTACGAGTACTCGAGATCGACCGTCCGCTTCGAGTAGTGGCTGAGCTCGTCGGCATCGTGGTCGCGAAGTCGCAGGTGCTCAGGGTCGATGCCCAGATCGACGTACCACTGACGGCGCGAGTCGATCCAGTACTGATGCCACGTCTCATCGGTCCCCGGCTCGACGAAGAACTCCATCTCCATCTGCTCGAATTCCCGCATGCGGAAGATGAAGTTCCCCGGCGTGATCTCGTTGCGGAACGACTTGCCGATCTGGGCGATGCCGAAGGGCACCTTCTTGCGGGACGCCGTCTGGATCTGGACGAAGTCCACGAACGGCGCCTGCGCGGTCTCCGGGCGCAGGTACACCGTGTTCTCGTCGTTGGCGACGGGACCCATGTGCGTCTCGAACATCAGGTTGAAGTTGCGGGGGTCGGTGAAGCCCTTGCCACCGCAGTTGGGGCAGACCATCGGGTCTGGGAGCTGATCGGCGCGGTAGCGCTGATGGCACGTCAGACACTCGACCAGTGGATCGGCGAAGACCTCGAGGTGACCGCTCGCCTCCCAGACCTTGGGCGACATGATCACGGCGGCGTCCAACCCGACGATGTCGTCGCGCAATTGCACCATCGAGCGCCACCAGGCCCGCTTGATGTTGTTCTTGAGCTCGACACCGATCGGCCCGTAGTCCCACGACGAGCGCAAGCCGCCGTAGATCTCGGAGGACTGGAAGGCGATGCCGCGACGCTTCGCGAGCGAGACGATCTCGTCCATCAGGTCAGGCACCTGGTGGGCTCCTTTCGGGTTCCCGGCCGCCGGGTGCGGCCGCTGGCGTGGGGCAATCGTACGCGGGGCGGCTGGCCGTCACGGGGAGGCGCCCTCGATGCAACAGGAACGTGACGGCCCAGCGATCGCTCGATGAAGGAGTCGGCAACGGCCGCCGATATCACGTGCATGACCGCTCCCCGCACCTGCCGCGCGTGCGGAGCGCCGCTGCACGGCGACGTCCGCTGGTGCCTCCACTGCTACGAACCGGCTCGTGAGCTCACGCCTCGAGCCGCGGTCTGGGCACAGGGTGAGTTCGTCGACAACCCCATCCACACGGGCGGCCCCGTCCCCCACTGGTCACGCTGGGAGAAGACCGCGACGACGTTCGGGCCCGTCGGGCGCGTGATCGCCACCGTCGTGGCAGCGCTCTGGGTGCTGGGCGCGGCCGGAGGCAGCCCGCTCACCCTGATCTTCGTGCTTCCGGTGGTCGGTGTGGTCATCCGCGCGATCTGGGCGAAAGGATGGGCGGTGCCGTGTGTCGAGGTGGTGTCGCCACCGCTCGCGCCGGTCTCGACCTGGCTCTGGGACCGCTCGGAGTTCGTCCGAACCCTCATGCTTGCGGCGGTCGCCCTCGTGGGTGTCGGGCTCCTGATGTACTCGCCCAACCCCGTGGTGCGCTTCGTCGTGATCGTGACGACGGTCGTGGCGGTGTGCGCCGCTCTGTTCCGGAAGATCGGTGGCAGCCGGTAGTGCAGAGGACTAGGCGTCTTCGGCGAGGCCGCCGAACCGGCGCTCCCGCTTCTGGAAGTCGCGGATCGCCTCGAACAACAGCTCCCGCGTGAAGTCGGGCCAGAAGACGGGCGTGAACCACAGCTCGGAGTACGCGAGCTCCCAGAGCAGGAAGTTCGAGGTGCGCATCTCCCCGCTCGTGCGGATCAACAGGTCGGGGTCGGGCATGTCCGGCTCGTAGAGCCGTGCGGCGATCGCATCGTCATCGATCTTCGAGGGTTTCAGCGTGCCCGCCTGAACCTCGCGCGCGATCTGCTTGACCGCGTCGACGACCTCTTTGCGACCGCCGTAGTTGAACGCGATCGTGAACGTCATGCCCGTGTTGTCGCGCGTGAGCTCCTCGGAGATCTCGATCTCCTTCAGCACGCTCCGAGGCAGCCGCCAATCCCGGCGGCCGATGAACCGGATCCGGACGTTCATCCGATCCAGTTCTTCGCGGCGTCGCTTCAACAGGCCGCGGTTGAAGTTCATCAGGTACAGGACCTCGCCGGGTGGGCGCGACCAGTTCTCGGTCGAGAATGCGTAGACGGTCAGCCATTGCACGCCGACCTCGACCGCGCCCTTGACCGTGTCCCAGAGCGCCTCTTCGCCGGCGCCGTGGCCCTCGGTGCGCGGCAGCCCCCGCTGCTTCGCCCACCGGCCGTTGCCGTCCATCACGATCGCGACGTGCGCGGGCACCTTCGTGCGGTCGATGTCGTGGAGGTAGCTGCTCATCGCGCCGTCCGCACGAGCATCGGCACCGACTTCATCCGCCGCTCCAGGTGGTACTCCGTGAACCCGACGAGCATCCCGCGCGCCTCGTTCGCGACCCGGGGATCCGAGCGTCCCGCGCGACCGACGACCGACAGGTCGGTCCCCGCGAGGGACGCGAGCAGCGCGAGCGTTCCGTGCGCCACGGCGCCGGCGCTGCGATCGGCGTGTGCCGGGCAGACCGCACCACCGAGCTCCGCCGACCACAGCCGGACGTCGGCCGAGCCGCAGACCGCGCACGCGGTCAGCGCCGGATGGAACCCGGACAGCGACAGCAGCTTCAACAGGAACGACTCGGCCACGGCCGTGGGATCGTCGGGAGCCGCGTCGAGCGCGCGGAGACCGTTCAGCAACAAGATGACGAGCGGGACGTTGCGCTCATGCTCCTCGGCGACGCGGTCGACGGCCTCGACCATCGTCTCGGCGGCGGCGAACAGCGAGAGGTCGTCGCGGATCGTGCGGTGGGGGGCGAGGATCTCGGCCTGGGTCACCGTGTCGAGCGAGCCACGGCCCCGATAGAGCATCAGGTTCACGTGGGTGAACGGCTCGAGGCGTCCACCGAACCGGGAGGTGGTCTTGCGGACCCCTTTGGCGACCGCCCGGACCTTGCCGGAGCCCTGGGTGAGGATGGTGACGATCTTGTCGGCCTCACCGAGCTTCATCGAGCGCAGGACGATCCCCTGCTCCTTATAGGGGGGCATACGCGGATGCTATCTCCCGAGCCCTTCCCTCCGAACCTTTCTGGGTGTGCTGTTTCCGTGACGGGTAAGCCTCAGGCGACCAGGGAGTCGAGCAGCGCAGACGCGCCGATCCGGAACGTTCGCGGGGACGGCCAGTCACGGCCGAACGTGACTCGGACGAGGTCGAGGTAGGTCCCTGCCTGTCCCGCCTCGCGGATCCCGCCGCTCACCTTGATGCCGACCGGGCGCTCCGCGCCGGCGACGAGGTCGGCCAGGAGCTGGACGGCCTCCGGCGTCGCACCAGGATTCCCTTTCCCCGTCGAGGTCTTGAGGAAGTCGGCGCCCGCATCCAGCGCGGCCTGGCCGACCACGAGGATCTGCTCCGGCTCGAGCGCTCCGGTCTCCACGATCGCCTTCCACGTCGCCGAGCCGGCTGCCTCGCGGGTGGAGCGGAGCTCGCCGACGAGCGCGTCGGGCTCATCGAGCAGGAACCGGTTGACCGGCACGTCGACCTCGTCGGCGCCGGCATCAACCGCGCGGCGGATCTCTTCGATGCGCTGTGGCAACGGGGCGTCGGGCAGAGGGAACCCGCCGGTCGCGACGGCGACGCGCACCCCCGTCGCGGAGAGTCGGTCGCGCGCGAGCGACACGGAACGAGGCCAGATACAGACGGCCGCGACGGTGAGCTCGTCGTCACCGAACGGACGGATCGCACGTTCACAGAGCGCTTCGATCGAGCGTTCGTCCTCGTCATCACCGAGCGCCGTCAGGTCGAGACACGCGATCAGCAGTCGGCGGTCGGCATCCATGCGCGCGAGCCTACGTGGTCGTCCACGCACGGACGTCGGTAGTCTCCGGCCCGATGCGACGACTCCTGGTGTGCCTCGCGATCGCGGTGGCGGCGCTGCCCGCGTGCAGCACGAGCGGTGGCGGCGGCACGACCTGCGACACACCCACGAAGACCACTACGGTCGACATGCAGAACATGGCGTTCACGACCGCGTGTGTCTCGGCGACCGCGAACGACACGCTGAGCCTGGTGAACCACGATCAGGCGCCGCATACGTTCACGGTCAAGGGGACGAGCATCAACGTCAACATCGACGGGGGTCAGACCCAGTCGGCCGCGCTGACGGGCATCGCACCGGGCACCTACTCGGTGATCTGCACGTACCACCCGACGATGACCGAGACCCTGCAGATCACGTAGGCGCTAGAAGCCGAGTCGCTCGAGGGCTCGGGGATCGCGCTGCCACTCCTTCAGCACCTTCACCCGGAGATCGAGGAACACCTTCGAGCCGACGAGGAGCTCGATCTCCTCGCGCGCACGGGTGCCGATCGTCTTCAGGGTCCGGCCGCCCTTGCCGATCACGATGCCCTTCTGGGAGTCGCGCTCGACCACGAGCGTCGCGTGGATCTTCATGAGCCCGTCCTCGTGCTCGGTCTCCTCGATCACGACCGCGATCGAATGCGGCACCTCCTGGTGGGTCACGTGCAGGGCCTTCTCTCGGATCACCTCGGCGAGGCGCGTCTCAAGCGGCTGATCGGTGACCTCGTCGATCGGGTAGAGGGCGGGACCCTCGGGGAGTCGCTCGAGGATGAGCTCGCGCAGCATGCCGACACCCTTGCCGTTCTTGGCCGATGCGGGCACCACCTCGTCGAACTCGCCGAGATCGCCCGCGGCCGCGAGCTGTGGCACCTCCGCGTGTCCGTGGAGGGCATCGATCTTGTTGACCACACAGATGGAGCGAGCTCCGGCCGGTCGCACCTTCTGCTGGTAGACGAACGCATCGCCTCGCCCGACCCCGGCTGCGGCGTCGACCACCTGAACGACGACGTCGACGCCCTCGACGGCGTCACCGACCAGATCGTTCAGTCGCACCCCGAGCAACGTCTGCGGTTTGTGGAACCCCGGCGTATCGGTGAAGACCACCTGTGCGCCCGTGGTGTTCCAGATCGCGCGCACGTCGCGGCGAGTGGTCTGCGGCTTGTTCGAGACGATCGCAACCTTCTGGCCAACCAGCGCGTTGACGAGCGTCGACTTCCCGACGTTCGGGCGGCCGACGACCGCGACGATCCCGCTGCGGAACCGTTCGCTCACGGCGCCTCCAGCTCGAACGGCGCGGGCAAGAGGTCCTCGATCGCCCACAGGAGCCGCGACCCCCCATCGGTCTCGGCGATGACCGTGCCCGATGGTCCGAACTCCCAGAGCACCTGGCGACATG
>Ga0068867_100002173_pt1 | contig 13764 bp, 17 predicted proteins | sample KBSMisM32_FD_65649 | JGI IMG/M metagenome (GOLD analysis project Ga0068867, IMG submission 65649) | Miscanthus rhizosphere microbial communities from Kellogg Biological Station, Michigan, USA - KBS Miscanthus M3-2 | ecosystem: Host-associated > Plants > Roots > Rhizosphere > Soil ...
TAGCGGTTGCCGGTGTCGATGAGCTGCACCAGGTTCTTGATCGACTGGTGCTCGTACTCCGCGCCGACGTAGATCTGGGTGGTGATGGCGCAGGCGTTCAGCCGGATGGCGTCCTCGATGTCGACCGCGATCAGCTCGCGCGACAGCTCGGTCAGGATGCTCTGGCCGCCGGAGCAGCGCAGGACGAGGGCATTGGTGGCCGAGGCGGGAATCACCGAGCGCAGCACGCCACGCGTGCACATCAGCACGTCGGCGTACGGGATCAGCGGCACGATGCTGAGGTCGATGCGCTCGAGGCCGGTGGTCGGCCCCTGGAAGTAGCCGTGGTCGAAGGCGAGCATCACGGTCTTGCCCGAGGCCGGGTTGAAGATGCGGGCCAGGCGGTTCTGCATGCCCCAGTCGAGCGCGCCGTTGCCCTTGATGTAGAAGGCCTTGTTCTGCTGCGGGATGCCGAGACCGAAGTCCTTGCCTTCTCGGATGTCGTCTTTGTCAGCCATAATTTGGGACCTTACCATGTACGCCATCGTTTGTTTCGACCGCCCCGGCTCTGCTTCCCTGCGCGATGCCAACCGCGCCGCTCACGTGGCGTTTCTTCAACAGCATTCCGAAACCATCGTCTTCGGCGGGCCGCTGAAAAACACCGCGGACGGCCCCAGCACCGGCGCGATCATCGTGGTGAGCTGTGCCACGCGCGAAGACGCCGAGGCGTTCATCAAGGGCGATCCGTTCCTGCGCAGCGGCGTGTACGAAAGCGTCGCGGTGCGCGCCTTCAAGCAAGTGTTTCCGCAGAAATAAAGCGCTCGACCTTTCGCTGCACGCCGAGCCGTGCGCCCGCGCTGTCGAGCAGGGCTTCGAACGCCGGCTCGTCTTTCACCCCTTCGAACACTTCCATGTAGGTCGTAGGGTCGTCGCGCCGGCGCATCCAGCGGCCGCGGATGCCGGTCTGCTTCTCGATCTCCAGGAAGAGCTGCTGCACCAGCGGCCAAAGCTGCCGCAGCCGTGCCGGCTCGATCTTGTAATAGACGTAGTAGTTCAAACCGGCATCACGGCCAGCGCTTCGCCGGCAGCGCCGTCGACCACCACGCCGCCGTTGAATTCCTGCCCCGGCTTGAGCGCGGCGCCGGGCGTCTGCACCAGCACCATGCGGCGCTTGACCTCGCCGCGGTACTGCGCCCGCGCGACGATTTCCTGCCCCGGGTAGCAGCCCTTCTGAAAATCGACCCCGCCGACCTGCTCCAGGTTCACCATCTGCGGCACGAACTGGTCCTGCGTGGCGGCGCTGATCCATGGCCGCCCGGCGCGGATTTCTTCGAGCGTCCAGTCTTCCTCTTTCCGCGAGCAGTCCAGCGCGAGACCCTTGCCGATCACCAGGTGGCGCAGGCTGCCGACCGGAACGCGCACCGTGCTGCCTTCCCAGCTCACCGCCTGCAACCCTTTCCAGACGCCAAACTGCTCCCAGGCGTCGCTCTCGTCGGCGATCTTCACCTTGGAGCGCAGCACGAACATCGACAGGCGCTTGGCGACGCCAGGGGCGAGGTCGCGCGCGAGCTGCAGCAGGAAGCCTTCGGGCGAGGGGATCACGAGCATGGTGGCGAGCAGGCGGCCCTTGGCCGTGCACCAGCCGGCGAGCGCCGAGCGGTCGGACGCGAGCTTCGAGATGTCGTTGGTGAGCTGCGCGTGCAGGAAATCACGCGCATCGCTGCCGGTGACGGCGAGCAGTCCGTATCGATTTAGCCGCGCGCACTCCATCGTAGAATGCGATTTTAACGCCGCCGCCTTGCCGCATTTTGCTTAAAACCCTTCTCGCACTGATTGTTATCGGTATCGCCGCAGCCGTCGGCTACGGCTTCTGGTACGTCGGCGCGCCCGTAAAGATCGCCCGCTACCCGATCGAGGTCGAGATTCCGCGCGGTGCCGGCTTTCGCGCGGCCATGGAGCAGCTCGAAAAATCGGGCGTCGAGGTGCGGCGCTACGAATTCGAGCTGCTGGCGCGCGCGCTGGGCAAGGTGCGCAACGTCAAGGCCGGCAGCTACGAGATCGCGCAGCCGGTGACGCCGCTCCAGCTGCTGGAGAAGCTCACGCGCGGCGACGTCACCCAGGCCGAGGTGCGCCTGATCGAGGGCTGGACCTTCGCGCAGTTCCGCGCCGCGCTCGACCAGAGCCCGGACCTGCGGCACGACACCAAGGGCCTCGACGACGCGCAGATCCTCGCGCGCCTGCAGGCCACCGAGAAGCATCCGGAAGGGCTTTTCTTCCCCGACACCTACCTCTTCGGCAAGGGCGCGAGCGACTTGGCGGTGCTGCGCCGGGCGTATCGCGCGATGCAGCGCCACCTGAAGGAGGAGTGGGAGACGCGCGACGCCACCGCGCTCTACAAGACGCCCTACGAGGCGCTGATCATGGCGTCGATCATCGAGAAGGAAACCGGGCAGGCGGGGGAGCGCGACCTGATCGGCGGCGTGCTCACCAACCGCCTGCGCATCGGCATGCGGCTGCAGGTCGACCCGACCATCATCTACGGCCTCGGCGCCACCTTCGACGGCAACCTCAAGCGCAGCCACCTCACCGAAGACGGCCCCTACAACACCTACACGCGCGCCGGCCTGCCGCCGACGCCGATCGCGATGCCGGGCCTCGCCTCGGTGCGCTCGGCGCTGCGGCCGGGCAAGACCGACGCGATGTACTACGTGTCGAAGAACGACGGCTCGAGCCACTTCTCCCGCACGCTCGAAGAGCACAACCGCGCGGTCACCAAGTACCAGCTGCGCGGCGGTCGATGACCGAAAGGGGAAAGTTCGTCACGCTCGAAGGCGTCGACGGCGCGGGCAAGTCCACCCACGTGCAGTTCATCGCCGACTTCGTGGCCGCCAAGGGCCATCACGCCGTGATGACGCGCGAGCCGGGCGGCACCGCGCTCGCCGAGCGGCTGCGCGAGGCGATCCTCGGTCAGCGCATGGACCCGACGGTGGAGACGCTGCTGATCTTCGCCGGGCGCGCCGACCATGTCGCGCGCGTCATCCGCCCGGCGCTCGAGGCGGGCAGCTGGGTGATCTGCGACCGCTTCTCGGACGCCACCGCGGCCTACCAGGGCGCCGGCAACGGCGTGCCGGCGAAGACGATCGAAAGCCTGAGCGCCATCGCGCACCCCGGCCTCGCTCCCGACCGCACGCTGATTTTCGATTGTCCCTATGAGGTCGCCAGCAAGCGGCTCGCCGCGACGGGCAAGAAGCTCGATCGCTTCGAGAGCGAGGATCGCGCCTTCTTCGAGCGCGTGCGGGGAACCTACCTGGCGCGCGCCAAGGCCGAGCCGCAGCGCATTCGCGTGATCGACGCCACGATGCCGGTGGCCGAGATCCGCAAGATGCTCGAGCGCAACCTGAGCGACCTGTAATGCACACCTGGAACCAGCCGATCCTCGACTCGCTCGCCGCGCGCAGCGCGCGGCTGCCGCATGCGTTGCTGGTCTACGGGCCGCGCGGGATCGGCAAGCTGGCGCTGGCGGAGCGCATTTCACAAACAATCCTCTGTGAAAGTTCCGGCAAGAAACCCTGCGGGTCCTGCGACGGCTGCCGCTGGTTCCTCGGCGGCAACCATCCCGACTTCCGCCGCGTGGAGCCCGAGGCGCTCGCCAAGATAGCGCCGGCCGATCCCGACGACGAAGCGCCCACCGCCAAGCGCACCAAGCAGCCGAGCATCGAGATCAAGGTCGATCAGGTGCGCGCGCTGGCCGATTTCCTCTACGTGCGCTCGCACCGCGGCGCCATGCGGGTGGCGCTGGTACATCCGGCCGAGGACATGAACGAGAACGCGTCCAACGCGCTCCTCAAAGGCCTCGAGGAGCCGCCGGCCGGCGCGATGTTCATATTGGTGTCCCACCGGCCAGCGCAGCTTCTGCCGACCATCCGCAGCCGCTGTGTGGCGATCCCGGTGCCGATCCCGCCGCGCGAAGCGGCCCTCGGATGGCTGAACGACCAGGGAATCAAGGACGCGGAGCGCTGGCTGGCGTACGCCGGCGGCGCGCCGCTGCGCGCGCTGGACTATGCAGCCGAGGCCGAGCTGCTCAGCCGGCTGCTCAAGGCTCCCGGCCCGGTCGAAGTGCGCGAAGACCTCGAGCGGCTGGCGGAAGCGCTGCAGAAGATCGCGCTGGATCGCGCGCTGACCGCTTTCGGGTTACCGCAGAAGTACCAGACCGGCCAGGTCGCGGTGACCCCTGAAAAGGCCCGCGCCTGGCTCGCTTTTGCCCGCCGCATGGGGGAAGACCGCCTGTTGTGCCGCCACCCGCTCAATCCGCGGCTGTTCTCGGCCGCGATGGTCGGCGCGATGCCTACCGAAGGACGTTGAACGCCCGCGGGCTCTGCCGCATCGTGAGGCTGGCGCGCGCCAGGTCGAGCGACTCCATCTGCAGCGTCTCGAGCGCAGCCTCGAAGCGAATCTGGGACACCATCAGCTCGTCCATGCTGGTGGCGCCGAACCGCTCCGCCTCCAGCTCCGGCTCGGTCAACTGGCACTCCGTGCTGCGCCGGTAGATCGGGAGCAGGGCCGTGAGGGCGAGGGCGATGGTCTGCAGCGTCCGGGGATTCTGGCGCGGCTCGTCCGGAAACAGCCTCCTATGGGCTCTCGCGACGGCCTTCGACAGCGGGATGTACACGCGGCCATCTTAGAAATCCGACGTCGGGCCAGTCATCGCAACGACGCCGGGGTGGGGGCTTTTACGTAGCCCGGTTGGCGCGTCTTGGAGCGGCGACATTTGGGCATGACCTTTGATTTAACATAATACACATTGCCTGACACCGACCACGGAACAAAACCTGCTCGCAAGCGCGCTCTCGGTAGTCACGTGAGTACTGGCAGATGCCCGAGACCACTCGGCAAAGGCTCCTGCAGCGCGCGGCGAAGTTACTCGGAGGGCAACGTGAGCTGGCCGAGCGCCTCAACGTCACCCAATACACGCTGGATCTCTGGATCCGCGGCCTGGCCCGCATGTCAGACCGCAAGCTGCTGGAACTCGCGGCGATCGTGGACGAGCTTGGCGATCCGCCAAAGCCGGACTAGCGAGCGTTCGAAAAGTGACATAGTTGTCGTGCGACCACGACTTAGGCCCCATTTGTCGTCGAACCACGACGCCACGTAGTCGACTCCAATTACATACGTGCCCCAGGACCAAGCGGAGAATCCCCAACATGGCCAAGAACCTGGCGGAATCCGCCCGCGGCCACGGGCCGAGTCCGCTTCCCAAGCAACTGCGCATTCTGGTCGCGGACGACGACCGCGATGCGGTCCTCACCTTGATGACGTTGCTCAGGGATGACGGACACGACGTGCGCGGGGTCTACAAGGGACGGCAGGCGCTGGACGCGTTCGCCAGCTTCGAGCCCGATGTCCTGCTGTTGGACATCGCGTTGCCCGAGCTCAGCGGCTGGGAGGTTGCCCGCGAGATCAAGGCACGGCACCGGAAACACCCACTGATCGTCGGTATCAGCGGCGAGTACAAATCCCGATCCGATGCCATCCTCTCCGAAATCATCGGCTTCGATCATTACCTGACCAAGCCCTATGCCATCGATGACCTGGTGGCGCTGATTGCTCCGCTGAGATTCCCCAAAGAAGACTAGTTGTACGGGTTCGGCGACTCGGGCACAGCGCCTGCAAATTGTCCCGGATGATCGATCCGGGAAAGCTGGGCCGCGTCGCCATCTACCAGACGAACGCCGAGGGACGCTGCGTGTACGTGAACGCGGCGCTGTGCGACCTGTTCGGGCTGACCGAGAAGGACGCGCTCGGGACCGGTTGGCTGGACCGGGTCCATCCCGAGGATCGCGACCGCGTCTCCGCCGCGCGCCAGTACGCGACCTCGCCGATCCCGGTTTTCCACATCGAGTACCGCATCCACCAGGACGGCAGGACGCGCTGGGTCGCCGCGTTTTCTACCGCGCTGATGGACGGCTCCACCTTCAAGGGGCGCGTCGGCACCATCACGGACATCACCGACGCCAAGAGCCACTATCCCGACGAGGACAGCGGCAGCGGCTAGTTCAGCTTGAGGTGAATATTCAGCGCGGCTTATCTTCAGCATTCACCGCCAGCAAGCGCGCTACCGAACATAACAACGAAGCCCGCTTCGATAGATTCCGGCCCATGCCTGAGTCGAAGACGCCGCCAACCACCGACTACCTCGAAGCGTCCCGCCGACTCATCGTCGAGCTGGAAACTCAGCTAGCCCGCACCCGCGCCCTTCTGCTGCGTGGGCCAACGCTGGTCGCAAAACTGCCGCCCAAGGCTGACAAGGCCTAGGGCCAGCGAACCTAGTTCAGCTTGTCGGTCGGCGGCACGGGAAGCCGCGCGACCGGAATGCCCTCTTCCAGCAGCTCCTGGTGCTGCTCGTTGGTCGCCTGGCCGCGGATCGCGCGGGCGGGCGATTCGTTGTAGAAGATTTTGCGGGCCTCGGCCGGGAATTCCTTGCCCACGTCCTCGCTCTTGGTGAGCAGCTCGTCGAGCATGCGCGAATAGAGCATCTGCGCGACGGCGAAGGGATCCTTCCCTTCCATGTCGGGCGTCTTGACCGGCGCGGCGGGCGCCTTGGCGGGCCGTGGTTGCGACTTGGGCTCGGGCGCGCCGAGGTTGGCGCGCGTTGCGGACGGCACGCGCTTCACCTTCGCCGAGCCGCAGCTCGGGCAGGACAGCAGCTTGCGATCGAGCTGGGACGCAAAGTCGCCGGCCGAGCCGAACCAGCCCTCGAACCGGTGTCCTTCGCCGCAAAGCAGGTCGAAAACGATCATTTGAACGATTCTACAATGCCCCCATGAGGCGCTATCGAGACGATCCTGGCGCGCTCGCCGGCCTGGTGGCCGACGACCGGGTGCACCGCGACGTCTACATCGATCCGGAGGTGTTCCAGCTCGAGATGGAGCGCCTGTGGTCGCGCACCTGGATCTACCTCGGTCATACCAGCCAGGTGCCGCAACCCGGCGATTTCATCACCGCCGACATCGCCGCCAAGCCGGTGATCATGGTGCGCCACACCGACGGGAAAGTGCGCGTGCTGATGAACCGCTGCGCGCACAAGGGCACCAAGGTGGTCTACGACGTTGCCGGCAACACCGGCAAGACCTTCCGCTGCCCGTACCACGCGTGGACCTACCGTACGGACGGTACCCTCCTCAATATTCCGCTGAAGGCTGGTTACGAGGGTACGCGCCTTGAGGCGCAAGGGCTGACGCCGATCACGCACGAGACCTATCGCGGCTTCGTGTTCGCGCGCCTCGCCGGCGGGCCGGACTTCCGCGAGTACTTCGGCGACTCGCTCTCCTCCATCGACAACCTCGCCGATCGCTCGCCCGAGGGCGAGCTCGAGATCGCGGGCGGCTGCCTGCGCTACCTGCACAACTGCAACTGGAAGATGTTCGTCGAGAACCTGAACGACACGATGCATCCGATGATCGTGCACGCCTCCTCCGCCGGCACCGCCAAGAAACTATGGGATGAAATGCTCAAAGGCAGGGAAGGCGCGCCCGCGGACAAGCCGATGGCGATCGAGCAGTACGCGCCCTTCGCCAACGACTACAAGTTCTTCGACGACATGGGCGTGCGCGTCTATCCGCACGGGCACGGCTTTTCCGGCGTGAATTTCTCGATCCATTCCTCGTACTCGTCGATTCCGGAATACGAGGAAGCGATGAAGCGCACGTACGGCGAGGAGCGCGCCAAGCAGATCCTCGGCACCGTGCGCCACAACACCGTCTACTACCCTAGCCTCACCATCAAGGGCGCGATCCAGTCGATCCGCGTGGCGCGGCCGCTCGCGGCCGACCGCACGGTGATCGAGTCCTGGACTTTCCGCCTGAAGGGCGCGCCGGCCAAGCTGCTCGAGCGCACCGTGATGTACAACCGCCTGATCAACTCGCCGATGTCGGTGGTCGGGCACGACGACCTGCATTGCTACCGCTCGGCGCAGGAAGGGCTCGCCGCCGAGGGCAACGAGTGGGTCAGCCTGCATCGCAATTTCAGTGAAGAAGAGTTGGGCAAACTCGAGCAGACCTGTAACGGGACCAGCGAGATCTCGATGCGCAACCAGTTCCGCGCCTGGCGCGAGTTCATGGCGCCATGACCGAAGCTGATGTCGTCAAGTTCATCTACAAGGAAGCGCGGCTGCTGGACGAAAAACGCTTCGACGAATGGTATGAGCTGTTCGCCGACGATGCCTATTACTGGGTGCCGCTAGTGCCGGGTCAGACCGATCCGTTGGGGCACAACTCGCTCGCCTACGAGGACAAGCTGCTGCTCAAGCTGCGCATCGAGCGCCTGAAGCAGCCGAACGCGTTTTCGCAGAAACCGGGGAGCCGCTGCCTGCATGTGCTGCAGGCGCCCGAGGTCGAGAAGGTGGATGGCGGGTTCACCGTGCGCACGCCGTTCATGTATACGGAAACGCGTGGCGACGAATCGCAGCGCTATGCGGCGACGGCGTGGCACACGCTCGTCCATTCCAGGGCAGGATTGAAGATAAAGCTCAAGCGGGTGGAGATCCTGAACGCCGACGCCGCCCTGCCCTCGATCCAGCTCTTCCTGTGAGCACAGCCGTCGTTACCGGGGGCAGTGCCGGGATTGGGCTGGCGATCGTCCGGGAATTACTCGTTCAGAAATACCAGGTTATTTCGCTCGACCTGAAGCCCAATCCGGAAAAGGGGGTCAAGCACCTGGCGGTCGATCTCACCGATCCGGCGGCCACCGCCTGGGCGGCGGCCGAGATCGCGAAGAAGCACCAGGTCACGACGCTGATCCACAACGCCGGGACGATCCGACCCGCCCTGCTCCCCGAGGTCAAGGTCGAGGACCTGAACGCGCTCGTCAACCTGCATATTTCCGCGGCGGTGATCCTGCTGCAGGCCTGCCTGCCGGCGATGAAAGCCGCGGAGTTCGGCCGCGTGGTGCTGGTGTCGTCGCGCGCGGTGCTCGGGCTGCCGACGCGCACTGCATATTCGGCGAGCAAGGCCGGCATGCTCGGCATGGCGCGCACCTGGGCGCTCGAGCTCGCGCCGCAGGGCATCACGGTGAACGTGGTGGCGCCGGGGCCGATCGAGACCGACAACTTCCACAGCATCGTCCCCCGCGGCAGCCCGCAAGTGGACAAGGTGACGCAGTCGATCCCGGTGAAGCGCCTAGGACAGGCGGCCGACGTGGCCCGGGCGGTGCTCTTCTTCGCGCACCGGGACAACGGCTTCGTGACGGGGCAGGTGCTTTACGTTTGCGGCGGCACCAGCGTCGGCACGCTGACGCTCTAGGCGCGCCACCAGCTCGAGCTGCGCCGGCAGGCAGACGCGCTTCAGGTCGAAGCGTTCTACCACGGTCTTGCGGGCCGCCGCACGCAGTTCTTGATGATCACGGGACAATGCGGCGTCCACTTTGGAAGCCAATTCTTCAATCGAAAAGAAATCAGTCAGCAACCCGTTCTCGCCGTCGCGGATCACCTCCTCCACCGGCGCCGTGCGCGAGCCGACCACCAGGCAGCCGGCGGACATCGCTTCGAGCAGCGACCAGGACAGCACGAACGGGTACGTCAGGTAGACGTGCACTGAAGAGCGGCGCAGCAGCGCCAGGTATTCGGCGTAGGGGATGCGGCCGGTGAAGTGCACGCGCGACAGGTCGGCCTTGCCCTCGATCTCGCGCAGCAGGTGCTGGCGGTAGGTCTGGCCGGGCGGCAGGCGCGGCGAATAGCTCACCTCGTCGCCGCCGACGATGACGATGCGCGCGTTCGGCCGCCGCTTCTGGATCTCGGGGATCGCGCGCATGAAGACGTGGAAGCCGCGGTAGGGCTCGAGGTTCCGGGCCACGTAGGTAATGAGTTCTTCTTCGGGAGCGGAAGAAGAAGGGCTGACCAAATCGGTGTCGATGCCGTCGTGGATCACGCTCATGCGGTTAGCGTGCATCTCGGGAAACTGCTTCTGCTGCCAGCGCGTCGGCACCATGCCCCAGTCGGTCGCATCGAGCGACATGAGGAGCGGCGCGTTCATCACGCGCAGGCGCAGGATTTTCTCGGCGTTGAGCGGGAATTCCCGGTCGAAGCCGACGTCGGCCTCGCGCGAGCCGTAGAAGAACTCGCAGTAAAGAAGGATGCGCGCCTCGGGAAAGATGTCCTTGAGGAACAACGCCTCGCCCCAGCCGATGTGCGCGAAGATCACGTCGGGGCGGAAGCCCTGGCGCTTGAGGTGCGCCGCCCCGGCGGCGACGCGCTTGCCGCGATGGATGGCCTTCACCACCGCGCCATTGAACGGGTCGACGTCCTTCAGCTCCGGCAGGTCGTAGCCCAGCACCTCCACCCCCGGCAAGCGCGGCTGGCGCATCAGGTTGGCCTTCTCGCCCACCGCCACCACGCGGTAGCCCGCCTCCGCCGCGTAGTGCGCGGCGAGATGCCGGTACTGGCCGGGGAAATTCTGGTGGACGAACAGGAGCCGCTTCACACCGGCTCCCTCATCGCGCGGCGCAGGTAGGTGGTCACCGGCGCGAGCAGGTAATCGAGCGCGCTGCGCGTATCGGTGCGGATGAACACCTCCGCCGGCATGCCCGCCTGCAGCTTCAGGTTCGCGTCGGACAGCGACTTCTCGGGCACGTCGATGTGCACGGTGTAGTACGGGTGGCCGGTCTGCTGCTCGACCAGGCGGTCGCCCGCGACGTACAGCACCGTGCCCGCCACCAGCGGCGTGGTGCGGCTCTGGTAGGCGGTGAGGCGGATGTCGGCTTCGGAGCCCTGCTTCACGTGGTTGATGTCCTCGGGCCGGATGCGCGCCTCGACGATCAGGCGCTTCTCGGTGGGCACGATCTCCATCAGCACCTCGCGCGGGCCGATCACCGAGCCGGCATTGAACACGCGCAGCCCGACCACCTCGCCCGCGATCGGCGCGACGATCTTCTGGCGCTCGGACGCGTCGCGCGACGGGCGGATGCGCTCCTCGAGATCGAACATGCGCGTCGCCGACTCCTTCAGCTCGTCGGTCGCGGCCTGGACGTAGGTATTGCGCATCGAAAGCACGCGGAACTCGAGCTCGGAGGTGCGCTGGCGCGACTTCGACAGCTCGGCGCGGCGCTCGCTGTGGCGCGCCTCGTACTCGGCGACCGCGCGCTGCAGGGTCATGAGGCGCGTGCGCTGCACGTAGCCCTGCGCGAGGAGCCGCTCGTTCGACTCGAGCTCCTCCTTCTGCAGCTTGAGCGCGCGCTCCTCGGCCGCGACCTGCTGCGCGAGCGCTTCGGCCTCTTCCGCGGTCTCGCGGATCTGCTTGCGCAGCACTGCGATCTGGCTGTCGAGCGCCTCGCGGCGCGCGCGGAACAGCGCCTCCTCGCGCGTGCGGTATTCGTCCTTGATCAGGTTTTTCGGAAACACCGGCTTCGCCGCGAGCGAGCGCTCGGCTTCCAGCCGCGCCGTCTTCGCGCGCTCGGCGTCGAGCTGGGTGCGCAACAGGTCGAGCTGTGCGTCGATGCGCACGTCGTCCAGCAGCACGAGCTCCTGCCCCTGCGCCACCCGGTCGCCGTCGCGCACACTGACCGCGCGCACGATGCCGCCTTCCTGGTGCTGCACCACCTTGCGGTTGAGGTCGACCTTGACGTAGCCCGGCGCGATGATCGCGCCCGAGAGCGGCGCCCAGAATCCCCACAGCAGGAACGCGCCCGCGCCCGCGACGATCACGGCGAGGCCGCTGCGGATGACCCTGCGGGCTTCTTTCTCCGGATTCATGCCGCCTGCCGCGTGACGCGCGCCATCACCTCGGCGCGCGAGCCGAAGCTCGCCACCGCGCCGTCGTTCAGCACCAGCACCTTGTCGACGTTGCGCAACAGGGACGGCCGGTGCGCGATCACCACCACCGTGACGCCGTCGGCCTTGAGCCCGTCCAGCGTGCGCTGCAGCGCTTCCTCGCCCTCGTGGTCGAGGTTGGCGTTGGGCTCGTCCAGCACCACCAGGCGCGGGTTGCCGTACAGCGCGCGCGCGAGCCCGATGCGCTGGCGCTGCCCCGGCGAAAGAGACTGGCCGTTTTCGCCGATCTCGGTGTCGTAGCCCTTGGGCAGGCGCAGGATCAGGTCGTGGACGTGCGCGCGCTGCGCGGCGCGCACCACTTCGGCGGCATCGGGCGCTCCCATGCGCGCGACGTTCTCCGCGACGGTGCCGCCGAACAGCTCGACGTCCTGCGGCAAGTAGCCGAGGTGCGGCCCGAGCTTCTCGCGCGGCCACGCAGCCACGTCCGCGCCGTCGAGGCGCACCACGCCGCCATTCGCCTTCCACACGCCGACGATCAGGCGCGCGAGGGTCGATTTACCCGAGGCGCTCGGGCCGATCAGGCCGAGCGCTTCGCCCGCCGGCAGGCGGAAAGAGATGCCGCGCAGGATCACCTTGTCGTTCAGCCGGAAGGCCACGCCTTCCAGCTCGACCAGGCCGGTCGGCGCCGGCAGCTCCGTGCGCGGCTCTGCATGCGGAGTTGCGCCCAGCAGCTCGGCCAGCCGGCGCCAGGCGTTCTTCGCCTCCACCAGGTTGCGCCAGCCGGCGACCAGCGCCTCGACCGGCGCGAGCGCGCGGCCGAGCAGGATCGTGGTGGCGATCATCACGCCGGCGGTCGCGTCCTGCGCCACCACCAGGAACGCCCCGGTCGCGAGCATCGCCATCTGGATGAGCTGGCGCGCGAACTTGGTCCAGCCGGTGAACGCGCCGCCGATATGGCTCGCGCGCATCTGCTCGGCGAGGGCCGCGTCGTTCAGCCCGGCCCAGCGCTGCGTCACCGCCGGCAGCATGCCGAGCGCGCTCACCACTTCCGCATTGCGCACGTTGGCGTCGATGAAGCGGCCTGCACGCCGCGCCTCGGCCTGCGAGCGCGCGAGCGGGGCGCGCGTGAAGCGCTCGTTGAGGATCGCGAGCGAGACCATGCCCACCGCGCCCACCACCGCCACCAGGCCGAGCACCGGGTGGAACAGGAAAATCACCAGCAGGAAGATCGGCAGCCACGGCGCGTCGAACAGCGCCGTCAGCCCCGCGCCGCCGAGGAAGCTGCGCAGCGTGTTCACGTCGCGCAGCCCGTTGAGGTAGGCGCCGCCGCTCAGCCGCGCGGTCTGCGCGAGCAGGCCGTCGAGCACGCGCGGCCCGAGGCTCTGGTCGAGCGCGGCGCCGGCGGCGGCGAGCAGGCGCGCGCGCAGCACCTCGAGCAGCGCCATGATCACCAGCGCGGTGAACGCCGCGATCGAAAGCACGAGCAGGGTCTCGCCGCTGCGGCTCGCGAGCACGCGATCGAACACCTGCAGCATGTAAAGCGGCGGCACCAGCAAGAGCAGGTTGATCGCCAGGCTGAACAACCCGGCGTAAAGAAAGAACGGCCTAAAGCGGGAGACGAGTTCGCGCACGCAACCTGCTATTCAACGCTCTCCCTTCAGCTGCCAAGACTAAGAGCCTCTAGTCCTGGCAGCTAGTGTCGTCAGATCACGACGATGTCGCTGGCCGTGATGACCGGTTTGGTGGTGAGCGTGGCGAAAATCTCCGCCGCGCCCGCGCCGTTGCCGTCCGCGTCGTAATAGAGCTGGCCGGTGGAGGTGTTGTAGACCACCCGGTCGTTCGCGTCGTGCGCGACTCCGGCCGACGAAGCCCAGAAGCGCGCATCGCCGGCGGCAAAGCCGCCGGTAGCGCCGATCGCGCCGAACGCCGCGTCATCGAGCTCGAGCTTGTCCTGGCCCGAGGCGAAATCGCTTACGCGGTCGGCGTCCGCGGTGCCCTTCTCGCGGAACACGAAGAAATCGTTGCCG
>Ga0068867_100002197_pt1 | contig 13683 bp, 13 predicted proteins | sample KBSMisM32_FD_65649 | JGI IMG/M metagenome (GOLD analysis project Ga0068867, IMG submission 65649) | Miscanthus rhizosphere microbial communities from Kellogg Biological Station, Michigan, USA - KBS Miscanthus M3-2 | ecosystem: Host-associated > Plants > Roots > Rhizosphere > Soil ...
TAGTGTGGGTAAGAAATGGAACCGGGATATCATTCCTATCTGTCCACTAACTGCCTCATAGATAGGGAATTCAATTCCCCACGTTATTAAAATCATACATGTAATTTGGCAGTTAACTGCAAAGTGATTTTACTGACAACTGCGTAATTACCCTCAATAATCCTTTACATTTGGGTCCTCTCCCGCCTGACAATCTCCAATGGGGAAAACTAACCAGCTAAATTTTACCGTACCTGATTCTGAAGGCATGTTTTATGAAGGATAGTTGCAATGGAAAAATAGTATTGTATGAAACAAATCAAAAGTAAAACAGCTACCAGGAACAACAACAGGCTGGCGCCTATCAACCGTTATCTTAATTATCCTTCACGCTATGATGAGGTAGACGTACTGGATACCGACGAGGACAGGGTAATGAATTATTACCACGCCCTGGAACCGGTAGATATACTGGATACTGATGAGGATGTAATCATGCAATATTATAAGCACAGCCTTAATAAGGCGGACCGCACGCGAAGAAATAAATTACATGCCTAAAAAGCTTTCAGTGCGCTGCTGTTATTGGATACATCTGCATCCATAAATATTCCCCCATCCAGTTTAATGGAAGCCACTTCTTTTTTGGTGGCAATATTTACAGTTGCCAGTTTCTGACCTTTTTCCCAAATGGCCGGAGATTGATGAAACTTCTCTGTACTGCCATCAGCATAAGTTACAACAGCGTTTACAGGAGCGGGCATTCCACCTATATTCTCGATCGTCAATGAATATCCTTTTGTTGTCTTAACTGAACTCTTCAATGAATAATCGATGTAATTATTGGTGAAGAACCAATTGCTCCAGAACCAATCGAGGTTTTTCCCTGACACATCATTAAATGTATTAAAGAAATCCCAGGGGATCGGGTGTTTGCCATGCCATCTATCCATATAAGCGTGCAGGCATTTTCTGAATAAGTCGTCACCAAGCATATCCATCATTGCCAAATAGCCCAGGGATGCTTTTCCATATTCATTATTACCCAGACCTGATCCCAGCAGGTTATTCGCAGGGGTAATAATAGGAATATCTTCACCCTGTGCTGCATCATTTATCCATCCTCTCACACGGAATCCTTTATAAGATTCTTCTGCTTTTTCAACCCCCATGTCTTCACGGCCTATTAATAATTCAAAGGTGGTTGCCCAGCCCTCATCCATAAATCCATACCTGCTCTCATTGATGCCCATGTAGAAAGGCATATAAGTATGTGCAATTTCATGTTCAGCCACAAATTTGGAGAAGGTAGTGTCCTCATAGGTTTCGTCATTGGCCATCATTGGATATTCCATTCCTGCATACCCGTGGAAAACGGTTGATTTTTCATATGGGTAGGGAACGCCTGGCCATTTGTGCGACAACCAGTTCAGGGAATGACGTGCAAAACCCGCAACATAATGATAGTCTTTAGCTGTATCATTGTAAGCTGCCTGTGCACTTGCCCTGCGTTTTGTTTTATCATCAACTATGGTGCTTGTGCCATCCCATACATAATGATCACTCAATCCAAAAGCCATATCAGGGATATCATTGGCTTTGAATTGCCAGCTATTCATTGCATTTTGTGTAGTGATATTCTTTGCCTGCAGATCTTCTTTGGTTACAATTCGAATGACCTCATCTGAAGTCCATGATTTTTTATAACGATCCAATATCGTTGGTTGCAATAATGATTCAGGCTTTTGTAATGTACCCGTTCCCCAAACGATATAGTTTTTAGGTACATTAACGGTAACGGTATAATCATTGAAATCACTGTAGAATTCTTTAGAGTCCACGAAATTCATTACATCCCATCCGGCATAATCATCATACACCGCTACTCTTGGATAGAAATAGGCAAGGAAATAGGTGGTGGAATCGATCATACCTTCCCGGCCGCTTTGAATAGAAATAGGATAATGCCAGTCGAACGCTAAACGCATCGTGTCTTTTGGCAGTAATGCTTTATTCAGTCTAACCCTTGCCACAGTGAACTGTCCGGGGCTGTTCTGCCATTGCCTGCTTTGTCCATTGATGGAAAACGCATCTATGATCATACCCTCATTAAGATAATCAGGACCTGCACCACCATCTCGCGGTGCGCCTGGCTTATGAATATTGAGAAAAAGCCTGATCACAATGCTTTGTAATGTATCAGGGCTGTTATTGAAATAGGTAATGGTTTCACTGCCTTTGATAGTACGGTCAGGGGGTGTTGCGGTAATATTGATATCATACCTACCGGTGTTTTGCCAGTAATTCTTTCCCGGCATGCCGTTCATGGACCTTGATTCCTTTTTGAAGGCTTTCTTCACATCTCTGGGTAAATAGAGCCCCTGGGAGTAAGAGGAAACGGATACCAGCAGCAGGAGCAGGATTGGCCAGGAAAAACGCATACAGTTTATTTTAAGTCGGCAATATAATTCACAACTTATTGATAGAAAATCCTTTTATGATGACAGGCGGGTAAGCCGCCTGAATGGTGAGCTCAGGACTATCAGATGTCAGAAATTCACGCTTTAATTTTCACAATCCCATAGCATTTTGCCGACTTTCCGGGGCATGCTATTTGTAATTTAGCATTTATGAATTGGGTAGATCTTTTCCTGGGTTTGATCCTCCTGTTAGCCATTTTAGGTGGGCTACGCAGGGGGTTTATTTTAGGATCACTGGATCTGCTTAGTTGGATCGGCAGCCTTGTGCTGGGTTATACATTCTATCATTATACAGCCCAATTGCTTGATAGATTTACATCAATGGGTGTATGGTTATTGCCGGTAGCCTTTCTTTCCACCGTAATTATTATCCGGTTATTGATCGGCCTCGTTACAAAGTATATTGTTCGATCTATTCCTGATAACACCAATGACAGCGGGGTAAATAGATTTCTCGGTCTTATACCCGGAGCCATCAACGGTTTAATATATGTCATTATCCTCTCTGCATTATTGCTGGCATTACCTCTAAAAGATAATATTACCGAAGAAACACGGAACAGCAAATTTGCAGGACCGCTCGCCATGAAGGCTGAGTGGGTTAACCGTAAGCTCGCACCTGTATTTGACGATGCAGTAAGGCAAACTATGAACAGTCTTACCGTGCATCCCTCCTCCCATGAAAAGGTTACTCTTTCCTTTAAAACCAATAACGCCATTGTACGTCCATTCCTGGAAATGCAAATGCTGGAAATGGTTAATAAAGAAAGAGCAAAGGCAGGATTGAAACCAGTAGTTGCAGACCCGGAGTTGACAAGAGTAGCCCGCAATCATTCCCGCGATATGTTTGAACGGGGATACTTTGCCCATGAAAATCCTGAAGGGCAAAATCCTTTTGACCGTATGAAGGCTGCCAATATAAAATTCAGGGCGGCAGGAGAAAACCTTGCACTGGCACAAACACTGGAAATCGCCCATACCAATCTCATGAACTCTCCCGGCCACAGGGCCAATATTCTAAATCCATCCTTTGGACGTCTCGGCATCGGTATCCTCGATGGCGGCTATTATGGCTTAATGATCAGCCAGGAGTTTAGGGACTAATTCAGATACTGGCACAAAGTGTAGAAAACATTCTTCAACTTTTCCTCAAAAACCGGTTTTGGAGTAAGAATTCCGGGTGGTATGATACTTGGATTTACACTTACAAAGTAAAACGTATGAATACTAAAGTTCCCTTCGTGCTTTTTTTCCTTTACGTCAACCTGCTTTTCCTTAGCAGTTGTGGTGTAGTGGAAACAATTTTTAAAGCAGGAATGTGGTGGGCATTCTTCCTGGTAGGCCTTGTTGTAGTGCTGGTATTATGGGTTGCATTTAAAGCAAGAAAGAAATAAGCAATCACAGCTCTTACGGCATTAATACCATCGATACAATATAAAGTTGCAGTCCGGCAGCGATAGCAGCCTCTGCGCTGATCTTTTCTTTTTTCATTAAAGGAGAACCGCTGCAATTCAGACAGCCAAAGGTGACGCCAATTTTTTTGAAATCGATATTACCTTTTTTCTCCGGCACTACCATCATTGCAAACTCAGAAGATGATCCAAAGAAATTAAAGTCCATTTCATTGATGCGCAGCATCTCGGCCATCCGCATACCGGTTGCAAGGCCGGTGTAACTTCTCCAGCTGCTCAATGCCATTGATTGATCAAAATCCGAAGATCCCTTTGGACGAAGGCCTCCTCCAATCATCAAAAAGGAAATAACCCTGTCCTGAACCTGGTCATCCCAGATGAAAATAGCCTGCCTCGGTGTATTGGGCCATAACACTGAACACCTGCTGGAATCCTGCTGGCTGAAATAAAACATATCCCTTTTTACATTGGATGCGCCAAATAAAGCCACCAGGTTCTCATGGGAATCAAACAGCAACAGATCTTCTGCAAAGCGAATGGAATTAGCTGTTGGTACCGGTTTTTTCTCCAATATTATTTTATAAACTTTAATATCATCCTTGATCTCTTCCTTTGTATTGATGGTCATATCTTCTTTCTGAAAGAAAGTTGATGTATCCTTGAAGGTGCTATCATAGCGAAACAGGCTGTCCGCTTTTGGATTGCCTCCAATAAAACCTTTTCCCCTGAATTGCCAGAGCATCCTGTAGAATTCTTCATAGGAAGAGGTCTGAAAAATGGAGCCCGTTATCTTTCCCCTGCGGAAACCAGATACGAAGCGCATAATAGTATCGCCAGGGTTCTTCTTATTATTATAGAAGAATTCATTGATGACGGAACCTTCTTCCACATTCCGGGCGGTTTGGGCAAAATTCAACTTGGACATATAACTGCTGAGCTTCTTATCTGAAAGGGAAGTTATATTGATCAGGTCATCTGTGGTAATGACCTGGCTGTGTGCTGAAACGCAGGAAACGATCAGCAATAGGGATAGTAGCTTTTTCATCATAGGAGATCAAATGGTTCAACATAGGTGTACTGATCACAGGTGAGCGGTTCGGTTGCTCTTAAAGATAATAAAAAACCCCTAATGAAAGGGGTTTTAATTTATTGTGTAAGAATCGATTTTATCGTCCTCTACGGCCATGGCCACCGCCATTACCATTATTACCACCGCCGCCTCCACCGCCATTATCATTCCGGCGTTCAAACTGGCGTCCCTGTGATTGGGATTGGTCGCCACGGGGCTCAAACCTCCGTTGTTCCTGCTGACGGGGCTGTTGAGGTTGTTCAACGCGGCGCTGCTCAAACTGGCGGTTCTGGGGTTGTTCAAACCTGCGGGGTTGTTCCATCTGGCGTGGTTGTTCCTGTTGCCTGGGCTGGTCCATTTGACGACCATTACCTCCACGATCAAATACTTCGCGGCGCTGCATTCTGCGTTCACCAGGCTGAGTTTCTGTATTCCTTCTTTCAATAGGATTGTTAGTTCCCGGATTCTCATTCCGCTGGAATACGTTTCTATCCCTATTGCCGCCATTACCATTTGAAGGATTATCGCCGTTATCACGGTTTCTTCTTCCTCTGAATGGACTTGTTTCACCTACCTCATTATTGTTATTACGTGGTTCAAACTGACGATTAGGTCTTTCAGGACGGGCATTGCCGTTATTATTACCATTATCCGTTGGTTCAGCTCTGTCGCGAGTAATCACGTTATTACGACGGCCACTGATTCCATTACCATTATCATTATTACGGAACCGACGATCATCATTATTGTTTGGATTATTACGATCAAATCCACGATTGTTGATAGCTCCCTGACGTTGCGGAAGATTATTTCCATTACTACGACCTATATCTCCACGACCACCACCATTTCTATCGTAGTGCTGAACTCTGCGAGGTTGGAAATTCCTGTTATTATCCCTTTGAACATTGGGACGATACACAGAAACCTCATTTCCTCTGAATCTTGCCCTGCCAGGATCATTTGCATCACGGAAACGGACCGAATTGATCCTTCCGGCATAACGTTCTGCATCCCTGCGGCCAGGGCCGGTACGGAACACATTACGGTTATAGTTATAGTTATTGATGATCGTTGTCTGATTAATGATGGTTACATTATTTCTACGTGGTACACAATAATCATAGATCCGGGGAGAAGTGATATATCTGCGTGGAGCAAATGACCAGTAATCATCCGGACAACTGTATCCACCAATGTTGAAGCCAATACTGATATTAATACCAGGACGTAAAGGTGCCCATCCATAATAATCACCGCCATCTCTCCAGGCTACCCAGGCAGGAGACCATTCATAACCAGGAACCCAGATCCAACCATAGTAAGGATCTTCCATCCAGCGACCATAGTGGAATGGAGCCCATCCCCAATCATAATCGGATACCCACATCCAATCATACTCGTCAGACCATACCCAATGGCCATTGGTACTGTAAGGACGGAAATCGGGACCAGCATCTGGAATCCAGACATAACCATATTCAGGATAATCTATCCAACGGCCATAAGGATCCAGTTCATCATAGAAAGTTTGATAATTAATACTGATTCCGGCGCGGACCTGCGCGCTCGCAGTATTCTTAAAAGAAGCTAACAGCATTATGGAGAATGCCAGGGCGGTCAATGACAACAAGCGCTTCATGTGGAATAAATTTTATTTTGTTTTCAATAGCAAGTCCCTTCGTACGGCAGCGTCTCAGTCTATTTCACGGGATCGTGATTTATTCCGGGAACATTGCCGCGGTTCGGCAACGGTGAAAAGAACTTGTAACACAAAAATGAGCCATTTTCATGCCTGTTAGTTGCATCAACCTGTTAGAAAGCACATTGTTATGAAAACTTTTTGCCAATTTTTTTAACAGAAACGGTCTTAACTTTAAACTCCTAAAATACTTTTTATGGATCAGCGTATTATCAACCTTTACGATGAATATACCCACAAGCCATTAACCCGTGGAGAATTCCTGCGTCGCCTGGCTATGATAACAGGTAGCACCACAGCCGCCATGGCTGTACTACCCCTGATAGAATCAAATTATGCTCAGGCTGCAGTTACTTCAGACCAGGACCTGTTTACCGAAAGGATAAGTTATCCGGGTGTGCAGGGAGAAATGCAGGCCTATGTGGCACGTCCAAAAGAAGAAAAGAAATACCCCACGGTAATTGTGATCCATGAAAACCGTGGATTGACTCCGCATATTGAGGACGTAACAAGACGTGCTGCAACTGCGGGATATCTTGCCATTGCACCCAACGCTTTGGCACCAATAGGTGGTACACCGGCCAATGAAGATGAAGCGAGACAAAAATTTACTACGTTAAAAGCGGAAGATAACCTGGCCAACTTTATCAAGGTATTTGATTATTTACCCGGCCGCAAAGATTCCAATGGTAAATATGGTTGTGTTGGTTTTTGCTGGGGTGGACTTATGTCAAACAATCTTGCAGTGAATGTCCCTCAACTCAAAGCGGCTGTTGCTTTTTATGGCCGACAGCCCAAAGCAGAGGATGTGTCCAAAATAAAAGCTGCGCTTCAGTTACATTATGCAGGCCTGGATGAGGGAGTGAACGCAGGCATTCCTGCTTTTGAGGAAGCGTTGAAAAAGAATAATATCACTTACGAAAAATACATGTATGAAGGCGTGAATCATGCCTTCCATAATGATACCTCTACTGCACGCTATAATGAAGCTGCCGCCAAACTGGCCTGGTCAAGGACGCTCGAGTTTTTCAAAAAGTATCTGGCATAGAGCAGGCAGTGTATTTAAAAGATTATTATACCATACTGGAGTTAACCCCATCGGCCAGTCTTGATGAAATCAAGAAAGCCTATCGCAGGCTGGCACTGATCTATCATCCAGACAAGAAAGGAAATGATCCTTATGCCGTTGCGCAATTCACGGAAATAAAGGAAGCATATGAAACGTTAACGCATCCTGCAAAAAAGGATCTTTATCTTCAGCAACGCTGGTATGCGGATAGCACCGGGCAAAGAAGGAAACAGGAAGTAATTACACCTGTAACCATATTGAAGCAATTACTGGAACTGGATAGATATACCAGTCGCCTTGATGTGCATAGAATGGATAAAGAAGGATTGTACCAATATATTATCTCACTCCTGAGCAGTTCAACTATTCAGACGCTTAGCTCTTTTCATGAAGAATCTGTGAATAAGGAGATCATTCACACAGCTATAAAGACAGGGCATTATCTTACATTGAAAAATGCAAAAGATCTTGCTGAGCGGTTGAAGAAAATTGCCGGAGGAAATACTGAGCTTTCCAGTACCATTGATGAATTTATACATCGCGAGGCCAGGATAGACTATTGGGAAAAAAGAAGGGTATGGATTATTGTAGTTATTGTAATATTCTTATGCCTAGGAATTTATTTTGCTACTAAGGGTAGCGGCTAGTATCATCATTTCCTGAGAACTTATTCTCTATGGAGTGCATAAAACTTGAAATAGGGCCTTCCATTTTATTCGTCCTGTCGTCAAGGGAATCATCATCCAGCAGGCTGCCCAATTGCATGGATGCCGGCAAATAAACCAGGATGGAATGGCGCTGGTCTCCCATGTAACGTTTAACAGCTTCCTGGGTTGGGTGATGCACAATTGATTCCCTTAAAGCGTGAATAGCTTCCAATGCGATCATCAGCATATTTTCCTCAGCAATATCTTTTGAAACACCGGCATAGTGGGCAACTTTATCCACAGCCATCAGTTCTTTATCTCCCAAAATGGTATATAGCCAGTTCTCCTCTGCCTTATTGGAAAGTATTTTTACCCGTCCCTCTTCAGATTTGGAGAATTTGTAAAGGGATGCCAGAACCGCCGGAATTGCAGCCTGGGCAAGCTTTTCACGCATGGTACGCTCGCTGTCATGCTTAACTTCATGATCAACAGGGTCCACTTTCTGGAGGGGCGGGAACTCCATTTTTTTCTGGATGAATTCTATAAGACTGGTACTCATAACATCGATTTACAGAACAGCTGACAAAAGCGTGCCATATTTCATATTTAGTTTGTCATTACCTGGCTATTAATACATTACATCTGACTAATTTTGCGCCATGCATTATGTTTCTGTAGAGAACCTGGCCAAGAGTTATGGCATTCAACCACTGTTTGAGAATATATCTTTTCATATTGAGGAAGGCGATAAGATTGCGCTCGTTGCAAAAAACGGATCAGGGAAATCCACCCTGCTGAATATCCTATCGGGAAAAGAAATTGCGGATGAAGGAAAGCTGTGGATCAATAAGGAAGTGGATGTGGTATTGTTTGAACAGGAACCGAGGTTCCAGGAAGACCGTTCCGTCCTCGATAATGTTTTCTTTCACAATCATCCTATCATCAATGCCATCAAGGAATTTGAGGCAATAAGTGAAAATCCGGATAACGATCATGATAAGTTTACAACTGCACTGGTTAAAATGGATGAATTGGGAGCCTGGGATTTTGATGCACGGGTTAAGCAAATATTCGGCAAACTGAATATTCATCAATTGAATCAGCCCGTTAGAACGCTAAGTGGAGGTCAGCGTAAAAGAGTTGCCCTTGCAAGGACGCTGATCGATATCGGATTTGAACACAAGCATGTTTTGCTGATAATGGATGAGCCCACCAACCACCTTGACGTGGAAATGGTGGAGTGGCTGGAGCATTTTTTAGATAAAGAGAATGTGACTCTGCTGCTGGTTACACACGACCGGTATTTTCTTGACGCAGTCTGCGATGAAATATGGGAAATGGACAACAGCAAGATCTATGTATACAAAGGCGATTATGAAAATTACCTGGAGAAAAAAACCGCTCGTGTGGAGAATGATCTTTCCAGTATAGACAAGGCCAGAAATACCTACCGCCGTGAGCTTGAATGGATGCGAAAGCAACCCAAAGCAAGAACTACAAAATCCAAGAGCCGGCAGGATAATTTTTATGAAGTAGAAAAAAGAGCCAAACAAAAAATAGAGGACCAGCAGGTGGAATTACAAATGAAAATGAACCGTCTGGGAGGAAAAGTGGTAGAGATGAAAAAGGTCTACAAGAGCTTTGACGATAAGGTGATCCTGAAAGGTTTTGATTATACTTTCTCAAAAGGTGAAAGAGTTGGTGTTGTGGGAAAGAATGGTGCCGGCAAATCCACCTTTATTGATATTATTCAACAGGTTACTTTACCAGATAGTGGAAAGATCAATATAGGTGATACAGTAGTGTTTGGCTATTACTCCCAACAGGGATTGGCAATTAAAGAGGATATGCGAGTGATCGAATTTGTGAAGAATATAGCCGAGAATTTTCCATTAGCTTCTGGTGGTAGTATGAGTGCAGCCCAGTTCCTGCAATTATTTCTCTTTGACCCGGACAAACAATATACATACATCAGTAAGCTAAGCGGTGGAGAAAAACGCAGACTACATTTGCTATCCATTCTCTTTCGCAATCCCAATTTCCTGATACTGGATGAACCTACTAATGACCTTGACCTGCCCACTCTTAGCGTACTCGAAAATTTCTTAAGTGAGTTTCCCGGCTGTTTATTGATCGTTTCCCACGACCGTTATTTTATGGACCGTCTGGTAGATCATTTATTTGTATTTGAAGGGGATGGTGTGGTTCGGGATTACCCCGGCAACTATACGCAATACAGGATATCACAAAAAAATGGGCCAGAAGAAAAATCAACTCCTTTAACTGAAGTAAAATCCGCTCCTGGTACAGCTCAATCTATTCCCTCCCCTGCTAAACAACGCTTGTCCTTCAAGGAAAAACGGGAATTTGAAATACTGGAAAAAGAGATCGCTGCACTTACAAAAGAGAAGGAAACAATCAATGAGAAATTAAATAACGGCTCCACTCCATTTGAAGAGCTTCAGCAATTATCTACCCGTATTGGGCAAGTTACCCAGGAACTGGATGAGAAGGAATTCAGGTGGCTGGAGTTGAGTGAAATGAATGGGTAATATTAAATTTCTATTCTCCATTTCCCTATTGGGAAATTTTTTGGGTGCCATCGTTTCCGGAGGTCAATGAAGTAAAAGATATTGTAGATCGGAATAATTGCACAGGACATACAGCCCATTGTATTACCTGCATCTGGTGGATACTGAATTGAAGTAATATTTTTTAAAGGAATTGTTTTGTATTCATAGGAGTCAACCAAAACAATACTGGCATAATATATCTTTCCGGTTCTAAAAGGCTTTCCAAATAGATGCTCTCTTCCATCAAGAAGACTAAGTTTCTTCGATTCAATTATCGTATCCTTATATACTAAAGGCCGGCGAAGCGTAAAATTGTATTTATCTATCTTAAGAATTTTGAAGCTGTGGATATTTTCACCAAAATATTTAATTGTATCTGCGGCAGTAGTTATTCCAATATAGTCACCTTTATAAACATCAACCATTTTCTTTCTTTTCTGCAAATGCAGGGTGTCAAAAGTCTGAATTGAACCAGCATTTGGTTGAGCAAACAGGTAAAGGCCAGGTAAGCATATTGCAATAATCAATAAAGCGGGAGAAAGTGATCTCTTAATCCTATTTAAAGAATTGAAAGGTCCAAAGGAGTCATTCAAATTAATGCCAGCCCATTCCATGCAACCAAAGATATTGTAAAGATGGTAAGTATATCTGTTATGGTGCCGTGACCTATGAATGTAGAATGAGTATCTCAACTGTGCTAAATGAGTTTGACATAAGTATACCATGGGTATAACATAGGTATACTATTACCCTCACATAGGTTTAGCATAAGTATACCATAGGTATACTTTTCATCCAAAATCTTATGCAATTCAAATTCTGTCTCGTCCGGAAATCACTATACAACAAAATTGAAAGTTGTATGGAAGAAAATCAATTCATTGCCCGTCCATTTGAAGGCGGTCATTATGACAAACGGTTTATTGGTCAGGTAGTTGCAGAAGTAATTGGGGGTAAATCGATGCGGATGGTTTGCGAAGAGTACTCTGTGAAGCGGACCACTGTTTTGCGTTGGCTGGGATGTCAGGATTTAGAGAACGTTCCCAAGCGTTTAAAACGGGTTGTTCCAATGAGTTTAAGGCGAACCATAGTGCGATCTGTACAGGCAGGAAGAATAAGTATTAGGGAAGCGCAAATAACTTATGGGATCAGGTCTGCAGACACGATCAAAAAATGGGTAATGCAAATGGAACAGGAAAATCCGGAACTTGTGGATCAGACAGATGAACCAATGGCCACAGACAAATCTGCTAAAAAAAGTTCCTCCACAGACCAGCAGGCAGAAGTAAAGGCCTTGCAAAAGGCATTACAGGAAGCTCAGCTGAAAATAGCCGCATTGAATACGCTAATTGATGTGGCAGAAGAACAGCTAAAAATTAATATCAGAAAAAAGCCTGGTGCCAAACCGTCCAACGATTAAGGCAGGACTATCCTGAAGCAAGTGTCAGGAAGTTATGCGGACTGTTTGGCAAAACCCGTCATGCGCTGTATGATCACAAGTGGCGTCAAACCCAGGTGAGTATCAGGGAAGATATTATTGTTCAACATGTACTGGAGCAAAGAAATCAGTTACCCCGGTTGGGAACTCGTAAACTGCTTTATAAAATAGCTCCAATGCTGAAGACCCATGGAATAGAAGTGGGCAGGGATTATCTATTTGATCTGCTGGACCGTCATCGGCTTCTGATACGTCAGCGTAAAAGAAAAGCTATCACTACAGACTCCAGGCACTGGATGCATAAGTATGAGAACCTGATCGGCGGGTTAAACTGTATGCGTCCTGAACAGGTCTGGGTTAGCGACATTACCTATATCCGTATGGCATTGGGTCAGTGGGCTTATCTGAGCCTGATAACAGATGCTTATTCCAGGAAAATAATGGGATATAGCCTTCGAACCGATATGTCTGCACAGGGATGCCAGGATGCATTGCAAATGGCCATAACTAATCGCAGGTATCCCAAAGCATCTCTTATCCATCATTCTGATCGTGGATCCCAATACTGTAGTTCTGCTTATGTGAATATGCTAAGAGAAAATGAAATCCTGATCAGCATGACCCAGAATGGAGATCCATATGAAAATGCACTCGCTGAGCGAATGAATGGAATTATAAAAGCCGAGTTTAATCTATATAGCACACAGTATGGTTATGACCATACCCACCAGTTAGTTAAAGACAGTATCAAAGCCTATAACGAACTGAGACCTCACAGCAGTTGTGATTATTTAACTCCTGAACAGGCTCATCAACTGCAGGGCCCACTTAAAAAAAGATGGAAATCTTATCCTAAGAATCAAATAAACAACAACTCAATCCTTACTTTTGAAAACTCCCCTGTATAGTAAATGCAGGATTATCAAACACACTGTATAGTATTTACAGGATTACTATTGACCTGTATAGCTATATCAGGATTATCTAAAAACCTGTATAGTTTTTTTAGGACGGGTCATTAACTGTTACGAATGCGTCAAAAGCGTCATTTGCGTCAGATCGCGTCAAAAGCGACAGGGCCATAATTGCGAAAAGCAGGGAATTTGTACCTTAATCGTCAAATCAATTTAAACCATCAGCTATGAACTCACCTGTCCTTGAAAAGGGATCCCTTCCCATTCGCATGGAAAACATTACGCCAATCCTCTGTGTACAGGATATGACAATCAGCCGGGAATTTTATATTGGCATATTGGGTTTTAACGAGGCAGAATGGGGCGACGACAACTTTACTGCAATTAACAGGGATAATAC
>Ga0068867_100002216_pt1 | contig 13639 bp, 10 predicted proteins | sample KBSMisM32_FD_65649 | JGI IMG/M metagenome (GOLD analysis project Ga0068867, IMG submission 65649) | Miscanthus rhizosphere microbial communities from Kellogg Biological Station, Michigan, USA - KBS Miscanthus M3-2 | ecosystem: Host-associated > Plants > Roots > Rhizosphere > Soil ...
TGGTGCTTTGTGCGCATAATGGCAAGGAATTTGACTTCCCGTATATCTGTCGCCGTATGCTTATTAACGGTTTGCAGATACCACCTCAGTTGGAAATATCGGGTAAAAAACCATGGGAAATAAACCACCTGGATACGATGGAGTTATGGAAATTTGGTGATTATAAAAGCTATACTTCATTGAATCTTCTAACTGCCATCTTTGATATTCCAACTCCCAAGGATGATATAGACGGAAGTATGGTGGGTCATGTATATTGGAACGAAAATAACCTGGAACGCATATCTACTTATTGCCAAAAAGATGTTATCGCTACGGCGCAATTAATCAGGCGTTACCGTCGCGAAAACCTGATAGAAGATGATTTGATAACCCTGATCGGATAATAATGCTGGAAGTAAAACATCTACAAGTCAAATTCAAAACACGGGACGGTTTTGTGGAAGCTGTTAAGGATACCTCGTTTACACTTAGCAAAGGAGAAACAATTGGTATTGTAGGCGAATCCGGTTCGGGTAAATCAGTTACCTCGCTTGCAATTATGCGACTGCTCAATTCGGCTAGTACAATCATTAATGGTGAGATATTATTGAATAAAACCAATACTTTACAGCTACCCAAGAAAGAAATGCGCGAGATTCGCGGTAACCGTATCGCCATGATCTTCCAGGAACCGATGACCTCCCTCAACCCGGTTTTAACTTGTGGTTTCCAGGTAGCAGAAGCTATCCGCTTTCATTTAGGTGCGAGTAAGCAGAAAGCTAAAGAGAAAACGATAAATCTTTTTAAAGAAGTACAGTTACCCAGACCGGAAGCAATTTTTGATAGTTATCCGCACCAATTATCTGGCGGACAAAAGCAAAGGGTAATGATCGCCATGGCACTGTCCTGTGATCCGGAAATACTCATAGCGGACGAACCAACTACTGCGTTGGATGTCACCGTTCAGAAAACTATCATCGAACTCCTTCTGCGATTAAAAGCTGATCGGCATATGAGCCTGATCTTTATTTCGCATGACCTTGGCGTAGTAAGTGAAATCGCCGACCGGGTTATTGTGATGTACAAAGGCAATATCGTTGAGGAAGGAACAACGAAGGCCATATTTTCTGAGCCCAAACATCCATATACAAAAGGATTACTGGCTTGCCGACCATCTCCCGATCATAAACTGAAAAAGTTGCCTGTTGTAGCTGATTTTCTTGATGCGGAAGACCGGTCTGTTTCTGTAGAAACTATAAGAGAGCAATACAGTTACCAGAACGACGAGATTAAATACCGAAAGCAAAAGTTATATGCGCAACGACCTATTCTTCAGATCAATGAATTATGTACTTGGTTTCCGGGTGGCTCCGGTCTGTTTTCAAATAAAAAAATATTTGTAAAAGCTGTTAATGAAGTAAGCTTTGATGTCTATCCCGGCGAAACATTAGGTTTAGTCGGCGAATCAGGTTGCGGGAAATCAACTTTAGGGCGAAGTATATTAAGGTTGATCGAACCGACTTCGGGTAACGTGAGTTTTGAGGATACTGATCTGCGAACGCTCAATAAACGCGATATGCGCAATATGCGCCGTGATATACAGATCATTTTCCAGGATCCATACTCATCATTAAATCCACGACTTACCGTCGGCGATTCATTGATGGAACCATTGCAGGTACATCAGCTTTATGAGAATAATACCAAACGCAAGCAAAAAGTATTGGAATTACTGGAACGGGTTAATCTTCCTGTAAACTACTTTTATCGCTACCCCCACGAGTTTTCAGGCGGTCAGCGGCAACGTATAGTAATTGCCCGTGCATTGGCATTGCAGCCAAAGTTTATTATTTGTGATGAATCAGTATCAGCTTTGGACGTATCCGTTCAGGCACAAGTATTAAACCTGATCCGTGAATTACAACAGGAGTTTAACCTGACTTACATCTTTATCTCGCATGACCTTTCTGTCATCAAACATATCTCTGACCGCATTATGGTGATGAACAAAGGCGAAATCATTGAAACTGGCGACCCCGAGGATATTTATTATCGACCAAAAGAGGAGTACACAAAGCGGTTAATATCCTCTATCCCAGGATTGTAATTACATCATTAAATCTTTCCGATTAATACATAAAATATTAATTATTATCGGATATTGCATAATAATTGTAAACTGAACACTTATTATGGTTATGTCAGCAAAAACTACTTCCGTTGGGCTTTTTGGCGCGTTAATTCTTTTTTTAATTACTTCTTTCAATGCATACCCGCAGGTAAAAACCGACAAACTATTGTATGGGGTTGCTTACTATGATGAATATATGCCCTATGACAGGTTAGAAAAGGATGTGAAAATGATGAAGGCGGCAAATATCAATGTTGTACGAATAGCCGAATCTACCTGGAGCACTGTAGAACCGCAGGAGGGCATTTATGACTTTCATCATATCGACCGTGTTCTTGATGCGATGCATAAGGCGGGTATACACGTCATCATAGGAACACCGACTTATGCTGTGCCCACCTGGCTGGTAAAAAAATATCCTGATGTACTGGCTATTACTTCACGGGGCCAAAATCAGTATGGTGCGCGTCAGAATATGGATATTACCAATGTGCACTTTAAGACTTATGCTGAACAGGTGATCCGTAAAATGCTGGAGCATATTAAAGATCATCCTGCTATTATCGGCTACCAGGTAGATAATGAAACAAAAGCTTATGGCACCAGCGGGCCAAATGTGCAGAAACTCTTTGTGGATTATATGAAGGCAAAGTATAAGTCGCTTGACACTATTAATAAAGCATTTGGATTAGATTACTGGAGTAATCGTATAAATAACTGGGACGACTTTCCGTCGGTTAACGGAAGTATTAATGCCAGCCTTACCTCCGAGTTTTATAAATTTCAACGCAAACTTGTAACAGATTACCTGGCATGGCAAGCGGGAATTGTAAGAGAATATAAACACCCTTACCAGTTTATTACCCAGAACTTTGATTTTGACTGGCGTGGTTATTCATACGGCATTCAGCCAGAAGTGGATCATTTTGCCGCTTCGAAATCATTGGATATTGCAGGGGTAGATATATATCACCCTTCACAGGACCATTTAACCGGTATTGAAATATCCTTTGGCGGCGATATGGCGCGATCTATGAAGGACGGACAAAATTACCTGCTAATGGAAACCGAAGCGCAAGGTTTTGCACAATGGGTGCCTTATACGGGCCAATTGTATTTGCAGGCGTTTAGTCATCTGGCTTCAGGGGCAAATATGGTGGAATACTGGCACTGGCATTCGATACATAATTCGGCCGAAACCTATTGGAAGGGCCTGCTGAGCCACGATTTTGAGCCCAATCCTACTTATGAAGAAGCAAAAACAATCGGTGCCGATTTTGATAGGTTAAGTTCGCATCTTATTAATTTGAAGAAGAAAAATGATGTCGCTATTTTGTTCAGTAATGAGGCACTGACAGGGTTTAATGCCTTCTCATTTGGTTGGGGATCAAGGGAAAATTACAACGATATCTTACGTCCATTGTACGATGCCCTCTATAAGATCAATGTCGGGGTCGATTTTGTCGATCCATCCAGTAATAGTTTGGAAAAATATAAACTTATCATCGTCCCCGGTTTGTATGCTGCACCCGATAGTCTTTTGATACGGTTAAACAATTTTGTAAAGAATGGCGGGCATATCCTTTATACTTTTAAAAGTGGCTTTTCCGATCAGAACGTGAAGGTACGCACCTCAGTGCAGCCTGGTATCATCAGCGAGGCATGTGGTATCAGTTACAGCCAGTTTACAACGCCTGAGCACGTGGGCTTAAAAGATGATCCATTCCACGCCGGTAAGGACAACAACGTAAACACTTTTATGGAACTTATCACTCCCAAAACAGCGAAGGTATTGGCTTACTACGATCATCCCGTGTGGGGCAAATATGCCGCTATCACGCAAAACAATTATGGTAAAGGTTTGGCTACTTATATCGGCTGTATGACTAGCGAAGCCATAACTGAAAAAGTGGTTGAAAACGTAGTGAAATCAGCCGGTTTATTGGGAGCTGATCAGGAACTACAATTTCCTCTCATCACAAAATCCGGAATTAATCAATATGGAAAGGCTATTCATTATTATTTCAACTATTCTGCTGCACCTGCGTCGTTTATTTATTCTCATAACTCCGGAAAGGAATTATTGAGCGGTAGTGAAACTGCTACGAAAAAGAAAATAGATATCGGAGCCTGGGGTGTAAAGATTGTGGAGGAAAAGTAGTCTTGGTTTTATCAGATAGCTGAAGAGAAAGTATGGTATCGTTCAGCTTCTCACCCAAATCATGCAACAATCTTTGTACCTTTACCTGTAAATTCTACCTATGTCTAAAAACAAAAAGAGCTCATCCATCAAACAGGTACTTACCCAAATGGTACTCGATGTGCTTGAGCAGAATAAAAACACTCCCTGGAACTATAAGCAGGTTTCAGCTAAATTAAATATTCATAACACAGAGGACCGCGAGATCATCCTCGAGATACTAAAGGACGAGGTTAAAAAGAACGTTCTTAAAGAAGTTTCACAGGGCAAATTCCAGGTGCGCGAACTGAAAACATTCGTTGAAGGCGTGGTTGACATGACTAATGATGGCTCTGCCTTTATTGTTACGGATGACGAAGACGAAACTGACATCTATGTAGCTCCGCGTAAACTGAGAAATGCCCTTAATGGCGACCGTGTAAAGGTATATGTATACGCCAAAAGCAAAGGTACCCGTAAAGAAGGCGAGGTAATAGAAATACTGCATCGCAATAAGATGGAGTTTACCGGTATCGTTAAGTTATCCGACCGTTTTGCATTCTTTATTCCTGACGACCGGAAAATGATGCACGATATTTTTATCCCAATCAGCGACCTGAACGGTGCAAAAAACGGAATAAAAGCGATTGCAGAAATCACCGACTGGCCGCCCCAGGCTAAAAACCCTGTCGGTCGCATCAAACATGTTTTAGGTACACAAGGCGAGAATGATACTGAAATGACCGCCATACTGGCTGAGTATGGTTTCCCTTTATCGTTCCCCAAAGAAGTGGAGCAGGAATCAGAAGAAATATCCGACGCAATTACTACTGATGAAATTGCCCGTCGTCGTGATTTCCGAGAGGTGTTGACTTTCACTATCGACCCTTTTGACGCCAAAGACTTTGATGACGCATTATCGTTTCAGTATCTACCCAACGGCAATTACGAAGTTGGCATACATATAGCCGACGTAGCCCATTATATTCAGCCCGATTCTGCTTTGGATAAAGAAGCATTAGAACGAGGCACTTCGGTTTATCTGGTTGACAGGGTGATTCCAATGTTACCTGAAAGATTATCAAATGGTTTATGCTCACTGAGACCGAAAGAAGATAAACTTTGCTTTGCTGCTGTTTTTGAGCTCAATGAAGAAGCGCATATAGTAAACGAATGGTTCGGTAAAACAGTGATCCACTCAGACCGGCGTTTTACTTACGAAGAAGTTCAGCAGATCATCGAAGATGAATCAGGTGAGTTTGATAAGGAGATATTAAAACTAAATACTCTGGCTCACAAGCTGCGAGACCGTAAATTCAAGAACGGCGCAATCAGCTTTGAAACAACCGAAGTTAAATTCAAGCTGGATGAAAAGGGCCGTCCAATTGGTGTGTATGTAAAAGAGCGTAAAGATGCCCATAAACTAATAGAAGATTTTATGTTACTGGCTAACCGCAAGGTGGCCGAGTTTGTAAGCAAAAAAGGTAAAGGCAAGCATAAATACACCTTTGTTTACCGCACGCACGACTCGCCTAAACCCGATAGCCTGGCCAGTTTTGCGCAATTTGCAGCTCGGTTTGGATACCGTATCAATACTAAATCGGATAAAGAGATTGCCAAATCACTCAATTTTCTGATGGAAGATGTAGAGGGCAAAAAAGAGCAAAATGTATTAACACAATTGGCCATTAGGTCTATGGCTAAAGCAATTTACACCACCAAAGCCACCAGTCATTACGGATTGGCCTTTGATCATTATACGCATTTTACCTCTCCTATCCGCCGTTACCCGGATGTGATGGTGCATCGACTGTTGTTCCATTATTTGAATGGTGGACAATCTGTCAATGCGGAGTTTTATGAAAAGCTTTGTCAGCATTGCTCACAAATGGAGAAGAAGGCAGCCGATGCGGAACGCTCTTCAGTAAAATACAAACAGGCAGAGTTCCTTAAAGACCAGATTGGAACAGTTTATACCGGCATTATCTCAGGCGTTACAGAATGGGGTATGTATGTGGAGATAATTGACAACAAATGCGAGGGCATGATACGCCTGCGCGATATAGCTGATGATTTCTATACACTAGATGAAAAAAATTATGCTATAATTGGTCAGCGTAAAAAGAAGGTCTACAGACTGGGTGATGAAGTACAGATCAAGGTTAAAAATGTAGATCTGACTAAGAAGCAAATAGATTTTTCTCTTGTACAAGACAGAGATTATTAATTATTACATAGTTGAATGGTTAATTAAGTTAAGTGGTTGATTAGGTTTTTCCAACTCAATCAACTTAATCTACTGAATCAACTCAATCAACTTAGAATTAGACATGAAGAAATTGAACGATCTGCAGGCGATTATCAGTAGAGAAGTTGAGAAGCTTACATTTCCTGATTACCCTGCAGAACTATACGAGCCGATAAAATATATTCTATCTCTTGGTGGCAAGCGCATGCGCCCTGCGCTTTTGTTGATGGCCTGCGATTTTTTTGGCGGAGATGTAAATAAGGCTATCTCTCCTGCCCTGGCTATCGAAGTCTTTCATAATTTCACCCTGATGCACGACGATATTATGGACAATGCGCCATTACGCCGTGGTAAAACTACTGTGCACGAACGTTGGAATAATAATGTAGGGATACTTTCAGGTGATGTAATGCTGATCGAGGGGTATAAACTGATGATGAATGTGGACGCGTATTTACTACGACCTATCCTCAATATTTTTAACGAAACGGCAGTAGGCGTTTGTGAAGGTCAGCAACTGGATATGGAGTTTGAGACCCGAAATGACGTAAACATTGATGAGTACATCACTATGATCCGCCTGAAAACCGCAGTTGTATTAGGTGGCGCATTAAAAATTGGTGCGCTGATAGGCGGCGCTGATGAAAAAGATGCCATATTATTACATGCCTTTGGCGAGCAATTAGGCGTCGCCTTTCAGTTGCAGGATGATATACTCGACGTTTACGGCGACCCTGAGAAGTTCGGCAAGCAAGTTGGTGGTGATATCATATCAAACAAAAAAACTTACCTGTTGCTTAAGGCGCTTGAACTGGCTAATCCTGAACAGAAGGCTGAGTTAAAACAATGGCTTTCAGACTCACCATCCGACCCGAAAGAAAAAGTGGTTGCAGTAACCGAAATATACAATCAATTACAAATAAGGCGCCTTGCTGAAGAAGCTATGCAGACTTATACCGATAAAGCTTTTGCAGCATTGGATGCTATAAAGCAGCCTGAAGACCGAAAACAATATCTGCGCGACTTTGCCGACGGATTGATGGTGCGCGAGAATTGAGTTATATTTAAAGGATGAAACCATTCCTTTTTCTGGCATTGATTTGCCTTTTTGTCTTTTCGCTAAAAGCTCAAACCCTAACCAACGGTGGCAAAATAAAACCCGAACAAGCCATTATGGATGTTCGGCATTATACTATTGCTTTGAGCGTCGATTTTGCGGAACATGCCATTAATGGTTATGCCGAGATCAAAGTAAACATGGCGAAACCAACCCATGTCCTGCTTTTTGATTTGATGGATTCGTTAAATGTGAGCAAGGTATTAGTGAATGGAAAAACTGAACACTTTGCTTATAAAAACAACCTTATTACTATACATCCCGCTGAAGAATTACAGGCTGGTAATGCCATTGTTCGTGTGTATTACGGCGGCAAACCACATGTAGCACGCCGTCCACCATGGGATGACGGATTTATCTGGACAAAGGATTCAACCGGACACCAATGGATGGCGATTACAGCCGAAGGCGCTGGCGGTAAATTGTATTTTCCCTGTAAAGACCACCCTTCTGACGAGCCCAACGAAGGCGTGGATATGATTATCACGGTTCCTAAAGGTCTGGTCGTCGCCGGTCCTGGTTTGCTGCAAAAGGTTACCAAAAGTGATCAGATCGCTACCTATCATTGGAAGACTAACTACACCATAAACAATTACAGCATCATATTTAATGTAGGTGATTATAAAGTCTTCAGCAGACCTTACACTACCTGCGATGGACATAAAGCCACAGTGCAGTTTTATGTTTTAAAGGAGCACGCTGATAAAGCTGAGCATTTTCTGGATGTGTTTGTAAAAACCATTCATGAACAGGAGAAATACTTTGGCGAATACCCTTTCTGGAAAGAAAAGATCGCTATGGCCGAAACGCCGCATTTAGGCATGGAACATCAAACCATGGTGGCTTATGGCAATAAATTCCGTTACACAAAAGTTGGTGGCGAGGACTACGATTGGCTGATGCACCACGAGTTTGGGCATGAATGGTGGGGTAATAAGGTAACAGCAAAAGATTGGGCCGATTACTGGATTCATGAAGGTATTTGCTCATTCGGTGATGCACTTTATACCCGCGAGTTCGCGGGTGAAGAAGAGTATAATAAGATATTTCAGAAAAGTATTTTCAGTTTTGAGAATAAGCTACCTATAGTTCAGCACCCGGATATGGATGAAGAAGCTGCTTATATTGGTGATATCTATTCAAAAGGTGCGTTCTTTATGCATACGCTTCGTTATGTGATGGGCGACAGCCTTTTCTTCCCTACGTTAAAGAAGTTTGTAACCAGTCCGCAATACACGTATGATAATTTGGTAAGCACTGATGATGTGGAGCAATTCTTCACCAAACAAGCAGGGTATAACTTGAAGCCATTATTTGATCTATACCTGAGAACGACCAATAAATTAGAGATACATATCAAATCCCTACCGGCAAATAAATACCTCATACAAGTTCAGAATATCGATATGAAATTACCACTTGACATCACTACAGATGGGGTTACTAAGCGTTCGATAGTGGATGCTAAAGGTTTGCGTATCGAGAGTAAGTCTATACCCGTAATAGATCCTGAAGTGTTTTATATCAAGAAGATTATAATAGAATAAAAATAAATGAATAAAACCTCCCTTATTACATTGTCGTTGTTTGCGTCTTTAAGTTTAAAGGCTCAAACAAAACCTACAGATGCTCCTGATTTAGAAAAGATTAATATTAGCGGACTTGACGTTAAAATGGATGATGTTACTTTTGACGAAAAAAAAACTACCAACCCGGAGCCTGTATTTACGTCGGTTGATCTAGAACCGCATTTTCAAGGTGGAATAGCCAATTTTTACGCTTACCTAAAACAGAATATTATTTATCCTAAGAGTGCACTTAAGCAAAAAGTTGAAGGCAAGGTTTTCGTTGGATTTATCGTCGAAAAAAATGGCGCTTTAACTAATATCAAAATCCTGCGTAGCGTATCTCCTGAGATTGATGCCGAAGCGGGACGCGCAGTAAGCAATTCACCGAATTGGTTCCCTGGCTTACGAAATGAACAACCTGTAAGGTCTCAATATGTTGTTCCTATTACTTTTAAACTACCGGCAGATAATATTATAAGGCAACAGCTTTTAATAGATTCACTGGGTTATAATCCTAATCAAGTTTTTTCGGCGGTTGACAAAGAACCAACTTTTGTAGGCGGGATTGAAAAATTTTATAAATATCTTCAAGGCATTATCAAATATCCTGCCGTGGCGAAACAAAACAACGTACAAGGTAAAGTCCTTATCACTTTTGTGGTGGAAAAAGACGGTTCTTTAACCAATATAACAGTAGTTCGGGGGATAGGAAGCGGTTGTGACGAGGAAGCAGTTAGAGTGTTAGCTAACTCTCCTAAATGGAACCCCGGAACACAAAATAGCAAGCCTGTTAGAGTTCAGTATACAATGCCGATAAGCTTTTCTCTGGAAAGTCGTTAACAAAAAAGTCTATCCCAAAATCACTTAGAATAATATGAAGAAAATCCTTATCACAATTTTTAGCCTTGCTGCTTTTACCTCAGTTAAGGCTCAACAGCAGGCTCCCAGGAATCCCAGTGATACGTGAGGTACCCTGCGGAAGCCCTCAAAAAAAATATTCAAGGCAAGGTGTTTATCACCTTTGTTGTGGAGAAAGATGGGTCACTAACAGATATAAAAATTGTGCGTGGAATTGGTGGCGGTTGCGATGAGGAAGCAGTAAGAGTAATGAAAATGTCACCAAAATGGAATCCTGGGACACAAAACAATCATACAGTCAGGGTTTTTTATACAACGCCTATAAGTTTTACTTTACAAAGCCGATAAACAAAAAGCCCCGATCTTCATCAGATCGAGGCCTTGTATTTTGTAAAAGAACTGATTACTCAGCGCCTTCTTCTTTATCAGCTTTTTTTGCTTTTGGAGCAGCAGCTTTCTTTGCTTTCGGTGCTTCTTCAGCAACTTCAGCAGCAGGAGCAGCTTCTTTTTTAGTTTCAGCTTTTGGTGCCTCAGCAACAGGTGCTTCTACTGCTTTCTTTTCAGCTTTAACAGCAGGTTTTGCCTTTGGAGCCTCTACAATCGGAGCAGCTTCAAAAGGAATTACTGAAACGTATGAACGGTTGTCGGCTTTCTTTTTGAAAACTACTGTACCGTCAATTAATGCAAATAAGGTATGATCTTTACCTAAGCCTACATTCTCGCCAGGATTATGCGGGGTACCACGCTGACGTACGATGATGTTACCTGCAATTGCCGGCTGACCACCAAATATTTTGATACCTAAGCGTTTGCTATGTGACTCGCGGCCGTTTCTTGAGCTACCGGCCCCTTTTTTGTGTGCCATTTCTTATATTTTTTATAGGATCACTAAGAATCCACGTTTAAAACCTTAAATTATAATGTGATACCAGTGATCTCTATTTTGGTAAATTGCTGACGGTGACCATTTTTCTTTTTGTAACCTTTTCTTCTTTTCTTTTTGAATACGATTACTTTATCACCTTTTAAATGAGACACGATCTTAGCCGATACTTTAGCATTTTTCAAATCAGTACCTAATTTGAATTTACCTTCGTTTTCTGCTAATAACACATTGTCAAATTCAATACTAGCGCCTTCATCTCCCTGTAAACGGTGTACAAAGATCTGCTGGTCTTTAGCAACTTTAAATTGCTGTCCGGCTATACTTACTATTGCGTACATGGTTATTAATTATTGTTTTAAAATTTGAGGTGCAAATATATAAACTTTAAATTTAAAAAGCCAGAGAAATTTTAAAGTCTAGTTAGAGCACATTTTCTTTAATGCCGCTGTGTAATCCGGCGTAATCGGTTTCCCACCCAGTTTAACACACTCATTATGAAACTTCCAGGCATTCAAGCAGTCCTTTTTGTAAAAATAAGCCACCGATAACTTGAAAAGTGTATTCTGATTTGATGGGTCAATTTGATACGATTTGTTAAAAATAGATATAGCTTTATCTAAATACTCAGGATTATGCTTTGTGTGGTAGAATGTTGTATATATAGTTGCCTTATCTGTAAGGATATTTGCGCTGTATGGATTAATTGCAAGTCCTTTCTCTAATTGTTCCAGTGCTTTGTCATAATCATTAAAAGAGAAATAAACCGATGCAAAGCCCCAATAGTCATTTTCGTTTTTTGGATCCAGTAACCAAGCTTGATTGAACCTGTAAATAGCGGTTCTCAGATCACCCCTATATAAATAATCGAACCCTAACCGTATTAAATGGTCAGACGCTTTTCGGTGTGTCCCTTCTTGTTTTAATTCTTCCTGAATTAATTCATCATCCGAAGCAATCTGTTCTTTTGTTTTTGCTACGTGTCCGTATTCCGGTAGAAGTCTAATCTCGGTTTTGGCTTGCTTTTTCCATTCTTGATAACTCATCTGCTGGGCAATACATAATTGAGATATTAATATTGCAATAAAGGTTAGGGTATATTTCATCAAACTAAGATATTAATCTTTTTCCTTACCTTCCTCCTTCGCCAACACCAACTTTATTTCTTTTATCAAACGCTGATTAGCATCCTTTAAACGCTCGTCACCATTAAATGACTCATCATAGATCACTCTCTTTGTTTTGCGTTTATATTTAAACTCGATCACATAACGCAGCGGGCGCATGCCATTTCGTCTTTGAGTAGTATCCCCTATCTCTACTGTCGGAAAATCCCAGAAACCCAGGTCGGCCGCTTTACGGTGCAGGTATAAAAGTTCTTCCTTCGGTATATGCAGATTCATTTTTATGATCGAATCACGGGTATCCACATATTGATATTCGCCAGTTTTTGAGCTGTATTTATTCACCAGGCTATCAGCGCCCGGGCCATACTCAAATGTCATCGATTCAAATTCGCTGAACTTATAAGGCGCGTTTTTAAAAACATGCGCATAGTAATAAACACAATAGGCCACAAAAGGCACAATTACCGCACAAGCCATGAATATTCTCTTCGAGCGTGAATCTCTCATCTTATTTTAATTAGTGAATTATTGAGTTAGCGAATTAGTGAATTTATAAGTCATTTCCAGATCCTGCACCTTCGGTTAGTTGTCCTTCCCATTTGCTTACTACTGCGGTGGCCATTACGTTTCCTAAAACGTTGGTTGCTGATCGGCCCATATCCAATAGTGGGTCGATCCCCAGCAATAAAGCTAGACCAGCCTCTGGAATGTTGAACATACCAATGGCTCCCGCTACAACTACGAGGGCAGCGCGCGGTACTCCTGCCATGCCTTTGCTCATCAGCATCAGCATCAAAAGCATGGATAATTGCTGGCCAAAGCCTAAATGTATCCCGTAAGCCTGTGCAAGAAACAACGATGCAAAGGTCATATACATCATCGACCCAACCAAATTGAATGAATAGCCTAATGGTAATACAAAGCTGACGATCTTATTGCTGCAGCCAAAGTTTTCTAATTCTTCCAATGACCTTGGATATGCCGCTTCGCTTGTAGATGTGCTGAATGCCACCAAAACGGCATCTTTTATATTGTTCAACAGTGTAAAAGCACGGTTCTTTAAAACAAAGAAGCTACCGGCAACTATCATCAGCCAGAGTAATAATAACGAGAAATAAAACTCGCTTATAAATGATGCATAGGTTGAAATAATACCCAAACCTTCTTTGGCCACTACGGCGGTTATCGCACCAAATACAGCTATCGGGGCAACTTTCATTACATAGCCAGTTATCTTCATGATAACGTGAGCCACTGCATCCAGGAACTTGATAATGATCTCCCCTTTTTCGCCTATTGCTGCCGTTGCGGCTCCAAAGAATAGCGAGAATACTACTATCTGCAATATCTCATTGTTCGCCATTGCCTCCGTAAAGCTTCTCGGGAAAACGTGACCAATAAAATCTTTGAATGATATGGCTGACTTTTTTACATCAGCACTTAAATGGCCTTCGGGTAACGACAAATGGATGGAACCTCCCGGTTCAAATAAGTTCACCAGGACCATTCCCAGCAAAAGCGATACAAATGTGGCCGTAATGAATAG
>Ga0068867_100002222_pt1 | contig 13627 bp, 15 predicted proteins | sample KBSMisM32_FD_65649 | JGI IMG/M metagenome (GOLD analysis project Ga0068867, IMG submission 65649) | Miscanthus rhizosphere microbial communities from Kellogg Biological Station, Michigan, USA - KBS Miscanthus M3-2 | ecosystem: Host-associated > Plants > Roots > Rhizosphere > Soil ...
ACACCCGACAATTATTCTTATTCCTAATGATCTTGCTGCTGCGTGTGCACGCACAATACCCGCCAAAGTATTTCGGTCGGTTATACCAAGGGCCGTATACCCCAGCGCAGCCGCCTGTTGTACGAGCTCTTCAGGGTGCGAAGCACCGCGGAGAAAGCTGAAATTCGTCGTGGTATGTAGTTCTGTATAGTCCATTTGTTTCACGCAAAAAAACCATGTATGAACCATTGATATGTTTTCTCCGCATCATAGTGCCCCGCGCGAAAAAGCCAATAGCGTTTTCCTTCCTCATCTTCCACGGCATAGTAATCGCGATGCTTTCCGTCGCGCAGCCACCACTCCTGCTCAATGCGCTCGGGGCCGTCTGCCTTTATTATTTTATGCCTGACGCCTTTATAGCGAAACATCATCGGCGGGTAATCCGGTATCGGTGCAGTCACTTCCACAGCTTCGGGGCGTGGTAAAATATACAGCGGCCGCGGACGGTCAGTCATCGCGGCTTCAGCAGGTTTTTCTTCCATTGACAGCGCGGACTTGAAAGAACGCTCCGGCCAATAATGTTCTGCCGGTAAAAAACGATGGATATGCCCGGTGCCGATCTTTCCTTCCATACGATCCAACAGTTCCGCCAATGCAGTGTCGGTAACAGCATCGCTGTTTTCCCATATCTTTTCCTGAACTGTAAAAAGATCTTCTGTTTTGGAGGCTGTAAGCGTAAACAATTCAATGCCTAATGCGGGCTCGATCGTTTCGATCTTCAGCTCAAATAATTTAAAGAGATGTTGCGTATTGGCAGCAGCGCGGTGTGTGCCGATGCTGATGCATTCAATCTTGCCGTCCATGCGATAGCACTTAAATGAAGCAGCCCGTAAACCCTTTTGCTCCTGCTGCAACCGCTTGCACAATTGATCCAACAACCTTGTAAGCGCGATCTCAATACCTTTTGCCGTTAGGATCGGTTCCATACAGGGCAATCTTTCTTCAAAGGGTTCGGGTGGTTGCACGGGTTGCAGCCATTCTTCTGCATGGCCAAGTGCACGATCTAATTGTAATAAGATTTGCGAACCAAACCGCCTGCGCAATGAAGGCCGCGGCATATTCATAAAGCTGCCGATGTTTCGGAGGCCGAGCTTTTCCAGGCGTTCGGCTATCGCCGGTTCAATGCGCAACGCCGCAGGCGGCAGAGGTTGCAGGGCCTCAGATTGCTTTCCGGGGGCAATGACAGCAGCCGGGCCGAAGCGCGCTGTTGCCCATGCGGTGCCGATCGTATCGGCAATGGCTATCCGAATATCATAACCAAAATTTGTTAAGCGTTTATGGATATCTGTGAGGTATTGCTTTTCACCGCCCCAAAGATGTGCGCACCCGGTAACGTCCAATAACAAACCCGCGGGTTCATCTATCGCAACAACGGGAGTAAAACGAATGCACCATTCCGCCAGTGCATTCAATAATTTATTTACAAGCCCGGGCTCGTCGTCGATCACTTCCAAAGACCCAATGATCGTTCTTGCATCGGCCACAGACATGCCCGTTGCGACGCCTTCTTTCTCTGCCGCAGCATTTGCAGCTGCAACGACCATGCGGCCATGATCCGGCGCGGCTAAAATAAAAGGAACGCTTTTCAGTTCAGGCCGTTTCCGCGCAAACCGGTTGGCTTTAAGATGAGGGAACCATATGCTGACAAAACGTTTTTTCATTTGGAATACTTAATAAGTCAAAGCTTAAGCGCTAACCTTACCGGGAACAACCCCGGCCTGAAAAACTTTTTGCTTTTCAGTTTTCACTTTTGCCTTTACATCCCGGAACCGCCCGTTCGCAAATTCTACCTGCCACTTACCGGGTCTGCCGTTGCGTACTTTCAGCAACTCCACGTTCCAGCACGGAAAACCAAGTCCGGGCATACCTTCAGGCAACTCACTGGGTGCGGCTGTGACGCGCCAGCGCGTGACGCATGCGGTAGTTTGCAGATTGCGGCAATCTTTGCGCAACACGAAGCCCGTCACCCGACTTTTTTCCACGGCCAATTGCAGCCTTCGCGATGCCGTAAAACTTAGATCTTTTATTTCGGCAATTACTGCCGAGAGCCCTTCACATTTCAATGCTTCTTCCATAGCCCAAAGCATTTCTTTTTCTTTCTGCAGACGGATAAAAATAATGCGGTGCGGTGCTACTCCGAATGCTTGCAGTGCAGGCGGGAAAACTGTTGCGGCAGAAAGTATCCATACTGCAGAGCCCGTCTTTCGCATCAGTCCGCCCACAATCCCGGCAATGAACCCCGCGCCTGCAGCAGCATCTTCTGCCCCGGAAGAAATAAATTCATGAATAACACCTAATGGAAAACTTTGTTCGGGGAAAGCAGTTTGTATCATGCCCAAGCCGGTGTCCGGAACGCGCCCGGCGGGAATCGGTTTATATCCCTGCAAGGGAAGGATCTCCCTTTGTAAATGTGCTATAATATCTGCTTTTGTCCCAACCATGCCGAGCAATTGAGAACAATATTACTAAATATATTAGCAATAGTATTGCCGGGTTAATAAGTTTCTCAGACTTTCACAAAACAAGAGGGGAACTATAGTGGTAATCTTTGCGGCGGCCAGCCGAGTTATATGCGTGGAAAATTTATTTAATATTTACCCCGTGATCTTTTGGACCTCTTCTATGAACTCATTCAGAAGGTCGACCAGTCCCGGATCCGTCCCGCGCCTGTCTGCGGACCATCTTTTTCCGTCGGGCTCCAGCTTCATAGATTGGGTTCCGTGCTTGGAGCTGTTGATCAAAACCATATAGGCACCCGTAAAATCCAATCCTTTGTAGCGATCGGCTTTCCACACATATTCAAAGCCTTCCATGGGTTCATCATCGGGGCTCCTGTACAGTTCGGGCGTCATACATACAGAGTAATATTCTTCATTATAAGTGAAGCTTTTCGTGTAAAAGGGGTAATTCTCTATAGGTGATTCCATTTTCTTAAATTTTTACACATTTTAACGGTTTTAGGGTGCAAAGTACTAAATTAGTTAGTATTTTTATACCGTTAAATGAATTACAATGAAGGCTCTAAATTCAATGCCGGGTTTCCGGATCAACGAATACAAGATCATACTTGTACCCCATGAAGAGCTGTCTCAAAAGATCATCAGCCTTAAAACAGCCTTTCATGAAAAGTTTGGTATGAAGGATATTAAACCGTCTGCACCGCAACTGATCCTGGCAAATTTCAAACAGGTAAAAGCCGCGGAGCAACGTATCGTTAACCGCCTGCACATGATCAGCATGGCTGCGCATCCTTTTAAGATCGAGCTGAAAGATTTCGGCAGCTACCCTTCACATACGATCTACCTGCATGCCAACAGCATCGGTGTTACCGAGCTCATTAAAAAAATACGGCATGATGCGGGCAGGCTCATGAAACTTGATGCCGACAACACAGCGCATTTTATGTCTAACGGCCACCTTACCATTGCAAGAAAGCTGAAACCCTGGCAATATGAAAAAGCGTGGCTCGAGTACAGCCATACACATTTCAGCGGTAAGTTCATTGCCGATCATATGATACTCGTACGCCGCGCGGCAGGCGAATTTAAATACCGGCCGTTTGAAAGATTCGATTTTCAAGATCTGCCGGTTGATACCAAACAGGGGGTTCTTTTTTAAGACGATCACATAAAACGATAATATCATGATCTATAAAAATATTGAAATAAAAGAGCACGACTTTGAAGCTGAAATTCTTTACGAGGTTTTTGTTGCAGGCAAGCTGCAATACGCAATGGTGAACAAAGTGGATGCAAGCTGCATTCAAAGATGGCAGGTAACACCCGAAACTTTTTCATATAACATAAATGATGCGAAGCTGCAGGAGATCGGTGCCTGTATTGAAAGTCGTGATCTTTAAAACGTAGTATCAATGGTAGAATTAGAAAAAATATTTTATATTGAACTGGCGGGACAAAAACTCCAGGTAGAAACGGCAACCATCTCCAAGCAGGTGCTGTTTCATATTTGCTTTCCCGACCACAGGAAGCCGTTCACCATCAGCCGTATCTATAGCTTTGACCGGCAGCGCTTCTGGACCTCCATCCCCGAGGGCCGTTTCAGGGAAGCGCAACAGATCGGCCCGCTGATCGAAGCGTATTACCGCGCCAAACAACAAATTCCCGAGACGGTTTCCCAAACTGCTCCGCAGGAGGCAAACAGTATTTAGGACCGATGCCGCTGCTTTCACAAAGCCTTATATCATCGCCAATACATTATGGCATATTTTTGCATTGAAAAAATGTAAGCATGTGTTATTACAGCGGCATCAAGGTCACTAAAGAAGATTTTATCTGGCTTAAAGGCCTGGAGAAAGAAGTGGCAAACTACCCTTTCCTCGATCGTATACTCATAAACGGATTTGATTACGGCAAGATACCCGTGCTTAAAAGAACAGAGGGCAAGGAAGATTTTGATATTGTAGAAATGGAATGGGGCTTCCTGCCGTCTTACGTAAATACCACGGAGAAGATGATGAACCACCGGCGCGGTTATGCCGGCGCAGACGGAAAGTTTCGCCCGCCGCTGACTACACTCAACGCCATGTCGGAAGAAATGCTGAAGCCCGGGAAGATGTTCAGGTCCGCAGCATTGACACGTCGCTGCCTGGTGCTCTCGTCGGGCTTCTATGAATGGCGCCATGTTTTTCCAATGGGCAAAAAGGGACAGCCGTTGAAGACCGCGGTAAAGTACCCGCACCATATTGCAGTGAAGGACAGGAAATATTTTTATATGGCGGGTATCTGGTCCCCGGTAACATATACCGACACGGGTGAGTATGCCGAAACAGTCGCAATCATTACAACTGCTGCAAATCCTTTAATGGAGAAGATCCATAACAGTAAAAAGCGCATGCCGACTATTCTCACTGATGACCTGGCTTATGAATGGCTCTTCGGCGATCTGTCGGAAGAAAGGATCTCGGAGATCGCGCAATACCAATTCCCTGCTGAGCAGATGGAAGCCTGCACCATCGCAAAGGATTTTTTAAGCAGCGTTGATCCCACGGCTCATGTGAGGTTTGAGGAATTGGAAGCGCTTGATGCGGGTGCTGATGATGATAAGCGGCAGGCATCGCTGTTTGGGTGAGCTTTCATCGAGCCGTCATTTGCGGTGGCGACAACTATTACAAATAAACCTCCGCAATGATCTTAGAATTCTTCTTCCTCAACGCAGGCTTCAATATATCCTTATGAAGCTCTCCCCTTTTTTTTAACCGCGCAAGCATCGTTGTGATCGTAAAGCTGTTCATGTTCAACTTTGCGTTGATCTCTTTCCATTCCAGCGGCGTAGAAACCGTAGGCGTTTTATTCGGACGCGCTGAGTACGCAGAAGCAATGGTATCCGCTTCATCATTTTGATTGGGATCCAGGTAGAGCCTGTTACCGCGGTCGCTTACGGTTACGATGGTCGTGGTGATCTTCGGGAGCTTCTTATTGATCTCGATACAGATCTTTTCGGCAACAGTCCTTGCTTCCGGAAATGAAAAACCTTCGCAGGGAATTAAAATATGTATACCCGTCTTACCGGATGTTTTTACAAAAGCGGTGAGCTTGCGGCTGTCTAAAACTTCTTTAGCAGCAATAGCCGCTTTAATGGCCTTTGAAAAATCATTGTCGGAAGGATCAAGGTCGATCACGATATAGTCGGGTTCTTTCGGGGAACTCACACGCGCTGTCCATGGATTAATATCGATGCAGCCGAGGTTGACGAGATAGAGCAGCGTAGAAAGATTATTGCATACGAGGTAATCAATGGAATTTCTCTTACCGGCTTTTTTATGTTTTCTTTCCGTGCTGAAGATCTCTGCGCATTCCGGTTCACGTCCTTCCATGTCTTTGATATATATCCCGGGCGCTGCAGCATTTATGAGCTTGATGTGAAGAGACAGCGGCCTGTCCTTTAGCTGCGGTAAAATATATGCTGAAACTGCGTGGTAGTATTGGATAAGATCGGCCTTGGTGATTCCCGGCCAGATCTCGCGGTCGATATCGGTGAACTTAATATCACAGCCTTGAATGTTCAACGAAGATTCTTCTTCAGGTTCCTGCGCTTCTACTTTTTTCCAATTGCTGTCATGCATCGTATGCAGCGGCTTGGAAACTTTCTTTTTTCCTGATCCCGGTTTCGGTTCCTCTTCTTTTTTATCCGGGATATCTTTCGGCACTTCTCTTACCACATCGGTCGCTTTCTTATCCGATCGCCAGCCGAGAAATGTGGCGGGCTTTCGTATTCGGCCCGACTGTGTCCAGGTGGCGAATTTAAAATTAGCCACCAGCTTGGGCTTTACCCAATGTATGCGCCCGGTGGAATCGACTTTATTGGAGAACGGGCTTTTATCCGTTTCAATAGCCTGCAGCTTTTTAAGTATGCCGGGCATTTCACTGTTCTTGTACCCGCTGCCCGAGTGCCCCATCCATTCCAGTTGCTTACCGTTGTATGCGCCGAAAAGCAGGGTACGGAAATAAGGATTCTTATCAGATTCTATCCAGCCGCCGATAACAAATTCCTGTCTTTTTTCCGTGGGTGTTTTCAGCCAGCTGCGGCCGCGGTCACCTTCGTAATAGGCACTGTTGCCGTCCTTGGAAACGATTCCTTCAAGGTTTAATTTCTGCGTTTGCTTGAATAAGGCTTCACCGTCCTCAAAATGCTCGCTGTATTTAATGAGTTCGCTGCCCGCTACGATATCCTTTAGTATTTCTTTACGCTTCAGCAAGGGCAGCTCTTTCAGGCTGTAGCCATCCAGCCAGATGATATCGAATACATAATAATAGATGGGATCTCCAAGCCGGTATTTTTGCAGCGCATCAAAGTAGGGATGCCCCTCGTCATTGTGTACTGCTATTTCACCGTCGAGCACCAGGTCATGCTTTAAGCTTTTGAGCGCTTTTTCTATCGGCGGATATTTATCAGTATAGTCGAGCCCTTTGCGTGAAGCAAGTCTAACCTTGCTCTTATTTTTATAGCCGATGATCCGGTAACCGTCCCATTTCAGTTCGTGCACATAACCCTCTTCGGTATGCACTTCGCGGGTGAGGGTACAGAGCATGGGTGAAACAGAAGAAGGGAAAGCTGCTTTCTTTCCCTTAGCTGTTTGGGTTATGTTGCGCTTCGCCACTATTTCTTTCCGCCGTGTTTTTTGTTGAGCCATTCCATGATGTCTTTCCGCACGGGGCCTGCGGCCGCTATGGCTTCTTTGATCTGTTCATGGGAAAGACCGGGGAATTGTTGGTGAACATATTCCACTTCATTTTTGTCTTGTGAATCTACTTTAGAGCGGTCGCGGCCGTCCTGTACGTTTTTATTGTCTGACATGTGATGTGTTTTATGAATTGGATTACAGGAATTATACCAAAGGCGATACTTATTGGGAACCCCGGAGTGGCAGAGAGGGTTCTGTTCACCTGCAGTGGCAAAAAGATACCGCTCAACATTTCTTTGGCGGCAAGAAAGATTACTGTGGGTATATTTATTTGAAATTATCAACTAAAAATGAGTACCAAAACAGCTTCAAAATTAAAAGACGGCGACCAATGTAAGGTTGTCGGAGGAACACATGCCGGGAAATTCGGTACTGTCAGAGATATCAACAGCAGCAAAACCGGCCATATTACCATTACCGTTGAGCAAAAGAACGGAGTTCGGTTTAAGACATTGGGTAAAAATGTGGTTGTTCAACTAATCAAATCACTGTTTGCAAATCCTATCGAGACGAGTCTCTCTCCTATTCTTCGTCACGTGGAGACGGCTGCGCCTTAACTTTACGGAGAGAGTGGGATTTTTCAATCTATTAAAAGTGGGTAGCCTAAAAGATCATTACATCTATATCGTTTTCTTTCTTGGGTAAAACATTGTTCGTTTGTTATATATCTTTTCCGATATAGAGTTTTGATTTCAAACTTTCCAAGATTTATCGCACCTAACTCATTTAATTTCTTAACAGGATGCTTATAATTTCCCCGCCCAAGCGGCTCTTCGCCATTTATTTCAAAAAGAGGTTTGTCAAAGACTATGTTTGACAAGGCTTGTAAAGCTGAACATCCCGATAAATTACTATAGAACGACCCTTTATCATACATTGGTTGAATTAAATAAAGAAATGTTCCAGTGAATGTATAATCCTTAGCCAAGTCTTCAGGGTCGGGATCGGCAACCCAAACTACTATTTCAGTAATAGCTGGAAAATCCTTAAGCTTAGTATTGGGAAAATAAAGTTAATTAGCGAGCACTTTTTCATAGATATAATCATTTGAAAGCTCTGCCTCCCTAACACTTTTAGGTCTAGAATATGAAATAAGGTCTTTTCCAAGAAGTTGATCAGTGACTGAGATAAGCTGTTCAAATATGCCATTTTCCGTTTCAACTTCATTGCTCCACGATATTTTTAAGAATTTTAAAGCGGATCCTTCCAAATTTAATTTTTTTCTTTTTTTGGTATAGACATTCGTACATAAGTCTTTATATAGAAATTCAGTTTCTTTTTCATTAATATAAGAAATCATGATTTTGGATTTAGTTGCTTCTAAGATTTAGGTATTCGCTGTTATGGATAATCATCGAATTTAATGCATTTCTTTATCCGGCAGGCTCCGCCCGTCCTTTGAGCCGCGGCGACCCAGGAGCCCACACTACTCTATTCTTATTGAGCAGAAGAACAAAAGTATATAGCTTCGAGCTTGTTACATTTAACCTTTAAGCCGCTGGTCGAAGGATGGGGTTACTATTCTTTGATTGACCAGCGAGAGCGGAAACGAAGGCTGAAGCTTACGAATTCCAATTTGTGATCGCTTCAGCAATACTTTGTATTTTAGTTTTTAGATCCAAAGTATTTAAATCACCCTTCGTGATAAAATTCGAAATTTCCTTAGCATAGCCACTTTTATTACGGTCATATGAAGGAGATATGCATATTAGGGCATCTTCCAGTTTATCAAATTTCCCAAATATAATTTGCTCACAGCCTGTTTTGTTTTTGCTTTGAAGCCAATTGACTAAAACCGAATCGGGTAAATAATTCTCGATCTCCCTTCCAGATGTTACCCAACAATTATTTTCACCAATTTCAGATTGTATTCTCTGCTTAGTTTTGTTGACATTATCTGTTTCCTTTTTTGCGTCTTTATCAATAATAACAAATGAATTTTTATTAATATTCAGCAATAAAATAAACTCATCAATGTTTTGTTCTTTGAAAGATAAATGAGATAATAACTTCCCCCCATAAAACATTATACTGTAATGGACACCTTCCACTAAAGTAGTATCTATTAAGCTAAGCCACCTATTTATATAAACTCTATCGCTTGGACCTTCAACCCATATAATTCCATTTGTTTGCAAAAGGTCGCTTGCTTTAAATCCTAATTCATTCAACAATTCATTTAAGTGTTGATTTTGTACAATGGTTTTGCAATTTGATACACCATTAATATTGTTAACAGCAATTAATTGGGATAATTCACTATTATAAAATATATCTATTCCAATATTGGAATGAGTTGTTATGAAGAAAAGACATTTTTTATTGTAAGCGAATTGCTTTACAAACTGATATAATTTTCTTTGCAATGAAGGATGGAGGTTGTTTTCTAACTCTTCAAATGCAAAAATATAATCATCTATATTATTTCCTTCCAATGAAGGAATTAGCAATAGATTGACCAGAACTAATATTATTGTTCGAATACCACTTCCCATTTTGGAAAGAAAAATATTATTTCCAAATTTGTCTTCGAAACAAATTTCCCAGTTAGAATCTGTATTTGAAATCTGAACAGAAACTTCCACAAACTCAATTTCAGGTTTAACAATTGTATTAATGCTGTCAAGAAAGTCCTTACGAATTAATTTTTGTTTCTGCAGATCCTTTCGATTCAAAAATTGTTGTATTATATTAGTTGCACCGCTGCCATTATTAGTTAACGACATGTCAAAACTTGCCTCCTCGGAATTAATGTCCCTTTCAGCGTTTAATCGCCTGAATTTATATCTTTCAAAATCTTGAAACTTCACCTTTTCAAAGACTTGTTTTAAACTAATTCCTCCATAATTTTCAGCTAGTTTATTTAATTCTGGCACGATTGGCCACTTGAAAAACTGCCTATTACCGCTTTTCTCAAATCGATATAATAATGTAAGATTTTTTACTACAGTTGCATATAATTCAATAAGGCTACTTTCTTTAGTTCGACCATATAATTCGGCAACATCTTTTCTAAACTCTTCATATGTGGGCCGATACTCAGAAAATATTTCTTTAATTGAACCAGGAGAAACGCAAATAGCTCCTATAACGTCAATAAGTGAACTTTTTCCTGAATTATTTTTGCCGATAATTATATTAATCGGTAGAATCTTATCAAAGCCTTCTAAATTTTCTCTGAAGCATTTGTAATTTTTAACCTTAATTGAATTAGGATACATTGTGAAATTATTTTAACTCATTATTACATTGGTGCTGGTCAGCATTCAAATTGTAGATGCAATCCGTCCAGCCCAGAATATTGCAAACTATCTTTGTGCGCTATTTTTTGAAATTTTCGTAAATGAATTTAGTGTTCAGCTTTATCCATGGAAATTTCATCATCGATAATTATTCCATCTATTTGATGCTTAAATATCCCTTTAACTATAAGTTGTTTAATAGCTATTGTAACAATTTTATTAGGGACATTTAATTCGTTAGCAATAATTTTATGAACGCCTTTCTCCCACGGTTGTTCGGGTAGTAAGTTTTGGATTTTTATTAATATTTCTTCATCTAAAATGCGTTGTGCATATTCCCGCTCTTCATTTGGAACTTTTACTTTTGGCTCTTTTATATTAATATCTCTTTCAAATAGCTTTATTTCCTTTTGTCGTTCAATCCGCCTTAAGTTTCTTATATAACTTTTGAGCTGTCTTAAAGTTCCAGATAAGTTTAGTTCAATTTTATTTTCTGCGATGTCTTTTCTGCTATCTCAAATATCTGTAAATCTTGAATATTCGTCATTTGCCCAAAATTCATAATCTGGCTTTATACAATCCAGTTCTATTTTAGTTAAAAATTCAATTTGAATAAATACTTTTCTCTCAATTCTTTTTCCTTGATTAAGCTTTTTATCAAATTGATTTTTAAGTTGGAAAATGACTTGATTGTTAACTAGATCACAGAAGTATCTAAAATCTTTGATACATTCTAATAAGTAATCCTCTTCAATAGAAATACTTTGTTTGGTGGTATTATATTTATCTCTGTATTGTATATCAGTTTTTCCGATCCTATGAACTAAAATATGTCTTCTATCATGATATTCTTCCATTTTACTTTTCCCTGGTGCAATGTTTGCAAGTTCGACATCAAAATATTTTTTATAAAACTTTATAATATCTAAGAAACCACCACTTGATAATCTCCTTGTCTCCTTGTTAATAATTTTTGCATAAATTTCTGATGTGGATTGAAACGATAATAGCTCCGCTTGAGAAAATTGGGGTATTACGTCTTGTTTTTTGAATGGCTCTTTGCTTTCTAAAAATGCATCTCTTACTAAATCCACAAGAAATACCTCTAAGGCTGATACAACTCGAACAAAAACAATTTCGCAAAGATTTTTCCGCAATTCAATATTACTTTTTCTCTTGGCTTTAAAACTATGAGGCTGCTTTATAAGCAACCCTGTTTCGTTTTTCACATCAAATTGAACTTTATTTCGTTTTTGGTAGCTCAATATTTCTTCTGTTTGCTCATAGGTATAAATTGTCGACCTATAAAAAGCCTCAAGTTTATTAATATCATAACTAAAATTCTGGAAAGCCTTCATCCTATTGAGAGTTTGTACCGCCAATGTTCGTGGCACACGAACCGGATTTAAGTTTTATAAGTTTGAAACATTAGTTCAAAGACAGCCAATCACTTCACCCTCCCGACCAACAGCTCATATTCCTTTTTCCCCATAACAGGATCCAGCAGCGTTGCAAAGAAAAATCCATTTTTCGTACCGTTTGAGTCTGTCTTCCCGTAGATTGCTTTATTATCAGAAGTGATTTTCAGGGTGTATTGGTCCAGGCCGATAACAGAATCAGGGTCTATTTTACTCTGGCCGGCAAATTTCAGGTCCTTGGTTTGTGCATCATATTCACCCTTTACGATCTCTATACCGCTCTTGTTCATCCGCGTTCTGTAATAAGCCATATCAGTGGCATTTTTTGCATCCGAAGTAATAATGGTCCACGCGATCCTGCCATCCACAATCTGCCCGTGGATGTCCAGTTTCATCCAACCTTTGAATAAGAATGTGGTGCCCGCTTCGGTCCATTCGCATTTATAATATTTCGCCTGGGAGAATGCTGCTACAGCGATAAACAATAGCGCAACGAGGAATAAGAATGATCTTTTCATATCTGATAGTTTTGGAGTTGTATTCTTTCCTAAATATAAAAAGAAAAGATCATCTCAGGTGCTATACAATTTAAGGTTATAATAGAGTGATCCGTTAGGATTCGGTTTGATGGTTTTGCCCCTACAGGGCAACAAGCCTTCCTGCACAACTTATTGCTACCGATATTTTGCCCCTACAGGGCAGCAAGCAACCACATATTTCTTTGCTGTGGCAACCTCGGCCCTTCTTTTAATCGATCTCGGTGCAAATCTTCTAATCGATCTCGGCGTCCCCCCTCTCCACCTGTGGAGAGGGGACGGGGGTGAGGGCGAACCTAGGTGGCAATCTAAAGATCAGGGCGATAGATAATGCTGTATTTTCAACAACCCTATCCCCTCAAACCCTTACCCCACAAGGCCTCCCCAATCTTCTCCCGCCTTTGGCGGGATCAATTTTCAACCTTCAACCCCCTTAATCTCAAATCTTAAATCCGTTTTCCGTATTTTTGCAGCCCAAAAAAGTGGACAAACTATGATGGAAAATCTGATTTATGTAGTACCGGCAATGGGCCTCGTCGGCCTGCTGTATACGATGATTAAATTTATGTGGGTGAGCAAGCAGGACGCCGGCACACCGCGTATGAAAGAGATCGCCGCCTATATCGCTGAAGGCGCTATGGCTTTTTTGAAGGCTGAATACAAGATCCTTACTTATTTCGTTGTCATCGCGGCGCTGTTGCTGGGCATCATGGGCTATACCAATGCCAACAGCCACTGGAGCATTGCCCTGGCATTCGTGCTCGGCGCATTCTTCAGCGCACTCGCCGGTTATATCGGCATGCGCATCGCTACAAAAGCGAATGTGCGCACGGCCGAAGCTGCACGTACCAGCTTATCCAAAGCACTCAATGTTTCTTTTACCGGCGGTTCGGTAATGGGCATGGGCGTTGCGGGCCTCGCGGTACTCGGGCTTGGCGGCTTATTCATTATTCTTAAAATGGTCTTCGCACCGCATGCTGCAGTAAACAGCGTGGAAATGGAGCGCACCATCGAAATATTAACGGGCTTCTCATTAGGAGCTGAATCCATCGCATTGTTTGCACGCGTGGGCGGCGGTATCTATACCAAGGCTGCCGATGTAGGCGCTGACCTAGTGGGTAAAGTTGAAGCCGGTATTCCCGAAGATGATGTGCGTAACCCTGCTACAATTGCCGACAACGTAGGTGATAA
>Ga0068867_100002223_pt1 | contig 13626 bp, 12 predicted proteins | sample KBSMisM32_FD_65649 | JGI IMG/M metagenome (GOLD analysis project Ga0068867, IMG submission 65649) | Miscanthus rhizosphere microbial communities from Kellogg Biological Station, Michigan, USA - KBS Miscanthus M3-2 | ecosystem: Host-associated > Plants > Roots > Rhizosphere > Soil ...
CGGGGGGAAGTTGACCACCGGTAAGAAAGCGGCGCACGTTACTGTAAGATGCGGCATCCACATCGACGGAGAAAGTGGAGAGCGGATCATCGCTCACTTTATGAAAACCGTTCTCCACAATATTGCTGTATTCTTCGGTGTTGGATTCCCCTTCTTGGTCTGTTTGCTTGTAATACCCCGATGAAGAGTACTCATCTGCCCGAAGGCTTTTAAGCACTTTGGAATAACCGACCGCTTGTTTTATGTCGACGATCGGCTCTTCGGTCACGACCACAGAATTCAATTCCTGTGTCGCACCCTTCATCACAACATTAATAACGGTTCTGCCGTTTATTTTTTCTTCCCTTTGCTCATAACCAACGGACGCAAAGACCAACACGGTTGCACCGGCCGGAACCGCAAGCGTATACGCGCCGTTTACATTTGAAACCGTTCCAACAGTTATCCCTCTCGCCCTTATGGATACCCCCGGAAGCGCCCCTCCTTTTTCATCCGTGACCGTACCGGATATGATAACGGGATTAGAGTGCCTAAGTGCCAACACTGTGAGCACAAGCAGCGGCAGGAGCAGGAAGATCATCTTTTTCATAAATAAAATTTTTTGATAGCGCCGGTTGGAGCCGGTCAATAATGTTTATGATGGGATGCCCACGATCAAAAAATTACATAAGCATCCAAAAAATATTTGAATAACTTTATTGTATTGGCGTTTGTAAAGAAAATACCGGCTGAAAGAACAGATAGCGAGCTCGTGGGGCAATACAGGGAAAGCGGCGATATGGAAATATTGGGCAGCCTGTACAGCCGTTATATGGACCTCGTTTACGGCGTTTGCCTGAAATATTTTCGGGAGCCGGAAGAAGCAAAGGACAGCGTGATCCTCGTATTTGAAGAGCTGGTGACCAAGCTGAAAAAGTTCGAGGTGGAAAATTTTAAAGGATGGCTGTACCAATTGGCTAAGAACCACTGCCTGATGAAGTTGCGCAGCAAAAAAGTTAAACCCGTACAGGCGGATGCCGATCTTATGCATTTGGCAGACAATTGGCATCCTGATGATGCGATAAGCAAAGAATCGAGGCTGAATACGATGGAATATTGCATAGAACAGCTGCCTGCCGAGCAAAAGAATGCGGTTCAGCTCTTTTACCTGCGGGAAAAATGCTATAAAGAAATAGCGGAACAAACTGGTGTAGAGATCGGGCGCGTGAGGAGCTTTATACAGAATGGCAGGCGGAATTTAAAAATTTGCATGGAATCGGTACAAAAGCAAAATAATGTCTGAAGACAAAATATATACAGCCACGGATCTTTCGCGTTACCACGCGGGAGAAATGAGCCCGCAGGAAATGCACGCGCTTGAAAAAGCGGCATTATCCGATCCTTTCCTTGCAGATGCAATAGAGGGATATGCATATGCGCAGGCGCCGGAACAGGATATTGTGGAATTGAAGCAAAGACTTTCCGGGAAGCAGGACAGGTCAAAAATATTTTTTCTCCGCCCCGGTAATCGCTGGATGAGCATTGCGGCCATGTTGGTTGTGTTTGCCGGCGCAGGATATTGTTTCTATCGATTTAATGAAACAGAGAAAGTAAAAACAGAAGCCAAGCTGGAACAACCCGCACCAAAACGGGAAACTGAACAAGCAACCGATACCGAAATAACACCTGTCCAAAACGGGCTGACTGTGCATCAGGATCACAAGATCACTCCGAAGACCACCACCTCAAAATTAACTACAGTCAGCAGTAATTATACTATCACCAAACCTACCACAGCGGAAGTTCCGGAAGACAGAACTGTTTTAAATGAAACACAAAACGTTGCCGCTGCCCCGCCGGTTGTTGAAACCAAAAGAGTTTTAAAAAGTCTCCGCAATGATTATGAAGTAAAAGGCTCTGTGACCGATGCCAAAGGCGCACCGGTAGAAGGCGCATCCATAAATATCAACAGCAACAACAAAACGGTGACTGATGAGGAAGGGAAATTCTATGCGCAGACGACCACGCCCACTGTTACAGCCTCTGTAGTGTCTTCGGGATTTGCAAAAAAAGATGTGCAGCTGAGCAGCACTGCGGATAATAATATTGCGCTGCATAAATACGATGCGCAAAAACCGACCGCGATGAACCGCGCCAATACACAGCTGAAGGAAAATAAGGAGCTGCTGAAAAAAGCTGTAGAGTCGGATCAACTCACATGGCAGGAATACGGGAAAATGGAGCCGATCGATTCGATAGTGTTCACGGATTACGCAGATAAAAATATTAAGACCGTAAGGGATTCTGCCGGCACTGAATATTCAGGAAAAGTGTTGCTCTCATTTACTGTAAATAAAAAAGGCCGGCCGGAAAATATAAAAGTGGATCAGCCTCTTTGCAAATCCTGCGATGAGCAAGCGGTACAATTGCTGAAGAACGGCCCCAACTGGATATATGTGCCCGCGAAAAGAAAGCAGGTTTCTGTGGAGTTTTAATACAAACTTGTTTATTTTCATTTAAATTTTTTTAAAACTCCGGCATATGAAAAGAACGGTATTAATTTTTTCAGTCTTACTATTCTCCAAACAACTTTCCGCCCAGATCTCCAAGGACAGCCTGTTAAGTCTGATCGCTGCAGATGTGTGTGTCAACCTTTCTGATAAACCGCACAGCACAGAAAAGGAACTGGAATTACAAATGACACAGGCCTTCTTACCGCTGGTCTCCAAATATTCAGAAAGCATTTCAAAATATTATGATCTGGAGAATGAAACAGATTCGAGGGGATACCGTCAACTGGGGATAGATGTCGGCATGAAGATGATGAGCTCCTGCCCGGTATTTATGAAGAATATGATGCAACATGTTGCAGAGGAAAAAGAAAACGAAAAGACCCCGGATATTTCAAAGCCAAAGAGATCCTATTTATCAGGAACCCTGTTAAAAATAATTCCGGGAGAATTTACTTACCTGTCTATAAAGACCGAGGCGGGGCAAATGCAAAAAATATGGTGGCTGGAATATTTTGAAGGGTCGGATAAATTAACCCCTGAGCTTTACAATAAGCCGGTGACCATAGAATATATTGAAAAGGAAATGTACAACGCTACGCTTAAAGATTATATTAAGATCAAGATCGCAACGGGAGTGAAACAGTAGCTGCCCCAAACTGCGAACCCATTTTCAATAATCAATTACCTGCTCTCTCATCTCCGGCATCGCGCGCCATTCATATTGCTGGTTGCGGAGCTGGGGCTCAAAGCCTGCCATCCGGATGGCATCCTGTATACTGTTGGCTGTAAAGCGGTGCGGAGCGCCGGCCGCGCTCACCACGTTCTCTTCGATCATGATGCTGCCGAAGTCATTGGCGCCGGCATTCAAACATAATTGCGCCACTTGTTTTCCCACGGTAAGCCAGCTCGCCTGTATATTTTTTACATTGGGCAACATGATCCGGCTCATCGCGATCATGCGGATGTATTCTTCGGGTGTGGTAAGATTATGAACGCCCCTTATTCTTGCCAGCAGGGTATCAGCATCCTGGAAGGTCCAGGGAATGAACGCTAAAAATCCTTTTGCGTCTTCGGGCTTGCGGCTTTGTACCTCTCTTATTTTTACCAGGTGTTCAAAACGCTCCTGCAGGGTTTCCACATGACCGAACATCATTGTTGCAGATGTGGTGATGTGCAGCTTGTGGGCTTCATGCATAATGTCGAGCCATTCCTGAGCGCCGCATTTTCCTTTGCTGATGAGCCGGCGTACGCGATCGGTAAGTATCTCCGCGCCCGCGCCGGGTAGGCTGTCCATGCCTGCAGCTCTCAAAGCCATCAACACTTCGTGATGCGTGCTTTTTTCAAGCTTGGTGATGTGCGCAATTTCCGGCGGACCAAGTGTGTGCAATTTTATGTTCGGGTAAAGGCTTTTCAGCTCTTTAAATAAATTTACATAAAATGAAAGTCCGAGTTCGGGGTGGTGTCCGCCCTGCAGCAGCAACTGATCACCGCCGTACGCAATCGTTTCTTCGATCTTTCTTTTATAAGTTTCGATATCGGTGATGTAAGCATCTTTATGCCCGGGTATCCTGTAGAAATTGCAGAACTTACAATTGGCAATGCACACATTGGTTGTATTTACATTGCGGTCTATCTGCCAGGTAACTTTTCCGTGGGGCACTTGCTTTTTACGCAACTCGTTTGCCACGTACATCAGCTCCGTTAAAGCAGCGTTTTCAAATAAAAACACGCCTTCCTCAGCAGTAAGAAACCCGAAGTCAAGGGCTTTTTTATAAAGATCATCGGTGTTCATCATACCATTAGAATAATACCGGGCAAAATTACGTCCATTAAATTGTAATTTGTTTACAAAACCGCTGCTATAAGAACATTCCTTACGATATTAACATTTGCAGTTTCATTTTTATGCAATGCACAAAAAAAGAACCGCGCGCTGTTCATTACTGAAGTACCGTTCCGCACATTTACCGGCGGTGTGGTGGTATTGGAAGCGAGGATGGATACATCTACACTTCCCCTGCATTTTATTTTGGACACAGGCTGCGGCGGAATTTCCCTGGACTCTGCCACCTGTGCGGCCCTGCGCCTGGATGCCCGGCAAACAGACACCGTGGTGACGGGGATAGCGGGTAAAATAAAAGTGCGGTATGTTTTTAATAAAACGCTTACAATCGGGGATCTGCATGCGGACAGCCTTAATTTTTATATAAACGATTACAGCGGCCTCACATCGATCTACGGGGAAAAAGTAGACGGTATCATAGGTTACGAATTCATGAACCGTTATATCGTGAATGTAAATTTTGATACTGCGCGCATCCGTTTTTACCGGCCCGGGAAAATATATTATGAACAGGGCGGCATGGTGCTTACGCCGCAGTTCAGCTATATACCGATACAGATGATCAGCATAAGGGATAACCGGAAGGTCAGTTTTCCTTTTTATATGGATAGCGGAGCGGGACTGAGCCTGCTGCTCAGCGATTCATTTGCTGCGGACAGCAATATTGTGCTGCATCGGAGGAAGCCCGTTGTGATCCAAACCGAAGGGCTTGGCGGCAAAAAAGATATGCAGCTTACCGTGGTGCGGCAGGTGCGCCTGGGCTCTTACCGGTTCATGGATGTGCCGGCATATATTTATCATGACAGCATGAACATCACCGCATATCCCTTTACCGGCGGGCTGTTGGGCAATGATATCATGCGGCGGTTTAACATCACCTATAATTATCCCAACCACGAGATACATATAGTGCCCAACACACATTTTGGTGATGAGTTTGATTATGCATATACCGGCATCACACTTTTCGGCCAGGACAACGGGGTGTATATAGAAAATGTGATCCCGGGCTCACCTGCCGCTTCAGCCGGGCTTCGGGCCGAGGATGAGATCATCGGCATCAATAAGAATTTCTCCGGCAAGATCATGGAATATACCAACCAGCTCCAGAAGGCGAAGGAAAAAATAGACGTGCTCATCCGCCGGGATAAAAAAATGCAGATGATCACCCTTGAGCCGGAAAGCATTCTTCGCTGAATTTTAACGGGCCGCTTGCGTACATTTGCAGACTATGATCAAATTTGAAAAATTCACTTTAGATAACGGTTTGCGCGTACTGGTACATCAAGATAAAAGCACGCCGATGGCGGTGGTAAACGTGCTGTATGATGTGGGTGCCCGTGATGAAAACCCCGGGAAGACAGGCTTTGCTCATTTATTTGAACACCTCATGTTTGGCGGCAGCATCAATATCCCCGTGTATGATGAGCCGTTACAAACTGCCGGCGGCGAGAACAACGCTTACACAACAAACGATCTCACCAATTATTATTGCCAACTGCCCGCGGAAAATATCGAAACGGCTTTCTGGCTGGAGAGTGACCGCATGCTGAGCCTGGCCTTCGGCAAAAAAAGTCTGGAAGTGCAACGCAAGGTGGTGATAGAAGAATTTAAAGAGCATTATATCAATAAACCGTACGGCGATGTTTGGCATAAAATGCGGGAGCTTGTATATACCACGCACCCATATCGATGGATGACGATCGGAGCATCATTGAAACACGTGGAGGATGCTACGCAGGAAGACGTAAAGTCATTTTTCAAAAAACATTATAACCCCGCCAATGCGATCCTTTGTGTTGCCGGCAATATCAACACCGAAAAGGTAAAAGCCATGGCGGTGAAATGGTTCGGTCCTATTCCTTCCGGAGAAAAATATCACCGCGACCTTCCGCAGGAACCGAAGCAAACGGCTGCAAGATTCCTGGAAGTGAAGGCAGACGTGCCGCTGGATGCTTTATACAAATGCTGGCATATGTATGCGCGCACCGACGACCGTTATTACACGGCGGATCTTTTATCGGACCTGTTGAGTGGCGGCGGCTCATCTCGCCTATATCAAAGCCTGGTAAAAGAGCAACAGCTTTTCAGCAATATAGAATGCTATCATATGGGCAGCACAGAGCCGGGCATCATGGTGATAGAAGGCAAACTTGTAAAGGGTGTGGACATCAGGAAAGCCGATGCTGCAGTGGAAGCCGAGCTGGAAAAAATAAAACAGACCGGGATCTCGGTAAGCGAGCTGGAAAAAGTAAAGAATAAAACAGAGAGCGCAATGGCGTTTGAAGATATGAGCCTGATGAACCGTGCATCAAGCATCGCGATGTATGAGTTACTGGGCGACGCAGGCCTGATCAACCGGGAGCTGGAGAAATACCGCGCGGTAAGGGCGGAAGATATTAAAGAGCAGGCGAAAATAATTTTTGATAAGGATAATTGCAGCACGATGTATTATTTGTCTGACAACACCAAACAGTCCCTCACGCAAAGCCGCGAAGAGAATGCGGAGGCGTTGCAGCAATAAATATTTAATTAAACCAAAACGGGTTCATGTCGCACAGGCCTGATCATTTTTCAGAAGGAAAACATCCGAAGCAGGACTTCCAGGTAGAGCGTATCGCTTTTTTCAGCGATGCGGTCTTTGCTATTGCGATCACGCTGCTGGTGCTGGAGCTTAAGCCGCCGGTGATCATGAAGACAACTACGGCGCCGGAGCTTTGGCATGAATTGGGTGAAATGAAATTCAAGATCATTGCCATGCTGCTGAGCTTTGGGCTGATCGTGGCCTATTGGGTGCGGCACCACACTTTATTCAGGCATATTCATAATTATAACAGGAAGGTCATTGCATCCAACATGCTGTCGTTATTGCCGATCATATTCTTTCCCTTTACTACGGCCTTTTTATATGAAAGTCTCAGCTCCGACAATGAGCTTATCGTGGTGCCATACCGCTTATTTTTCCTGAACCATGTATTGGCGGGCGCAGCCATGTACTTTTTTTATTACATCGTGATGAAGCGTTTTAAAGAATGCTCTTATCCGATGAGCAGGGAAGAAGCCACCGGTTTCGAGCGGCGGCTCCTTGTCATGATCATTGCATTTTCACTGATCATTTTATTGTCTTTCTTCTCATTTAAATACTCTTTCCTGGGAGCGATTCCGGTAATTGCATTAAGATTTATCAAGCCAAAGAAAACTCTGCCACAAAAAAATATTTATGCTAGACAGGAAAACAGCCCCGCCGATAATTGATTCTACGGAATTTGATCTTAAGCTCCCGCCATACACATCATTTCATTTGGATAACGGGGTGCCGGTGTATTGTGTTGATGCCGGTGCACAGGACGTACTACAGGTAGAAATGGTATTTTATGCCGGTAATTCTTTTGAAAAGAAACAGGGAGTGGCTGCTGCTACCAATTATTTACTCAAGAACGGTACGGCAAACCGAACGGCACTTGAGCTCAACGAAGCGTTTGAATACTACGGCGCACACTGTTCACGAGCTTGTTATAATGAAACCTCAGTGATCTCTCTGCACACGCTTTCAAAATATACCGACAGGCTTTTGCCGGTGATGCAGGACATGCTTACCGCAGCATCTTTTGCGCAGGAAGAGCTGGAGATCTTTGTGCAGAACACAAAACAACGGCTGCTGGTGAATTTGAAGAAATGTGAGTTTGTTGCAGGGAGACTGATAGATGAATACCTCTATGGTAAGGGCCACCCCTATGCTTCGTTTACAAATGCTGAAGACCTGGATGCATTGACCGTTGCAGAACTGAAAGCGTTTTATCAAACTTATTATATCAACGGTCAGTGCGCGATCTTTGTTGCAGGAAAATTACCGGCAAATACTCAAAGCCTGCTGAATCAATATTTCGGAAAGCTCAGCATCAGCAAGCCGCCGGAAAACCTGGTCGATATAAAAGCATCGCCGGCAATTGAAAAGAAATTCCGCGTGCAAAATGACCCTGATGCCGTGCAGGGAGCTATTCGCATTGCACAACCTTTTCCTAACCGCCATCACCCGGATTTTAAAAAAGCCGTGGTGCTCAATAATTTATTCGGAGGCTTTTTCGGTTCGAGGCTGATGAGCAATATCCGCGAGGAGAAGGGGTACACCTATGGTATATACAGTTATTTGCAAAACCATTTGCAGCAAAGTGCATGGCTCATCAGTACGGAAGCAGGTAAAGATGTTTGCGAGGCAACGATAGAAGAAGTGTATAAAGAAATGAAGCTGCTGCGAGAAACCCCTGTAGATGAAGAAGAGCTTTCATTGGTGCGCAATTATATGATCGGCGGGATTCTCGGCGATCTCGACGGTCCTTTTCATATCATCGCAAAATGGAAGAACATCATCCTGAATAATCTGGATGAAAAATATTTCTATGATTCTGTGGATGCAATAAAAACCACTTCCGCAGAAGAATTACAGGCATTGGCAGAAAAATATTTGCAGCCGGAGAAATTTTATGAACTGGTGGTGTACTAAAGTTGAAGGTTCAAAGTTGGACCGCACTGAATGAAAGCCTTTGCTACCCGACCCAAAGGGCGCAGGGGATTCCCAAACAGCAACGATCTTAAAACCTTGAACCTTAAACTCAGTTGAGCACCACGTGGTCCGCAAAGCGATACGGATTAATGGTATACTCTGCATCCGGGCGTATATCGGCAACACCGAGCTTCAGGTAAAAAAGGTGGTTTCCTTCGCCAAGCTCCCAGAGACGCAGGGCTTTATTATTTTCGGTCAGGGTAAGTTCGGGAAGCATCTCGCCTACCATACCGTTCCAGCATGCTTCAGCCAGTCTTTCTTTCGGGGGAAGATCCGATTGTTGCCCCTCCCTTTTTATATACTCTTTAGAAGCCAAACCGCTGTTGGTCACCAATAAGATCTCTTGTGCGGTAAAAAATTCTTTCATAGCAAGAGCTTTATTACGCTCTATATATTAGATGCAGAAATGAGGGAAAAGTGACTGAGAAGAAGACATAATAATTAGTTAAAGAGAGAAGTTGAATTACCGACCACCGACCCGCATTAAAAGTTTTAGCCACAAAGGCAAAAGATTCTAAGCGCCACAAAGAAAATTCTTCTCTTCGTGCTCCTTTGTGCCTTTGTGACTAAAACAAACAGAACAAAGCTGCACGGGATTTGATATTATATCGACAATGACCTTAAAAACCCTCCGGCGGAACCGGGTATGTTTTCTTTTGTTTTTCCTGCTGCCGTTTCGCGGTGCGGCTTACGGCGTGTTTGCTCATGAGGCAATTGTAGATGCCGCATGGGAGAAAACGATCGTCCCCTTATTAAAACAAAAATATCCCGTAAGCACAGACTCGGAGCTGGTGCTGGCGCACGCATATGCTTACGGCGGTGCTGTGGCCCCCGACATGGGTTATTATCCGAAGGGAAGCAGGTTCTTTACCAACCTGGTGCATTATGTGCGCAGCGGCGATATGGCGGAAGCATTGTTGCGTGATGCGCAAACATTGAATCAATATGCATTCGCGCTGGGGTTTTTATCACATTACGAAGCAGATAACTACGGCCACCCCCTGGGTACTAACCGGAGCGTGACGTTGGTATATACAAAACTGCTTTCTGAATACGGTAACAATATCACATATGCGCAAAACAAGATCGCGCACGTGCGTATGGAATTCGGTTTTGACGTGCTGGAGATCGCAAAAGGAAATTATGCATCGCAATCGTACCGGAATTTGATCGGCTTTAAAGTAGATACCACCGTTTTATCGAGGGCATTTACGGAAACATATGGCCTGGACATCAACGAAGTTTATCATCATCATTTTTCAGGGTCAGTAGAAACCTTTCGGTGGATCGTTGCAAATATTTTCCCTCTTATCACAAGGGCTGCCTGGGCGCAAAAAAAAGATTTTATTAAAGAGCACGATTCCACAGTAACTGCGAAAACATTCAATTATAAAATGCGCCGCCGCAATTATAACAAAGAGTATGGCGCAGGCTACCGAAGTCCCGGCTTCTCCCCCTGGCTCTTTTCATTTTTTGTGCGCGTGCTGCCAAAGATCGGCCCCCTGCGCGCTTTGAAGTTTAAAGCCCCCGTGCCACAGGCAGAAAAATATTTTGTAGAAAGCTTTGATACCACACTGCATTATTATTCTGCTGATCTGCAACGATTGCACGCCGGCACGCCCCCGCTGAACGATATAGATTTTGATACGGGCAAGCCCACGATACAGTTTGAATATGTTTTGGCGGATGAAACTTATCGTGATTGGGTAATGCTATTGCAGACAGTTGATATTAATACACTCTCTCAGGATCTGCGGCAAAATATAACTAACTACTATCTACGACCAATACCCAACCCGGCATTCAAAAAACACCGCACGAAAAACACAAAAGCCTTTCAGCAGGAACTTTGGAAATTGCGTGTTTTTGAAAAAATAATCCGGTAAAGCATCACAGTTGACAGCCGTTACTGAATATTCATATTAAAACGTTTCGCCTGGTCCTTAATGATCTTCTCCATGGCCGTTTCCAGCGTAGCTGTATTATGTGTTTCGGCATTTTTTCTTTTAGCCTCTGTAAGAAATGCTTCGCGTTTTGTGTTTACGGATGCGATCTCTTTTTGAACTGACGTACGCTCTTTACTCTTTGTGGCGATGATGGTCTTCAGCTCTTCGGGACTTTTATTTTGTAAGGAATCTGCCAGCTCACGCTTATCCAGCTTTTTCAGGATGTCTTCATTGGGAGAGGCGGTTGCTTTATCCACAAGGTCCCAGGAATCATTTTTATACAAATTGGATTGACCTTTTACGGCCACCCTTTTTGCGGCAACCGATTTGTTCATTGCATAATTTTTAGAATCCATTTCCATCTGCATGTGTTGCTTATTTTTCCCCGCCGTCCCATAAGCGATATAAGTGCTGTTAAGTTTTTCATTAAGGGAAAACATGACACTGTCATATGGAGTCGGAATGTCTTCAACTTTTTCATCCTGGTTAATATTGGTAAAGCTTCCGGTGCCGCATTCCGCGTTCAGGTTCCAATGCTCATTGATGCCGTCCGCCCTGTTGCCGCAGTAGATAGTGTTTACGATAACACCCATGTTCTTGGCCAGCGTGCAGGCTTTTGTATAGGGTAAGTTGCCCTGCAGGAAATCTTCATTGCCTGCGATAAAGATGACCTTATAATTACCGGGGCCGTTGTCCCATTTCAGATCTTTCAGAGATGTAAAGATCACCTGTCCGCAGTATTCATCACCACCGTTGGTGCTGAGGCCGAACAGGTCTTTTGAAAGCTTGTCCAGGTCGGTAGTAAAGGAACTGATCTGCTTTACATAGCCTGCGGCCGCGGGATTACTGCTGCGGCCATATTCATAAAGTGCGATCTCGATATCGGGCTGCGCATTGTTCTCGCATTTTGCCTTGCCCATTACGTTTACCATATTCCACAACTGAGCCTTGGCCTGGTCTATCAGTCCGTCCATGCTGTTGCTTACATCCAACAGGATGACGGCCTGGATCTTAGGCTTGGCCACGGGCTTTTTCAATTCCGCCGGCGGATTTGTTTTGATTTTTTTTGGATGGGTTGTGAAGGCGGAGAACAGTGCAGCGGCGCTGATGAGCAGGTATATTGCTCCGGGGCGGTTATATAGTTGCATGTTTGAAGGTTTCCCGTAGGATGCGCCCGCTTAAATTATTGCATAAGGATTTTTTTGTTTTGGGTTTATTTAACAATTGTATCCAATCAGGGCTCTATGAACATCTGCTGTAATTTTTCAGAAACTGTATCCACTTCTTCTCCGGCTTTCAGGAGATCGATGGCCGCGGTACGAAGTTTTCCTTCAGTAGTTTGATGCTGTTTTGCGGGAGGCATGGTTTGATATACCGATGCCGCAAGTTGAGTAGCCATGTTTAAAATAATTTCCTGCCGGCTGATCTTGGATGTTGCAACCTGCAATCCTGCCTGCCGTCCTCTTTTTCGCACAACAGCATTGCGCATATTCATCAGGCGAAGATGAATATCATTAAGGCTGTTGTGTGTGTGCTGATCTTTACGGGACATACAGGTCGTTTCTGCAAATTTGTGACGTACAACATAAATTAAAAATTTTTTCTAAATGTTTTTTCACGTAAAATCAACGTTTTATCCTCCGAAATTTTCGAATTATGCCGGGTTAACCCGCCGACCCACCTTTAATATAGGAAGCAGAAAGCAAAGAATTCGCGGTGAAACGATCTAAGGGTACTATTTTTGATGTATAATAATTTCCATACATATTACGGTGAAACACCCATACCTTCTTATACTGCTTCTTTTTTTTAATGCATCCTGTTTTTCCCAGCCGGTACTGAGTTTTTCAAGCATTATCACCGGGCTCACCGCCCCGGTGGATATTGTAAATGCCGGGGATAACAGCGGGCGCATGTTTATCGTGCAGGAAAACGGCATAATAAAAATTTACAGCAGCGGCAGTGTTTTGGCCACACCTTTTTTGGATATAAGCGGCCTTATTACTTATGACGGTGTAGGGGGTGAGCGCGGGTTGCTGAGCATGGCGTTTCATCCGCAATATGCAAGCAACGGTTACTTCTTTATTTTTTATAACAATGCTGCAGGCAATACAGAACTGGCGCAATATCATGTGTCGGCCAATGCGAATGTGGCTGATGCTGCATCGCGGAAGATCATGCTGACGATAACGAAACCTTTCAGCAACCATAACGGTTGCAAGCTCAACTTTGGCCCCGACGGCGATCTGTACTTCGGCACAGGTGACGGCGGCAGCGGCGGCGACCCCAATAACAATGCGCAAAACCTTAATTCTTATCTCGGCAAAATGCTGCGCATTAACGTAAATAATTTTACCGTAGCGCCCTATTACACCGTACCTGCCGATAACCCGTGGGTAGGAGTGGCTAATACAAAACCCGAGATCTACGACTGGGGACTGCGCAATCCCTGGCGTTGGAGCTTTGACCGCAGCACTAATGAAATGTGGATCGCAGACGTGGGACAAAATGCATGGGAAGAAGTGAACAGGATCCCGGCTGCAGGCACCAACGGATTGAATTTCGGATGGCGCTGTTACGAAGGTACCCATTCATATGATCTCTCCCTCTGCGGATCCATCCCGGTCGGCGCCTTAAGAATGCCCATATTTGAATACACGCATAATACCGCGGGCGGCTATGCCATCATCGGCGGTTATGTGTACCGCGGCCCGGAATACCTTACCCTACAAGGTTGGTATGTGTGCGCGGATGAAGTTCGCCCTAATGGCTGGCTGATCCGTC
>Ga0068867_100002250_pt1 | contig 13572 bp, 9 predicted proteins | sample KBSMisM32_FD_65649 | JGI IMG/M metagenome (GOLD analysis project Ga0068867, IMG submission 65649) | Miscanthus rhizosphere microbial communities from Kellogg Biological Station, Michigan, USA - KBS Miscanthus M3-2 | ecosystem: Host-associated > Plants > Roots > Rhizosphere > Soil ...
CGAGGACTCCGGGTCCTTCAGATAGTCGATGAAGTGCTGGTAGGTCCCGCCCGGCACCGGGGCATCAAGGAGGGCTGCTTCGGTCATGGCGCGACTCTCACTACGAATGCTCGATATGTGCACTATTGAAGCACAAACGATGCAGCACGACAACCTCGCACCACGCTGATGGGGCCGGCGCCTGGTCCGAGGCCCCTACAGCTGATGACAATAAATCTATAGGCATAGATGGCTGACAAGCGCGTGTCCATGGGAAGGTAGTCGCCGCGGGGCAGCAGCCTGCCGCTGCCGTGGCCCCTGCTTGAGGATCCGTGGTGGCTGGACATTGTCAAACCGGGGGCGCCAACCTCGGGTCGTTGTCGAGCACGGCGAACATCGCTACACTCATTGCGTCGCATCTGCAACGCACCGGCATGAAAACCGCAACGTTCCCTTCCCTTCGCGTCGAGCCTGAGCTGCGCGAGGCCGCTGAAAGCGTCCTCCGCGAAGGCGAGACGCTGACGAGTCTGATCGAAACGGCCATGCGCGAGACCATTCACCGTCGCCGCGTGCAGGCCGAGTTTCTGGCTCGTGGCATGAAGTCGAGTGAAGACGCCAAGCGCACAGGCATTTATCACTCTGCCACGACGGTACACGCTGAGCTCCAGCGCAGGCTCGATGCCCGGCGCAAGCAGGTGCTTGGATGAGGGATGGGTTCGAAATCCGCTACACCGACACGGCCCGCGACGATCTGCTTCGCCTCTTTGATTTCCTGCTCGAGCGCGCTCAGACCGTCGAAGATTTCGACGGTGCGCAACTCGCGGTCGACACCATCACGTCGGAAGTCGAAGGCCACCTGAGTCGAGCACCTTTCATTTTCAGGAAGGCTGGCCCCAGCCCGTTCCTGCGAGAGCTTGTCATTCCGTTCCGCAACGCGGGATACGTCGTGCTCTACGAGATCGAGGATGGATCGACCGTCAACATTCTGGCCGTTCGACATCAGCTCGAAGATGACTATCACTGAGGACAGTTTCGGCCCAATTCCGGCCCGCGGGCCGAACGGCGGATGCTATGGGGGCGCGGCCAACTTACCACCGCCCGCACGCGCACAGTACTCGCCCTACTCGCCGCTGCTGCCGCCGATCGGCTTCTTCAAGCGGCGGAGTTGATCTAGCTCCTCCGCGGTCGCATGGCATTTGAGCCACGCGATGGCAACATGCCTGGAAACCGGGTTGCCACCCATGAGCGAGACCGTCCGATTCGGTGACATCGAGATGGCAACCCGGTTGCCACTACCCCTCAAGCGCCTGCGCCACCAAGCGCAAAACCTCATCAAGACGCTCGTTGGGGACGACGCCGGCAGCCAATTGGATGTTGAGCCGCCCTGCCCGGTCCTTGTGCCAAGTTCCGATTTGTTTGCCGCCCACTTGTAGGATCTGCGACGTCAATCTCAAATCGCTCTGGTCTTGGGCCTTTAACAGCGCCGCGGCGACGGCAGACGGGGCCAGCTTGTTGGGCGCATGCCGCAGCTTCTCCGCGCGGCGCAATAGCGCCTTGCGATCTTCATCAAGCGCCGCGGAGATCAGCTTGGCATGCCGATGCTGAATCTCAATCGGCGTTCGGAAACACTCCAGGATCGCCGACGGCAGATCGGCCACTGAAAGCACGTTGGCCACCCAGGTGTGTGACACACCAAGGGTTTCGGCGAGCCGCCGGTTCGACGGATAGAGACCCGCGTCCAGCGCACGCCGGTACATCAGCCCTTGCTCATAAGGCGACAGGTCCGCCCTCTGACGGTTCTCTCGATCCATGGCCGAAAACAGCTCCAGCTCGCTGATTGGCGAGGTTTCAATGGTCGCCAGTACTGGTATGCCGAGCTCAAGACAGGCCCGGTGCCGCCTGTGCCCAAAAACAACCTCGTACCGCCCTGCCTTGCCAGCCAGCGGGCGTACGGCGATCGGCTGCACATTGCCACCCGCAGCGGCAATGTCCTGCTTCAGGGCCTCGAATTCAGCTGTCTTGAACGCGTCGGGATGTCGATTTGCCCACTGGCTCGGGACGATGTCATGCGGGTCGAGCTTGCGCGTCGGCAGCGAGCCGTCATGCTCTTTCAACCGGTCACGCAGCTTGGCCAGCTCGCCCTCCGCCGCCAGCATCTGGCCACGGAATTGCAGCATCTGTCCAGGTCCCGTTCGCGGCGACGAACCAGGGACAACCGCGGGAAACTGCGACGTTTGCGAGCGCCCTACTTCCGGCGCTGTCGCAGCATCATTGCTCTGCGCGACGACTGGCAACCCGGTTTCCACCGCATGGTTGTCCGATGGCAGTTGGAGATCTCCCGTCTTCGCCAGAAGCTTCGATTTCGTGCTCATGCCCACATCCCCCCTTCCTGGCAACCCGGTTGCCACTCGAATTCTGGGCCGCACGTCGCAACCCGGTTGCCACCATCAAAACGGCCTGCTTCGGCACCTAATGGCAACCCGGTTGCCACGTTTCGGACCGGGCTCATGCCGCGACTCCGCGCCCGCGCCAGGCCTCGACAACGGACTCCTCGATGAGGTCGACGAAGCGGTCATACGCGTCGACCGCGCGCTTGTAGGTCTTCGCGGATCCGTCGTACTTCTGGACGTCGTACACGGTCGCGAACTCCGCTGCCTTGTTGGAGGTCACGGTGGTCTTCGGGATCTCGACCGGGAGGACAAACTCACCGTAGGTCGCCTGGATCCACTGGCGGACCGCCGGCGATGCGGCGTCGGCCTGGTCAACTCGGCTGAGCAGCACATGGAGGAAGTCGAATGCCTTCCTGGTGCCGTTGGTCTCTTGCTGATCCAGATTGCCGCCCAGATCCGCCAGCAGTGACCAGAACTGTGCCGAGCTCGCGAAGTCCAGCCCGCTCGGGGGGATTGGCACAACGATGCCGTCGGCAGCCCACAGCCCGTTGATGGTCACGTAGCTGAGGCTGGGCGGGGTGTCGATGATGATGACGTCGTAGAGATCGCGCACTGACTCGATGCCTGCATTGAGCACATTCCAGAACCTGGCCGCCGTGTCTCGCATCTGCATGGAGGGCAGGGCGAATTCGGCCGAAAACAGGAACGGCGCTGCCGCGACCAGGTCAATGCCGTCCCAGTAGGTCGACCGGATGGCCGGGGTGATGTCCGTGGTTTCGCCATGGCAGAGCGGGGAGATCGTCATATCTTCGCTTACGTCGGTCTCGGGCAGGATGCCGTGGAGCGTCGTCAGAGACCCCTGCGGGTCAATGTCGATGGCCAGGACACGGTGCCCGCGCAGACTGAGGCCCTGGGCAAGGATCATCGAGCTCGTGGTCTTGCTCACGCCCCCTTTGAAGTTGGCGACGGCGATGGCGATGGCGCGCTGGCTGGCCGGTTTCATCTTGTCGTGCCGATAGGAGCGCGCCCAGGCGCGAGCCTCTGACAGGAGAAACTCGCGCTTGCCCCCCGTCGGCGTCAACTTCCCGGAGGGCAGGTCACCTTTGGTGATCCGGTAGTTGACGTGCGCCTTATCGACGCCGCACAGGGTCGCCAGCTGTAATGCCGAGAAGGTCGGCGACACTTTGCGCGACTCCGGCGCTAAAAGCCTTTGTCGAATCTGTCCGACCATGCTTTCGGCTCGTGTTGCGAGCGCCTGGATTCGGCGCATGTCGATGGGCGCCCGAGGGGCAAGAGCAGGGGAGGGGAGGGGAGTGGCAACCGGGTTGCCATCTTCAATCGCAGTTGGAGCGATGGGGATAGCATCCTCGTTGCCAGAATCATTCACAGTTTGGGTCACGGTAGCTCGAGTCGCCACAGAAGGCTCCTTTGTCGACGAATTTCGGCTAGTGTATCGAGAACCGTCGAATATCCGAAATCCATCGAATTCGGATGACCGCGAAGTGGAGAGTCTTTGGGGAACCTGCATCCTGGGCGGGCAGCGGATGACCGGAACTGTGAGAGATTTTGGGGACCTCCGGCGTGACGGAGGGCTTATCTGACGGGCGAGCAGCGATGGCAGCAGGTCTTTAGGCGCCAAGTGGGGTTAGTTCCACATATCCACTCGTTGAGTACCCCAAAAGCTCTCCACTTTCGGTGCCGGGTTCCCCATATCCACTCCGAGAGTTCCACAAACCTTCTCCGCGAAGTCCCCATATCCACTCACGAGATCGAGCGTAAGTCATTGTCTCGCCTCAGGTTTCAGGTGGGCCAACTCTTCAAGCTCTCAAGTGTTCTTATTTCAAAGACTCAAGGCGCCGCCGGTGGCGGCTGCGCTAGCTATTGTGAGTTGGCTGATTCACAATACATTTGGAACTAGCTGACGACCATCGTCTTGAAAGTCTCGTGTGGCAACATCGCCCGATCGACCAATACCAGAAAAGCCGAGTCGTTCACCTTCCAGGCGACAGCAGGAACTCGCGACCAAGGACGAAGAGCAAACCCTTGCGAAGGCGAACGAAGCCATTGCGATCCGGCCCAAGCGCGGCAAGCTGACCTTGCTTTCCAGGCGCATCTACAACGTCTTCCTGTATCACGCCCAACAGCAGGGCGTCGATCATCCCGAATACTCGATCCTGCTTTCAGACCTCATCGACGACGCACGCTTCACGTCGAACAACACGGAGCTGCTCAAGAGCCACATCCGCGACATGCAGGCCACGACCATCGAGTGGCACACGAGCATCGGGAACGCCAGACAGTGGACGTCGACACAGCTGCTCGGCACAGTTCGAATCGACGAGCCCGGAAGAGGGCAGGCCTGCACGATCACCTGGAGCTACCCCGAGGCAATTCGGGAGCGCCTCGTGAAGCCGGCCCACTACACCAAGGTTCTCCTTGAAATCAGCTCACAGATGAGGAGCTATGCGGCCTCGGTGTTGTACGAGCTCGGCGCTCGGTATCTCACGTCACCTGGCCGCCTAACGATGCGTGAGGACGTGATCTGGTGGGCTTCTGTGCTGACTGGCCGCAGCGACATCACCGAGGTCGACTATCGGATCCTCCACAGAGACACGATCAAGAAGGCCCTCGTCGAACTCGACACCCTCAGCGAGGACTTCAGGTTGGAAGTGGTCGAGCACAAACGCGGGCGCAAGGTCGAAGAGCTTCAGTTTCGGGTGATTGCGAAGCCGCAGGCCACCCTCGAGGGACTGGCACAGTCCGCGAAGAATGTATTCGACCTGGCGCTCGTGGAGCGAGTGATCGCTCTCGGCGTAAAGCGCACCGATGCTCAGGACCTATATGCCGTGACTGACGAGGGCGCCCTCCGTGCGGCCGTAGAACACACCGAGCAGCGCATGAGGAGTTCCGCGCTGCCGCCCATCAAGTCGCCGGCGGCATACATGCGGGACGCGCTGAAGAAGCAGTACGCGGGAGCAGGCGAGGGCGGTAGCGCCAACGCGGCCAACGACGCGCCGGCACTGGGCCTCAACGTCAACGAGAGGCTGCAGCGTCTGCGTGAGGAGTGGCAGCATTTCAAGGCGAGCGAAGCCAGGGGATTGTTTGCCGAAATGACTGAAGGAGAGCGGTCCGGCCACGTTGCCAAATTCGAGACCGAACGTTTGGTTGACTTGGCCTCGCCGATCGCGAAGGCCTGGCGCCGAGACGGGATCAGCAGCCGTATCGCCGCAAGCACGTTCTATCGCTGGCTTGCAGGCGTCATGTGGCCAGGGGAAGTGACCGACAAGGACCTACTCGAGTTCGCGATGTCCCGCGCTGGCTGACCTCGAGCAGCCTGATCGGCGTACCCCGGGGAAACCTTGGGTCGGAGGGCAACGTCTCAGCGCACTCCGATCAAATGGGTCATCAATCGTGCGCACTGTTGCTGTGCGCCTCGCTGTCTTTCGATGTCGGTTGAGCGGCATCAGAAATGAACTAACCGCGGGGCTGTTCGTTGTTGGCGCTTGTGATTTTTGCGGGCGGAGCCCGCTGGCCATAGAATGCAACCGCTTGGTCGTTAGTTCATTTCTGTATACCCATGAATCTAGACCTGTTCGCAAATGCCGACGTGGCGAGCCCCTCGGAGTACCACTTGGCATTCCGGGGCTGGCTCGCAGAAAGCGAGCAGGCCGGGCTCGTACAGCGCGAATCCTCGGCCGAGGTCTACGAGCACATGTGGTCGGCGTTGACGGCGTGGGCAGTGGGAAACGGTCTCAGGCCTGCAGACATCGGGGCATCCGACCTCGAGTCCTACCTCGCGTCTCGGGGCGGCACCAGCGAGCTCTCGGCGCGTTATGCGTGGCGCCTGCTGCGCTTGGTCGACCGTGTCCTGTCCCACTACACCCGAATCCACGACCTCCCGCCGAATCCGGCGGCGGCCGCACTCATGGCGTATCGGCCCGACATCCGATTCGCGAATTCGCACGACACCGACCCGTTACCCGACTTTCTGCCGGCCTCGGAGGCCAAGCGGCTGGTCACTTATCTCTCTGCGGTCAGGCCAGGCAGGGCAACCGCGGGGCAGATGTGGCAAGAAGTCCGCAATCGCGCTTCGGTCGGGCTCATGCTGGGGGCAGGGCTGACACCAGGTGAGCTGAGGGCGCTGCATCTTCCTGCTGTCGTGGTCGACGGGGGATTAGCGAAAGGCGTGCCGTGGAAGCTCCGCGTCGCCGGCAACGGGAACGCGCCCGCGCGCGAGACGCCGGTGGCTGCGTGGGCTGGCCAGCTGCTGCGCTATTGGCTCGAAGTGCGCGCGGAACAGGGGGTTCCGGGCCCGATGGTTTTTCCGTCGACCAAGAGTACTGGCAAGCCCTGGGGCAAGGTCGCTCAATACAACGCCGCCAAGGAAGTTTTGCAGGCTGCCGGCATTGACGATGTCGAGGGCGGCAGCTTCCGGCTTCGGCACACGTTTGCGCTACGGCAACTGCGGCGAGGCAAGGCGCCGGATGAGGTGGCGCGTTGGCTGGGGGTTTCGGACCCGGCAGTGATGGCTCGCTACCAGCGGGTGATTTCATCGCCCGTGGATGTGATCTGACGACCCCAAGAGATGAGCTCTCCACATGGCGTCTCGGACCTCTTGGCGTTGGCGACGATTCGACGCATCCTCTTGGAGCTCGGGCTTGCGTTGCAGCCAGAGGCCGCAGGGACACTCGTGGGGCCGCTCGAGCTGTGGATGCACGAGCCACGGCCTCAGCTCGATGGTCAGAGTCCGCTGCAAGCACTCGCCGGCGCCGACGGCGAAGCACGGGTTCGGGGTTGTCTCGTGGATCTCACAACGAGACCCACGCGCCATTCGGGCACAACATGAGACAAGCCCTTTTTCTACATCGGCATGATGGATGGACTACTGCGGTCTGCGGCATGCGGGGAATCGGGGCAATGGGTACTGGCAAAGAGCGGGCATCGTCGCCATGCCACGGACCGTTGTCGCGGCCACTGGCCAGCCGGTTCGCGCGCTGCTGCGCGAAAAGGGCACGCCCTATGCAGAGCTGGGCCTGGGCGACCCGAAGTGGACGGACGAGCAACTGCTCGACTTCAACCAAGGAAGATGGCGAGCAGGTCGTCGACGATGGAGTGCGCGTGGGCCGCCGCTGACGCATCCCTATCTCGAAGCCCCGGTTGTCAGCATCGGAAATTGACAAGCGGGGACGCTTCTGCTCCCATGCTCCGCGACCGCGGCGATCCCGCCGGTCGTGGACAACTACGAGGAGACTTCATGAAGCGCAAGTTCTTGGCCCTACAGGGCTTGGCCGTCGCGTTCGTGACCGCCATCGCGGCCGCCTCCGCCGGCCCTGCGAATGCGGTTCAGCCCACCTACGACATCACCACGCTCAAGGGCAAGGTCGCCGCGCTGCGCGGTGCGGCCGGTCTGCAGATCCGCTTCTCCGCGTTCATCGAGGAAGAGGCCGATCAGGAGGATTCGGGTCCGCTGTCTGCGCCAATCGCACCGGTCTACGTGCTCTCGAGCCCGCTGGACGGCACGAGCATTCTTGCGCCCAACGTGCGGGTGAACACGGACTCGGCCGCCGCGCCGCAGAACGAGACCGCGATCGCAGTCGACCCGAACAATCCGAACCGGGTCGTGGCCGCGGCGAACGACTACGTCGCGCGCACTTGGTCGTGCACGATCGGCGGCACGCCGTGCAGCGCGCTCGCCGACGGCTACTCGGGCACCTACTTCTCGAACGACGGCGGCACCACGTGGTGCTGCACGAGCAGTGATCCGGCGCATCTGGGCACGCTGATCCCCGGCGTCACCCGGCTCACGGGCGGCACGTACGACGCCGGCGGCGATCCGGCGCTCGCGTTCGACAGCCAGGGCCGCGTCTACTACGCCGGCCTCGGCTTCAACCGGACTTCGCCGCCGAGCACGGTGGCGGTCAACCGCGGCACCTTCGATGGCAGCGGCCAGCTGAGCTGGAGCGCACCGACGTTCATCAACCCGTCGACCTCGCCGTCGACCTTGAACGACAAGGAGTGGATCGCTGCCGACAGCAACCCGTCCAGCCCGTTCCGTGATCGTGTCTACGTGAGCTGGACACGCTTCCTGTTCAACGCGCACAACGGCAACTACGTGCAGTCGCCGATCTTCTTTGCCTACTCGACCGACAACGGCGCGACGTTCAGCACGCCGATGTCGATCTCGGGCAACGTGCTCTACGACCAGGGCTCGCGCACGGTCGTGGGCCCCGACGGCACGCTGTACGTCTTCTGGGAGGGCTCGACGCGGTTGGCGGCGCTCAGCAGCACCTACGTCGCGAAGTCGACCGACGGCGGCGTGACCTGGAGCAAGCCGGTCGCGATCTCGACACTCACCGACACGGGCGTGCTGCGCAACACCGCGTTTCGCGTGAACAGCTTCCCGGCCGCGGCCGCCGCGCGCAATGGCGACCTGTACGCAACCTGGACGACCGAGGTTCAGAACGCGGGCACGCCCCAGTACGGCGGTGACCCGGCCTGCGCGCCCTGGCTCGGCGGCAACGCCAGCTGCCACTCGGTGGCTGTCTACAGCAAGTCGACCAACGGCGGGGCCACCTGGAGCGCTGCGGCGCCGGTGTTCGCGCCCGCGGCGCAGGTGCCCATCGGGTACCCGGTCTCGCAGCCCGGCGGCGGCACGCTGAACGCGCCGTTACCCGCCCCGGCCGTCGAGCAGGTGTTCCCGGCGGTCGCCACGTCGCCCACCGGCAGCGTCTACATCGGCGCGTATTCGGCCGACGCCGTCTCGCCATGGCAGACCTGCGCGTCAGCTCCGCCGCCGCCCGAAGGCCGCATCAACTGCGTCACCTTGGGCAACTACATCCACAACGCCCGCCTGAACTACAAGGTCGCGAGCCTGACGACCGGTGTCACGAACAACGTCAACACGCACCTCATCAACACCAGGTACGGATTCGGCGGCGGTTTCTTTGGCGACTACACCGACATCGCGGTCGGGTCGGACGGCGTCTTCCACGCCTTGTGGACCGACTCCAATGACGTCCAGACCGTGATCTGGTTCTATGGGCTGCAGTTCGTGCCCACGCCGATCCACCAGCAGGACGTCGTCACGGGCACGGGCAGCTACTGAGCGATGGGGCGTGCTCGGGCAGCACGCCCAGCCCGAGCAGCGCGCCCACGGCGGCCAGCGCGCGATGCGATGGCCCCAACGGAAGCCGCGCGGCCTCGACGAGCGGCGTGCCGTGATGGCCGTGACCGAGCACGATGATGCCGCCGCGCAGATAGACGCCGCGCCCACCGCCTTCGAGGTGCCGAGTGAGCACCGGGTTCGCCCCGTCCAGGGAAAAGAAGATCGGCTCGCCGCCGTTGCGCCGGCGTTGGGCCATCGCCACGCAGCGCGCATCGTCGGCATCGAGCACGACCGCCTGACCGCTCAATTTGAAGGTCAGGTTTCCGGCCGTGAGTTTGACGGCGTGGCCGTCTCTGGCCGACCCATCACCGACACTCAAGACGTTGAATTCGATGCCTCGGAGCGGTCGCTCAAGCCGCCCAAGTCATTGCATCGAAACCGAGAGGCGAAAGTGATCTTTGCAATCCCCGCGCGGTCAGGTGAATCGGGTCGCGAAGCGACTCAGTCGGCGTCCGGAGATGTCCAGCCGCGCATCTTTTCCGGGTTGACCAGGCCATCCTGACTCCAACCTGGAGGCTCGAGCGCGAATGATTCGATACTCGCAGATCCCGCACATTTGAGCGGCACAACGGACTCTGGGCGCGAGTCCATGATGAAACTCAAATCGAGAAGTCAGCCTGCATCACCGACGGAGAGAAGTCGACCGTACCCGGGGGCTTCTGCCCTTCTGTCCAGGCCAGCAGTGTGTCGGCTGGCATCGGCCTCGCAAAGAAGAAGCCCTGTAATTCATCGCAGCCGAGCCTGAGCAGGATGTCGCGCTGGCCTTCGGTCTCAACGCCTTCGGCGACCACGCCCAGGCCCAGCGCGTGCGCCAGGTGAATGACTGCGCTGACAATCGCGCGCGCATCGTTGCTTGCTTCGATGTCGCTGACAAAGCTGCGGTCAATCTTGAGCTGGCGCGCCGGCAGCTGGCGCAAATAGCTCAGGCTCGAGTAGCCGGTGCCGAAGTCGTCGATCGACAGAAACACGCCGATCCGCGCCAGTCCGTCGAACGCGCGCTGTGTGCCCTTGATGTCCTCCATCGCGACCGACTCCGTGATCTCGCACAGCAGCTGCGAGGGGTCAACATGATGTCGCGATAGCGCCTTCTCGATGCGCTCGACCAGATCATCTTCGCGCAACTGATGCACCGACAGGTTGATCGCGACGCGCATGCGCACGCCGTCGTCGGCCCATGCCTGCATCTGGCGGCAGGCTTCGTCGATGACCCAATTGCCCACGCTGTTGATCAAGCCGAAACGCTCGGCAATAGGAATGAACACGCCCGGGCTGACGGAGCCACGCTCTGGATGGTTCCAGCGCAGCAAGGCCTCGACACCGCGGATCTGCCCGAGTCGCCCGTCGACCTTGGGCTGGTAGTGCAACTGCAGCTGGTCGAACTCGATGGCGTGGCGCAGGTCGTTTTGCAGGCTGAGCTGATCGAGCGCCCCGGCGTCCATGTGCGACTCGAATAGCGCGTAGGTGTTGCCGCCGGCGCGCTTGGCCGCGTACATCGCGGCGTCGGCGTGTGCGACGAGCTTGTCCTTGTGACCGTGGTCGGGGTAGACCACGATGCCGACCGAACCGGAGATCTGGACCTGCCGGCCCGCGATCTCGAACGGGCGCACAAGCACCTCGACCAGGCGGCGCGCCAGGGTCACACAGTCGGCCAGGCTGGCCACGTCTTCCATCAGCAGCACGAACTCGTCGCCGCCGATGCGCGCCACCGTGTCGCTGTCGCGCGCGGCAACGCGCAGGCGCATGGCCGCCTCCTTCAGCACCTCGTCGCCGGCGGCATGGCCGAGCGAATCGTTGACTGGCTTGAAGCCGTCGAGGTCGACGAACAGCACCGCGATCTTTTCGGCGTTGCGCTCGGTGATGCGTTCCTCGGCGCGCCCGCTGCGCTGCAGCGCATGCATCAACCGGTCTTCGAACAGCAAGCGGTTGGGCAGACCGGTGAGTGAGTCCAGGAAGGCGCGCTGCTTCAGCTCTTCATTCACCGTTTGCAACTGGACATTCGCAACCTTCAGCGAGCTTTGCATACGCGCATCGATGATCGACGTGAACAGCGTCATCACAAGCAGAGTGACCGACGACAGCGACACGAGCACACCCAGGCGTTCGCCTGCCAGCGCGTCGGCACTCAGGCACACGGTGCCGACGGGGAAGTTCGCCGCGGCCATGGCGGTGTAGTGCATGCCACAGATTGCCACGCCCATCACCAGGGCGGCGAGGGCCTGGTAGAGCAGGCCGCGCCAGGCGCCGATCTTGCGCAGCCAGAAGAAGAGCAGCAGCGCGGCCGCCGACGCGCCCACGGCGATCAACGCCGAGGCCGCCACCAGCAGTGGGTTCCAGACGATGCCGGGCGCCATGTCGAGTGCCGCCATGCCGGTGTAGTGCATCGCGCAGATGCCGACCCCCATCGCCAGTGCGCCGCCGGTCAATCGGCGCCAGGTGAGCACACCGCGGCTCGCCACGAACAGCGCCACCGCGGACACCGCGACCCCGGCGAACCATGAGACTGCGGTCAGCGCACGGGTGTAGCCGAGCGCGATCGGCAAAGAGAACGCGAGCATGCCCACAAAGTGCATGCACCAGATGCCCGTGCCCATGGCGATCGAGCCGCCGACCCACCAGCTCACCGCGACGCCGCGATTCTGGGTGCGCACCCGCTTGGCCAGGTCGAGCGCGACATAGGACGCGAAGCTCGCAATCAGTAGCGAGGCGGTGACAACCCAAGGGTCATGGCTCGAAGGCAGGTAGGCCAAAGTGTGTTCCTCGTCTTGAACGGAGGGGCACCCACGCGCGGCTTCGAAGGCAAACGAGCCCTGCGCGGAACGTCTGCGATTCGGGTGGGCAACACCGCGTTCCAGATTGCGGGCGCAGCTTTGCCATCAGCGCGCAATCGAGTGAGCGCGAACTGGCCCTTGCGGATGCGATGAAGAAGTTCAACGCCAGGGCGTGGTTCGATTTCGGGTGACGGGAGCCATCGCAATCGAGCACCGCAGCAAGCTCGTGCGCGAGTGAGTGGACTCCATCGCGGGCGACGTTCATGCCAGAACCTCGGCGGAGGTTTCCTGTTCAGAAAGTTTCCCAGTCGTCGGTGCCGCTGCGCGGGGCCGCCGGTGCAAGGGCCGGTTCGAGCTGCAGGGGTGCCGTGGCCTTGGCCACGGCCGGCTTGGCCTTGCCGAATGCGGGTCGCGTCACGTTCTTCGCGCGATCCGGGCTCCGGCGCTCGGCCACGTTCCGTGCTTCCCCCGCAGGGGCGGCCTCGACGGCGTGCGCGCTGTGCGCCAGCTTGAAGACCGCCACGGCCTGCACCAGTTGCTGCGCCTGCACCTTCAGGCTCTCGGCCGCGGCGGCGCTCTCTTCCACCAGCGCAGCGTTCTGTTGCGTGACCTGGTCCATTTGGCTAACGGCCTCTCCCACTTGCGAAACCCCCGCGCTCTGCTCGATGCTCGCGGCGCTGATCTCGCCCATGATGTCGGTCACGCGCTTGATCGAGCTGACCACCTCGGTCATCGTGACACCGGCCTGATCGACCAATGCCGTGCCTTGCTCGACACGTTCAACGCTGGCGTTGATCAGGCTCTTGATCTCCTTGGCTGCTTCGGCCGAACGGCCCGCCAGGTTGCGCACCTCGCTGGCCACCACCGCGAAGCCGCGACCCTGTTCGCCGGCACGCGCCGCTTCCACCGCCGCGTTCAACGCCAGGATGTTGGTCTGGAACGCGATGCCATCGATGACGCTGATGATGTCGGCGATCTTCTTCGAGCTGTCGTTAATGCCCTTCATGGTGACCACTACCTGGCCGACGACCTCGCCGCCTTTGATCGCCACCGTGCTGGCACTCAGAGCGAGCTGGTTGGCCTGCTTGGCGTTCTCGGCGTTTTGCTTGACCGTGACGCCGAGTTGCTCCATCGAGGCGGCGGTCTCTTCAAGGGCCGAAGCCTGCTCCTCGGTGCGCTGGCTCAGGTCGCTGTTGCCTTGCGAGATCTGGCTCGATGCGGTGGCCACTGACTCGGAGTTCTGGCGCACGCCGGAAACCACGTTGGCCAG
>Ga0068867_100002253_pt1 | contig 13565 bp, 13 predicted proteins | sample KBSMisM32_FD_65649 | JGI IMG/M metagenome (GOLD analysis project Ga0068867, IMG submission 65649) | Miscanthus rhizosphere microbial communities from Kellogg Biological Station, Michigan, USA - KBS Miscanthus M3-2 | ecosystem: Host-associated > Plants > Roots > Rhizosphere > Soil ...
TAACCGTAACCGAGGCTGCATTGCTGTCGTTCGCAGTCTGGTTCTTCGCCTATTCTGTCCCGGCTCCCGACGATACGCCACGTCTTGAGTGGAATAAGTAGCGTCCGCTTCCGACCCATTCCTGCCATTAGCGGAGAGTCGCTTTCGACCTTTTGCAGTCATTGGTCGTTCAACAGCCGAACAGGCGCATGACGATACGGTCGATCGTGCCCCACTGCCAATAGGGCACCATAAAGATCAGGATCTGGGTGACGAGCAAAGCGATCGTGGCGCGGCGGGCCGCGACTGCCGGCCCAACAGCTCCGTTTGCTGGCGAATGACACGTAAGCGGTGAGCATAATTCTTCGGACTGATTTCCTTTCTGGCGGAATCGTCACGGAGACTTCGTATAAGTATGCCCAAGCTCAGTTCGCTCGGCTCGTCTCTCAAGTGGAAGGAAGGATGGGACATAGCGGTCTCCTCAGCTTTCGAGCGGGAGCTGCTATCTCTCTAGCGCAACGTGCTCAGACAGTGTGCGGCGCTTTTTCTGACATGGACCTCGAGGCGTGTGTCGGCAAGAGCGGGATGGCGATTGACGTCAAGCTTGGCGAGCTCATTCATTGTATCGCGTCAAGCGCGCAACGGCCTGGTCCGGGCGAAGGAAAATTCGGAAGATAAATCGAGAATAAGCTGATCGGGCAGCCAGCAAATAAATAATCGCAGCGGAAGTCCAAATGTTGCGGTCAGACTTATGAACGAGACTCTAAGCTACTAGTATTTTCGCTGAAACAGCCCATATAAGATTAGCTAAAGTCGCCTCTGACGGTATTTGGCGCTTTGCGGCTCCTACTTCCTTCTCTCGCTTCTCTTAGCATCTGGGAGACCGATTGTCGGTCTTCATCAGAAGGAATTGTATATGCCAATCGGCACCGTTAAATTTTTCGATAGTTCCAAGGGCTACGGCTTCATCGCCGACGATGCGGGCGGCAAGGATGCGTTCGTTCACATCTCGGCTGTCGAAGCCGCGGGCATGAACACGCTCGATAAGGAGCAGCGCTTGTCATATGATTTGGAGAACGACCAGCGCGGCAAGTCCAGCGCAGTGAACCTCCAGGCCGCCTGATCATCTATCGAGAAATGTGGGACGGGCACCACGTCGGTGCCCGTTCTTTGCAGGCAGAGGTCGAAGGGCCACCTATGGACAGTGCTTATTGGATCCGACGCAAGCGCGCGTCGCTCGCTAATGCGCAGGCTGCTCGCGGAGCGGTCGCTAGGCTTATTCATTACGACCTGGCTGGTCGTTACAGCGTCAGAGCGGCCAACTCAGCCGACAGACCTCCGACGAGTGCAGCAGCATGACCGCTATACCTGACCGCCCGCCCGCGCGGACCATTAAAGCCCCCCATGATACTCCTGTTGGTTGCCGCCTTCGCGCCGAAGCTGACCTATTGGCTTCAACCGCAGTGATGACCGCAAACCAGCGCATCCGACTGGAGAAAAGCGCCGCCAGCTGGGATGCTCGGGCCGCGATGCTGCAGAGCATCGTTGAGGATGACGCGGCGCGCAAGGCGAGGATCCAGGCTTCCAACGGTGGCCGCCACACTTTGTGAAAGCTCAGCAACTCCACTTATCTGCAATTCTGACGCTCGCGCTATCGGTCGTCGCCTTCGCCGTGTGGCGACATAGGCGGCAATAAGCCGATTCTGGCGCGTGGACCTCGCGGTAGGTCAGCAAGCAGCCCGTGGAGTTCAACCGCCGGCGTTGCTTACCGGTGATCAGCGAGCCGGCACGATCCGAATGGCATCAATGGGGCTGGCGCTCTTACGCATCATGTCGTTGGCATCCCGAATAAGGGCTTCAAGCAGCGCACCGTCGAACCCCGGGAAGCCCGGCCGAAGCTCCAGTCCTGTTTCGACACATAGGATGATCCGGCGCTCGCCGTCCCTGACCTCCCATTCATGCCACGAGTTCAACCTAGCGGGCTCATTGTCCCCGTTCGATTCACGGTGCACCCGCTCGCTCATGGAAAGCCTCCCTCGTACTAACCTAGGAGGGTCGAGTTGCGGGCCGATGTCTTTCCCGAACCACGTCGCCCTCAATCAAACGCGATTTGAGCTTGTCGCGCATAAGCGCTGCGCCACTGCTGCCCATACACACGAGCCGCACTCCTCCGCTCACCAGCGGTTCAAGCGAAGACACTCCGACCTTCGCTTCATCACACTTGGCGCGCACTTCATTTTCGCTCATGGATAATAGGACCACCCGGCTCACGATTTGGCGTTCCGCTTAGCCGCTGCCAACGCGTCGCGAGCGCTGGAATAACGGTAGCCTCCCCACAGAAATACCTCGGCCGGTATCCTCTCGATGCCGTAGCGATCGAGTTCCGCCTGATCGATCTTGTCATCTGTCATTCCGAGGCCTTTCCGATTTGTGTGCGGCGTAGTCCCGACGCGGGTGCAGTTCGATACTTGCATCGCGTTCGGCCGCTCTAGTTCTTCTGCGCCCGCCAACGGTCGCCGCGAAAAGAGCGAGTTAATCTGAGGACGTGAGGTTCGCAGGAGCAGGATTTGCTAACCGGCTCGCCTGATCGTCGTCGGGTTGAAACGGGTCAAGCAAGCTCGAGACCGCGTCACGAACGCCGTCCCTATAGCGGCTTCCTCGGTCGCCAGGTTCTTTGTCGAACGCATCCAAGTCGTCGCCTCGAAGCGCCTCTTCCCGAATGATCGCGAGTGTCCTGTCGTCGTCGCCATAGATGTTTCGGATGAGCATCCGAACCGCCCCCCGCAGCGCGGTAACCTCCGCTTGCAGATCAATGATGCGGTTGGATGTATCGTCGTCCACAGTGCTTCAATAGAAGCAAAGCCTCCCTCCGGCCAGCCGACGTACGCGAAACCGCAATCTACTATCAGCGACCTCGGCAACTGGCCGGTTTCCATAATCCGTCTCCTGAGAGCGAGAGCACGACGGCAACTCGAAGCGAAGCGAAGGGCCGGAAGGCGGCAACCTCATCAATCCCGCGCTTAAGCCCCGTTCGAAAACGCCCGACCAAAAGCCGGGCGCCTCCTCGGACCGATTCCAAGAATCAGCGCACGATGTCGAGCAGCGCCAGGATCATCTGTGACTGACGGTCGATCTGATAGACCCGACCATTGTCGTATCCGTAGTAAACCCGAGCATCATCAACATACTGTCCGCGATACTCGGCCGGCAGGTTCACCATACTTGCGGTAGCATGCTGGCCGATCCTTGGGTCGCCGCTGAAACGATCGCCCGGGTGCAATCCTGCAAACCTGGCATCAGCCACCCACTGACCGTTGATATTGCCACTTTCCCAACTCGCCGTATCTCCGCGGCGACTGTAATGATCGCGACTGGCGATGCGAATGTCCCGGGAAAGAGCAGTGCTGCGCTGGATTAGCTGCGCATGTTCGCGACCGCTGATCCCGTTGGGACTGAACCTGCGTTCGAGACGCACTAGCCGGTTTAGCTCTTCGCGGAGGCCAATGCTTTCACGACGTGAGATCGTGCCCCGGCCGATACCGGCATCGAGCTCCATCTGGAGCTGCTGGCTGTAAATGCGGCTATGGCCCCATTGGGTAAACACAGGCGCCGTCTGCGCCTGGCTGTAAGTCGCCTCATGGGGAGCCCACTGGGCGGAAGCAGGTGCGGCCACTGAAAGGCCGGCGACGGCTGCCATTGTAATGTAAATGGATCGCATTGAATTTCTCCTGGGTGCCCACGCGGCAGCAGATGGAACTGCGCTTCAACGGGGCATTGTAAAGGTCGAGCGGAAGCTACCTTCGCCTCCGCCCGAATCCTTGTTAGATCGTCTGAAGGTTCAACGCGCAGGGCTTACGCTCGGAGTTCGTACCTATATCATAGGAGAGTCGCTGACCGACGGTGGGGACGGCCTCATTTTCCCATGTGAAGCCGCTCCGATCGAAACCGAGCATGTGGTTGGTGGTTTCGGGCGTGATCTCGCCGCGGCCGAGTTCGCTGTTGAACGACTTGACGGTTCCGAAATATTTCATGGTGAGTTCCTTTGTCGGCAGGCACCGGATGGTGCGCTGCGCTAGGAGACGTCAAAGATGGAGAGAGGTGCGGCTTAGCGCCCAAAACCGTCGATTGCGACTGGTAGCAACAAATACATAGGCGCCATAGATAAGTTAATCAACCTACCGACAAAATAAAACTGATCGGTGCGTTGATAATATTCTTCAAAAATACTTATGAACTTCTTGGACTCCATGCCACCGTGCGTTTTAAAGTGTCATTAGCCGCTCAATCCACCGATCTGACCTGCCCCCCCTCATTGTCCATCACATCGTCGGTGTAGCTTTAGCGGACTGCAGGAAGCGCCGATCCTTGTGGCAGCTTTCGACCCATTGCGGACGCGAGCGCATTCGGTCAGGTTGGACGCATGTTCGCGTAGGGATTGATTACAATCGCGCTTGCTGCAGGCACTCCGGCTAAAGCTTGTCCCGTTCAACCGGAACCTGCCGCCCTTGGTTCGGCAGCGTTCCCGATCCCATCTCACGGTCAGGCGCTGCTATTCTCGGCCGCACCTTCATTCCAGAGCGTCCGCTATGCGCTGCGGGTTTACAGGCGGGACGCGGCGGGACGAGGCGTCGCGGTTCTCGTTCGCTTGAAGAGAAGACCCGACTGCAACGTCCATGATCGAGCGGGCGAGTGGAAGTTCGCGCTGTCGCTAAGGGAAACTCGCTCGTTGTTCTCGACCGCCGGTGACCTTGAACGTCGTAGCAACAAAGATGCCGAGATTGTCTTGGACGGCACTTCAGTCGAACTAAGACATTACGTCGGAGGCAAACTCATCTTTTCCGACGACTCGAATGGTTTGGCGAAGGAGCAGCTTTCGAGAACGGTCTTGAATCTGCTCGCTCGTCACGTCCCTGCGAAGGAACTGCCTCTCTCCGGCGATTGGCGCTACAAGCTGTCGGGCACGAGGATCTAGCGTCAGCGTTCAATCTCAGCCTTGTGGGCAGCATTTCAGCCATTCTGGACGTTCCCGAGTCAGTATTTGGCCACTAGCGAGCTAATGATGAAGTGCGACGGCACCGCATGAATGGTGATGAAAGAAGATCGGCACGGGCAAATGTGATCCTGGCTGGCACGATCGAGCTTTCAGACAGCCGCGTTTCTGTTCGGATTAAAGATCTATCACAGCATGGAGCTCTCGTAGTTGGGGAGCAGCTGCCCGCATCGGACACGCCGATAACCTTTCACTGCAATGGGAAATCGGTGAAGGGATGGGTGGCGTGGTCCCAAGGCGACCGTGCGGGCATCGAGTTTGGCAAGCCTACCCAGCCTGACCAGCTGACTAAGAAGCAATCAAAGCCTTCTGTCGAGGTGACCAAGGACAGGCGCGAAATCACCTTTCGGCGGCCTGGCTTCCGAGGAAATCAACTGTCCGAAGACGAACGGAAAATCATTGAGGAGTGGGCAAAGCCGTCCCGAAAATGAAAGCGCTTTCGGCCTCGTCAGAGTTTCTTGGGACGGTGTCAGCATTCGACCCAAACCTGCCGCGGCCGCTTCCGGCCCCATCCTGCCAATAGCTCAGTTAACTTCGGCCAACTTCTTTTCAACCAGCTTCTGAAACGCCGCAGGGTTCAACTGAACTCAGGTTCTCTAGATGACGATGAAGTCGGAGTTCGTGACGAGGGTTCCTGCAGTGACGTGCGCGAACAACACTTGCGCACCGGCTCCATCGCCGTCGGCATCGTAGTAGATGTTGCCGGTAGTGCTGTCGTAGATGATACGGTCGCTTGAATCCGCCGCCGCTATTCCAGCGTGGAACGCGTTCGCATCGAGCACGCCGAGAGCCCCGGCTTGGGTGAAGACGGAAGAGTCGAGCCGGACCTTGTCATAAGCGTGAGTGAAGTCCTGGATCTGATCGACGTTCGTCAGGCCGTTAAGTGCCGTATCGAATATGAAGTTGTCTTGGCCGGCGCCGCCGACGAGCGTGTCATTACCCAGCCCGCCGTACAGTACGTCGGAGCCAGCGTCGCCGGAGATCGTGTCGTTACCGTCCTGCCCGTAAATCACGTTGTTTGACGTGTTCCCGGTCAGCGTGTCGCCAAAGTTCGACCCCATCAAGCGCTCGATAGAGTTCAGCGTATCGTTGCCGGCGCCCACGGTGTTCTGAGCCGTCGTGATCCCTAGGTTGACGATCACGCCTGAGGTTGCCGAGGAATAGATCGCCGTGTCGCGGCCAGTGTTCCCGTTGAGGATGTCATCGCCGGCACCGCCGTCCATGCGATCGTCGCCGTCACCACCAAAGAACGTATCGTTGCCGGCGTTGCCGACCATGAAGTCGTTGCCGAGGCCGCCTTCCAGGCGGTCGTTACCGGCCCCGCCGGTGAGCTGGTCGTTGAAATCCGAGCCTATCAGCCGCTCGATCCCGATCAGCGTGTCCATGCCCTGCCGGGTGTTCTGGGCGACGCCCTGGGTGGCCAGCGTCACCACCACAAAAGCCGTAGCGGAGGCGAAGCTCGCCGTGTCCGTACCAGCACCGCCGTTCAGGATGTCGTTGCCGGCGCCGCCGTCGAGGACGTCGACACCATTCCCGCCGAGGAGCGTGTCGCTGTCAGCGCCCCCGTTGAGGTAATCGTTGTCGTCGGCGCCCGTAAGCAGATCATCGCCGGTCATGCCCGACAGGGTGTCGGTACCGCTGCCGCCGCTCAATGTGTCGTTCCAGGCGCCAGCTTGCACGGTGATGTTCTCAATTTCGTGGAACGTCACCTCGCGGCCGGCCTCCGCATGGACAAAGCCGTTTTCCCCATTGGCCGGTGTTCCCAGCGCCATTGTTACCGCTTCCGCCGCGTCACGGTAATCCACGATGAGCGTGTCGCTTCCGTCACCTCCAACCACAAAGTCGATTCCGTTAACCACCGTGACCTGATCATCACCGGCATTGAGATAGATGTTATCCGGCAAATTGAGGGTATGCGTGACGATGATGTCGTTGCCGCTCCCGGTGGAAAGCATCGCTCCCAGTCCGAAAAGGCCCCGACCGCCGAAACACTCGAACCCTTGAAAGTGCGTGCCTGCTGGTCCGGAAAAGCTATCGGTTTGGAGGTTCCAGCTGATCCCCACGGTAGAATCCGTGCTCCAGCGGATGGTGTCGATCCCCACGCCCCCATCGGCATAATCGGTATCCGAAACGGAGTGATTACCTACGATTACGTAGTCGTCTCCGGCGCCGAGATTGGCCCAATCAGACCCACCATCCCCGTCAAGAAGAAACGCATCGTCGCCCGAGCCCGTCGTTATGTGATAATGATTGAAGCCGGCGAAGTTGACTTGGAATGCGCCCGACGTGCTGCCGAAAGACCCTCTGTAGCCATATGCGTTGCTGCCGATACTTTCGGTGGCGTTTTCCCAGTTCACGACGAGCGTGTCGTCCCCATCGCCATCAGGATAAGTGTTGCCATCGCCGCCGTCGGCGCTGTCCACGCCGCCGGACACACTCACCGTGTCATCGCCTCTTCCGGCAACGATCAAATCATCGCCGAGAGTGTCGAACAGGACATCGTCGCCCGCGGTACCACTGATGTTTGCCAACTTCTCATCTCCGATTCATGAGAAAGCCATGCGGCCAAAGGCTGTTAAATTTCCTTTATCTTTCATCAGCCTAGGGGGCTTGCAGTCGATGTCAAACTGTCTGCAACCCGACAAACGAGAGCGCTTGGTCCGGCGGTGGCAGCAAAGGGCGGAGCGCGCGCCTCAAGCGATGCGCAGAAGATCGCCCCGCCGAGGCAACAGCCGACAAGGCGAAGGTTCAGGACATGGTCGAAGGAGCATCCGCCGTCACCGGCCGTGAAAACCCTCGGGGCAGAAAAGCGCTTTCGCCCGCCAGTCGCTAGCGGGTAGTGGCGGGTTTCCACCCCATTCCTGCCACTAGCCATGGCACAAGCAGGTCAGACGAGCTTGAACTTCCTCGCCACGAACAGCGGCCCGACCACTGACAGCGCAATCCCCGCCAGTGAGCAGATCCCCAGCCACACGGCCATCAGCGTCCCGCCCGCCTCATACATCCCCCAAAGCACCGGCGCGGCGACTGCGGCGCCGCGGATCTCGTTGGCGACAAGCAGTGAAATCCCGGCCTTGGTCAGGAAGGTCACGAAGCTGGAGATTGATCCGTCCATCACCCCCATATCGCGAAGGGTGGTTGAGAATTCGTTTCGCCCGCCGGACTGACGCCGATTCTCTTCGCTAAGCCAAATTTTACCCTTTTGCCGCTAGCAAGGGAGCTTGTGGGGACCATGCCCGAGGTAATCGGGAGCGAGGGTGTTGTTTTGAGCGAGGGAAATCCGAACGTCGTGGACTGGGCGCTGTTCGAAAAGAACCGCGCGGAGCTTGGTCCGGGATTCATCCGGATCATCAGCTATTTCCGCGAAGACGGCGCCAAGTCGCTTGGCCAGATCGAGCAGGCAATGCGCGATCAGAATACGACCGCGCTGGTCCTCCCCGCGCACACTATCAAGGGCGAAGCGCGGCAGCTTGGGGCGGAGCCGCTGGCGGTGATTGCCGAGCTGATCGAGCAGACGGCGCGCCTGTGCATCGAAACCCGCCGCTTTCCGGACGAGCTGATCCCGAACGTCGTCGAGCTTCGCAAGCTGTTCAGCGAGACGGTCGAGCAATTCGACAAGGCGACCAACCCGCTGCTGACCCGTGGGCCCAACGGCCCGACCGGCTTCGGCCGCAAGGCCAACAACCAGAGCTTCGGCCGGATCTAGGCTTCTTCGGCCGGCTCCGACTGGAGCTGGACGTAGTTCTGCAGCCCCATTCGGGCGATCATCTCGAACTGCGTCTCGAGGAAATCGATATGCCCTTCCTCGTCGGCAAGGATTTCGCGCGCGAGGTCACGCGTGACGTAATCATGCACCGACTCAGCATGCGCGATCACCTCGCGGTATAGCTTGGCGCCCTGAAGCTCCGCTTCCATGTCGGCCTTCAGGACCTCTTCGACATTCTCGCCGATGCGCAGGCGGCCGAGCGCCTGGAAATTCGGCAGTCCGTCGAGGAACAGGATGCGCTCGGCCAGCCGGTCCGCGTGCTTCATCTCGTCGATGGATTCGGACTTCTCGAACGCTGCGAGCTTTTTGATCCCCCAATTGTCGAGCAGCCGGTAGTGCAGCCAATATTGGTTGATCGCGGTCAGCTCTTCCTTGAGCGCCTCATTCAGGAGTTCGAGGACTCGGGGGTCGCCCTTCATGAATCTGCCTCCGTCGCGTCGCTCAGGGAGCGATGCGCCGCGGCAGTTGCAGCGTCAAGTCAGGCGGCCGCGCTCCAGATTTCATCATTCCCGCGTACGCGGGAATCCAGCTTTAGGCTAAGCCACCGCCCGAAGGTGCGGGCGCTTCGGCTGCTCTTCGTCGATGATCTCCTGCGCATAATCCAGGCAGCATCCGCACTGCGGCTCGCAGTCCAGCGTGGCGTAGGCGGCCTCGGGCGTGCGGCAGCCGTTGCGCGCGGCTTCGCGCACGTCCTTCTCGGTAATGGCGTTGCACAGGCAAATGATCATGCCCGCTATATAGCGCTAATGCGAAGCGTTCGCAACTATGCGGTTGCAGGCTCCGCAAACGGGCGTGGTCGCAGCGTCCTCGCGGTGATGAACACGAATGGGATCGCTACCAATACCAGATGGGCGAAGCCCTGCGTGACGATCGATAGCGTCTTGGGCGGAAGCGGCGTCCCGAAGCGCAGCGGGACGACGACCCAGTTCATCGCGAAATAAGTGACGACGCCGAACGCGAGCGCGGTCCGCCACGGCATCTCGAGCAATTGCGGCCGGGCGCGGACGATCGACACGAAGATCGTCGCCATGATCGCCATCAGCGTGAAATGGACGACAAGGCCCAGGATCGCGCCGCCGGCGCCCCATTCCTTCGCAGCATCGCCGAACGGCCCGGACGCGACGAAGCGCAGCATCGCCGGTATGTCGCCCTTTCCGACGGTCATGGTCAGGATCATGGCCCAGAGGATGTCGAGCGTGCCGGCAACGGCGGTGGCGAGTGCGATCGGTTTCAGCATGGCGGTGTCCTCCCCCGCGCGGTCATAGCGCTGCGGGCGCCTGCCGGCCAACGCCGCGATTTTCTCGCCGGATGACCAGTTTCAGCCCCGACCAAATAGCGTCCACCGCACACACCTTCACGTCGATCAGGCCCATCGGCAGGCAGATGTCGCGGATCGTGTCCTCCGTGATGTCGGTCGGCACCTTCGACGCCTTCTTCGGCCAGCTGACCCAGATCATCCCGGCTGGATCGAGCAATGGCATCAACTGCTCCAGCTTCGCTTCAAGGTCGCTGCGCGCCGTGACGAACACGTGCGCAGCATCGATCGGCGCCTCGGGCGCGTCGAGCAACCGAAGCTGTAAGCCAATGGCGGCAATTTCCTCCGCGACCCTCTCCGGCATCCCGTCCCGCCAGACCCGCATGCCGTCCTTCAGCGACAGCTTCTTCGCGAGCGGCGTGCCGGAATAGCCGGACGTCATGCGAGAGCCGCGTCGGCTCCCATCATCTTCGGGAAGAAGCCCTCGTGCGCGGAGCGGAGGTCAGCCAGGGAGACCGACTGCTCGCCGCCGCGGTTGACCAGGTCGAACACGATCCGGTCGCCGCCCGTCGTTCCGATTGGCACCGCGAACAGCTTCGCCTCGTTAGCCAGTGCGCGGACTCGATCGGGATCAGTGGTCGTAACAACATACCGTCCTTGATCCTCGCCGAAGAGGATCGCGCCCGGGTTCGGGATCTGTTCGACGACGGTCATGGTGAGTCCGATGTTGCCTCCTAGCGCCATCTCGGCCACGGCCACAGCGGCACCGCCATCCGAGCAATCGTGGACGGCGGTGACCAGTCCATCACCGATCAGCCCGCGAATGCATTCGCCCGCTCGCTTCTCCGCGGCGAGATCCACTGGCGGCGGCGCGCCCTCACGGCGGCCGTAGCAGACATCGAGCCAGAGCGACTGGCCGACATGGCTGTCGCTGTGTCCGATCAGGATGATGTGCTCGCCCTCGGCCTTGAAGGCGATGGTCGCGCTCTTCTCCCAATCGTCGAGCAGGCCGACGCCGCCGATCGCCGGCGTCGGCAGGATCGCGCTTCCGCCGCCGGTCGCCTTGCTCTCGTTGTAGAGCGAGACGTTGCCGCTCACGATCGGATAATCGAGCGCGCGGCAGGCCTCGCCCATGCCTTCGAGCGCGCCCACGAACTGGGCCATGATCTCGGGCCGTTGCGGGTTGCCGAAGTTTAGGCAGTTGGTGATCGCCAGCGGCTTCGCCCCAACCGCGCAGAGGTTGCGGTAGGTCTCCGCGACCGCCTGCTTCCCGCCTTCGTACGGGTCGGCATAGACGTAGCGCGGCGTGCAATCGGTGGTGATCGCGAGGGCTTTCTTCGTTCCGTGCACGCGCACCACCGCGGCGTCGCCGCCCGGGCGCTGAACCGTGTCGGCGCCGACCGACTGGTCGTACTGCTCCCAGACCCAGCGCCGGCTGGCGAGGTTCGGCGAACCCATCAGTTTCAGCAGATCCGCGGCGATATCCGTGCTTTCGGGCACATTTCCGAGCTCTTTTACGCCGGCCCAGGCCTTATATTCGTCCTTCGAGACGTACGGGCGCTCATATTGCGGCGCCTCGTCCGCCAGCGGCCCGAGCGGGATGTCGCACACCACCTCCCCGTTCCACTCGAGCAACATGTGCCCGTTATCGGTAACCTGACCAATAACCGCGAAGTCCAGTTCCCACTTGCGAAAGATGGCTTCGGCCTCGGCTTCGCGGCCGGGCTTCAGCACCATCAGCATGCGCTCCTGGCTCTCGGAGAGCATCATTTCATAGGGCGTCATACCGGTCTCGCGGCACGGCACCTTGTTCATGTCGAGCCGGATCCCCGCGCCGCCCTTGCTCGCCATCTCGACCGAGGAGGAGGTGAGGCCAGCTGCGCCCATGTCCTGGATCGCGACAATGGCGTCGGTGGCCATCAACTCCAGGCAGGCTTCGATCAGCAGCTTCTCGGTGAACGGATCGCCCACCTGCACGGTCGGGCGCTTCTCGTCGCTGTTCTCGTCGAAGTCGGCGGACGCCATGGTCGCGCCGTGGATGCCGTCGCGGCCGGTCTTCGAACCCACATAGACGATCGGGTTCCCGATCCCGCTCGCGGCCGAGTAGAAAATCTTGTCGGTCTTCGCGACGCCGACGGTCATCGCGTTGACGAGGATGTTGCCGTCGTAGGCGCTGTCGAAATTGACTTCACCGCCGACGGTCGGAACACCGACGCAATTGCCATAGCCGCCAATGCCCGAGACGACGCCCGCGACCAGGTGCCGCATCTTGGGATGATCCGGTCGCCCGAATCTCAGCGCGTTCATGTTCGCGATCGGACGCGCGCCCATGGTGAAGACGTCCCGCAGGATCCCGCCGACACCGGTTGCTGCGCCTTGATAAGGCTCGATGTAGGACGGGTGGTTGTGGCTCTCCATTTTGAAGATTGCCGCGTCGCCATCGCCGATATCGATGATGCCTGCATTCTCACCGGGACCGCAGATCACCCACGGTGCCTCGGTCGGCAGCTTCTTCAGGTGAAAACGCGACGATTTATACGAGCAATGCTCCGACCACATGACCGAGAAGATGCCCAGCTCGACGAGGTTCGGCTCACGGCCCATGGCCTTGAGAATGCGCTGATATTCCTCGTCCGACAGGCCATGGTCGGCGACGATTTGAGGGGTGATACGGGGAGCGTCCAGAACTTCCATGGCGGCCCCTTAGCCGCCCGCCGACGAAGCGGCTAGGCCGCGGTCAGATGTCGTGCCGCAGGAACTTCTCGCCCGAGAATATGAACGTCTGTGGGCGGCCGTAGCTGAAGTCGGCGAAGCTGACCCGTTCGGGCGTCCAGCTGTCGGTTCCGACGCGCCATAGATTGTCGCTGACGCGCACGAGCGGCGTCTCGGTGCCCAACCATAGTTTGCCGCCCCGCTCTACCACGACGGTTGTGCCCCACCACGGGCTGTCGTTGACGTAACGACCGGTGAAGCGCTGCAGGCTTGGGTCCGATTTAGCCAGCGCAATCCCGGACCCCTCACGCCCGTAGGAGTTGGGACCCCAGTTGGCGAGCGTAACTAATGGGCCCTTGCGCTCGAACATGAGTGTGAATGCGTGGAAATCGGGATGCAGCGTCCGGAACGTGTCATCCCCCCATGGTTGAAGGGCCGCTTCCTTGCCGCCGGCGACGAGGGTCAGCGGCGATCCCGGACGAACTTCGAACGACCCCGCGGGACCGGAATAGTGCCCGACAAACTGCGCCGCGTTAGGCAGTGGAGTTTCAAGCGATGGGGGCACAGGCGCCGGTCGCCCTGCCGCAACCTCGGCCAATGCGTCGACCGCGAAGCGAGTGAGGACCCGCGGGCGATATTCCGAGAACGCGCTCAGCGTCGAGCTTGCGAAGGCGCCGATGCCGCTGGCGACATCGACGTGGAAAGATGACGTGAAGCTCACCATGCCGCCGGTGTGGTGGATGTAAGACCGCCCAGGGGGGGCGCCGACATGCATCAGGCCGTTGCCGTAGTTCATGCCGGGC
>Ga0068867_100002266_pt1 | contig 13531 bp, 14 predicted proteins | sample KBSMisM32_FD_65649 | JGI IMG/M metagenome (GOLD analysis project Ga0068867, IMG submission 65649) | Miscanthus rhizosphere microbial communities from Kellogg Biological Station, Michigan, USA - KBS Miscanthus M3-2 | ecosystem: Host-associated > Plants > Roots > Rhizosphere > Soil ...
CCTCGTCGTCAATGGCGACCCGTTCCTGTTCTGAGTTACGTGGTTGGGGGGCCGTCCAGCGATGGGCGGCCCCTTTCCGGTCAAAGCCAGCGCCGAACTCGATTCTTGTAAGCGACATATTCGTCGCCGAATGCCCGCTCGAGATAGGCCTCTTCTCTTGCAATGACTTGTTTCTGGACGATCCCAAGAACCAGCGGAAGCAATATGAGCGACGCCAAACTGTTCAAGATCAACGCAAGGGCGACATAGAAGATCGCCATCCCGAGATACATCGGGTTGCGGGTCCAACTTAGAATGCCAGATGTCACGAGTGAGCTTGCTGGCTTGAACGGCAGGATCGCCGTTCGTCGCCTCAGAAATAATCCCGCGCCGGCGAGCATGATGAGGAACCCGCCCACGCCCAGCAGACCGCCGGCAGTGCTCCGGGCTGCGAGCGAAAGACCTAAGCTGGGCAGTTTCAGAAGGCGCTCGGCCACGATGCCAACGGCCAATCCTGCCACATAAATGAGCGGCGGAGGGAACCGCACGTTCGCTCCATCGATTGCTTGATTCATCTGATTTCCTTTCGAGGCGACGCTTCAGCCAGCCTTGCGAAAACGCGGTGAGACGCGGGATCAGGAACCCGGCTGCAGGAGCAAGCCGGTACTGTTGTAGTCGTGGCCACGCCAATCAATCGAACGCAGTTTGGCCCTAGCTTGGCTTATGAGCGTCGCTCGGGCGGACTTCGCTTTTTGTGCTGGCTAGTGGTCGGAATGTGCCACTTGGCACCCAGTGCAAGTGTATGTGGAATGCGGACATTGGCCGCGCCTAGGGGCCGATACTAATTGCCACGAATCAAGTCGGTTGTGTACGTGTCGGCTGGAGCGCATTGCGGATCTGTTGGGGGGCAGAGATAGCTAACATCTTCCTCAGTTATGATCGAGATGACGAGGCGCGAGCGCAACCCATTGCTATTGCTCTTGAGCGCCTGGGAATCGGGGTCTGGTGGGATCGTCAGATAAAAGGCGGAAGTGAATTCGGGGCCGAAATCGAGGCGGCGCTGAATGCGGCCGATAAGGTGGTGGTGTTGTGGTCCACGGGAGCGGTGAAATCAGCTTGGGTTCGCGACGAGGCTGCTGTCGGGCGGGATAGTGGTCGGCTCGTACCCGTCACAATCGATGGGACCCCAGCACCGCTTGGCTTCCGACAATTCCAGACCATTGACCTGTCAACATGGGGCGGGCGATCGAGGTCGAAGGGGTTTCAAGACCTTATTGCGGCGATTGATGCCTGTGGTGCCACCCCACCAGCCTCCTCTCCCGGGCTCCGGCGAATGCGTCCCAATCTCGAGAGACGGCAGTGGTTTGTACTTGGCTCCGCGGCTTTACTGCTGATTGCCCTTTTGATTGGCGGGATTTGGCTCTCCCGCTCACTGGGCGGCGCGAACCAGCCTCGGATAGCAATCGCTTGGGCAGATACGTCAGGGCCCAGCCGCCAGGCTGCCCGTGACCTAGCCATTCGGATTGGGAATCTGGGTGGCACGGACCAACCTAGCTACGAGCTGTTTGAGGCCTCGGAAGGTTCGTCAGCTGCGGCCGACCTCGTCCTTAAAGTTGGAGCGAGAAGCGATGCGGGCAAAGAATATCGTGACCTCGCCTTGAGTGCGTCGAACGGTGCCATTCTTTGGTCCACCTCGATTGAGCAGAGCGCGACAGATTCGGCGGCGCTGCCACAACAGCTGGCAGTTAAAGCGCAAAGGGTACTTTCCTGCGGCGGCGAAGCCTTGTCCTACCGCCCTGAAAGAATGCGGCAGGAAGCGCTGAAGACTTATCTGTCCGGATGCACCAATTTCGACACGGCCTATGGAGCGAACGTCGACAATTCCGACCAGGCAAGACTGTTCGAACAAGTCATTGCGCAAGCGCCGCATTTCCAGCCTGCGTGGGCGAAACTGCTGATCACCGAAGTCGACAACCTGCCTTCAGCCAGCGACTCGTCGCAGCTACAGCGAAAAATTGCGGCGCAGGTTGTTCAGGCACGAAAGTTGGGCATGGACTTCGCGGAACTGTACGTCGGTGAAGCAGCCACGCTTTCCCCAGCCGACTTTGTCGGCATCTTCCGAACCTACGATAGGGGCCTGAAACGCCACCCCGACGACGCCATTCTTCACCGCTCTCGTGGCGAACGATTTCTTTACGTCGGCCGGCTGAACGATGCAGTTCAGGACATCGCTCGGGCAGTCGAGCTAGATCCTTTGTCCCCCGCCAACCAACAGACGCTTGCCTCCGCCTATGCCTACGCGGGAAATACGGAGGCGGCGTACGCCCAGTTAAAGAAGGCTGAGCAACTGTGGCCGGGTGCACCAACCGTCATCAACGCGCGATATCGGCTCGACCTTCGTTATGGTGATCCGAACGAGGCGATGAAGCTGCTGCAGGATCCAACCCTCCAAGGTCCTCTTCAATCGGAGCAGGCAGCTTTTATTCGAGCGCGCCAGAACCCGACATCAGAAAACATCAATCGCTCGATCGCCGAAGATCTAAAGATCTACCGTCAGTATCCTGATTTCATCTCACAAATAGTTCAAACTCTAGCTCAATTTGGCCACAAGGATGAGGTTCTCGAAATCCTGTTGCATTACGGCGGAGGGGACCAAAGCGGCCTCGCCGCGGAGGTTTTGTTTCGGCCTGCCCTTCGGGATGTTTGGCGGGACCCGCGATCCATCGCGGCGGCGAAGCATCTCGGGCTTCTGCACTATTGGAGAGTAACCGGTAACTGGCCGGATTTCTGCTCGGACCCGACTCTGCCGTACGACTGCCGAAAGGAAGCAGCCAAGTATCAGACTTAGGGCCTTGCGGAGCGCAGTCACCCTTCGGCATCGGGCGCGAACAAGCCTTATCCAGGCCCTTGCATCGCTCCGCGAATCGGCTCCGCTTGCTCCCCGCGCGCGCGCCCAATAGGGCCGCGACCATGATTGATTCTCCGGTTTTCTTCAGCGGCATTGGCGGCAGCGGGATGCTTCCCCTCGCCTCCATCGTCCGTGCTTCGGGCGGCAAGGTCGCGGGCTCCGACCGCTCGCTCGACGCCGGCCGCACCCCGCACAAGTTCGACTATCTCCGCTCGCTCGGTATCCAGCTCTTCCCGCAGGACGGCTCGGGCCTCCAGGACGGAATGACGCTCGTCACCTCGGCCGCAGTTGAGGAAACCGTCCCCGACGTCGTCCGCGCCCGGGAGCTCGGCCTCGCTCACCTCACCCGCCCGCAATTCCTCGCCAAGTTGCTGAACTCGGCGCAGCGCAGCGTCGCCGTCGGCGGCACCAGCGGCAAGTCGACCGTGACCGGCATGATCGGCTGGATCCTCCATGCCTGCCACCGGCAGCCGACCGTCATGAACGGCGCGGTGATGAAGAATTTCGTGACGCCCTCCGCGCCCTTCGCGAGCGCCCTGGTCGGCGATCCGGAGCTGTTCGTCAGCGAGGTCGACGAGAGCGACGGCTCGATCTCGCTCTACCAGCCCGAGGTTGCAGTGCTGACCAACATCAGCCTTGACCATAAGGAAATGGACGAGCTGCGCAGCCTGTTCGCGGCCTTCGTGCTGCGCGCGAAGAAGGCCGTACTGAACCTCGACGATCCCGAGACGCGCGCGCTGGCTGACGTGGTGCCGCAAACTAACTGCATCGGCTACGGCTTCGACAGCCCGGGGGCCGCCTTCATGGGGAAGGATCTGAGGCTCGAGGCCGGCGGCGCGAGTTTCTCGCTCGAAGCTGACGGCCAGCGCTTCGACGTCAAGCTGCGCGTGCCCGGTCGCCACAACGCCGCCAACGCACTGGCCGCCATCGCCGCCGCCAACGCCGTCGGCGTACGCGTCGAAGATGCAGCGGCAGCCATCGCCCGGTTCGAAGGCCTTCGGCGCCGCCTCGAAACGGTCGGCGAAGCAGCCGGTGTCACCGTCATCGACGACTTCGCGCACAACCCAGACAAGATCGACGCCACGCTTGCGACGCTTCGCGCGCAGCCCGGCCGGCTGCTGATCATGTTTCAGCCGCACGGCTACGGTCCGCTGACCAAGATGGGCGAGGAGCTTGCCGATAGTTTCACCAAGGGCCTCGCATCGGACGACCGGCTCTACCTGCCCGACCCCGCTTACTTTGGCGGCACGGTCGAGCGGACCCGCGGCTCGGATTGGCTGGCCGCTGAGATTCGCGAGCGCGGCGCCAAGGCCGAGCACATCGCCGAGCGTCGTGCCATCGGCGAAGCGCTAATGAGAGAAGCCCGCGCCGGCGACCGCATCGTCATCATGGGCGCTCGCGACGACACCTTGAGCGAGTTCGCCCGCGAGCTGGTCGAACGGCTGTTGGAAACCTCGGCGGCGTGAGCGGTTGCGTCGGGCATGGGACACGTCACCGGTTGGAAGCTGCCCAAGGAAGATCGCGAGCAACTGCTGAAGCGCTTTCCCCCCAAGTATGACGAAGTGATCGCCGATCACGTAACACTTCGGGTCGGAGGCAACCAGCTTCCGCCCACGCCGGAGGCCAGGGTTGTCGGCAGGGCGGAAGACGAAAACCTCGAATGCCTGGTGGTCGAGCTCGACGGCACCACCGACCGGCCGGACGGGTCGACCTATCACATCACGTGGTCCCTCGGTGCGGGCCGCAAGGCGGTCGAAAGCAATGACGTTCTGCGAGACAAAGGCTGGACGCACATCGATCGGCCGATCCCGATTGAGCTACAGCCCGCTCGTTTATAATGGCTGAACCTCGCTTGTTCCTCGACTGCGACGGAGTGCTTGCGGATTTCGACCGCGGCGTCCGCGACCTGCTTGGCATGTCGGCAAAGCCGTTCATCGCCAAGCGCGACCGCGGCGCCTTTTGGCGGGAACTGGCAAAGGCCCCGAACTTCTACGGCTCCCTGCCGGAAATGGCCGATGCCCGCGTACTGTTCGACGCCGTCAAACATCTGAAGCCCGCAATCCTGACGGGCTTACCGATGGGCAACTGGGCGGCGCCGCAGAAAGTGAACTGGGCAGCTGAGCATTTCCCCGGCGTCCCCATCATCACCTGCATGGCCCGCGACAAGCATTTGCACATGCACGAAGGCGACGTGCTGGTCGACGACCGCGAAAAGCACCGCGAAGCTTATGAGGAGGCCGGAGTCGTGTTTGTGCATCACCGCAATGCCGAGGATAGCCTCAGGCAGTTGGCGAAACTGTTCCCGTCAGTGAAAGCGCCCGGTCGCGCTTAGGTCAGGCAGCCTGCTGCTGGTCGACCTTCTCGACCCACTCCGGCCAGAACACCGGCTCGCGGCTCGACCAGCCCGGCGCGGTCGCGGCGCTCTCGCTGATCGACTGGAGCAGGACACGACGGCGATCCGGATGAAGGTGCGGAAGCGCCGCAGCCGAGCAGAAAGCGCTCGGCAGCCAAGGCCGCGACGCCGCGCCGATCAGCCGCTCGTAGAGGAAGCGGAAAGCAGCGAAGTTCGGCAGGCGATCCTGGCCGAGGTCGAAGGCGCAAAGCGTGATCAGCATGCCGATGAACGGCTCGATCATGTCCAGGCCGCTGTCGTCCGGCACCTGCAGACGCAGATGATCGAGCTGCTTGTAAAGGCGGGCCTGGGCGCGGATCGAGGCGGCTTCGCCTTCGTCGCGAGCCCAGCATTCGAGCGGGTCGCGGCGGCCATAAGCCACATCGAGCGACCGACGGATGTAGCGCTGCGTAGCTTTCGGGAAGCTCGCAAACTCTTTCATCTCCGAGATCAGCATCGCGCCGCTTGCCGGCTGGCTGGTCCGCGTAATCATGAACCCGACTCCTTTTGCCCGGGTGGGATCATGCGGCTCGGCTACTTGCGATATGGTTAACCACAATCCCACCCCTCGTTCAGATTGAATCAGAGGGGAGTCAGCGCGTCTAGGCTAGAAATTGACGACGGCTGTCAAAACTGTGGATTGTTGATTTATTGCAACGCTGCTGCGTTTTTGTGACGTTGCCGTAACCTATTCTTCCGGAAAACCGGACGACGGCACCGGCTCGTCTTTCTGCCCCGGCTGCGCTGCTGCCGGCGGGTCCGACGCATCCATGGATTCATCGCTGCCGACGTCGACCTTGGCATCGAGATCGTCGGGATTACGCTTGAGCCGTTTCTCAAGCTCCCGCTCCGGCTCCCCGGACAGGACCGGCGGCGGCGCTTCTTGCTTTTTGTCGTCGTTCAAACGAGCATCTCCGTGGATGACATTGCTTACCTGTAACGAGCAGGGTGGCGCCCCGTTCCGGCTTCGGCCGATGACCGGTTTCGACCGGCTGGCGCGATGCTTCGGCGAATGGGCAGCGGGCGGTTTGCAAGGCCAACGCTTTCAGACAACACCGTCGCGATGCTCATGATGACAGAAACGGGGACGCGCACGCGCTTTAGCGATTGGCCGCTCGCGCTGAAATCGATTCTCGGGTTCTGGCTGTTCTACGCCTTGACCGTCGTTGCTCGTGCGTTCCTTGGCACCGATCCGCTGACGACGCTGATCAACAAGCTCACCGTCATCGCAATCGGAATTGTCGTTACCGGCCTGATCTACCTTGTCATCGCGTCGCTCGGCCTCGGCAAGTCGATCCGGCGCAGGGCCATTGTGGCGGCGGTTGCGTCATTGCTCGGCGCCGTGGCCATGGGCGGCACGCTCGTCCTGATCGACGACTATATGCGCGAGAGCAAAGAGGAGCTGCGCTTCCAGGCCCGCGAGGGCTTCACCGTTGTCGAGAAGGGCGAGCAGATTCGGATCGAGCGAACGGCCCAGGAACCGGTCGTCCTCACCTTCCCCAAGATGTACGAGCTGGATTCGATGAAGCGCTTCAGGATGGCGCTCGACATTTCGGTCACTTGGCTCTTCTTCTTCCTCGCCTGGAGCGCCTTCTATCTCGCCAACCAGGTGCAGGCCGAGGTGCATGGCGCAGAACGACGAGCCGCCGAAGCCGAGAGCGCGGCACAGGCCGCTCAGGTCCGGGCGCTGCGATACCAGGTCAACCCGCACTTCCTCTTCAACACGCTCAATTCGCTCTCCTCGCTGATTATCGCCGGCCGCGCCGACGAAGCAGAGGCGATGGTCCTCAAGCTTTCGACCTTCTTCCGCTCCAGCCTGACGCTCGACGCCACCGCGGACATCAGCCTCGCAGAGGAAATCGAGCTACAGCGCCTTTATCTCGACATCGAAAAGGTGCGCTTTCCGCGCCGCCTGAAGGCGGAGTTCGACATCCCCGAGGATCTGGCGACCGCCCGCCTGCCCGCCCTGCTGCTCCAGCCGATCGTCGAGAACGCGATCAAGCACGCTGTCTCCACCACCCGCGACAAGGTGACGCTTCAGATTACCGCACGCGAGGCCGGGCCGGGCCGCTTCACGATCGAAGTCAGCAATAGCGGCGGCCGCCCCGCCGCGGCGAAGCACGGCAACGGCATCGCCGGGACCGGCGTCGGCATCGCCAACGTCTGCCAGCGCCTGTCAGCCCGCTTCGGCTCGCTCGCCAAGTGCGCCTACGGGCCGCGCGGCGATGGCGGCTACAGCGTGCTGCTGACCCTTCCTCTGGACCGCTCGGATGTCTGACGCTCCTTTGCGCGTGCTGATCGCTGACGACGAGCCGCTCGCCGCCGAGCGGCTGCAGCTCTTGCTCGCAAAATGCGAGGGCATCGACCTCGTCGGCACCGCAACCGACGGAGAAAGCACGGTGCGCATGGCCGAGGCGCTGACGCCCGACCTCCTCCTCCTCGACATCGCTATGCCCGGCCTCGACGGAATCGGCGTCGCCAAGGAACTGGCCGCCGCCCGCCCTTCACCGGCCGTCATCTTCATCACCGCCTTCGACCAGTTCGCCGTTGCCGCCTTCGAAGTCGAAGCCGTCGACTATCTGATGAAGCCGGTCGAACCTCAGCGGCTCCAGCGCGCCCTGGAGCGCGGGCGCGACTATCTCGAACGCCGCGAGACGAAGCCGGCGACGCGGCCCGAACCTTCGGCTCACCTGCAGGAATTCTGGGCGTCCGACCTCACCGGCCTGGTCCGCATCGCCGCGCGCGACATCGACCGGGTCTCGGCAGAACGCGATTACATGCGGCTTCATGTCGGCCGGAGGAGCTGGCTGATCCATCACTCGATGGCCGCGCTCGAAGAAGGGCTGGATCCCGAATATTTCGTCCGCCTGCACCGCTCGGCGATCGTACGGAAGGACTTCATCACTGGATTCACCAGGAACCCGTCAGGACGCTGGATTGCCCGTCTGGCGGACAGCACCGAACAGCCGGTGGGTCGCCTCTATTCGGACCGCGTCCGCAGCATCGCCGGACGCTAAAAGCCGCCGCGCCCGAAGGGGATCGACGCGACGGCTTCGCGGTAATTCATTCGCCAGTAACGACGATCGACGCCGCGCCGAGCACCTCGACGGTGCCATGACGCGCAGCCGCCACGGCGGCCTCGTAAGCTGGCTGGGCACCCTGGATAGCGTCGCTGCGGCAGGCGTTCGTCGCCACCGCAAGGTCCATCTGCCGGCTGTCCTCGATCTCGCACACGATGCGCGCGCCGCCTTCGATCCTGGCCTGCAGGCGGTGTTGTCCCACTTTAGAGGCAAGGTTCAGGTCGGCATATGACACCCGTACGCTATTGGTCTCGGCAGCCTGGCTGACGGTCGGGGTGACCAGCGCAAAGGCGATTAGAACTGCCGCGAGGGCCAGAGTAGGTTTTAACATCTCGCGTCTCCCTTTTGGGTGCGACGCGGAGCGCTGGGGAATCGATCAGAGGGAATTACCCCGCGTCGCAGCGACGCTATTGCTCCTGTTGGCGGGCTGAAGTCGCGCAAGGCTCGACCGAAACGAGGCCGGAGTCGTCGCGCCGACAAACGCCGTTCGTTACGGGCTCAACCGACGAACGGTGGTCAGCTGGCGTTCAGCTTTTCGGCGAATTTCCGGCCGATTTGTCGACAACCGCGGCAAGAGCGACGTCCAGGGTAACATTGCCAACGGTCCTGAAAATATCCGGGATCATCTCGACCGCGACGAGCAGCCCGAGCGGCGCGATCGGCACCCCCAGGGCCAGCGCGATCGGCGCGATCGAGCTGATGAAACTAACCTCGCCGGGCAGGCTGACGGCCCCGTAGCTCATCACCGCGCCTACCGCGGTCGCTGCGATCATCTGCGGCAGCGTCGGGTGAAGCCCGAGCCAGTGAGCGACGTAGAAAGCGACGGCCGTGTTCATCGCCGGGCCCGTCGCCCGGAACAGCGCAACGGCGATTGGGAGGGTCACGTCCGCGACCTGCTCGCGCACGCCGATCGCCCTCGTCGCCGTCAGCATCGCCGGAAGCGAGGCCAGCGAAGACCGCGTCGAGATCGCGACGGCCTGCGGAGGGATGAGTCCCCGCGCCAGGGTCAGCGGCGGAATGCGCCCGGCGATGATCGCCAGCGGATAACCGATCAGGGTGACGACGATCCCGATGACCGAGATGAGGACCACATAATGCCCCAGGCCCGCGAAGGCAGACCCACCCGCTGCCGAGCCGACCGAAAAAGCGAGCGCCAACACCCCGAGCGGCGCGATCAGGAGCACCCAGCCTATGATAACCAGTAGCGCGTCCGCGATGGCTTCAAACAGCGCGACAATCGAGCGGCGCCCTTCCGCACTGATTTGGCCGAGCGCCAGAGCGAACAGCACCGCAAAGACAACCAGCGGCAGGATGTCGCCGTTGGTGGCGGCCGCGAACACATTGTCGGGCACGACTCCCTTGAAGAAGTCGGCAATGCCCGGAAGCGGCGCCGAGGCCTTCTGCTCGACCCCGGCGAGCGCCGCCTGAAGGCTCGCCGCCGTTGACGGCGCAAGCGGGAAGATGCGCGTCAAAAGCAGCGTGCCCACCGCGCCCAAGACAGCCGACGCCGTGCAGATAATGACGATCCACAAGACGGAACGGCCCGCGATACGCCCGCCCATCGCCGCTTCCGCGCTCTTCGCGATGCCGACCACTAGCAGCGCCACCACCAGCGGGATGACCGTCATCTTCAGCGCATTGAGCCACAGGGTCCCAACGAAGCCGGCAATCGCAAGCAGGTCACCGCGTGGGCCTTCCGCCATACCGCCGGACATCGCGCCAAGCGCCAGGCCGATTAGTAGCGCGCCTAAAGCGTAATAAGCGCGAAGCCCTCCGCTGCTGCTCGCCTTTTCCTTCAACGCGGCTTCCGGAACTTGAAGACGAAGCGGTCGGTCTTGCCGCGGATAGACGGGTCAAAGACCAGGACGTCATGCGGATCTGCGGGATTGCGCAGCATGTCGCTCGTCGCCACCAGCTGGAAACCGGCGCGCTTGAAGTCCGCCTTCACCACGTTCGGGTCGATCCGGTGATATTTTTCCACCGTCGCTCGCGTGTCGTCATTGGCGTTGGCGACGTGATCGATCACACCGACCGTCCCGCCCGGCTTCATCGCCGCGTAGATCGTCTTAAGCCACTGGTCGGGGTCCATCCGCGGAATGCCGCGCTTGGCGCTCTCCCAATAGACGTCGTGATAATCCATGTTGATCAGCATGAAGTCGTATTTGCCTGCCGGAATGTCAGGTGACTCCATCGGGCTCACGCGCATCCAGACGTTCGGCTCCTTGGCCTGCACCGCCTGATAGGCGTCATACGTCTTCTGCGTGTAGAATTGCTGGGGCTGCCACACCGTTACGTGCCCGTTCGGGCCAACCGCACGCCCGGTAATTTCGGCCCAGTAGAAATTGCCGCCGAACGGGTCAGCGACTCGCATTCCCGGCCGCAGCCCGAGGAACTTCAGCACTTCGGCGGGCTTGCGGGACCCGTCGAGCTTGACGTTGTCCGCCGACCGGTCAGGCGACGCGACCGCCGTTGCGATGGCGTTGGTCTGGGCGACAGGCTTCGCCGACATCGGCGTTGCGGCGAGAAGAAAGAGAGCGGCGAATTTGGCTGCACGCATGGCGGTGACCCCCCTTTAGAGCTGAGGCCTCCTTACCACCGTCGTCGGCTCGTGCCAGCCGGTCCTAGCCGAACAGCGCTTTGCGTCTCTCCAGGCTTCCCGCGGGCCATACCTCGCTGCTGTCGTAATATTCGTCCACGGCCATTGCACCAGCCGGAAGTGCAACCCACGGCAGCTTCGACCGGGTGTAGATATGAATATCCGGTGGGACCTCGCCCGGTTTGTCGAGCGTGCCCACGCGAACGAACCGAAGCACGTCGGTGGTGCCGCCGTAATTGCTCCACACGGCAACCTCACAATCCGGACAGCGCCAGACCTGCTGCCCTCGGCCGCTTTCGGAAGGTGTCATGATCGGCTCGGGTGAACCCTGCAAAGTCTCGACCTGATCACTTTCAATCAGCGCATTGATTACGAAGGCCGACCCAGTCTCCGTCTGGCAGCTGGTGCAGTGGCAGCAATGCACGAACATCGGCTCACGATTGAGCCTGTAACGGACGGCGCCGCAGGTGCAGCCGCCGTCGCGGCTCATCCGCGTTGCGCTTTTGCGGCGGCAGGCTGGTCGGATGCCATTGCCATGAGCAGCTTCATCGCATCATGCGCGGAAAGCGCCGCGCCTTCCTGCCATGTCGGCTGGTAGCTCAGATGTTCGCCGGCAAAGACGATTGGGCCTTCGGGCTTCAGCAACTCGGCATATTTCGGGCCGCGGCCCGGACCGCCGCCACCCGGACGCGGGTCGAAGTCCGGCCAAAGGGCGCCGACGCCCTCCGAATACGGCGTCAGCCCCCAGGCCACGGTCACCGGCTTGCTCAGCAGTTTGGACCGGCCCGGATGCAGCGCCTCGATCGATTGCCGGCAGATGTTGAACCGCTCTTCATGGCTGAGCCCGGCGAAGCGATCCGGATTGTCTTGGTTGGTCCATCCTGCCGCGTAAGCTGCGACCAGCACGCCTCTGGCCGAGCCATAACGGTCCGACGGATAGATCACATTCTCGTTAAGCTTCTCCGTCCAGGCGAGCCCGCCGAAGATATTGTCGTCCGCCTCCCAGAAGCGCGGCGCTTCAAAGCCGACCTTGACGCTGTGCAGGTAGGCGGCAGCGGTGGAGATCGCGTCTTTCTTGGCGGGCGAGAAGTCGCTCGAAATTCGCGCGAGAACGGGCAGCGGAATGGTGCAGATGCAAAAGTCAGCCTCGGTGATCTGCTTGCCCGGGCCATGTTCGATGCGAACCCGGTTACCGGCCCGGCGAATACCGCTGATCACCGTCTTCAACCTGACGGTTGGCTTTACCTGGTCGTAAATAGCATGCGCGATCTTATCCATGCCGCCGACCGGCTGGAGCATCGTCGACTGCATATCCCAGATGTGTTCGAACGCATAAGGCAAGGCGATTGCCCTGGACGGCATCAGCTCGTGAAAGGACTGTGGCGGCAGGGCCACCGGTGCCTGGTTGTAACCGCCACCCTCGACCGAATAACCCGACGAACCGCCCGGCGTATAAACTCCCTTGTCGTTCAGCTGCCCGTAGAAACCGAGGAATTCGCGGACGTGCTCAAGCTCTTCCTTCGGAATGTCCTGGTCGAGCGCATGCCGGTCGATTGCCTTCGCAAGGAGTTCCGACAGGCTGCCGCGCATATCGTTGACCATTCGCCGCTCCGGCTGAACCCTTCCGCCGAAGTCCCAGCCGGCATTGCGGTTAACGTTGACGAACGTCTCCAGCTGCACCCCTAACCGGCGCGCATACCCTAGGATGGCGCGGTGGGTTGAGGGGATACGGGCGGGGCCGCAGTTGAAGTAAAGCCCCGGGGAGAAGCTCGCGACCTGGTCGGGCCGTCCCGTCTGAACGATCCGGTCGCCGCCGCGCAGCGTCCATGCCCGGCCGCCAATGCGATCCCGCGCTTCGAGGACAGAGACACGATATCCCGCTTTCTGGAGTTCGTAAGCCGACACGAGGCCAGCGATACCGGCCCCCAGGATCACGACCGAGCGGCCCTTCCCGCTTCCCGGCGGCACTTTAAAATTCTCCGCACCTGCTGGCGTCGGGATGGCGAGGCCCAGCGCCTCCATGGTTAGGTACATCGCTCCGGCGCCGCCAACGGCCCCGACCTGCTCGAGCAACGCCCGACGCGTAAGTGCCATATTCCCCCCTGTTCTGGCCGGCGACTCGGTCCCCGGGAGCGGCAGACTGACAGCAATTCGCGTCCTGCGCCTCGAAAATTCGACCGCACCTCCGCATCGCCTTCCCGCCTCGAGCGTTCAGCAGTGGAAATCCATCATGGGAGCCAAGTTATGAACGACCGTCAGGACGAAATCTCGACGCTCAACACCCTCACCGCGACGCTCATCGACAGCGTTACCGGTTACGAAGACGCCGCCTCGAACAGTGAGGCAGGCCGGTTCTCGCAGATCTTTCGCGAGCGCGCCCAGGAGCGGCAGCAATGCGTTCAGGAGCTGCGTGCCGAAGTGCAGCGGCTCGGCGGCAATCCCGAAGACGACGGCTCCTTCATGGGCAAGACCCACCAGCGCTTCCTCGACCTCAAGGCGGCGATCACCGGCCGCGACGAACAGGCGATCATCAACGAGGTCGAACGCGGCGAGGATTACCTCAAGGAGAAGTTCGA
>Ga0068867_100002268_pt1 | contig 13520 bp, 13 predicted proteins | sample KBSMisM32_FD_65649 | JGI IMG/M metagenome (GOLD analysis project Ga0068867, IMG submission 65649) | Miscanthus rhizosphere microbial communities from Kellogg Biological Station, Michigan, USA - KBS Miscanthus M3-2 | ecosystem: Host-associated > Plants > Roots > Rhizosphere > Soil ...
CGTGGCGAGGGCGGACCGAGCGAGCAGGGGTCGTTGTTCGCCGGCGCGGCGGCAGCCCCGCCGGCGATGACGTACGCCTTACTCTCGGGCGGCGTCACGGGCACGGACCGTGAGCGCATCCTCAAGGGCGCGGCCGACGGCTCACTCGACCTGCTCATCGGGACGCACGCGCTCGTGCAAGAAGGCGTCACGTTCGCGGATCTGAGCCTCGCGGTCATCGATGAGCAACACCGCTTCGGTCTGCACCAGCGCACCGCGTTGAGCGGCAAGGGCGGCGGTGACATCGACGTCTTGATCATGACCGCGACCCCGATCCCGCGCACGCTCGCCCTGACGTACTACGGCGATCTCGACGTCGCGACCCTCGACGAGATGCCCGCGGGACGGCTGCCGATCCACACGATCGCCGCACGCTCGGCCGCCGACCGCGCCGCCGCGGAGGATCTGGTCCGCGACGAGGTGGCCGCGGGCAGGCAGGCGTTCGTCGTCTGCGCCGCGATCGACGAGGGGAACCGTTCGCAGGTCAAAGCCGCGGAGGTCGAGGCCGAGCGATTGCGCGCGGAGGTGTTCCCGAACCTCCGCGTCGAGCTACTGCATGGACGCATGCGACCGAAGGAGAAGGGTCGCATCATGGATCGGTTCCTCGCGGGCGAGGCCGATGTGTTGATCTCCACGACCGTGATCGAGGTCGGCGTCGACGTGGCGAACGCGACCGTGATGCTCGTCGAGAACGCGGAGCGCTTCGGGCTGGCACAGCTGCACCAGCTGCGGGGCCGCATCGGCCGCGGCCCGTTCCCATCGACGTGCGTGTTGTTCGACGCATCCGACCCGGCGAACGAGGAGGCCCGGGCTCGTATCGACGCGATGGTGCGGACGACGGATGGGTTCGAGCTCGCCGACGAGGATCTCCGGCTCCGCGGAGAGGGGACCCTGTTCGACACCCGGCAGTCCGGCATGCCCGATCTCAAGTTGGCTCGGCTCGCCGAGGACGTCGACCTGATCGGGCGCGCCCGCGCCCGCGCGTTCGCCGTGGTCGCCGACGACCCCGGGCTCGAGGGGCATCCGGCGCTGCTGGCCGAGCTGAGTTCGCGGTTCGCCGCCTCGATCGATTGGCTCTTCCGATCCTGAGAACCGCTCGCGGATAGGCTCGCGTGCCGTGCGCGTGATCGCGGGAACGGCCGGGGGGGTGCGTCTCGCGCCGGTGCCGCCGGGCACCCGGCCGATCTCGGATATGGCCCGGGAGGGGCTCTTCGCAAGCCTCGGGTCGCTCGTCGATGGCGCTCGCTGTCTCGATCTGTTCGCCGGCACCGGCGCGGCGGGCATCGAGGCGCTGTCGCGGGGCGCCGCGGCCGCCGTCTTCGTGGATCGGGCCGCGGCGGCGGTGTCGACCGTGCGCGAGAATCTCAGGAGGACGGGCTTCGAGGACGCCGGTACGGCTGTTCGAGCCGAGGTCGGACGGTGGCTCGCCGAAGGTCCTGCAGGGCAGGGGCCCTTCGAGCTGGTGCTCTGCGATCCGCCGTACGCCATCGACGAGGCCGCGCTGGCCACGACGCTGTCGGCGATCGACACGGGATGGCTTGCCCCGGAGGGCTGGACCGTCGTAGTGACCCGCGGTCATAAGAGTCCGCTGCCTGCGGTTCCGGTACACTGGGCCGTCCGGAGGCAGCTTCGCTATGGGGACAGCCTCCTCATCCAGTACCGGGAGGAGCGATGGGCCTGACCGCCCTGTGTCCGGGAACGTTCGACCCGGTGACCAACGGGCATCTGGACGTCATCGGACGCGCCGCGAGCATGTTCGACGGCGTCGTGGTCGCGGTCTTGGAGAACCCCTCCAAGGCACCGTTGTTCACGATCGAGGAACGGGTGGCGCTGCTCCAGGAGGCGCTCGGGGACCAACCGAGCGTCCGGGTGGCCTCCTTCGGCGGCCTGCTCGTCGACTTCGCCCGGGCGCAGGACGCAGGGATGATCGTGAAGGGCCTTCGGGCGGTGAGCGACTACGAGTACGAGATCCAGATGGCACAGATGAATCAGCGCATCGGCGGCGTGGAGACGTTGTTCATGGCGACCAGTCCCAAGTGGTCGTTCCTCTCGTCATCCCTCGTGAAGGAGGTCGCGCGGCTCGGCGGTGACGTGGAAGGGTTGGTCCCCGACCATGTTCGCAAGGCGCTCGTCGATCGGCTCGGAGCGTCGTGATGGATCTCGCGGGCCAGTTGGCGCAGCTCGAGCAGATCGTCCGCGAGGCGAAGTCGATGCCCCTGTCCTCGTCGGTCCTCATCAGTCGCGATGAGGTGCTCGAGATGCTGCACCAGATGCAGGAATCGCTCCCCGAAGAGATCAAGCAGGCGCGATGGGTCGTCCGCGACCGCGAGGACCTGTTGGCCAAGGCGCGCGCGGAGGGCGATCGCATCATCGAGGGGGCACGTGAGGAGCAGCGCCGGATGGCGATGAAGGACGCGGTCGCCAAGCGCGCCGAGGAGGAGGCGGCTCGGCTCCTGCAGGAGGCGGAGGACTCCACCGGCGACATGCGACGCGAGGCGGAGGATTACGTCGACGGCAAGCTCGCGCAGTTCGAGATCGCGCTGCGCAAGATCCTCGAGGACGCGCAGGGCACGGCGCGGTCGCTCGCCAAGACGCTCGACCAGGTCGAGGTCGGTCGCGAGCGGCTCCGGTCACCGGCCACGGCGGCGGAGCAGGCACTCGCACCTGCCGAGGAGGCGCAGCCGGCCGACCTGTTCGACGGAGAAACCGACGGGGAGGGCTTCGGCTGATGGCACTCGCCAGGATCGATGTGCATGAGCTGCTGGGACACCCCGGGGCGACGCGCCGCCACGATGTGCTGGGCACGGTCGACGACCTCTCGACGGAGCTCGTCACGGTCCCCGACGACGCGACCCTCGGAGGGTCGCTCCTGCTCGAGTCCGTGGTGGAAGGGATCCTCGTGTCCGGCGCGATCACCGGGACGTGGACGGTTCGCTGCGCGCGATGCCTCACCGAGCGCACGCAGCCGTTCTCGGTCGAGGTGAGTGAGCTGTTCGCGACCGAGGCATCCGTCGATCCGCCGGACGATGCCGACGACGGCTACGCGCTCGTCGAAGGCGAGGTCGACCTGGATCAGATGGTCCGTGACGCGGTCGGCGTCGAGATGCCGTTCGCGCCCTTGTGCCAGCAGGACTGCATGGGCCTGTGTTCGATCTGTGGCGGCAACCGCAACCTGGGGGAATGCCCCGGTCACGAAACGCTGGACCCGCGGTTCGCGGTGCTCGCGGACCTGTTGCCCGACCTACCCGAAGACTAGAGCGACGAGGAAGGAACCGGATGGCCGTCCCCAAGAAGAAGCAGAGCAAGACCCGCACCGCGAAGCGGCGGGCGACCTGGAAGGCGGAGCCGACCGCGTACAGCGCGTGCCCGCAGTGCAAGCAGCCGAAGCTGCCACATCGCGTGTGCGGGAACTGCGGCTACTACGCCGGACGACAGGCGGTCGAGGTCGAGTAACGAGGTGGGGGACACCGTGGCGACGCTCGAGGCCCTGGATGCGGCCCTCGGGGTCGCGTTCGCCGATCCGTCCCTGCGCGAGGCCGCACTCACCCACCGGTCGTTCGCGTTCGAGCAGAGCCTCGACGTGACCAACGAGCGCTTGGAATTCCTCGGGGATTCCGTCCTGGGCCTGGTGGTCACCGACCTGGCCTACCGGTCCTACCCCGACCTGGCGGAGGGGCAGTTGGCGAAGCTGCGCGCGGCGGTGGTCAACATGCAGGCGCTCGCCGATGTCGCGCGCGGCCTCGGGGTGGGTGAACTCGTCCAGCTCGGCAAGGGCGAAGAACAGTCGGGTGGCCGAGATAAGGCGAGCATCCTCGCGGATGCGCTCGAGGCGATCTTCGGCGCGGTGTATCTCGATCGCGGCCTCGATGTCGCCCGCGCGCTGATCGAGCGGTTGTTCGGTCCTCGGCTCGAGGCCTACGTCCGCGGCGAAGGCGATCGCGACTTCAAGACGATCTTGCAGGAGCTCGCCTCGCAGCGGCTGCGGTCGCTGCCGAGCTACGAGGTCGAGGAGGAAGGCCCGGATCATCAGAAGGAGTTCACCGCGACGGTGTCCGTGGCCGGAGAACGGCTCGGCAGCGGGGTGGGCCGCACCAAGAAGGAAGCCGAGCAACACGCCGCGCGTGAGGCCTACGAGCGCCTCCGACAGCGCGGCGCCGCGGGGACACCCTAAGAGGGGACGGCCAGGAGGGGCACATGGAGCTTCCCGAAGTCGAGGTGATGCGCCGCGACCTGGATCGGGACGTGGTCGGCAAGAAGATCAAGAGCGCGGAGGTCAAGGGATCGAAGAACGCGATGCGCGCGATCCGGCGCCACAAGACGCGCAAGGACTTCACGTCCCGCCTGGCGGGGCACAAGATCACCAAAGCGGAGCGCCGCGGGAAGTACGTCTTGTTGCACCTCGACGGCGGTGACGTCTGGGTCGTGCATTTCGGGATGAGCGGGCGGTTCCAACGAGGGAACGGCCGATTGGCGCTTGCCCCGCACACGCACGTGGTCGTCACGTTCCAGCAGGGCGGTGACCTGCGCTTCGTCGATCCGCGCACCTTCGGGGAGCTCTTCGTGGTGTCTCCCGATGACATGGGCAAGGTGAAGGACCTCCAGCACATCGCGATCGATCCGCTGGACCAGGTCTTCACGTGGCCGGCCTTCCAGTACCTGCTCGCCGAGAAGGCCGCGAAGATGAAGCAACTGCTGATGGACCAGAAGTTCATCAGCGGCCTCGGCAACATCTACTCCGACGAGGTGCTGTTCGGTGCGGGGCTCCGCTACGACCGGATGAGCAACACGCTGTCCTCCCAAGAGGTCCGTCGTCTCTACCGTGCGATCCAAGAGGTGCTGCAGGAGGCGATCAAGCTGCGCGGCACGACGTTGGAGGACGAGGCCTACCTCGACCTGTTCGGCGAGCCGGGGTCCTATCAGAACGAGCTCAAGGTTTACGGGCGGGCTGGTCTGCCCTGTCGCAGGTGCCGGACCCCGATCCAGGTGGTCAAGATCTCGCAGCGCAGCTCGTTCTTCTGCCCGCAGTGCCAGAGCTGACCGCGCGCCGGCGGATCCGCGTCTCCGGGCGGGTGCAGGGAGTGTTCTTCCGAGCGAGCTGTGTGCGGGAGGCGACGAGGCTCGGCGTGCACGGGTGGGTCCGCAACTCGTCCGACGCGTCTGTCGAGGCGGTGTTCGAAGGCGAGCCCGCTGCGGTGGAAGCGATGACGGCGTGGTGCCGGGAGGGTCCGCCGATGGCTCGGGTCGAGCACGTCGACGTCTTCGACGAGGCGCCGCAGGGGCTCACCGGGTTCGTCATCTCGGGCTAGACACCGCCGCTGACCAGCGGCGATAGTGGGATCGGCGCCCTTCCCCTTCGGAGAATCACATGCCTGTTAGCATCCGCGCGATGTTCCTCCGCTCGATCACGATCCGCGGGTTCAAGTCGTTCGCGGACAAAACCGTGTTGGAGTTCGTCCCCGGTGCGTCGGTGATCGTCGGACCAAACGGTTCGGGAAAATCTAACCTGGTCGACGCGATCAGCTGGGCGTTGGGCGAGCAAGGCGCCCGGGCGCTCCGCGGCGGGCACATGGCCGATGTGATCTTCGCGGGAACGCCTTCGCGCCCTGCGCTGGGCATGGCCGAGGTCAAGCTCGTCATCGACAACACCGCCGAGAAGATCCCCGTGCCGATGTCGGAGATCGAGATCAGCCGGACGATCTTCCGCAGCGGCGAGTCGGAGTACCGGATCGGGAACCAGGTGGTGCGCCTGCTCGACGTGCAGGAGCTCCTCTCGGAATCGGGCATCGGCCGCGCGTTGCACACCGTCGTGGGACAGGGCCAGCTCGAGGAGGTGCTGCTCGCTCGCCCCGAGGAGCGGCGTAAGTACATCGAGGAGGCCGCCGGCGTCGCGAAGCATCGCCGGCGCAAGGAGCGGGCCGAACGGAAGCTGGCGGGGCTCGACCAGGACCTGCTCCGCCTGGGAGACGTGCTGACCGAGTTGCGCCGGCAGCTGAAGCCACTGCAGCAGCAAGCCGAGTCGGCGAAGAAGCACGAGCAGCTGACCGCACAGGCCGACGAGCTCGCGCGCACGCTGGCGGCGGCGCGGCTCCGGGCGTTGCTCCGGGAGCGCGATCGCCGCGCGGGTGGCTGGGACGAAGGGCTGGACGCGCGACGGGCCGCGCGCGAGCAGCTGGACGCGCTCGACGAGGAGGTGCTCGCCGGCGCGGACGCCCGCGCAGCCGCGACGCGCGCCCTCGCCGACGCGGAGCGGGGCTTCCGAGCCGTGTCGTTCGATCGGGAACACGCCGAAAGCTCGTACCGGAGCGCCGTCGATCGCGAGACGCAGGCACGTCAGGCCCTCGCCGGCGAGGCGACACGAGCGGCGCGGATGGACACGGTCACGGCCGAGCTCGCGCGGCTCGAGGCCAAGGTCGGCGAGGTGGTCGAGGAGCTGGTCCGGGTGGAGGCCGAGCTCGAGATCGCGGAGGGCGTGTACCGACAGGCCGAAGACGACCGCCATCAGATCGAGGAGCGGCGGCGACGGATCGGCGAGGAGGCCGCGGGTCGCCGCGCCGAGTCCGAAGCCATCGGCCGCACGCTCGAGACGGCACTCCACGAGCGCGAGCGCCTGGAGACGACGCTGGCCGACGTGCGCGGGCGGATCGAAGCCGCCGAGGCCGCGCGCGGGGAGATCGAAGCCGACATCGAGCAGAGAGACGGGCAGACAGCGCCGTTGTCGGAGAAGCAGCGCCAGCTCGAGGACGAGCGGCGCTCCCTCGTTGATCGTATCGAGCAGCTCACCGAGGCGCGGGTGCGGATGCAGGCGCGCAAGGACCTGTTGGACGCCCGCCGCCGCGACATCGAGGAGACACCCGGGTCACGGTTCCTCGCGGGCCACAAAGGTCGCGCCGTGGGACTGCTGCACGATCTTGTGCGCGTCGAGCCCGGGCTCGAGCGTGCGCTCACGTCGGCGCTGGGTCCGCTCGCCGACGCCGTCGTCTATGAGGATGGTGACCGGGCGCTCGTCGACGCGCCCGGTGGCGACGGCGCGATCTTGGCGATCGCGGCGGGCGGTCCCGTCCCGTTGGGGCTTCCCGGTGAGCGGAAGTTGCTCGCTGCGGTCGAGGCAGAGCCCGCGGCCCGTGGCATCGTCTCGACCGTACTCCGCGACGTCTACCTCGTCCGCGACGTGGAAGAGGCCGCGCACAAGCAACGGGAGCATCCCGGCGCCTCCTTCGTCACTCCCGAAGGCCTCCTCGTCGGCCCGGCGGTGATCCACACCGCGAAGGAGGCCGACGGCCGCCTGCGCGAGATCGTGGCCGAGCTGAAGGTCCTGGCGCACGACCTCGCCGCCACGGAGCAGCAGCTTCGACCACGCGCGGCCCGGCTCGAGGAGATCGCCGGAGAGGTCGACTTCCTGCATGGACAGATCGACGCGGCCGATGCCGACATCACCGACGCCGCCGAGCGCCTGACGCTCGCCGAGCGTGAGCTCGCCGCCATGCACAAAGAAGAGGAGTTGCTCGCCCAGCGTGTCGCGGCGCTCGCGGAGTCGGCCGCCGCGGCGCAGGAGCGATTGACCGCGATGGGGCCGAGCGTCGACGCGGAGATCCCCGAGCTCCCGCCGTTGCCACAAGCGCCGGTCCATGCGCGTGTCGCGGTCGAGACGCTTCGTCGGGAACGGGTGAGCGCGGACCATCGGGTGATCGAGCTCCGCGACGAGCGCGACGCCCTCGCCGCGCACGACCCGGTCCGCCTGCGCGAGGACCTCGCCGCTGCCGAGGCGGCGCGCACGGAGGCCGAAGCGGCGGTCGCCACCGCCGACGCCGCGTTCGCCGCGGCCGCCGAGGCGCGCGACGCCGCCGCGACCGCCGAGCGCGAGGCCGCCGAGCGCGAGGCCGCCGTCAACAAGAGCTGGCGCGACGCCTCGACGGCGTTGGATGAGCTTCGCCAGCGCTACGAGGAGGACGACCGGGCGCGCGGCGACATCGAGCGCCGGATCGCCGAGGCGGAGCGGCTGCTGCGAGAAGGCTTCCAGGCAGATCCAGCCGAGCTCGTCGCCGCCCTGACCGACGAGGACTCCGTCGAGACGATCGAGAAACGCCAGGAGCTCGTGCAGCGTCGACTGGCGCTGCTCGGTCGGGTGAACCTGCTCGCGACCGGCGAGCTCGAGTCGATGCAGGAACGCTACGACTTCATGCAGCGCGAGCTCGATGATGTCCGGAAGGCGCGCCGCGACCTCCTCGAGGTGATCGCCGAGATCGACCGGCAGATCACCGAGACGTTCACCTCCGCCTACCGCGACGTCGCCCTCGAGTTCGAGCGGCTCATCGGGGAACTCTTCCCCGGAGGGGAGGGCCGATTGGTGCTCACCGACCCGGCGAACCCCCTCGAGTCCGGCATCGAGATCGAGGCGAGCCCCGGCCGCAAGCGCGTGAAGCGGATCTCCCTGCTGTCCGGCGGCGAGCGCTCGCTCACAGCCCTCGCCTTCCTGTTCGCGATCTTCACCGCGCGGCCCTCACCCTTCTACCTGATGGACGAGGTGGAGCCCGCGCTCGACGACGTCAACCTGCACAGGTTCCTCCGGCTGATCGAGGGCTTCGCCGCGGCCTCGCAGGTGCTCATCGTCACGCACCAGAAGCGCACGATGGAGATCGCTGGCATGCTCTACGGCATCTCGCTCAACACCGACGGAACCACCAAGGTCGTGGCGCAACGCCTCGAGGAGCAGGCGGACGCCGCTCCCGCGCTCACCGTGCCCGCCGTCGAAGCGCTCACGACGCCTCCGGTAGGCTGACCTCCCATGTCCCCGGTCGTGTGGATCGCCGTCGTTGTCGTCGTGGTCGCGATCGTGGCCGTGTTCGTGTGGCGCGGCCGGACCTCCGCGCCATCGGTCCCGGCGCCGCGTCCTGCCTCCGCGCCGGCGACCATCACCTCCGGCGGCGGGTTCGGTTCCGCCGGCCTCGGTGCTCGGGTCCGATCGCTGTTCGGTTCCGCGAACGGCGACGCGTGGGCACAGCTCGAGGACCTGCTGCTGAAGGCCGACGTCGGCCCACGCGCGACCGCCGATCTCACGACCCGGATCCGCGCGCGCTTCACCCCCGATGCGGACCCGGTGCACCTCTTGCGGACCGAGGTCCTCGCGATCCTGGGCCCGTCGCGACCTGTCGACCTCGACGGTGGCGACCTCGACGTGATCCTGGTCGTCGGCGTGAACGGCTCCGGCAAGACCACGACGATCGGCAAGCTGGCGGCGCTGCTGGTGGCCGACGGCAAGCGGGTGAGCCTCGCGGCGGCCGACACGTTCCGGGCCGCCGCGGGCGAGCAGCTCGAGATCTGGGCAGACCGCGCCGGCGCGCAGCTCGTCGCGCAGGATCGCGGCGCCGATCCCGGTGCCGTCGCGTTCGACGCCGTCACATCTGCGAAAGCGCGCGGCGTCGACGTCCTGCTGGTCGACACCGCCGGGCGCCTCCACACGAAGCAACCGCTGATGGCAGAGCTGCAGAAGGTCAAGCGTGTGATCGCGAAGGCCGGGGCGACCGTCACGGAGACGCTCCTCGTGCTCGATGCGCAGACCGGACAGAACGGGATCGCCCAGGCGCGCGCGTTCACCGAGGCCGTGGACCTCACGGGCGTGGTGCTCACGAAGACCGACGGCTCGGCCAAGGGGGGCGTGCTCCTGGCGGTGCGCGAGGAGCTCGACCTGCCCATCCGGTTCGTCGGCGTCGGTGAGGAGCTGCACGACCTGCGACCCTTCGACCCCGAGTCGTTCGCCGACCGGTTGCTGGGGTGAGGGTGATGCAGCGGCGCATCTTGATCGTCGAGGACCACCCGACGATGCGCGAGGCGATGCGGCTCGTGCTCGAGGGCGAGGGCTTCCTGATCGAGGAGGCAGCCGACGGTCAGACCGCGCTCGCCGCGATCCGCGAGCGCCCGCCGGATCTGCTGTTCCTGGATCTGAACATCCCCGGCGTCACCGGCGCCGACGTGCTCACAACCGCCAGGGCGGACCCCGGATTCACCGGCCGGATCATCGTCGTCACGGCGACGGGGGAGGAGGGCCGAGCGGCGGCGCTGCGACTCGGCGCCGACGAGTATTTCACGAAGCCGTTCAGTCCGATCGCGCTGTTGCGGACGGTCGAGCAGGTGTTGGCAGGGGACGGGTCGTGGGAAGCGTGACCCGGAACGTCGCGCCCGCCTCGGGCGCGGACTCCACGTCGAGCCAGCCACCCATCGCCTCGGCGAGCAGCTTCGTGATGTAGAGGCCCAGCCCGAAGCCTTCCGTGTGGGAACGGTGGTCGCCGCGCTGGCGGAACCGCTCGAAGATGAGGTCCTGTTCGTGCTCGGGGATGCCGGGGCCGCGGTCGATCACCTCGAAGACGACGGTTCCCTCCGCGGGAGCCGACCATCGGATCCGGACCGTCGCGTCCTCGGGCGAGAACTTCACTGCGTTGTGCGTCAGGTTGGTGAGGATCTGGATCAAGCGGTTGGGGTCGAGCACGAGGGTGGAGGGCGCCCCCGGCGACTCGTCGAGCTCCACGCGATCGCCCTCGTCTCCGAGCGCGCCGATCACCTGCGCGAGCACCCCCCGGACGTGCACCTCGACCGGCTCGAGCACGAGGGCATCGCCCTCGATCCGTGAGACCACGAGCAGATCGTCCACGATGCGGATCAGGCGGTCGGTCTGGGTCAAGACGATCTCGAGGTACTCCGCTCGTTCCTCGTTCGAGAGCGCGTCGCCGCGGCGGGTCAGCATGTCGACGAAGCCCCGGATCCCGGCCAGCGGGGTTCGAAGCTCGTGGCTCGTGATCGCCACGAAGTCGGTCTTCATCGCGTCGAGCTCGGTGAGCCGCGCCACGATCGCAGCCTGTTCGGCGCGGAGCCGCGTGGCCTCCAGCGTGACACCGAGCTGATCGGCGATCGTCTGCAGCGCGTCGACGCTCGCGGTATCGGGTGCCTCGGTCGCGAAACGTTCGTGCAGCGCCCCGACCACCGCGCCGCGGACCCGCATCGGCGCGACGATGTCGTGGTCTGCCAGGACCGTCGTCCCCGCCGTCGCCGCGGCGGCGACCGGGCTCGACACGGGCGCCAGCTCGTCGCCGAGCAGGTACCCCGGGTCGCCGTAGACCCCGGCGGCAGAGAAGATGTCCTCGCCCGCGTCGCCCGTCGATCGGGTGAGCAACCCGAGCGCCTCGCACCCGAGCTCGGTCGCGACCCGCTCTGCGGCCAGACGCAGCGTTTCCGCGAGGCGTTCTGGTTGGGCATCGGACAGGACCGCCGCGTGGAACGCGGCGACCTCGCCCTGCGCCTTCGCCGCCTGGGTGGCCGCGAGCTCGGCACGGGCCGCGGCCGCGGCCGCTTCCTGCGCACGGTCTGCCGCGGCATCGGCGGTTCGCCGTAACGACGATGCGAACGACCCGGTGACGGCACCGACGACGAAGGCCATGCCCGCGCGGAACGCGACCTGCGGGGAGCCGACCGCCAGCTGCGCCCGAGCTGCCTCTTGCACGACCTGCTCGCCGAGGAACACCGCGCCTCCGAGCAGGCCTCCGAGCAGCCCCCAGCGGGCGGCACCCTCGAGGGGGATCAGGTAGCCGACGACCCACACCGGATCAGCTGGGCCGCTCGGCACGAGCCAGATCAACCCGGAGATCACGACCGCGTCCAGGATGAAGGCCGCGATGCCGATCGAGCGGAGCTGCAGGGCGTCGATCGGCCGCCTGACCGCCGTGGAGATCGCGAGATTGCCGAGGGCCAATCCGATCACGAGCGCCACCGCCAGCGGCATCTCGAACGCGGGATCGTGACTCCGGTCGCGGATCGTGAACGCGACCTGCGCGGCGCCGAACGCTGCTACGAGCCAGCGCAGCCAGACGAGTTCGCGCTCCAGCCGCAGCGCGTCGGCCGTCCGCTCGGTCCGCACCGTCACCGGTTCACCCATCCCCGCTCGATACACTAGGCGGCGCCGCCGCGCAGCCGTGGCAGCATCCCTTCATATGTTCGACACGTTGAGCGACCGCCTCGATGGCGTCTTCCGCAAGCTCCGGAGCCGGGGCAAGCTGCATCCCAAGCAGGTCGATAACGCGCTGACCGAGGTCCGCACGGCCCTGCTCGAGGCCGATGTCTCGGTCGAGGTGGCCGACGATCTGCTCGGTCGCGTCCGCGCCCGTGCGCTGTCCGAGGAGGTCATGAAGAGCCTCACGCCCGCGCAGCAGGTCGTGAAGATCATGGACGAGGAGCTGACGACAACCCTGGGCGGCCGGCACGTCCCCTTCACGTTGCCCGGGGCGAACCCCGCGGTCGTGATGCTGGCCGGCGTGCAGGGCTCGGGGAAGACCACCGCCAGCGCGAAGCTCGCGAGGTACCTGAAGGCAGCGGGTCGCCGGCCGCTGTTGATCGGGGCCGATCTCGAACGGCCGGCAGCCGTCGAGCAGCTCCGCACCCTCGGCCGGGAGATCGGGGTGCCGGTGTGGTCGGAGGGCCGCGATCCGGTCCGGCTCGCGAAGAACGGGGTGAAGGAAGCCCAACGCACGGGCGCCGACGTCGTGATCATCGACACGGCCGGGCGCCTGCACGTCGACCCCGACATGATGAAACAGGCGCGCAAGATCAAAGACGTGACGAAGCCCCACCACGTCGTGATGGCCTGCGATGCGATGACCGGGCAGGATGCCGTGGTGCAGGCGCGGGCGTTCATGCACGACGTCGATACGACCGGGTTCATCCTGACGAAGCTCGACGGCGATGCGCGCGGTGGCGCGGCCCTCTCGATGACGGCGGTGACCGGCAAGCCGATCTTCTTCGCGGGCACGGGGGAACGGGTGGAGGACCTCGAGCCGTTCCACCCCGACCGGATGGCGGGGCGGATCCTGGGGATGGGCGACGTCTTGACGCTGATCGAGAAGGCCCAGGACACGGTGGACCGAGAGGCAGCCACGAAAGCCGCCGAGCAGATGCTGTCGGGGCAGTTCAACCTGGAGGACTTCCTGGGTCAGCTCCGCGAGATGCGCAAGCTGGGGCCGATCCAAGACATCATGAAGATGCTGCCTGGGATGCCCGGGGGTAAGGCGGGGATCAAGGAGCTGGCGGCCGCCGTCGACGAGGGTGAGCTCGGGAGAGCCGAGGCGATCATCCTGTCGATGACGCCTCGGGAGCGCCGGGAACCCGCTATCATCTCCGGGTCTCGCCGCCTCCGGATCGCCAACGGAGCCGGAGCCACGACCGCAGACGTCAACGCACTGCTCAAGGACTTCGAGGGCGCGCGGAAGATGATGCGGACGATGATGGGCGGCAAGCGCATACCCGGCATGAAGATGCCGACGAGATAGCAACGAGAGGCGAGGAACGGCGATGTCGACGAGGATCCGGTTGCGGCGCATGGGGGCGAAGGGACGCCCCTTCTACCGTGTCGTGGTGGCGGATCAGCGCGCGCCCCGCGACGGCCGCTTCATCGAGAACATCGGCCGCTATCAGCCGCTGAACGATCCTTCCTTGATCGAGAT
>Ga0068867_100002295_pt1 | contig 13447 bp, 9 predicted proteins | sample KBSMisM32_FD_65649 | JGI IMG/M metagenome (GOLD analysis project Ga0068867, IMG submission 65649) | Miscanthus rhizosphere microbial communities from Kellogg Biological Station, Michigan, USA - KBS Miscanthus M3-2 | ecosystem: Host-associated > Plants > Roots > Rhizosphere > Soil ...
CCAGCCGACGAAGAGGGCCGACGAATAGAGGTTGGTGACCGGCGGACGACTCTCCAGCCACATGCGCGTGGCGATGCCGGCGCTCGCCAGGACGAACGCCACGACCACCAGCCAGAAGGCGGAGCGGCCGAGCACCTCCGGCCACTTGAGCCACGAGAACACCGCGAGCAGGAACGCGGCGACATACAGCAACATGCTCGTGTAGAACGGCTGCGTGGCGTTGAAGCGCGCCTCGACATCGCACTTCGCGAGCCGCGCAGGAATGGCCGCTTCGAGCCGGTCGCGATAGGCGTGCACGGCGGCGTTGAACGCCTCCGGATTGTGCGCGCGCCAAGCGGCGCCGATTTCGGCGTAGGTGACGACCGCGGGATTCACCCGGCCGCTCGTCAGGCTTTCCTGCAACGAGGCGCCGGCGTTTTTCCAGGCGGAGGGATCGTCCATGCCTTTCTCGGGCGGGATCGGCAGCAGATAGGCGAACGAGTCGAGCGAGGCGAAGGTCGAGCTGAGCTCAAGCAGCTCCTTGGTGAGCGCGGTGTCATGGGGCTGCCCGGCTCGCTGGGCGCGGAGCGCGTCGAGGCCGGCGGGGATCGTGGTCGCGAAACGGGTCGCGCGGTCGAGGTAGTTGTCCACGCCCGGCGGCACGAGGCTCGCCTGCAAATGCTGGTAAAGGACGATGTTGTTGCGCAGCTGGAGGACTGCGCGCTGGAACGGCGTGCGCACGGGCGCCTCCACGCCGTCGGCCAGGTTGGCCTGGCGCTCGAGTTCGCCGAGGCTCTTGGAGAGTTGGGCGAGCGAGAAACGTTTTTTGCCCGCGCCCTGCTCGGGCGTGAGATCGACGAGCGTGAGCACCTCCGGATGCACGATCTCGAAGGTCTGGTAATGATCGGCCGCGTCGGGGTGATAGAGAACGTCGAGCAACCATGCCTCGGGTGTGAGCGAACGCCCGTCGGCGGCCACGACCCGCTGGCGTCCCTGCATCGCGAGCAACGTGGTGCGGGCGACGGTGTCGAGGGGTTTCAGGCGTCCGTTGACGATCGTCGGCAGGCGTCCGAAGGCGGTCAGGTCGTAGGCGTCGGGGTTGCGCGGACCGATCAGGGAAGCGGCCACGAGGAGAACCGCGCCGGCGAGCACGAACAGCGGCACGCGGCTTTTGGCGACGGGAACAGCGGCGGGTTTCGCGGACACGCGTCCGCCGGGCGAGGCGGCGGGCCGGCGGCGTTTCACAAAGCCGACCAGATGCAGCCCGAACTGGATGAGCAGCCCGGCGGCCATCAGGGAGCAGGCGATGTAGGGCAGCAGCCAGGACGGATTGCGCACGACCTGAAGCACGGTGGTGCGGTCGTCGTTGGCGAAACCCGCCTGGTAGAACGTGAGGCCCGCGTAACGCAGCGGGTTGTTCATGTAGATGACCACGTCGCGGTCGTCGCGGCCGTCGGGCGTGGCGAGATGGATGCGGCTGGAAAAGTTCTTCGGGATGTCGGTGCCCGCGTAGCGGTCGTGGCTGAATTTCTCCAGCGTGAGCGAAAACGGACGGTAGATGCGCTTCGGCCGGAGCGTGATTTTCCACGTCTGGCCGGCGTAGTCGAAGGCCTGCGGCACCGTGAGGTTGGTCGAGACGAGGAAGGTGCCGAGCGAGGCGTCGGAGGCGACCAGTTCGACGTAGGCGGCGGGGACGTTGGTCTCGTCCGCCTTGTAGGTCACCGCCTGCGGGACCGCGTCGATGCCCAGGCCGGCGCCGAGCGTGGCCAAGGTGGTGTCGGTGGACCCGGCGGCACGCGCCTGCAGCAGCGAGTTGGGATAAAAGGCCTTGCTGACAACGCGGAACGGGAGCTTCGGGTGCTGCACCGTCGCATGCCGCTCCAGCAGGCGGTCGGGAATCGTCACGACCTCGTCGAAGGACGGGTCCGTGGTGTTGGTGATGGCGAGTTCGTTGACCTGGTAGCTCTCGGCGTAGTTCTTGGTTTCACCGTTGTTCAGGCGCATGAAATACTCCTCCTGCCAGAGACCGCTGAGCAGTTCGCCCAGCAGCAGCAGGATGAGGCCGAAGTGCGCGAGCAACATGCCGGATTTGCGCCAGCTCAGCTTGAAGCGGTAGATGTGCGCCGCGACGAGGTTCATGAGCAGCAGGCCTCCGATAAGATAGCCGCCGGGAAAAAGCGGCAGGGAAATGCCGTGGAAATCCTGAAAGACGATGAAGGTGCGAAACCACTTTTGCTGAATGCCCCAGACGCCGAGGTTCGTCTGGTCCAGCGTGGCCGCGAACACCAGCAGGATGCCGAACGCGATCAGGACGACAGTGAGTTTGAGCGAGACGAAAAAATCGCGGAAATAACGAAGGATGTCGCTCATGGTTGGGGGGTGGCGGAGACCTTGACGGTTTGCAGGAAGGAGAGGAACGCGGGCTTTTCGGCGGCAACGAGAGCGTCGGGGCCGCTCAGTTTGAAAAACCACATCGCCTGGTTGAAAGGCGCCATCGCGCCGAGGATGCGCTGGGGTTGATCACCGGTGCCGACGAGGTCCACCACGGTGAACGTGAGCCCGCCAACCACGACGCGGGTGGTGGCCCCCGCGAGTTCGGATTCTTGGATCGGCGGCAGGGAGAGCTGGCCGCGCCACCGGTTGACGTTGGCGAATTCACCGCCGACCGCCCCGGGAAAAGCGGTGATCGAGAGATCGGCGGAGGAACCGCCGTCGGGGGCGGTGATCATGAAGCTGCCCTTGCGCATCGGACCAAGGGCCTTCGGCGTCCACGCGGACGGAGCGGTCCAGGTCAGCGCCGCACCACTGGCGGTCGCCACCGGCGTGGCCGCCATGCCGCCGGCCGGCGCTGCGGTCTGAGGCACCGTTACGGGATTGGCCGCCTGGGGCGCCACGCCTCCGGACAGAGAGGTGTCCGTCGCCGCCTCGCGCTCCTTGGGGATGCGGTAGGCGGCGACCTGGTCGTCCCGGCAGCCGCCGGCCGCCAGCAGCAGACCGAGCAGGATTACGGCGCCGGAGAGGTTATAAGGCCGGCGATTGGACGTAGGAAGACCGGGGTATGAATTCACGAGGTGTTCATCGTAGCAGGAGTATGGGGTCGCCACTGCGCATATTTTGTCCAAAATACGCCATCCAGGGGCGGGCAACGGCTGCGCATAAACCGGCAAGGGATGCGGAGCGAGATTAGCGCGTATACGGCAATCTCATGCGCATCAGCAGTCGTTCTCCAATCTATCCCCCAAAACCTGTTTCACGACCATGAAGACCAAGACCCAAATCACCCTGCTCGGTTTCTGTTTTTTCATCGCAGGCGTTGCCGGCCACGCGGCCCCCGCCGCGGAAAACTGGGAGAACAACTGCACCAAATGCCACGGCGCCGACGGCAAGGGCGAAACCAAGATCGGAAAGAAGCTCAAGCTGAAGGACTACTCCGACGCCGCGGTCCAGGCGAAGATGACCGACGCCGACATGGCGAAGGCGATCACCAACGGCGTGACCGAAGGCGACAAGGAGCGGATGAAGGCCTTCAAGGATGTCCTGACCAAGGATGAGATCGACGCGCTGGTCGCCTACGTTCGCAAGTTCAAGGCCTGATCACCCGATCCGCCGGCCGCCGCACCATGGACGAACCGATCTCCACGCCCCCGTCCACGTCGCCGAAACCGAGATCGGTCTTCAACAACTGGATCACCGCCATCGGCGGCGTGATCGCGGTCGGCGCGCTCTTCTCGTTCGCCCTGCTGGTGTGGATGGACTTCACCCAGGGCGACAAGAACCCCTACCTCGGCATTCTCACCTACCTGATCGCGCCGGGGTTTCTCATCGCCGGCCTGATCCTGGTTTTTTTCGGCGCCTGGGCCCAACGCCGCTGGCAGATCAAACACGCGGCGACCAGCCCCGACCGGTGGCGGCTCGACTTCAAGGATCAACGTCAGCGCCGCGCCCTGGTGCTCTTCGCCGCCGGCACGGGGGTGTTTCTCATCCTGAGCGCGTTCGGCAGCTACCAGACCTACCACTACTCCGAATCCACCCAGTTCTGCGGCGAGGTCTGCCACCAGGCCATGAACCCCGAGCTGACGGCCTACAAACGCGGCGCCCACGCCCGCGTCGATTGCGTCGAATGCCACGTCGGCTCCGGCGCACAGTGGTTCATCAAGGCCAAGATCAACGGCACCCACCAGCTCATCGCCTACACGCTGGACAACTACAAACGCCCGATCGAAACGCCGCTCAAGAACCTCCGCCCCGCCCAGGACACCTGCGAGAAATGCCACTGGCCGGAAAAATTCCACGGCAACATCGACGTCAGCTTCGCGCACATTCTCTCCGACAAGAAAAACACGCCCTACTCCATCCGCATGCTGATGCGCGTCAACGAGGGCCAGCCCGGCCGCCAGGCCGGCGGCATCCACTGGCATGTGAATGCCGACAGCCGCGTCGAATACTACGCCGCCGATGACAAACGCCAGGACATCCCGTGGATGCGCGTGACCAACCTGAAGGAAGGCACCTCGCGCGTTTACCGCACCAAGGAATTCACCGGCGAACCCGCACCGGAAAAAATCCGCGTGATGGACTGCATGGACTGCCACAACCGGCCCGCCCATGCCTTCACCGCCGCCAACGACACCGTGGAGCGCGCCGTGGCCGCGGGCACGCTCAGCACCCAGCTTCCCGCCATCAAACGCGTCGCCGTCCAGGCCATGACGCAGCCCGACATCAAGACCGCCGCCGAAGCCTCGCTCAAGATAGCCGAATTCCTGAAGGGCAAATACGCCGATAATCCCGAACTGCCCGCCGCCATCGCCGAGGTGAAAAATCTCTACGCCGCCACGATCTTCCCCGAGCGCAAGGCCGACTGGCGCGTCTATCCGAACAACATCGGTCACAAGGACTGGCTCGGCTGTTTCCGCTGCCACGACGAAAAGCACAAGACCTCCGCCGGCGCCTCCGTGAAGGCCACCGACTGCACCTCCTGCCACATCATTCTCACGCAAGGATCCGGCGACGCCCTCCAGACGCTTTCGGCCAAAGGCCAGGAGTTCAAACACCCCGGCGGCGACCTCGATCCGGACCTGACCTGCTCCGACTGCCACAACGGCGGCATCCAGAAATAACCGGCGACCCGCCGGCTCCGCGGTTCGCAGAGTGCGTTTGCCCTGCGAACCGATTTCTCTCCATGGTGACTGCTCGCCCCATGCGTTTTTTGCTGCCCACCCTGCTCCTCGTCCTGCCCATGTCCGCGCAAATCCAGTCTCCGTCTGATCGCGTCGAAGCCCTCCTCACGCGCATGACGCTGGAGGAAAAAATCGGCCAGCTCTCCCAAGGCGTCGTGCACACGCCCGAACACGCCGAGGCCGCTCTCGCCGACGTGCGTGCCGGCCGGCTCGGTTCGTTCATCCTGAGCGCACCGCCCGAAATCGCCACCGACCTGCGCAACCGCCTGCAGCATGCCGCCGTCGACGACTCGCGCCTGCATGTGCCGCTGCTCTTCGGCGCCGACACGATCCACGGCTACCGCACGACCTTTCCGATTCCCCTCGCCCTTGCCTCCGCCTGGGATCCCGCGCTCGTCGAACGCACCCAGGCCGTCGCCGCCAAGGAAACGCGCGCCGTCGGCATCGAGTGGATTTTCGCCCCCATGTGCGACCTCGCCCGCGATCCGCGCTGGGGCCGCGTCGCCGAGACCTTCGGCGAAGATCCGTATCTCGGATCCAGCCTCGTCGCGGCGTCCGTGCGCGGTTTTCAAGGCGCCGATGTCGCCTCGCCCGACCGCGCCGCCGCCACGTTGAAACACTTCGTCGGCTACAGCGCGGCGACCGGCGGACGCGACTACAACACCACCGACATCCCGCCGTTCACGTTGCGCAACGCCCACCTGCCCGCCTTCGAAGCCGGCGTGAAGGCCGGCGCCCTCGCGGTGATGAGCGCCTTCAACGCCACCGACGGCATCCCCGCCGTCGCCAACCGCCACCAGCTCACCGATGTCCTGCGAGGCGAATGGAAATTCCCCGGCTTCGTCGTCAGCGACTGGGAAGGCGTGACCGAGTCCATCAAGTGGGGCTACGCGGCCGACCCCGCCGAAGCCGCACGCCTCGCGCTCACCGCCGGCAACGACATGGAAATGATCTCGCACAGTTATCGTGACACCCTCGCGCAACAGGTCGCCGACGGCCGCGTTCCACTCGCCGTGGTGGACGAAGCCGTGCGCCGCGTGCTGCGCGTAAAACTCCAGGTCGGACTCTTCGAGAAACCTCTCGCCGATCCCGCCGCCCCGGCCCGCGCCTTCCTGCAACCGGACTCCGTCACCCTCGCCCGCGAAGCCGCCGCCCGTTCCTTCGTGCTCCTGAAAAACGACGGCGTTCTGCCGCTCGCCGCATCGGCGCGACACATCGCCCTCGTCGGCCCGCTGGCCGACGACGCGACCGAGATGCTCGGCACCTGGCCCGCGCACGGACGGCCCGAGGACGTCGTCACGCTCGCCGCCGGGCTTCGCGCACGCCTCGACAACAAAACCAAGCTCACGGTCACCCACGGTTGCGAACTGCTGCCATCCGGCCCGCGCACCCGCGCACTGCCCGACGGCTCGGTGGTCATCGATGAGGACGCCACCCGCTCCGCCGCCGTCGCCGACGAAGGCGACTTTGAGAAAGCGATCGCCGCCGCCCGCGATGCCGACGTGATCATCGCCGCCGTCGGTGAACCGCGCGGCTGGTCCGGCGAAAACGCCTCCCGCGCCGACCTGTCGCTCACCGGCCGCCAGCCTGAGTTGCTCCGCGCGCTCGCCACCACCGGCAAGCCCCTCGTCATCGTGGTGTTCAGCGGACGCCCGCTGGTCCTCACCGAGGCCGCAACGCAGGCCACCGCGCTCGTGCAGGCGTGGCATCCGGGCCTGCAAGGCGGCCCCGCGCTCGCCGCCGTCCTCTGCGGCGATCTCGCGCCGACGGGACGCCTGCCCATGTCGTTCCCGCGCGCAACCGGCCAGGTGCCGGTGTTCTACAACCACGCGACCACGGGGCGGCCCGACATGGCTGATTACCGCGATCTCACCCGTGATCCGCTCTTTCCGTTCGGCTTCGGTCTGACCTACACGAGTTTCGAGTTCGGCCCGGTTGAGATCGCCACTCCGCCCTCGCCCGGCCGTCCCGCCGTCGCCCGCGCCACCGTGACCAACACCGGCAAACGCTCCGGTGAGGCCGTCGCCCAACTCTACATCCGCGACGTGGCCTGCTCGGAAGGCGCGCGTCCCGCCCAGGAGTTGCGCGGCTGGCAGCGGCTCACCCTCGCACCGGGAGAAACCCGCACGACGGAATTCGCGCTCGACGATGCGGTGCTCGGCTTCGTGGACCGCGCCGGCCGCCATCGCGTGGAACCCGGCGAATTCCGCGTGTGGATCGCCCCACAGGCGGACACCGGCAAACCGGCCGGCTACCGTCTGCCCTAAACCCGCTTCTGGGATTGCCCGCACACCAACACTCCTTACTTCTTAACTTCTTATGGGACGCCAATGGCTTCACGCGAAACGCGCGATCGTTAACAACAAAAAGGGACAGCTTGTCGGCAAATTGGTGAAGGAAATCACCGTCGCCGCGAAGATCGGCGGCGCCGATCTGGCCGCCAACGCCCGGCTCTTCGCCGCGGTCGAAAAGGCCAAGAAGGCCAGCTGCACCCGCGATGTGATCGAGCGCGCCATCAACAAGGGCGCCGGCATCGGCGGCGAAAAGATGGTCATGGACCACATCGTTTTCGAAGGCTACGCGCCGCACAAGGTGCCGGTCATCGTCGAGGTTTACACCGACAACGTGCAGCGCACGACCCCCGAGATGCGCGTGCTCTTCAAGAAGGGCATCCTCGGCACCACCGGCAGCAACAAGTTTCTCTTTGAACACGTCGGCATCGTCGAGGCCCACACGAGCGCGGCGGACGCCGACCTCGAGGCCGCCGCCATCGAGGCGGGCGCAAACGACTTCGAGGCGATCAGCCACGAGCAGAACGACGACATCCCCGAAGGCGCGACCGGTGCGCGTTTCCACACGGATCGCACGCAGGTGCACGCGGCCTCGACCTGGCTCTCCACCCACGGCTGGACGGTGGTCACGAGCGAAATCGGCTACGTCGCCAAGATGTTCCCCGAGCTGACCGACGAGCACCGCGCCGAAGTCGGCGAGTTCCTCCAGGCCCTTGAAGAACATGACGACGTGCAGCGCGTCTGGGCCGCGGTGAAGTGATCAGGAGGCGCGCTCCGCGCGTCATCGCGGCGTAAAGCCGCTCCTACATCCGGACATGTAGGAGCGGCTTTACGCCGCGATTGTTATGCTCACGCCAACCACTCGGGCATTGGACAACCGGTTTCCGTGAGTGGCCCGAACCACTCCCAATCGTCCTCACGGCAATAGTAGCCATGCCATTTATTCGACGTCGGTAACAACCCAGCGCGATACGGATTGAGATACAGATAAAGAAACACCGGCAGACGGTCTTCATCCTGACGGAGACGGTGATCAAAATATCCGCGTTGCCAGCGAAGTCCGACACCACGCAACAGAATGCTGACGCGGCCACGATACAGACGGACTGCGGCAGCAAGATCGGCGTCTTCACGCAAGGTGACGACCAAGTGCTCGTGATCGGGCATCACGACCTGCGAACGCACGACCCAGACATTTTCGGATTCCAATACCAGCGCCTGGGCTCGGAGCTGTGCGGAGAGCATCTCTAAACCGACGGCGCGCTGTTCGGTGCAGAACGTGAGAAAATACGTCGAGCCCGGAGAAGAGTGGCGTCCGCGCCGCAGGGAATCTTGGCCCATCCCTGCGAACGTGGGCGTAAAAAATCGCGGCGTAAAGCCGCTCCTACATGTCCGGATGCAGGAGCGGCTTTACGCCGCGATGGATTGGCCAACGACTAGAACGCGGATCAGGCGCCGCCGCCGCTGCCGGCGGCGGGCTTGGGCTTGAAGGCGGCGCGGAAGCTCGCGGCGATGTAGTCGCGGTTCATGCGGGCGATGAAGTCGTGGCTGATGAGCTTCGGGCACGCGGCGCTGCACTCGTATTGGTTGGTGCAGCTGCCGAAGCCGAGCTCGTCCATCTTCGCGACCATGTTGAGCACCCGGCTGTCGCGCTCGGGCTGGCCCTGAGGGAGGAGGCCGAGCTGCGAAACCTTGGCCGAGACAAAGAGCATCGCGGAGGCGTTTTTGCAGGCGGCGACGCAGGCACCGCAGCCGATGCACTGGGCGGCATCCATCGCGAGATCGGCCGTTTCCTTCGGAATCGGGGTCGCGTTGGCATCACAGGGAGAACCGGTGCGAATGCTGATGAAGCCGCCGGCCTGCTGGATCTTGTCGAAGGCGGAGCGATCGGTGATGAGATCCTTGATGACCGGGAAGGGCTTGGCGCGGAAGGGCTCGATGGTGATGACGGAGCCGTCCTCGAAGCTGCGCATGTAGGTCTGGCAGGAGGCGACGCCGTGGTGCGGGCCGTGGGGCTTGCCGTCGATGACGAGCGAGCAGGTGCCGCAGATGCCTTCGCGGCAGTCGTGGGCGAACGCGATGGGATCCTCGCCGATGCGCTCGAGCTGGTCGTTGACGACGTCGAGCATCTCGAGGAGCGACATGTTCGGGTTCAGATCCTTGGCGGGATAATCGACGAACTTGCCCGGCTGGTCGGCGGCGGGCTGGCGCCAGACGCGGATGGTGACGGAGATGTTTTTGGAAGTGGCTGCAACCATGATGGGGATGCGTTGAGTGGTTTACGTTGGGTGTGGCTGCGCGGGCTTACTTGTAGGAACGCACGCTCATCTTGGTGAACTCGTAGTTGAGCGGCTCGATGTTGCGGAGCGGCACGTTGTCCTCGCCTTGGAACTCCCAGGCGGCGACATGGGCGAACTTTTCGTCGTCGCGTTTGCACTCGCCGTCCGGCCATTGGTGTTCCTCGCGGAAGTGGCCGCCGCAGCTTTCCTCGCGGGCGAGGGCGTCGCGGCACATGAGTTCGCCGAGTTCGATGAAGTCGGCCACGCGGTTGGCGCGCTCAAGGGCCTGGTTCATGTTGTCGCCGGAACCCGGGACATTGACGCCGGCCCAGAATTCTTTGCGCAGGGCCTGGATTTCCTGGATGCCCTTTTCGAGGCCTTCCTTGGTGCGGGCCATGCCGCAGCGGTTCCACATGATGAGGCCGAGCTTCTTGTGGTAGTAGTTGACGGGCTCCTTGCCCTTGGCGGCGAGGAGGCGCTTGACGATGCCGGAGGCGTTTTCCTCGGCGGCCTTGAACTCGGGCGCGTCGGTGGACGGACGGGAGTTGGGCTTCACGCCGGCGAGGTAGTTGCCGATCGTGTAGGGAACGACGAAGTAACCGTCGGCCAGACCCTGCATGAGCGCGGAGGCGCCGAGGCGGTTGGCGCCGTGGTCGGAGAAGTTGGCTTCGCCGAGCACGAAGAGGCCCGGGACGTTGGACATGAGGTTATAGTCCACCCACAGGCCGCCCATGGTGTAGTGCACCGCGGGATAGATACGCATGGGCTGCTTGTAGGCGCTCTCGTTGGTGATCTCGTGGTAGATGTCGAAGAGATTGCCGTAGCGCTCCTTCACGGCAGCTTCACCGAGTTCGAGGATCTTTTCCTTGGAGGGATTATGGAGGTTGGCGCGGTTGGCGACCTGCTTGCCGTAGCGCTGGATGGCTTCGGCGAAATCGAGGTAAACACCGAGGCCGGTCTCGCCGACGCCGCGGCCTTCGTCGCACATGCGCTTGGCGGCGCGGGAGGAGACGTCGCGGGGTGCAAGGTTGCCGAAGCTCGGATAGATGCGCTCAAGGTAGTAGTCGCGATCTTCCTCGGGGATGTCGGCGGGGGCCTTTTTGCAGTCTTCCTTTTTCTTGGGGACCCAGATGCGTCCGTCGTTGCGGAGCGACTCGGACATCAGCGTGAGCTTCGATTGGTAGTCGCCCGAGACCGGGATACAGGTCGGGTGAATCTGGGTGTAGCACGGGTTGGCGAAGCAGGCGCCGCGCTTGTAGGCGCGCCAGATGGCGGTGGCGTTGGAACCGCGTGCGTAGGTCGAGAGATTGAAGACGTTGCCGTAGCCGCCGGTGGCGAGGATGACGGCTTCGCCGGAGTGGCGGTGGAACTTGCCGGTCACGAGGTCGCGCGTGATGACGCCGCGGGCGTGGCCGTCCACGACGACGAGATCAACCATCTCGTGCTGCGTGACGAGCTCGACGGCACCGGCGCCGACCTGCTTGGAGAGCGCGGAGTAGGCGCCGAGGAGAAGCTGCTGGCCGGTCTGGCCGCGGGCGTAGAACGTGCGGGACACCTGGGCGCCGCCGAAGGAACGGTTGGCGAGGAGACCACCGTATTCGCGGGCGAAGGGCACGCCTTGCGCGACGCACTGGTCGATGATGTTGACGGAGACCTCGGCGAGACGGTGGACGTTGGACTCGCGGGCGCGGTAGTCGCCGCCCTTGAGCGTATCGTAGAAGAGGCGGTGAACGCTGTCGCCGTCGTTCTGGTAGTTCTTGGCGGCATTCACGCCGCCCTGCGCGGCGATGGAGTGCGCGCGGCGGGGGCTGTCGTGGAAGACGATGCACTTCACGCGATAGCCGAGTTCGGAAAGCGTGGCGGCGGCGGAGGCACCGGCGAGACCGGCACCGACGATAACGACCTCGTATTTACGCTTGTTGGCGGGGTTGACCAACTTGAGGTTGGACTTGTAGGTGCGCCATTTGTCAGCGAGCGGGCCGGGGGGAACGTTGGAGTTGAGAGTGGCCATGACGGGTAAGGGATCAGTTGTGGTCGGCGGGGGCGGTCACGGTGAGGCCGGCGGTTTTGAGCGCGGCGGCGGAACCTTCGGCGGGTTTGGCGATACCGGTCAGGATCGCGCCCGGAATGAGGAGGTTGCCCAGGAAGTAGAGGACGACGAGGCCGGTGACGGCCTTGCGGAGGCAGCAGCACCAGGTGCCGTTGCGCCAGCCGATGGTCTGGAAGAGCGACTCGATGCCGTGAAGCAGGTGGACGGAGAGCAGCGACGTGGCGATGATGTAGAAGAGGGAGACGATCGGGTTCGCGAATCCGAGGAACACCATGCTGTAGACGTCGTGCACGGGCTCGCCGGCCTTCGCGAGGGTGAAGCCGAGCTCCTTGGCGTCATGCCGCATCGTCCATTCGGGCAGCTGGGTCTTGAAGTGCGCGTGGTCGGCCACGCCGAGCGTGAAGTGGGCGAGGTGGTAAAGGATGAAGAAAAACACGATCACGCCGGTCCAGCGCATCGCGCGGGAGGCCCAGGTGGCGCTCAGCCATTTTTTGACACCGTATTGGGCGGGACCGCGGGCGGCGCGGCTTTCCATCGTGAGGACGACGGCGGCCCAGATGTGGAGACCGGCGGCGGCCAGCAACACGAGACGCACCAGCCAGAGCGCGGGCCCGAGTCCTTGGAGGAAGTGGGCGTAGCCGTTGATGTGGTCGGGCGAGAGGAAAATCTGGAGGTTGCCCACCAGGTGGCCGAACACAAAGCCCACGAGCACGAGGCCCGTGATGGCCATGATGAATTTTCGCCCGATGGACGAAGTGAAGAGATTACCGATGAGGCTCATCGCGCGTATGGGAATGGGTAAGGGTCAACAGGAGTTCCGGCCAGTGAGGCCAAGGTCACCGCCATTCCTAGCATCGGAGACCCTATTGTAAAGGTAAGGCACCGATACGGTTAAAAGCTCCGCTGTGTATTAGGCCACCTAACGCGCAGGAGAAGGCCCGCCTGCCATGGACACAATGAGCCGATTCCCAACAAGCCTAGAAAACAACATGTTAGGTAGCACGTGTCTCAAGCGCCCGCACACGCGGCAACGGCGCGCACCCACGTCGGGGAGAAGTCGGCGGCCACCGGACTTACTTCGCGAGCGGCTTGAGCAGCGCGAACTTTCCACTGGAGGCCGGCGCGATGAAGCGACGACGGAACGCCACCAAGCGCGCCCCGAAACCGAGGAGCGCAGCGAGCGCGGTTTCGACGGACTTGGGCGCGACATGGTCGGCTACGTAGTGGAAGTCCCAGCGGTTGTCCGACGTCTGCACCAAACTGTAGTGCCAGCAGGCGAAATCGGCCGGCAGCGCCGCATCGATCTCCGAAGGTGACACCAGCGAACCGTCGGGACGGAAATAGAGCCCCGCCTCGCGACCAAGCAGACGGTAACCGGTCGGCGTGCGACGCACGATGTCGCCCGTGTGGTAACGCAGCAGCGGCATGGCCTCGCGGTCACGCGTGGTCACATAAATCTGAAACACGTCGGGCAGGTCGCGATACGGCGCGAGCTCGACGAAAACGTTCTCGTCGATCACGCGCGAATCGTCCCTGAACGCCTCGCCAACAAAAATGTAGCCCGCCTCGGTGGAGCCGTAGAGGTCGACCTGCGCCGCGGGGAACACCTCGGCGATGCGTTTCGCATGCTGAAGGCTGGCCTTGCCGTAGGTGAGGATGACGACCTTCACG
>Ga0068867_100002322_pt1 | contig 13386 bp, 10 predicted proteins | sample KBSMisM32_FD_65649 | JGI IMG/M metagenome (GOLD analysis project Ga0068867, IMG submission 65649) | Miscanthus rhizosphere microbial communities from Kellogg Biological Station, Michigan, USA - KBS Miscanthus M3-2 | ecosystem: Host-associated > Plants > Roots > Rhizosphere > Soil ...
CAGATCATGTACAGGCCGCTGAGGGCGCCGCCGAGCGCGGTCAGCAGGAACAACCGGCCGTTCCAGCGATGAACGGAATGCAAGCGCGGCCGCGACTGGGAAATCAGTTGCAGCGCTCCGCCGAACGTGACGATTGCCGCCAGCAGAACGTGAAACGCGAACGCCAGGTTTCCTGCCGTGTCGCCGGCGACGTAGCCTTTGAGCAGGTGCGTGTTCTTGTTCCACAGCGCGAAATCTCCGCGCAAGGTCGCGGCATCGTAGAAACCGGCGATGTAATACAGGAATGCCCACTGACCAAGCAGCGCCGTGGTGAACCACAGCCGGGCCGCCGCGTCCAACACAGCGCTCGAGTTGAGCAAGCGGCCGGCACTCGAGGCACTGTCTTCAACGGACAATGGTCGTACCGCTGCCATACTCACCCAGGATTCGTCAGTGATCCTAGTGTATCCGGCGGGGAAGCAACGGGTTCAATCGATCGAAAAGGCCGGGGTTCCGGGCCGGTTCGGCCCCAGAATCACCCGGGCCAAGAATCTAGTGCACTGCAGCGAACTCCAGTTTGGCATCGCCGAGCAGATCGACGCTGAAGTTGCTGCAGGCGGGCTCGAATGAATGACTCAGGAGCGAGTGGGCGCATTCACGTGTCGTGGCTGCCAGGCGCAGCGCCTTTTCGTGGAGTTGCGGCGACAATTCGCTGGCGGTCGTGTGCACGAGCAGGGCTTGGCTGATTTCCACCTGGTCGGTCACGACGGCGTCCAGGAAGGCGCTATCGACGCGCGCGTTCGACAACTCCCAGTCTTCGATCATCCGCATGCGCGAAGCTGGCAGCTGCAGTGGAACCACGGATACTTTTGCCAGCGCGGTTTGTGTCGTCGCGCAGATGGCGCTGAGATCGCGCACGACGTCGTTGGCAAATTCGCGCACCTCCGGTCGCTCGGCCTGGCGCGCCGCGATGCGGGCCATGGCCAGATCCGAGACCATCAGTTGCGCGACTCTCGTCAGGGATTCGACCTGTGTGGTGTGCGCGAGGTAGCGATCTTCCGCGCCGACGATACTTGCTTGCCCGATAAGGCAAAGCGCCAGCAAAGTGTTGCGGAGAGCGGCTGATCGGTTCATGACTTTCGTTGCCGTAACTGGATGACGGTTGCCGTGGACTTGAGCTGTCGTGAGTATGCGATGTCGGCCCTGAACCGTCGCACCACGGCGTACAACGAGTCTCGCGCGCCGGCAGCGGCCTCATCCAGAAAAAACGTAATTGAAGAGCAGTTTGCGACATGCGACCTGTATGATTCGCAACCCACTGCCTGCAGGTGAACCCATGACGCTTTCCCTCTACGACGCTTCCGTGCCCGTGTTCAAGCAGATGCTCGGCGGTCTCGACGACGTCCTCGGCAAAGCCCAGGCATATGCCGTGGCCAGGAAGTTCGAGCCTGCTGCATTGATTCATGCGCGCCTGTATCCCGACATGTTTCCGCTGAGCAAGCAGGTGCAGATCGCCTGTGACTTCGCTCGCGGCGTCAGCGCACGGCTGGCAGATACGGAGGTGCCTGTCTACGAGGACAAGGAACAGACGTTCGATGAACTGCGCGCCCTGATTGCGAGGACGCTGACTTTTGTCGGCAGCCTCGACGCTGCGCGCTTCGACGGCAGCGCATCGCGCGAAATCGTGCTGCGCCCCGGCACACCGAAGGAAAAGCGCCTGGGAGGTACGAACTACCTGTTGAGCTACGGGCTGCCTCAGTTCTTCTTCCACGTGACCACGGCCTACGCGTTGCTGCGGCACAATGGCGTGGAGATCGGGAAACGCGATTACATGGGCGCCTACTGATCGCAAGCATGGGGTATGGAGGCCTGTCCAAATCGGCGCCGCTGGAGCGTCATGGTAGATAGCGCGGCATCGTGCTTGCGCATGGCTACCAAGGAGACTTCACATGCAATACCTTCTGCTGCTCTATGCGAACGAACATGGCTGGGACTCGCTCACACCGGCGCAACAGCAACAAGGCGCGGCTGCCTACAAGGCCTACACCGAGGCGCTGCAGAAATCCGGCGCGCTCAAGGGAAGCAACCGCCTCCAGCCGACTTCCACGGCAACGACCGTGCGCAACGAGAACGGCAAGGCTCAAGTGCTGGATGGCCCGTATGCCGATTCGAAGGAACAGCTCGGCGGCTATTACCTGATCGAGGCGCCTGACCTGGACGCAGCGATCGCCTGGGCGAACCGTTGCCCGGGCGCCAGCCACGGCACGATCGAGGTACGGCCGGTATGGGAAATGTCGGCCTGATCCTCGGCGCATGAGTGCATGAATCTGCACGAGGGCGACACTCAGGCGCGCAGTACGGCGGACGCGGTCGCGCGTCGCAGTTACGGCAAGCTCGTCGCCTTCCTCTCGGCGCGCACGCGCGACGTGGCCGCCGCCGAGGACGCATTGTCCGAGGCGTTCGCTTCGGCATTGACGGATTGGCCGCGCAACGGCTGTCCGTCCAATCCGGAAGCCTGGCTGTTGCTCGTTGCACGCCGCAAGCTGATCGATCTGGGCCGCAGGCAGCGCAGCGGCGAAATCGCCGCTGAGGATTTGCGCCTGCTGACCGAAGGCATGGATGCCGCTTCGGCCGATGCGGACACGGCTATCCCGGACCAGCGTCTCGCCTTGATGTTTGCCTGCGCGCATCCGGCGATCGATCCCGGCATTCGCTCGCCGCTGATCCTGCAAGTCGTGCTGGGGCTGGACGCCGCGAGCATCGCGTCTGCGTTTCTCATGTCGCCGGCGGCGATGGGCAAGCGCCTGGTGCGCGCGAAAGACAAGATCCGGCAGGCCGGCGTGCCGTTCCGGATTCCGGAGCGGGAAGAACTCGCCGATCGCCTCGAGTATGTGCTCGACGCGATCTATGCGGCGTTCGCCGAAGGCTGGGTCGATCCAACGGGCGCCGATGTCGCGCGCCGCGACCTGGCCGAAGAAGCGTTGTTTCTCGGCCGCCTCGTCGCCAGCCTGCTGCCGATGGCGGCCGAAGCGCTTGGCCTGCTCGCTCTCATGCTGTACGCCGAAGCGCGGCGCCCGGCGCGGCGCAACGCCGATGGCGAGTACGTGCCGCTCGCCGAGCAGGATGCACAACGGTGGGACTCCCGCATGATCGACGAGGCCGAAGAATTGCTGCGCCGTGCGAGCGTGATCGGCGACCTCGGCCGCTACCAACTCGAAGCGGCACTGCAATCGGCGCACGTCGATCACCGCCGCAGCGGACGCGCGGACTGGCGGGCAGTCGTGCGCCTGTACGACGCCCTGTTCGAATTGACTCGTTCGCCGGTAGTGGCGATCAATCGCACTCTTGCCGTTGCCGAATTGCATGGGCCGAATGCCGCGCTGAAGGCGTTGCCGGATTCCGCCAGCGACGGGCGCCTGCTCGAATACCAGCCGTACTGGGCCGCACGCGCCGAGCTGCTCACGCGAGCCGCCAGGTACGCCGAGGCCCGCGAAGCCTACGAACTTGCGATCGGTCTCGAGCGCGACCCGGCAGTGCGCGGATTCCTGCAGCGGCGGCAGCAGGCATTGGATAGTTAGCGCAATGTGATGCCGAGGGCGTGTTCAATGGCTTGCGGATCGAAAACCTTGCCGGCCTTGACGACTCTTGCCACATGGCGAATGTCGCTGATGTTTCGGCTTGGATCGCCTTCGACCAGGACCAGATCGGCGTACTTGCCCGCTGCAATAACGCCGAGATCGCGGTCGACGCCCATGACTTGCGCAGGCGTCAGCGTCGCCATGCGCAGCACTTCGCCCGGTGGGATCCCGGCACGCGCGTACAGCTCCAGTTCGTGGTGCAGCAGGTAACCGGACAATGCATCGGTGCCGGGAAGAATCGGAACTCCGGCGTCGTATGCCGCTTTCAGCAGCTTGAGCATCGATGGTATGGCTTCATGCCATGCGTCCTCGAAACCCTTTGGTGCCTCGTATGCGCCGCCCATCAATGCACGCCTGACCTGCGGCGGGAAACGTCCGGCGACACTTTCGAGTCCCGGCGTCACTTGCGTCGCGCCGCCGGTAAATCGCGCCTCCAACAACCCTATCGTCGGGTCGAGCGACGTGTGGTGCTGCTTGAGAAAGGCGATGAATTCCCGGACCTTGGGCTTGTCCGGCGTGAACTCGCGCGCGTGCTCGGCGACCTTGATGAAGCGCTCGCTCATCAAAGTAGTTTCCTTCACCTCGGGGTAGAGGAAATTCAGCTCGACGTAGTTGAAGTGCTGGATCTCGTCGGCACCGGCCTCGATGAACTGCTGCGCCGACATGAATGCTGGCACGTGTCCGCTCAGGCGCAGTCCGCGCGCGTGCGCGCGGTCGGCGATGATCGGCACGAGTTCCGGCTGCAACGACATGTATGTCTTTATCTGGACGTAGCCGTGATCGGCATACCAGTCGACCTGTCTGGTCGCCTGCTCGGCCGTGTCGACGAGCGCCCGTTTCTCGAACGGACCCGAGTTCGGCCCGGTGCCATCGAGGATGCCGGCCTTGAGCACGCGCGGGCCGATCTCGGTGCCGGCTTCGAAGCGCGCCACACGCTTGAGGAATACACGCGTGTCATTGGCCATGTCGCGCGCGCTGGTGATGCCGTTGGCGATGTCGAGCATTCCGTCGACGCCATCGAAATGCTGGTGGTTGTCCCACATGCCTGGCATGAGGAACTGGCCGTGCGCATCGACGATCTCGGCTTCGGCTGCAGCTTTCAGTTGCTGATCGGGAGCTACTCTCACGATGCGCTCGCCGCGAATCAGGACGCTGGTCCCCGGCGTGACGGTCAGATCGCGCGGATCGAACAGGCGCGCGTTGCGAATGACAAGATCGGCGCGCGGCGTGTGCGTGAGTTCGCCGGCGAGGCGTCCGAGCCACGCTTCGTTCGTCGCATCCTGCCGCTCGAGCAGTTGGGAGATTTCGCCTTCATGGGCCGCGTCGATCGTGGACAACCACAATGTGGCGTACGCCTTGGTCTCGCCGCCATGATCGAGCCAGACGGCAACCGGCATGAACTCCAGCCCGCTGATGCGGTACTGGGTCCAGCGGGTCTTGCCGCCATCGACAGCGATGTCGCCGGCCGACGCGATGCTTGCCGAGCCGCTCGGTAGCAGCGCCAGGCGATGATCCGTCGCCTTCAGCAGCGCGCGCGCGAGGACACCGTAGAACTCCGGCGGCGGATTTGCCGGCATGTAGAACGCATGGCCGGCAACCGCCTGCTCGCCGCTTCCGCCAGCCGTATTCCAGCTGGCGGATCCACCGCGCAAGGAAAATCGCTCGTCGACCGGAGCCTTCATGTAGTCGACGCCATGGGCCGCATACGCGGTCGGGATACCCGCGGCATCGAGCGTCCAGGTGGCGACGATGTGGTCGCCGTGGCTGCGATCGTTGTAGGTGAACTCGGCACGCGTACCGCCATCGTCCACTTTCTCGACAGTCTGCCAGCCTGCCTGAACGCCCTGCATCAGCATCGTGTCTTTGCGCGCGGTGGCGGCCGCATGCGTCAGACCCGCCAGCGCCATGAAGATCGCGCCAGCAGGCGCGAGTCCACGTTTCCACATTCTGCAATCTCCCAAAGCCATCAGGCTGTGCCCCTGGTTCTCGATCCGAACCTCATTGCGCAGGTCAGCCTGCCGCGAGTATGTTGTCGATCCTTTCGAGTTCTCCCGTCTCGAACGACAAGTTCGCCAGGCAGCCGACGCATTCGTCGATCTGTTCCGGCTTGCTCGCGCCGATCAATACCGAGGTCAGCCGTTCGTCCTTGAGCAGCCACGCGAGCGCCATCTGCGCGAGGCTCTGACCACGCGATTTCGCAACATCATCGAGCGCCTTGAGTTTGGAGACCAGCTGCGGAGTCAGCCTGTCAGCCGTCAACGCGCCATTGCCCTTGTTCCGCAGGGCGCGCGAATCATCGGGAATTCCGTCGAGATACTTACTGGTGAGCAGGCCCTGCGCCAGCGGTGAAAATCCGATGACGCCGACGCCCTCCTTTCCCGCGGTCGGCAGGACTTCGCTCTCGGCGCCGCGATCGAGCATCGAGTAGCGCGGCTGGTGGATCGTGATCGGCGCCCAGTTGTGCGCGCGCACGAGCTGCAGTGCGGCGGAGAATTGCGGCTCGGCATAGCTCGAAATTCCCGCATAGATCGCCTTGCCCTGGCGCACGAGCGTATCGAGCGTACCGAGCGTTTCCTCGAGCGGCGTATCCGGATCGAAACGGTGCGAATAGAAGATGTCGACGTAATCGACGCCGAGTCGCTTGAGCGACTGCTCGCAACTCTCGAGCAGATGCTTCCGGCTGCCGCCTTCGCCATAAGGACCGGGCCACATGGAGTAACCCGCCTTCGACGAAATCACGAGTTCGTGCCGTGGCATACCACGCAGGATGCGGCCGAACAGTTCCTCGCTGGCGCCTGCCGGGCTGCCATAGTTGTTCGCGAGGTCGAAATGCGTGATGCCGTGGTCGAATGCGCGGTGCACGATCAAGCGGGTTGCCGCGTCGTCGACATAACTGCCGGTACCCTGCCACAAGCCGAAGCTTATCGCCGGCAGGCGCAGACCGCTGCGTCCGCAGCGGCGATAGGTCATGTTGCCGTAACGGTCAGGATCCATGGACATGGTGCGGTGCGTTAGCCGGGAGGGTGTGTCGTTTCACACGACTCAGTCTGCCCGCGCGGCGTATTCCAGACAAGCGCCGGCACCTTTGCCCATCAAGGCGCGCTATCACCATGCGGGCGGCAACCTCTGTTCGACGCGGTGCTGCGTGTTACGCAATCAGCCAGCTTCGCGAACTAATTTGACGCGGTTGCAGAAGCTTTGGACGCCCGCAAACGGTCGGCAACGTAATTGGCGTGATACTTCAGGGTGTAGAGAGCCGGCGCCTTGATGTAGGTGCTCTCCATCTTCTCGTTGAAGAGCGCCAAAGCCGCTTCACTATTCGCGGTCGGCACTCCGCTGTCGATACCCGCCTCGATCTTGCGCAACTCCGCATACAGCGCGTGCAGGCGCTGCTTCGCCGCAAACTCAATTGCTTCGGGGATCATCCGCGCGAGCGGATAGACAATGCCGATGATCGGAACGAATACGAGAAGCAGGCGCGTGGCCAGCACAACGAGCCAGAATGGCAGATGCCTTTGCAGAAAGTTGCCGCCGGAGGCGTAGTACGATCGCGCTTCGCTCGAAAGCGGCACGTCAACGGGCTCGGCCGCGGGAAACTGGCCGGCATGGCGCAGGATGCCGGGTCCCGAGTGGATATCCTGCGCTGCTTCAAGCAGCAGGAACTGGATGGCCGGATGCAAGTCCTTGCTGACGAGCAGGCTCGTCATCGACGCGATCAGCGTCACGTCGCTGGGCGGCAGGTCTTTGGCCAGGCTGCCGATACCGCGCGGAATGCTGACTTTCTGCAGATGAGGATAGAGCGCGACGTAGGCATCGGCCCGCGCAAAATTCATCAGATTGACGCTCTCGTCAGCGAGGAGCTTCTTGACGATTGCCGCGTCGGTGACCGTCAGCATGCTCGCGCAGTCGATCTCGCCACGGAGCAAGGCCTCTCCTGCCGCTTCCGGGTTCAGCGGCACGAGAGTCATCTGGCTTTCCATACCAGTGCCGCGCAGCAACTCGGGCAGGACCCCGCTGTCGGGATCGATCGAAACACGCTTGCCACGCAGCTCGTGGAAACCGGCGGTACCTGGCAGATCGCGGCAGAAGACCCAGGCCGGGTCGTAAGAAATGGTACCGAGCGACTCGATCCCGGGTGAACCTTTTTCTCCAGGAAGCCCGCCGGCGACGAAGCCGACGGTTACGCCCGAAGAAGGATCTTTGAGGCGCGCCAGATTTTCAATATTGCCTGACGACTGCCGGAGCTCGAGATTGATGCCGTGGCGGGCAAGCGCGGCGCGGTACTTTTCGCCGAACTCACGGTAGATGCCGCCTTCGGTACCGGTCGTCATCACGACGGTGCGCGGCGGCAGCGGATGGCCCAGCACGAAGACCACCCACACCAGACCGCCAAGGATCGCGACGAGCGCCAGGCCGAGCACGACGTACGGTCGACGCCGCATCAAGCCTCTCACGTGTACCTCCATGCGACTGATGCGGCCGATTCAGCAATGCGGGCAAAACGCCGATCCGGGTTTTGCGACGCCCTGCGCACGAATCCATGTCGGACGCCGCGCGCCTTGCAGCGCGCAGCGCCATCCACGCGCATCCGGCGCATCGCGCGGCAAATGCGCAATACGACGATTTGCTAGCCTTCGTTGCGCGAAGCTGCGGCAAAGCAACTGTTGCCGTTCTCCGGGCAGATCACGACGTAACTCGCGCGCCTGCCGCAACCGGCGACGCCAATCGTGTACTCGGCGCGCACCGTGCCCTGGAAGCGGAAGTTGTTCACGAGCGGCTGAATCTCTTCGCGCGAGAGCAACTGGCCTGTCGCTGCGGGACAGTTCATTTCGAACTGGCCGCGACGCACTGCCATCGATATCGCTTCCGGCTGCAGTTGATCGATGTAGGGCGGACCCGATGCACAACCCGCGGTAAGGCAGGCCAGGCCTGCCAACAACAACGCTCTATAAGACATGTCCTTGCTCCTCAGTGTGGCCAGTGGTTGCCTTCAGCAGTGGAACAGCCGTGATCGTTCGATCACATGAGGCAACATCCCTCCGCTCGAATCGAGAGCACGCGGATGACACACGCATTCCCCATGCTGCGCCAAGCAGGGAACCGATCATGCTAGCGGGCCGCGATCGGCGCTATGGGACCTTGGCCACATCGGGGATGGGGATACGGCCGGCGACACCTCCCCAGATCATTCTGAGCGCTGTAAATGGGCGGCTTCGGCGGGTGCGCGCGCCGGAGACCACCGGTACGCGGCCGGGATGCAGCCCGATCCCGGCGACCGGACTGCTAGCGCCGCGCGAGCCAGTCGTGAATCGCGCTCGGCACTTCGCGCTGGGCACGGCCGGACACATAGATGCCAATGTGGCCACCCTTGAACGCGAGTTCGGTGTAGTCGTTCGTGCCGACCAGTTTCCGCATCGGCCGCGACGCCGACGGCGGAACAAGGTGATCCTGCTCGGCGAAGATGTTCAGCACCGGCATCGTGATCTTCTTCAGGCTCACGGACTTGTCGCCGATCTCGAGCCCGCCGTTGACGAGCTTGTTGCCCTGGTAGAAATCCTTGACGAACTGGCGGAATGCCTCGCCGGCCTGGTCCGGGCTGTCGAAAATCCACTTTTCCATGCGCAGGAAGTTTTCGAGCTCGACCTTGTCGTCGAGGATGTCGACCATGCCGATGTATTTCTGCTGGAACAGGCGCACCGGCTTGAGCGTGAGATAGCACCAGTTCATCAGGTCGGCCGGCACGTTGCCGAGCGTGTCGATGAACAAGTCGACATCCATGCCGCGTGTCCAGTGCGACAGCATGTTGTCCGGCGTGTGGAAATCGACCGGCGTGACCATCGTGATCAGGTTGCGGATCTTCTGCGGATAGATCGAGGCGAAGCACAGGCTGAACGCGCCGCCCTGGCAGATCCCGAGCAGGTTGATCCTGTCCACTTTGTGGCGTTTTGCCACGACATCGACGCAGCGGCGGATGTAACCGTTTATGTAGTCATCGAGCGTCAAGTAGCGGTCGGACTGGTCCGGATAACCCCAGTCGATCAGATACACGTCCTCGCCGAGCGCGAGCAGGTTCTTGACCAGGGAGCGGTCGTCCTGCAGGTCGACCATATAGGGCCGGTTTACCAATGCATAGGCGATGAGCAAGGGCGTCTTGGCCGTGGGCGCCTTGCTGCCCTTGAAGCGGTAGAGGACGAGCTTGTCCTCACGATAGACCTCTTCCTTGTCGGTCGCGCCGTAGTCGACGTCGTCGAGCGTACGCAGCGTCTTCAGTCCCGCAGCCAGCTTCTGGTTGAAGCGAACGGCGTCGTCGAGCGCTCTCTGCGGATCGATGCGGATCGGGTTCATGGCTTGCTCCGGCGCGGCTTGGCGAGCCGCCTGGAAACTTTCATCGGCATGGACAACAGCGATGCCTTCGCCTTCTTCTTGCGTGACTTACCGGACAATTCCCGGCGCATCGCGGCGATCGCGTCACCGAACGACACCGGGCGGTCTTCGATTTTCTCCGGACGCTCCGCCTTCGGAGCATTCACCGTTTCGCGAATCGCCACCGGAGCACGGCGGGCGTCGCGTCGCTTCTTGCCATGGGCAGGCCTGGCTTTCTTTCTGTCCGGTTTCGCCGCCGCCTGCAGGGACTCCACCGGTTCGGGTGCCGTGGATTTGGCCGCGACGTGCGTTCGCTTTGCCGCGCGACGCTTCGAAGGGGCAACGCGCTTTGCAGTTGCGCCACGATTTGCCTTGGCCACGCCGCGCGCGGGAGCCGCGGCGGCCATTGGCGGCCTGCGCGTGGCGGAAGCTTCACTGTTCTCGACCAGGCGCCGCAAGTCGTCGATCTCCGCGCGCATCGCCGCGATTTCCTCATCGCGACCGTCGCTGGCGACATCGCGCTGTGCTTCCTGGCTCTCGCGCAACTCGCGCCGCAGATCGTGCATACGCTTGTGCACGCTATTCAATTCCGTGCGCGTGGGCATGCCCAAGTCGACGCCGATGCGCTCGACTTCCTGCTGCATCTGCGAGCGCACGCGCATCTGCGAATTCACGACGTCGCCGTAAACCTGGCGGAATTCATCCGACAGCGCGATCTCCGCGTACGCTTCCTCGGCCGAGTCGACCCACAAGTCGTACAGGGCGCGCACCGAATCGATCTGCCGGCCTGGCTCCCCGCGTTCGGCCAGCTTGAGTTCGAGGATCTCGAAGCTGCGCTGGCTCGACTTCATGATCAGCGCGTTGTATGCCTTGGTCGCCTGCTGGAACTCGACGAACGCAAGCGCCATCTTCTGATAGTGCTCCTGATGCTCGCGCAGGTATCCGAACGCCGGCGCCTTGAGCCACGACACGCCCTCCTGCTGCAACTGCTGCTGCATCTGCTGCAGCATCGGCGCCGCGCCTTCGGCAAGCTGCTGGAAACCCTTTACGCCCTGCCCGGAAATCTCGCGCAGCGCCTTGGCCATCGGATTGTCCAGCATCGATGCATCGAAGCCGGGCATGCTGTTCAACATCGAAGGATCGAAGCCGGGCATCTTGCCGAACAGCGAGGGGTCGAAGCCCGGCACCTTGCCGAACGCAGAAGGATCGAAGGCCGGCATTTTGCCGAACATCGAGGCATCGAAGCCGGGCAGGCTCATGCCGCCGCGCATCGCGTCGAGCCACGGCATGTTGATCGCCCCGGACTCCTTTCCGGACGCGAACGCCAGCATCGACTGCATCAGCGAGAGATAACTCTTTGCGCTCGACATCAGGCGCTCGGCGGCTTCACTCTGCTTGCCGGCGTTGCCGAACATGCGCGACCACTGCTCGAGTCCTTCGTGCCACGGCGTCGAGGCGTCCGGCGTCGCGCCGGACTGGCGCGTCAAGTCGGTCCACGCGGTCCAATACTGGTTCTGCAACGCCTGCCAGTCCTTGGACCAGTCGGGAGAGAATTTGTTGTCGCTCATTGCCGTCTCCGAAAGCGTTCAAGGATCGTAACACGCGTTATGTTGCGCCGCAAAAACATAAAAACCGTTGTTGTTGACCTAAGGCAATTGCAGCATAAAAAAAGCGAGCCGAAGCTCGCCTTTTCTATTTGTTCGCAACCGCGCTGACGGCCTCGATCGGGAAACGATCCGCCGTCGTGCGCGTTGCCCGCTATCAGGCGGCCGGCGCAGCTTCTTCTTCGGTCACGGCCTTCATCGACAGGCGGATGCGGCCCTGCTTGTCGACTTCGAGCACCTTGACCTTGACGATGTCGCCTTCCTTGAGCTTGTCGGAGACCTTCTCGACGCGCTCGTTGGAGATCTGCGAAACGTGCACGAGTCCGTCCTTGCCTGGCAGGATCGTGACGAACGCGCCGAAGTCCATGAGCTTGGCGACCTTGCCTTCGTAGATGCGGCCCGGCTCGACGTCGGAGACGATCTGCTCGATGCGCTTCTTCGCCGCTTCGGCCGCTTCGCGATTGACCGACGCGATGATGATGGTGCCGTCGTCGGTGATGTCGATCGTCGCGCCGGTTTCCTCGGTGATCGAACGAATCGTCGTGCCGCCCTTGCCGATGACTTCGCGGATCTTGTCCGGATGGATCTTCATCGTCATCAGGCGCGGGGCGTATTCGCTCATCTCGGCGCGCGGCGCCGTGATGACCTTGGCCATCTCGCCGAGGATGTGCAGGCGTCCACGCTGTGCCTGGGCCAGCGCGACCTTCATGATCTCTTCGGTGATGCCGTCGATCTTGATGTCCATCTGCAGCGCGCTGATGCCGTCGGCGGTGCCGGCGACCTTGAAATCCATGTCGCCGAGATGGTCTTCGTCGCCGAGGATGTCGCTGAGCACGACGAACTGGTCGGCTTCCTTGACCAGACCCATCGCGATACCGGCAACCGGCGCCTTCAGCGGCACGCCGGCATCCATCATCGCCAGCGACGAACCGCAGACCGACGCCATCGACGACGAACCGTTCGACTCGGTGATCTCCGAGACCACGCGCAGCACATACGGGAACGATTCGATGCTCGGCTTGACGGCCTGAACGCCGCGCTTGGCAAGGCGGCCGTGGCCGACTTCGCGGCGCTTCGGCGCGCCGAAGCGGCCGGCTTCACCGACCGAGAACGGCGGGAAGTTGTAATGGAACAGGAACGGATCCTTCGACTCGCCTTCCGGCGCATCGATGATCTGCGCATCGCGCGTGGTGCCGAGCGTGACGACGACCAGCGCCTGCGTTTCGCCGCGCGTGAACAGCGCCGAACCGTGGGTGCGCGGCAGCACGCCGACGCGGACCGAGATCGGGCGGACGTCGTCGAGTTGACGGCCGTCGATGCGCACCTTGGTCTTCAGGACGCTGTCGCGCAGCGTGTGGTATTCGAGTTCGACGAATTCCTTCGCCATGTCCGCGGCCTGCCAGCCCTTCTGCTCGGCTTCCGCCTTGAGCGAAGCCAATGCGTCGGCCTTGATCGCGGCGATCGCGTCGCGGCGCTGCAGCTTGTCGCGCACCTGGAACGCTTCTTCGAGCTTGTTGCCGATCGCGCCCTTGACCGCGGCGGCGAGCGACTCGTCGCGCGCCGGAGCCTGCCAGTCCCACGAAGGCTTCGCGGCCTGCGTGGCGAGCTCTGCGATCGCGCGGATCGCGACCTGCATCTGCTGGTGGCCGAACATGACGGCGCCGAGCATGACGTCTTCGCTGAGCAGCTTCGCTTCGGACTCGACCATGAGCACCGCGTTGGCCGTACCGGCGACGACCAGGTCCAGGTCCGAGGTTTTCAGCTCGGTCGTGGTCGGGTTGAGCAGGTACTTGCCATTCGCG
>Ga0068867_100002328_pt1 | contig 13369 bp, 10 predicted proteins | sample KBSMisM32_FD_65649 | JGI IMG/M metagenome (GOLD analysis project Ga0068867, IMG submission 65649) | Miscanthus rhizosphere microbial communities from Kellogg Biological Station, Michigan, USA - KBS Miscanthus M3-2 | ecosystem: Host-associated > Plants > Roots > Rhizosphere > Soil ...
CACATCAAGGCCTCCAATGCGGCCGCCGCAGGCTCCATCTTCGGCACCGCGGTGCAACTGTCAGCCGATGGCCGCATGCTCGCCGTGGGTGCGTCAGGCGATTCGAGCGCCGACTGCCGCATCAACGGAAACCAGCAGGACAACAGCCAGCCAGGGAATGGCGCTGTGTATGTGTTCGAGCGCACGCCGCAAGATCGTATGCAGCAGAGTGCCTACATCAAGGCGTGCGATCGCCCGGGCGTAAACGGATTCGGTCAGAACATGGCCATGAATCCAGCGGGGGACCTGCTGGTGGTGGGCGCGCCTGGTGATGACGCCGAACTTCTCAGCTGCGACAACGTGCCCGGTAGTCAATTGGTTGGGCGCGTGTATGTGATCGCGCGAAGCGGCGCCGGGTGGGTGCGCAGCGGCGCCCTCGGCGCCTCGAACCCAGCCCCTTTCGATGTCTTCGGATCCGACGTGAAGATGAGCGCCGACGGCTCGACGCTTGCGATTGGCGCGGCTGGCGCGGCCGGCGAGAACGGCGGCGGTACCGGCGTCGACCCGCCGCAGGATGATCACAGCGGATTTGTGGCCGGCGCTATTTACGTGTTCCGGCGCGGCGCCGACGGCACCTACACGCAGGCCCACTACGTCAAGCCGCCGCGCGTTGCGGTGGAAGGGTTCATTGCCATCGGCGATAGGTTTCTGAACGGGCTTGATCTCAGCGACGACGGCAGCGTGCTGGTGATCGGCTCCAACTTCGCGGGGCCGCCGCCACCGAACGCACCCGATGTGCAGCAGGGCGCCGTGTTCGTGTACGACGGCCTCTTTTGAGGCGCCGAGGTCCGCTTTGGGTCGTCAGCGCCAGTTCACCTTGCTGAACAGCAGTCGTTCAAGCAGGCGGTTGGACTTGCCGACCTCCGTCGCCAATCTCAACGACTGCTGTGCCTTCAAACGCGCCAGTGGTTCCGCGGTCGGGCAAATGTCCGAACGTCCGGTAAGTGGCCGACACCTGCCGCACGAGGGTTCGGTTTGACGGACGGCAACCGCTGCATAGCGGTGATGAGCTCTGTTCGGCCGAACCGGGTAGTGAGACGCGAGCACCATTCCGCCTGCCACCAGTAAGCGGTGACGTATCGCGGTTGTGGTCCTCGCTGTTCAGTCTTGATAGCAGGCGACTTGCAGCACCCGCGCGGGATTGCCACTCTCAAGTGCTTCGCGTGGGGTCCGGCCGTCAAGGGCGCCTGCTGGGGTTTCAAGGAACCCGAGGATCGCCCAGCCGCTTGTGGTTCCAAGCGCGCGTGAAAGCTCTCTGACCCAAGGCCAAACCTCCGGTGCGAATTGCCAACAGGGCAGGCGCACACTTGCATGTGGTCCCTTTACGCCGATGCAGTAGCCCTTCGCAATCCAGCGGCGCATCTCCTGAGGTACGGCTCCGACAACTGTCGCAGCGTCTGCAACGGAGATCATGTCGTCCGCCGCCCAGCGCTCATGAACTTGTGGTCGGGAGCGCGCAAGCATCTGCTTGGTTAAGGCAGCGGGGAAATACCTTTTGCCCATGGCCAGCCTAGTATCCATTTGGCGCGTCACATCGTGCAAGGTAAACAAGGCTTCGTCCGGGTCTCGAATGTGTAGCGACCGAGACCTTGCTGAGCATCGGCAAATGCTGCTATCGGCCATAACCCGTCAAAGAGTCTCATCCTCCAAAGCGGCCGCACACTGGCACGACGGGCGGGTCCGTGAAAAGCTCGTCAAACCCAACTCTCAAATCGAGTGATGCGTGTGACCGCCCTGCTATGACCGGTCCGCTGAGACTCGATGCTGACGATTGGCCCCGTGTCGGGCGGCCGCGCTCGCATCTCAGACCGCCACTATTTCGTGCGTGTGCCTTTCGGCCTTCCAGCGGTACGCTTGCGCCCGCAGCGCGGGCGTGGGCACATTGTCGGGTCTTCGCACCATGACCATACGTACGCTTCTCCTTACCGACGTGGTGGACAGCACCCGTCTGGTCGAGCGCGTCGGCGACGCACGCGCTGCGGAGTTGTGGGCGGCGCATGACCGTCGATCGCGCGCACTTCTCGCTCAGCATCGTGGTCGCGAGATTGATCGCACCGACGGCTTTTTCCTGTTGTTCGAGGAACCGACGGATGCCGCCCGCTACGCGCTCGGGTATCACCAGGCTCTGGCAGAGCTCTCGTTCAGCGCTCGGGTTGGCTTCCACGTCGGCTCTGTCACTCTTCGCAAGAACTCGCCCGAGGACATCGCCCGTGGCGCAAAGCCCATTGAGATCGAGGGCCTGGCCAAGCCACTCGCGGCCCGCGTCATGGCCTTGGCCGGCGGCGGCCAGACGCTCATGAGTGGTGCTGCGCGGGATGCGTTAGCCGACACGATCCCCGAGGGTACGGCGATCGAGTGGCACGGCCACTACCGACTCAAAGGGATCGAGGAACCCATCGAGATCTTGGAACTGGGAGTGCGGGACTCCTCGCCGTTTTCCCCGCCTGCGGATACCGACAAAGCCTACCGCGTGGTGCGCGCGCACGGGGACATCTGGCGTCCCGTGCGCGAGGTCCGGCAAAACCTTCCCGCCGAGCGCGATGCGTTTGTCGGCAGGACCATAGAGCTGCGTTCGCTCGCTGCAAGGCTCGACGCCGGCATCCGGCTGCTCACGGTCCTGGGGCCTGGGGGGACCGGCAAGACTCGTCTTGTCCGCCGCTACGCTTGGTCCTGGCTCGGGGATTGGCCGGGTGGCGTCTACTTCTGTGATCTCTCCGAGGCTCGATCGCTCGATGGCATCTATTTTTCGGTCGCCTCCGCGCTCGAGGTCCCTCTCGGCAAGGATGACCCCGCGGTCCAACTTGGCCACGCCATAGCCGGGCGCGGCCGCTGTCTGGTAGTTGTCGACAACTTCGAGCAGGTCGTGCAGTACGCACCAGATACTCTCGGCCGTTGGCTCGACCAGGCGCGCGACGCCGCCTTTGTCGTCACCAGCCGCGAACGGCTCCATTTGGGGGGCGAAGCGATCTTTTCCGTCGAGCCGCTGCCCTTGACCAAGGACGCCGTCGACCTCTTCGTCGCTCGCGCCAGGTCACAGAAGCCGGACTTTGTCCTCGGTGAGAGCAACCGCGCCGCAGTAGCCGAGGTCGTGCGACTGCTCGATGGCCTGCCTCTCGCCATCGAGCTTGCGGCGGCGCGCGTGCGGTTGCTTTCGCCTGCGCAGATCGTCGAACGGATGCGCGACCGCTTTGGCCTGCTCGCGGGCGCCCGCGGCGCGGCGGCGCACCAGGCCACGCTAAGAGCCGCTATCGATTGGTCGTGGGACCTGCTCACGCAATGGGAGCAGGCCGCTTTCGCCCAGTGCTCGATTTTCGACGGTGGATTCACGCTCGAAGCTGCCGAAGGCGTTCTCGATCTTTGCGCCTGGCCGCAAGCGCCCGCCGCAATGGAAGTGGTGCACGCGCTCTCGGACAAGAGCCTGCTGCGCACCTGGATCCCGGCTACTCAGAGCCGCTACGACATTGAGGAGCCATACTTTGGGATGTACTTGAGCATCCACGAGTACGCAGCGGAAAAGCTCGCCGCCAGCGGGCACGAGGCCAAACTGGCAGCCGAGGAGCGTCACGGACGGTACTTCGCGCGCTTCGGTACGGAGGATGCGCTCGAGGCGCTGTCGCGGCAAGGGGGCGTCAAGCTGCGTCGCGTGCTCGCACTGGAACTCGACAATCTCGTTGCTGCGTGCCACAGGGCGGTGGGGCGCGCCAACGGCGAGTATGCGGTCGCCACGTATCAAGCGGTCTGGGCTGTGCTCGAGCTGCAAGGGCCAGGCGCGCTGGGGATCGATCTCGGCTCTCAGGTGCTCTCGTTAGACACATTCGATGCGCAGCGGGCCGCGGCGTTGCATGAGCTAGGCACGGCGCTACGCCGAGCGGGTCGCACCGAGGAGGCGGCGAGTCGACTCGAACAAGCACTGGGGCTTTCGCGCGCAAGCGGCGACCGACGTCGCGAAGCAGGCGTTCTCAGCACTCTGGGCAACCTGCGGCGCGATCAGGGGCGGATGGTCGACGCACGGGCGCTTCTTGAGACTGCAATCGCGATGGCGCGCGAGATCGGCAATCGCCGCTTCGAAGGCAATCTCATCGGCAATCTCGGCGTCCTTCACGCTGTGCAAGGGCGGCTGGACGAAGCGCGGGCGCATTTCGAGCAGGCCCTCGCCGTCCACCGCGAGGTGGGCAACCGTCGCTTTGAGGGGATCGACACCAGCAATCTCGGCAACGTGTACCAAGATCAAGGAAAGTTGGAGGAGGCCAGAGCGCACTACGAACAAGCCCTCATCATCCACCGCGAGGTCGGCAACCGCCGAGACGAGGGGATCGTCGTTGGGAATCTCGGCCTCCTATGCAGCGGCCTGGGTCGGATGAACGAGGCGTGCCAACTCTGTGAAGAAGCGCTCGCGATCGGCCGGGAAGTGGGAGATCGTCAAATGGAAGGCGCCTTCCTCGGTGGTCTGGCTGATGTGCTTCGCGACTTGGGCCGAATAGAGGAGTCAATGGTTCACTGCGAACAAGCCCTCGCCCTGCATCGGGCGGTGGGTAACCGCCGCGCCGAGGGCGTTGATCTCGGCCGCTTGAGTCAACTCCTGACTAAGCAGGGACGGTTCAGTGAAGGTCGCGAAGCTCTCAGAGCGGGCGAGGCACTGTTACGCGAGGTTGGCGACCGCTTGGCACTTGCCTTTCTCCTCTGCAAATCGGGGCACACCGAGCTTGCCGGCAATGACGTCGACGCCGCCCGAGCGGCGCTCGCCGCGGCGGAGGAGGTGGTGGAGGCGATGGGCGCCGGGCCTGATTCCGAGGCTGGCCGCGCGGTCGCCAAGCTTCGCAGCGCGCTCGCATGACCGTGGCAAGACCTCGATTTGGAAATCGCTTTGAACTTAGGCATTTGGGTCGCGACCGTCCGCTTGTTCAGAGCGCGACCGGCGGAGATGGGTCGCATGCGTGAGTTGAAAGCATGCGGATGCTGTCGCTCGTCAGTCGTCCGGTCAATTTGCCCAGGTCGGGCAGCTTTCGAGGTGGAGCAGTCATCCGCCTGTGCGGCGGATGACCGGCAGCTTTCAGTCGCGGCTGTCGCACACCCGAAGAAGCTGACCGGCAGCAACCAGTCTGGCCCGGTCAATCACTCGGACCGACGAAACGCACTCGGCGACACTCCCATCTGACGTCGAAACGCCGCAGCAAGGTGGCTCGAACTGCTAAACCCGACCCTCGTTGCGATCTGCTGTATTCGCAGCTTAGGACTGCTCACGAGGAGGGTGCGCGCCGCCGCGACCCGCTTCTGCATGACGTACGCGTGAGGTGGCATACCCACGGCCTGGTGGAATGCCCGCTCGAAGTGCCGCGGGCTCACCCCGACAAGCGCGGCCAGCTCCCGCAGCGCCACGGGTTGTGCGAGATGCTCCTCGATGTAGTCCATCACCAATCGACGGTGTCGCGATGTTAGACCGCCAAAAGTCCGCGGCGGCGGGCTAGCCAGTGACGAGTGCGCCTGAATGATGTGATGAACGACAAATTCGCAGGCGCTCTCGGCGTAGATCGAACCCGACGGCGAGTGATTGCTGGTTTCGAGCGCCAGCCGTGACAACACCGCCTCGATGACGGGATCGCGCGTGTTGAATCGCTGCAGGATCTCGACCTTGCGTGGGTCGACATCCCAATCGATTTCAATGCTTTCCGAGACCACGGCATCAGGGATGAAGAGTGCGAGTCCCCGGAATCGACCCGCGCGATCGCGTCCCTCCCAGGTACCCTCGAAGCGGGCCGGTAGCACGTTGACCGCACCGGGCCCGGTCCATTGCTCGATCGAGCGGCCGTAGGCCTGCTGGCGAAACCGGCAGGTTCCTGAAAAGAGCACTCCGACAACGTGATCGGTGCAGCTGAGCGTGGCGAGCGGCGGCGGCTCGATGACGTGAGCAGTGAACGAACCCCAGACCGCCGTCGTTTCGGGCGGGGTCGGGAGCGCGGCCGCGAATCGATCGGCGGACAGCGACGGCAGCCTACTCATGAACGTACACCCACCATGATCGCGACCACCCTATCACGTTTCGCGCATCGGCTTTCATGCGCCCGTTGATCGCGCTCCATCGCGTACGAATACTCCGCGAGACCGACCTTCATGATCCAAGGAGTGCGCAATGGCAAGGAAGTCCAGCGGAGCAGCAAACCTCAACCCGAACGAACTGACCATCGACAATTCAGCGCTCGTGCTGATCGATCACCAGCCTGCCGTCGCTTTGTGCGCGCCGTCGCTGCGCACGGATGTGCTGGTCAATAACGTGGCTGGCCTCGCCAGGTCGGCCAAACTGCTGCAGGTCCCAACGGTCCTCACGACCGTGGGCGCGCGCGGCAGCATCCTCGCTGATCCCATCTTCAAGGAGATCAGCGAGGTCTTTCCGCAGATCGTGCCAATCGATCGCACCTCGACGCACGCGTGGTCCCATCCCGACCTTCGCGGTGCGATCGAGGCGACCGGACGCAGAAAGCTGATCATGGCGGGCATCCTCACCGAGGTGTGCCTCGCCCAGTCGGTGCTCGCGGCGCTCAAGGAAGAATTCGACGTGTACTTCGTCAGCGACTGCTCGGCTGGCGGAACCCTGGAGGCGCACGAGGATGCCAAGCTCCGAATGAGCATGGCCGGCGCCAAGCCCATCAATTGGATTGCCGTCACGGCGGAATGGGCGCCTGACTACACGAGTCCTGAGAGAGCGGCTGTCGCAGAGGTCTGGCGGCAGCGCGGCGGCGCTCCGGCGATGCTGACCGACTTCACGATGGCGCAGATCGAGGCCGGGCTCGTCCGGGTCCCGGAGTCGCTGCGCCAATTTGCTGGCGAGCACGCAAAAAGTTGAGCAGACACGCGCACGAACGTGGCAACAGCGACGCTGCGAGGGGCCCTCCGCCGCCGCTACAACGCTTCCTTGACCTGCGACAGGAATGTCCTCGCCGCCGGCCCCGGCGGCGCGTCCTTCCGGTAACCGCACGCATCGGCATTGCCATCTCTCGCGCAAACCCCTCGATGCGAATCCTCACCAACGCACCGCTGGCGATGTCCGCCTCGACCATGTGCATGGGCATGTGCCCCCAGCCGAGCCCTGCCTTCAAGAACGAGTGCTTTGCGCCGAGGTCGGCGAGCCGCCACGTTGCTGCGGAGAGCGAGGTGAAAGCGCGGTGGGGACACTGGTCAGCGTGCGCCATGTCGGTGAGACAGCCGTGGGCCGCCGCATCGTTGCTCACGCTGGGGTGACGCGTGTGGAGAGTCGGCACATCGTTCGATGTACGCGCAGTTGATGGAAGCGAAGAGATTGCCGGCTTTCGGATCCAGACCAGCCATTGACTTCGTGAGGCCCTCGCTGACCCCTCTCGGTGAAAACCGTCGTACGAGGAGCCATGCCGAACGTCCGAGATCAGTCTTGAGCTGCCTTTGAGGTGTCCAAGAGCGGCTTCGAAGCAGCGCCGCGGTCCTCATCGCGTTGCTGCAAGGCTCGCGGGCCGTCTTCCGCACGCCGCCGCCGAACTCAGGCAGACGAAGACCGCGGCCCGCTCACCGGCGGCCAAGCCTTCGATACAGCCACCCACCTGCGCTGCTGACCAGCCCTGCGATACCCTGCGGGAACAGCCTGAGGAACACAATCAGAACAACGCCGAAGATCAGCGACGGGTACGGGGTGCGCAGCGCGCTAGCCGATGCGCCCACCACCAGGAAGATCGCCTGCAGCGCCACTGCGCCATACAACGCACCGGTCAGTGAGCCCAGCCCACCCACTGCGATGCCGATGAGCAGGCCGAAGGACAGGAACGGGTTGAACAGCCCGGGCGCCACGTACTTGAGCGACAGCGCCGACAGGCCGCCGGCCATGCCCACCAGCATCGCGCTCAGCCCGAACACTCCGGTCTTGTAGGCGACCGCGTGGACGCCCATCGACTTTGCTGCAATCGGGTGGTCACGGATGGCGATCACCGCGCGGCCGATGCGGCCGCTCATCAGGTTGACCATCAGTACGAAGCACATCGCCGTCAGCCCCAGCGCGAACAGGTAGATCCACTGGTCGAAGCTGAGCGACAGGCCGAAGGGCACCTCGGGCACGTCGATGCCCAGGCCCTGTGCGCCGCCGGTCAAGTGCTCCACGCCCTCCCACTTGCCAAGAGTGGGCACCACCACGCCAATCGCGAAGGTGGCCATCGCCAGGTGCACCGGCGCCAGCTTCAGCAGCGGCAGGCCGAACAGCGCTCCGACCACCAGGCACACCGCGCCGGCCAGCGGCAGCGCCAGCCAGTGTGGCACGCTGGCATACACCACCATCAGCGCGGTGGCGTACGCGCCGATGGCATAGAACGCCCCGTGACCCAGCGACACTTGGCCGTTGTAGCCCACCAGCAGGTTCATGCCGATCAGCGCCAGCGCGTAGATGACGATGTTGGTATAGCGGAACAGCTGGAAATCGGTGGCCACCATCGACACCGTGGCCAGCGCGGCTAGCACCAGCAGGAACAGTCCTGCGCGAACGACCTTCAACTGGGCGTGCCCTCCATCGCGGGACCGAACGCCGTCGATTTGACCATTGGGATCGCGGCCCCGTCGGGTGCAACAGACTACCCCGGGCGCAAGGAGTCGTTCGCGAACCTTACCCGTCAGACACCGCTGACGAAGTTACGGCGGTCGTTTCAGGCTACGGCCTTGGAACGACAGGTGATCGAGACTGCAGTCGTTCGGGCCAACGAGCGGGAATGACTGGACCCAGTCTGAGGCGGCCGTTCGGCCGATCAAACGCAAGGACCGCGCTAGATTGAATCCAGGCAAGTACGCTGTTCGGCCCCGAATCCAGAGCCAAGTCGGCGTCAGTCTTGTCTCTATTGCTCTTTCGATACTTAGTTGATTTTGCGGTGGTACGAGCTCGGGGGTTTTTGCAGCAGTTTCAGATCTTTGTGAGACCCGAACCGGTCAGCTTTCCCCCGTAGCCACTTCTGAACTTATTTCTTCTCTACCACACGCGGGTACCGATCGTAGGACTTGGATCAGCGGCCTACGCCTTTGCCTTTGCCTCCCGTGGCCGCGAACGCGCGCGCGATGCCGGCGCCGATGCCGCTGGTGGCGCCGGTGATGAGCACGTTCGCTTCGTCATTGGACCCCCTTGGCGCTTCGCGCCTTCCCCCGAGGGGGAGCCAACGCCTTCGGAGCGGCTGGGCGGCGTTCATCGCTGCATCATGGCTTGAACACGAAGCCCGGGGTGATGGCGACGTTGTTGGGGATCGGCGGCAGGTCCGAGAACAGCTCAGGCTTGTCGTTCATCACCTTGAGAATGTGCTTGGGCTCGATGTGCTTGTTGACGTCGAACATGGACTTGAGGATGCCGAGGCGGTTCAAGCGATCCTGCGCCGCCCACAACGCGCGGTAGTTGTTGGCCGACAGCCGCCGGTCGTTCTGCTGGATGTTGAACTGCATCGCCGCCTCGGCCACCTCTGGCTTCAGCCCCGGAATCCAGCGCGTGGCCACCTGCGCGGCCTGCTTCGGATTGGCCCGCATCCACTTGTCGGCCTCGGACACGGCGGCGAGGAACTTCTCGATCGTCTCGCCGTTCTTCTCGACCCAGGCGCGCGTCGCCACGTTGAAGCCGAGGTAGGAGATCACGTCGCCGCCGCGCTGCACCACATAGGCGCCCGGCACGTCCTTGGTGGCGACGATAGGCCACGGATCCCAGCCCGAGAAGGCGTCGATGCCCTTGGACAGCAACGCCACCGTCATGTCGGGCGGCGGCGTGTTGACCAAGGTCACGTCCTCGGGCTTCAGGCCGGCCTTCTCGATCAGCGCCAGCGCGTACAAGTGATTGATGGTGCCGAACGACGCGGCGATCTTCTTGCCCTTCAAGGTCGCCAGGTTGGACTTGTCGATGCCCGAGCCTTCGCGAGCGATCAGTGCCATCGTCGCATCGGAGCCGAGCTTGGTGGCGCTGCCGCTGTAGTTGCCCAGCGCCACCAGGTCCATGCCGCGCAGCACGGCCCCGATCATCGGCACGCCCACCTGCACGATCTCGCTCTCGCCGGCCTGCAGCGCGTTGAGCGCGTCAACGCCGGTGGCGTAGGGTCGCGCGACGGTCACATCGAGCCCGTGCTTCTCGAAGAAACCACGTTCCAGCGCGATCGGCAGCCCGACCTGATCGATGCCGGTGACCATGCCCGCCTTCAGCTTCACCAGAGTCTGTGCCGAGGCAAGCAACGGTAACGCCAGCGCAGCCAGCGCCAGCAAGGATCCGAACATCTTCCAACGTTTCATCGCTGTCTCCTTCTGTGGTTCGTCACTCGGCAGGCAAAGGGTCCACGCGCCGCACCCAGTACGGCCGGGCCACCGCGTTCAGGTTGGCGACTTGCACGCCACGCAATTCGATCGATCGTTCCTGCGTGCCAGACACGCGGCCGTACGCTTGGAACGCCAGCACGTGAAAGCGCTCGGGCGTGCACGTTAGCGTGACCAGCACGTTGACCTGGCCGCGCGCGTTGGGCGCGAGGTTCGGCGCCACCTTGGTCGGCGCGATCAACGCCAACGCGAGTTTCCACAGCACGAGCGCGACGATGGCACCGATCACGATGAGTCCACGCGTCGAGCGCACCGCGTCGCGCATCAAACCCATGCAAGCACCGGCGCGTTCATGCCGTCCTCACCTGCTGCAGCACCTTGGCCGCCAGCGTCTTGAAGCCGGCATCCTCGATCAGCACATCCCACGCGCGCGGGCGCGGCAGATCGATTGCAATGTCGCGGAGCACCGCGCCGTGTGACAGCACCACGACGCGGTTGGCCAGGAACACCGCCTCGTTGACGTCGTGCGTGATGAACACCACCGTCGGGCGCCGCTGCTCCCAGATGCGCGTGAGCTCCTCCTGCAAGGTCATGCGGGTCTGCGCATCGACGCTGGCAAACGGCTCGTCCATCAGCAGCACATCGGGCTCGTTGGCCAGCGCACGCACCACGCCCACGCGCTGCTGCATGCCGCCGGAGAGCTCGTTGGGGTAGCGCTCGGCCGCGTGCGACAAGCCGGCCAGCGCCAGGTACTCGCGCGCGATCTCGTGGCGCCGCGCCTTGGGCACGCCGCGCATCTTGGGCCCGAACGCCACGTTGTCGAGCACGGTGCGCCACGGAAACAAAGCGAACGACTGGAACACCACACCGCGGTCCGGCCCCGGCCCGCTCACCGCGCGGCCGTCGACGCGGATCTGCCCGCCGGTGGGCGCCAGAAAGCCCGCGATGAGGTTGAGCATCGTGGTCTTGCCGCAGCCCGACGGGCCGACCACGGCAACGAAGTCGCCCGCGTCGACCGTGAGCGAGATGTCACGGATCGCCGTGACCTGCTTGTTGGCAAACGGGTCGAAGTAGGTCTTCTGCAGGTGCTCGATGGTGAGGCTCTTCATCGTGTCAATCGTGTCGCGTGACCAGACCCCAGCGCTGGCCGGTGACGCGTTCGATCGGCGCCAGTACCCAACTGTCGACCACGTACCACAGCACCCCCAGCACGATCATGCCGAGCAGGATCTCGACCACCGAACCGGCGCGGCGCGCGTCGAACATCAGGAAGCCGATGCCGCTGGTGCCGACGATGATCTCGGCGGCGATCAGCGCGCGCCAGCCGAAGCCCAGGCCGTTGCGCAGCCCGGTCATGATGTTGGGCAGCGCGCCCGGCAGCACCACCTCCCACAGCACGCGCACCTTCGACGCGCCGAGCGACAGCGCCGCCCGATGCAGTTCGAGCGGCACCGAACGCACGCCGAGCACCGTGTTCAGCACCACCGGAAACAGCACGGTGTAGACGATGACGAAGATCATCGTCGTGAGGCCGAAGCCGAACCAGATCAGCAGGATCGGCAGCCACGCGATGTCGCCGATGGCCTGGAAGAACAGCAGCACCGGCCACAGCGCGCGATGTGCGCGGTCGCTCAACCCCACGAGCAGCCCGAGCGGAATGCCCAGTGCCAGGCCCGCTGCGGTGCCGGCCGCGAGGCGGATCACGCTGTCTTCTAGGTACGCCGGCAGGATGCCGTTGGCCATCAACGTGCCGAACTTCTGCACCACCTCGGCCGGCCCCGGAAAGAACACCGGCGGGAACAGGCCCGACTGCGCGACCAGGGCCCACAACGCGACCACCGGCACGAACGGCACCAGCGACGCCAGCGCCGGGTGGCGGACGGTTCCACGCACATACGCGCTCCACAGGCGCTGCCACGGCGACACCGACGCAGCGAGAGCGCTCATGCGGCCCTCACCAGGCCCCAGCGCTCGATCGTCGCCCGCTCAAGCGGCGACAGCAGCAGGCGATCGATCAGCAGCCACAACACACCGATCACGATCATGCCGAGCACGATGACCTCGGTGCGGTAGAAGTCGCGCGCCACGAACAGCATGTAGCCCAGGCCGACGTTGGTGGCGATCATCTCGGCAGCGATCAAGCCGCGCCATGCGAAGCCCAGACCGGTGCGGACGCCGGTCACGATGTTGGGCAACGCGCCAGGCAGCAACACCTCGGTGAGCATCTGCCAGCGCGTGGCGCCGAGCGACGCCGCGGCGTGGCGCAGCGGCATCGCGATGCCGGTGACGCCGAGCAGCGTGTTGTAGGCGACGACGAAGAACACCGCATTGAAGATCACGAACGTGATCGCGCCGAAACCGTAGCCGAACCACAGCGTGGCGATCGGGATCCACGCAATGCCGGCCAGCACCGAGAAGAAGCGCAGCAGTGGCGTGAAGAACGTCGACACCGCTCGATTGGTGCCCATCGCGACGCCGAGCGGCACGGCGGTCACGATGCCGATCACCGTGCCGAGCGCCATGCGGCCCAGGCTGGCACCGATGTGGCGGATCAGCGTGCCGTCCTGCATCGCCTCGAGCCCGGCTTGGAAGACCGCACCGACCGCCGGGAACACGCGCGGGCTCACGTCGAAGCCGTGCACCACGGCCTGCCAGATCAGCAGCAACGCCAGCAGCGGCAACACGAACATCGCCGCAGCGACGAGACGGGGCACGCTCATGGCTCTGTCGTGACCTGCAGGTTGGTGGCGGCGCAGTACGACTCGAGCGTGTCGCGGATGTGCAGGGCCAACGCGCGCTGCGTGGGCGCGATGCGGCCCTCGCGCATGAGGCCAACGATCGTGGCGTGATTCTGCTGGCAGTGATCGACCTGCGCGCTGGCTTCGGGCAGGCGCGCGCGCAGTGCGCTGATCTTCGAGGCGATCATCTGGTGCGCCTGCTGCAGATAGGCGTTGGCGCAGTGGTCGACGATCGCCTGGTGAAAGGCTTCGTCGAGCAAGCGGATGGCCTTGAAGTTGCCGGCCTTGCGCGCCAGCGCCATCTCGCGCACGTT
>Ga0068867_100002329_pt1 | contig 13369 bp, 14 predicted proteins | sample KBSMisM32_FD_65649 | JGI IMG/M metagenome (GOLD analysis project Ga0068867, IMG submission 65649) | Miscanthus rhizosphere microbial communities from Kellogg Biological Station, Michigan, USA - KBS Miscanthus M3-2 | ecosystem: Host-associated > Plants > Roots > Rhizosphere > Soil ...
GCTGCGAAGCGAACGTCGCACATCAGTGCGAGCTCGAAGCCGCCGGCGAGCGCGTATCCGTGGACGGCGGCCACGATCGGCCTCGGACAGGCCCGGCAGGCCGCCGAGAGACGCATGTACCGACCGACCGTGTCGGCGAACTCCCGCTCGTCCATCTCGTGCATCGCCGAGATGTCGCCACCGGTCGAGAAGGCCCTGCCCCGTCCGGTCAGCACGGCCGCCCCGATCGTCTCTGACCTGCCGATCTCCTCGACCGCATCGAACAACTCATCCAGCATCTCGACGCTGATCGCGTTGAGCTTCTCGGGTCGGGCGAGGGTGATGATCGCGACGTCGCCCCGCTCCTCGACCTCGACGACGGCCATCAGCGGTCCTCCCCTCGATACGTGCGGATGACGCGGCGTGTCTTGCCTTCCGCGGCGATGGTGCCGGGCCCGACGAGCCGCACGTCGGCTGTGAAGTTCACGTCGCGCTGAAGACGCTCCACGACGCCCCGTGTCAACGCTTCCCGACGTGACTCCGGCACGTCGGGATCGACTTCGACCGTGAGCGGCACCGGGTAGTCGATCGGTGGCGGTCGATCAAGGTCGACCTGGAACTCACCGGTGAGCTGCGGCGCGAGCGTCATGAGCGACGTCTGGATCGCCAAGGGGAAGACGTTCACGCCCTTGACGATGAACATGTCGTCCGAACGACCGAGCACCCGGAACCGCCAGCTGGTTCGGCCGCATCGGCAGGGCTCCGTGAAGACCTGCATGACGTCGTGCGATCGCATCCGGAGGAGCGGGCTCGCCTCGCGCCGGATCGAGGTGTAGACGACCTCACCACGCTGGCCCTCCGTGAACGGAAGCACGTCGCCGGTGTCCGGGTCGATCAGCTCGGCCACCGCGAACCCGAGGCCCCCGTAATGGACGCCATCGAGCGCCTCGCACTCGCCGGAATGGAGTCCCAATTCGCCGGTCCCGTACTGGTCGCGCGCGACCATCCCCCACAGCTCCTCGACCTTCTCGCGGTAGCCGGGGACCTGGAGGCCGGCCTCGCCCGAGAAGTACCCCTTGCGGAGGCCGACCGCGCGCGGATCGAGCCCTAGGCCGCGCGCCACCTCGGCCAGGCGGACGGCATAGGACGGCGTCGCCCAGATCCCGAACGGATCCGCGAGCCCGGACATCATCGTGAGCAGCCGCTCCGAGTGGCCGACCCCGAACGGGATCGTCGCCGCACCAAGCGTCTCGAACGTCAGGTGGTCGCTGAGGCCACCCGAATAGAGGTTGTAGTTCATGCACTCGAACACGACCTCGCCGGGTCGACAGCCCATCGCCCACAGCGCGCGGGCGCCCATCTCCCCGTAGTCCTCGATGTCGCGGCGCGTCAGGCCGATCCGGATCGGTTGCCCGGTCGTGCCGCCCGTCGCCTGGATCCGGACGATCCGATCGAGCGGGGCGCACTGATTGACGCCCAGCAACGTCCCGTCGGCCTGCGAGGCAGCGACCTCGGTCTTCTCCATGAACGGGATCGCGGCGAGGTCGTCGACGCCGCGGACGTCGCCCGGCCTGACACCGGCTTCGTCGAGCTTTGAGCGGTAGTACGGGCTCGTCGCGTAGTCGTACGCGATCTGCTCGCCGAGGCGCTCGTCCTCCAGGCGCCGCCGGGCGTCGGGCGTCATCGTCTCGATCTCGTCGTCCCAGAACGGCCGCCCACTCACGTTGACAGCTTCGCGCATCCGATCGGGCGCGCGCATCCGTTCCGGCGCGCGGCGCGAGGAGGTCGTGGGAACGGACGACGGGTAGGCTTCGGAGATGGCCGAGCCGGTCGTCGTCCGCCTCGCGGACATCCGGGCCTCCGATACCGAAGTCGCCGGCGGCAAGGGCGCGAACCTCGGGGAGCTCATCGCCGCCGGGTTCCCGGTGCCCGACGGATTCGTCCTGGGCACCGCCGCGTATCGGGCCGCGGCTCGCGCGGCGAAGGTCGATCCCTCGAAGCCCGACGATGCGGCGAAGCGATTGCGGTCGACGCCGGTCCCGCGGCGGGTCGCCGATGCGGCACTCAAGGCGTACGACGCCCTCGGTGCGGGCCCGGTCGCGGTCCGCTCGTCAGCCACCGCTGAGGACCTGCCAGGCGCGAGCTTCGCGGGACAGCAGGACACGTACCTCGGCGTCGAAGGTCCGGACGCCCTGCTCGAGGCCGTGCGTCGCTGCTGGGCATCGCTCTGGAACGAGCGAGCCGTCGCCTATCGAGCCGCGAACTCGATCGACGATGGATCCGTCGCGCTCGCGGTCGTCATCCAACGGATGGTCGACGCTCGCGCAGCGGGCGTGCTGTTCACTGCCGACCCGATCACCGGTCGCCGTGACACCACCGTGATCGATGCCATCCCCGGACTCGGCGAAGCCCTCGTCTCGGGCGCGGTCGTGCCGGATCACTTCGTCGCCGATCCCGAGTCGGGCCGCATCACCGAGCGGAGCACCCGAGGTGCGCAACCGGTCCTCACTGATCGCCTCATCCGTGAGCTTGCGAACACCGGGAAACGGATCGAGGATGCGCTGGGCAGCCCGCAGGACATCGAGTTCGCCATCGACCGCGAGGACGGGGTGGCGATCGTCCAGTCGCGGCCGATCACGACGCTGTATCCGCTTCCGGTCGGCGGTGCACCCCACGACGGCATCCTCTTCTCGATCAGCGTCGCCCAGGGCTACTTCGATCCGATCACGCCGATGGGGATGGAGGCGTTCCTCGCGATCGGTCGGCGGGTGGGAATCACATTCACGGATCCGACCGACGCCGCGAGCGCACCGAACCCGGTCATCGCGGCGGGCGAACGTCCCTTCGTCGACGTGCAGTCGGTCCTTCGCGATCCGGTCGGACGCGAGCTCCTAACGCGACTCGCATCGGCGGGAGAGGCGCGAAGTTCGGTCGTCTTCAGGAAGCTCGCAAGTGATCCTCGATACCGGGGCGGCCGCCGCTCGCCGATCGGCACGGCCCGTCGCGTCCTCCCGCTCCTGCTTCGGTCGCAGATCCCGATCGGCATCCTGCGTTTGCTGCAGTCGCCAGCGAAGGCGCGGGCTCGGATGCTGCGTCGCGTCGATGCCATGACTCGCCTCGACGTGCGGCCGGACATGACGCCATCGGAGCGGCTCGACCTCGTCGAGCACGTCATGGATGACGTCCTGCCGTTCATGTTCCCTCGTCTCATCGGACTGGTCGCCGCTGGCATGCTCACGTATGTGGCGGCCGGGAGGCTGCTCGGTGACCGCGCGACGCCTGACGAGCTGCTCACGCTCACCCGTGGACTGCCGCACAACCCCACGACCGAGATGGACCTGGCGTTATGGGCGCTTGCCCGAGAGATCCGCGACGAGCCGGAGGCCTCGGCGCTTCTGAGGAGCCGCTCGCCCGGCGAGGTCGCCGAGGTGTTCCAGGCCGGCTCGGCTCCGACCGTGCTCCAGACCGGTCTGACCTCGTTCCTGGAGCGCTACGGCTTCCGGTCTGTCGGCGAGATCGACCTCGGTGTCGCGCGCTGGTCGGAGGATCCGACGCACCTGATCGGTGCGATCTCGAACTACCTGCAGCTGAGCGACGATGCCCTCGCGCCGGACGCGCAGTTCGAGCGCGGCGCCCGCGAGGCAGAACAGATGCGGGCCACGTTGCTCGACCGCGTGAGCGGCCCGCGGCGACACCTCCTTCGCTTCCTCCTTGGCCGGGCGCGGGCATTGATGGGCTCACGCGAGATGCCCAAGTACATGCTCATCGGACGGGTGTTCACGCCGATCCGAGAGGTGCTTCGTCCTGTGGGGGAGGAGCTCGCCGCAGCCGGTCGCATCGAACGACCCGATGACATCTACTTCCTGACGCTCGCCCAGGCTCGCGCTGCGGTCGATGGCGATGACATGCGTGAGGCGGCGGCTGCCAACCGGGCGACCTACGAGCGAGAACGGACACGACGTCGGATCCCGCGCGTCCTCCTCGCGGACGGCACCGATGCTGAGGTGGCCCTCGTCGAGGCTGTCGAGGGCGATCTGCGTGGGTCGCCGGCCTCGCCTGGGACGGTGACGGGCACGGCCCGCGTGATCCACTCGCCGCGGGGCGCGCACCTCGAGCCCGGTGAGATCCTCGTCGCGCCATCGACGGATCCTGGCTGGACGCCGCTCTTCCTGACGGCCGGCGGGCTGGTCATGGAGATGGGCGGGATGATGTCCCACGGCGCTGTCGTCGCCCGCGAGTACGGCATCCCTGCCGTCGTCGGGGTGCCGGATGCGACCACCCGCATCGCGACCGGCGACCGCATCACGGTCGACGGCTCGAGCGGCGTCGTCTCCAACGCCGCGGACGCATCCGAGCCTCCGAGGCCCTGACTGCCTCACCCGCGCTCTTCGTTCTCGGGTCCTCGTGGGCCGGCGATGTCCGATTCCCGTGATTGAACAGTTCCCAGGAAAAAGGCGCCCTACCTGTTAGCGCGGCCTTGAGCGAAAGCTCCCGGACCTTGTGCCGCGCTATTGATGAGGAGGGGCGGCGATGTCCGGACCCCAGCGTCCGAGAGCCCGCATCCGGCTGGCTCTCGCTTCCGTCACCGCAGGGCTCGTGCTTGCGAGCGCGATCCCATTCACGTCGGCATCGGCGGCCGAACCACCCGCGTCGATGCTCCTGCAGTGGAACGCGTACGCGAACGCGGCGATCTTCAGCTTGCCGACCGCGACGCCCGCGGGTGCCGGTCAGACACCGCCGGTCGGCTCGATCCACCTGGCGATGGTGGAGACGGCGGTCTATGACGCCGTCAACGCGATCGACCGGGGCCATGAGCCGTATCTGAAGAACCTGCCTCGGCCCTCACGCTCCGCGTCCAAGGCGGCAGCCGTCGCGACGGCGGCGCACCACGTGCTGGTCGGGCTGGTCCCGGCCCTGCCAGATGGCGTCAAGGCGAACCTGGATGCGGCCTACACGGCTTCGCTCGCAACGATCCCGGGCGGCTGGCGCAAGAACGCCGGCATCTCGATCGGTGCGACCGTCGCCGCGAGGATGCTGGCGAACCGGGCGACTGACGGCCGCTACGTGCCGTACTCGTTCACGCCGGGCACGGGCGTCGGCCAGTGGCGCCCGGAGCTCCCGATGTTCGTGAGCGACCCGTTCGCGTGGGTAAGCAACGTCAAGCCGTTCGCCATCGGACGCGCCTCGCGCTTCCGGACGGCGGGACCGCTCGACATCCACAGCGCGGCCTACGCCCGCGAACTCAATGAGGTCAAGTCGGTCGGATCGTCGACGAGCACGACCCGAACGGCAGCACAGACCGAGCTCGCGATGTTCTACACGGCCAACCCGATCCCGATGCTCAACAAGTCACTGCGCGACATCGTGGTGCGCAAGGGCCTGTCGATCACGCGGGCCGCACGGCTGTTCGCCATGACCAGCGTCTCCGGCGCCGACGCACTCATCGGCTGCTGGGACGACAAGGACCACTACAGCTTCTGGCGGCCGATCACCGCGATCCGGAGTGCCGACGTGGACGGGAACCCCGGGACGACGGTCCAGGCCGACTGGCTGCCGATGTTCCCGACCCCGCCCTATCCGGATCATCCGTCCGGCTACAACTGCTTGACGGGTGCGACCACGCAGGCCGCGCGCGAATTCTTCGGGACGAACTACGTCCGGATCACGCTGACCAGCCCGGTGACGACGACGAGTCGCACCTACAGCCGGCTCAGCAACATCGTCAACGACACCATCAACGCCCGGGTCTACCTCGGGATCCACTTCCGGACCCCGGACGTGCAGGGCGCCAAGCTGGGTCGCCAGACGGCTGCCTACGTGGCTGACCACCTTTTCGAGCGGGTCGACTGACCTCGGTCAGCGATCGACGGACGGGCGCCGCGCGAGTGGCGCCCGTTTTCGTCTTACCGCGGCCCGAGGAGCGCGCTACTCGTTGCTCTCGCAGCCGAGCCCGTCCTCCTCGGGATCGAGCATGTACTCGTCGGGGCCCTTGACCGTGACAGGAGCCTTGCCCATCGCCCGGACCTGCGCGCAGTCGAGGCTCTGGACGATCGGCAGACACGGGTCATACGACGGGTGGCAGTTCCCCGAGCTGCCGGCGGCGGCACCCTGCGGAGTCGCGGCCGCGCCCGGCGCCGCTGGTGTCGCCAGCGGGATGCTCTTGTCATGACTCCAGATCCCCGCCTTGTCGACCTGCGCCTTCTTCTGCGCAGCCGTCAGTTCGTTCACGTATCGGACGTCCGGCGGGAATGTCGAGATCTGGGCGAACCCGAGCCGCACCATCTCGACGTTCACCAGCACATAGCTGCCATTCCCGTCGGTGAGCCAGACGTCGCGGAGCAGGCGCCCTGCCTGATCCTTGTCAGAGACCTCGCGCTCGAGGTAGACGTCCTTGCCCTCCACGAGTCCTGCATTCGCCGCCGTTGCCGCGTCGGCCAACCGCTTGATCTCGGGGTCGGTCGCGTCCGTCTCCGGGGCATCCATGCCGATGTACCGCACCGTGTGCTCGGTACCGTCGATATCGACCTTGATCGTGTCGCCGTCGACGATGCTGTTCACGGTGGCGTGCTGGGTTTCGCCATAGGGCTTGAACGCCGCATCTCCTGCGACGCTTGGACTAGCGGCCCCGCTGGCGCCCGGCGCCACCCCGGTGATCGGTGACGCATCGACGCCACTCTGCGGGCTCGAAGTCGGCGATGCATTCGCGTTCGACCGTGTCATGGTCGCGATCCAGCTGAAGCCGAGCAGGGCCGCCAGCAGGATGATCAGGATCCGGGTCAGCGTGAGCTCGGGGCCACGGGCCAGGATGCGGCGCCGGCGGACCTCTTCGGTCGGGACGGGTGTGGCGACGGCCTGCGCGGTCGCCGCCGTCATGCCGGGCGCGAGGTGTGCGCCCGGCACGGCCGTCGGTGCCGGATCCGGGGCCATGACGCGGGGCGATGTCCGGCGTTCGAGCTCGTCGGCGGGGAGCGCGCCGGGCGGGGGCCATGCCGCAGGCGTCGGAGCTACGGCTGGGGCCGCGGCCCGCGCCGCGGTGCGCTGGACCGCTGGAGACGCGGCAGGCACGGGCGTCGGCGGAGGCGCCGCCGTGGGAGCGGTCGGCGGGGCGGAAAGGCGCGTGGCAGCAGCGACCGCCGCTGAGGGGACGACCTTCGCAGGCCGCCTGGGGGCCGGCTGGGTGGGGGCATCGGTGGGCGACGACGGCGCGGGCCGAGCCGACGGTGGGGCTGCGGTCGCAACGGCCGCTGCGGCGGTCGCAGCGGCGGCCGGCGCGTTCGCGCGGGTGGGTGCGGGTGCGGCGGGTGCCGGGGGCGCTCCCGGAGCCGGAGGCGGCACGGCGACCGGCCGAGATCCGTCCACGGGCACCGGCGCAGGGGCACGACCGTTCGTCGGTGGCGTGATGGCCTTGCGAAGGTCGGCGGAGCGGACGATCGTCGATCTGGTCGGCGCCGGCGCCTTCGGGTCCGCCGGGCGACGTTGCTCGGGCGCCAGCAGCTCGTCGTAGTCGAAGCCGTCCTTCGGACAGAATCGGAAGAAGCCGACGCGACGTGTCCCGCATTGCGGGCAGAAACGTGCTTCGCCGGTCATCGGGCGGCCTGGGATCGCTGGCTAGATCGGCCCATGGTCATCGACTCGGACCGCCCATCCTACCCGGGCCGCCAAGACTACGGCCCTCGGGAGGAACCCTTAGTCGCTCGACTAGTCGCTCGGCGCCCCGAATCGTCCGCGGTGGTCAACAGGGATGAGCGGCTTCTCCCCGCGCACTTTCAGCTCCTGGACCGCCCACGTATTGCCGTCGGGATCGCTGAAGCCGAAGAACGTCCCGCCGTCATCCGGCGAGAACTGCATGATCTCGCTGACATCGACGCCGCGATCGACGAGCTCTTGGCGCGCCGCTCGCGCGTCAGGCACGACCAGTTGGAGCCCCCGGATCGAGCCTGGCGCCATCTCGCGCTGGGACGGCAAGTCCCCGAACACGATCGAGCAGCCTGAGCCGCGCGGGGTCAGCTGGACGACGTGCATGGCCTCGGTCCGGGTGTCGTGGTCGAGGTCGAAGCCGACCTTGTCTCGGTAGAACTCGACCGCGCGGTCGATATCGCTGACCGGCAAGATCACGACTTCGAGCGTCCAATCCATCGGGGCGTCCTCCACATCAGGGCGCCCAGCCTACCGGCGGCGGACGGCGATGTCAGATGGGTCGGTCGAGCGTGACCTCGATCATCGGTGAGTAGTCGGTCATGGCGTCGACGTTCTGGTTGTGCCAGGCATTGGCGACGACCCACTCGGCCGTGGCGCGTCGCTCCGTCGGGTCCGTGATGATCCGCGCCGTGGCGGGCAGATCTGCCGGGACGGGGCCCTTGACGTGGAAGGTCAGTCGCGGATCAGCCTCGAGGTTGATCAGCCAGGCCCGCTTCCCATGCCTCGGCTGTCCGGTGATGATCAGCCGGCCGTCGATGCTGTGGAAGACGATCTCGATCCGGCGCGGCTGGCCTGTCCGCCGGCCGGTCGTGGTGATGTCGATCAGACCGCCGCGGGACAGAAGGCGACGGATGGCATCCGTCTCGGCGGGGTCGCGCGTTTGGCGAGGATCAGAGGTTTGTTGCATGTGCAACAACATACGCCGGTCGCTTGCGCTCCGCAAGTGACTTCTTCGACAGGCCCCGGCGCTTAGCGCCGTTTCGAGGCCCAGGTCGGATCGTTGCCGGCGAGCCACTCGGTAGAGAACCGCCCCGATCCGTGGATCGCGGTCAGCCGCAGCTCTCCCTCGCCGCTGTTGACGAACCCATGCGCTTCACCAGCCGGGCTGACCACCACGTTCCCGCCCTCCACCACGAACGACGCATCGCCGATCTGGAACGTGGCCTGCCCTGACTCGACGATGAACACCTCCGGATATGGGTGGCGGTGGACCTTCGGGCCGACACCCGGACGCGAGTGGACGAGGATCACGCTGAACGGCACGTCCTCGTGTTCGGCTCCGACGAATTCGTGCGAATGCTCCGTCGGCTCGAGCTCCCCGAACGGGACGATCGATGCCATCGTCAGACCCAGAACGTGTCGTGCCGGAGCATGAAGGCGGTCCGCTCATCGTCGGTCATCGACTCCCCCATCGATACGCGGGCCAGCGTCTCGAAGTAGTCCTCGCGCGGCGCGCCTGGCGCGAACAGGATCAGCATCGATGCGTCCTCACCTGACTCGTTGCGGAACCCGTGGATGCCGCCTTCCGGCACGAACAGGAAGTCGCCCGGTCGCGCCTCGACCCATTCGCGTCCGTCGTACAGCTTCACCGAGCCCGAGATCACGAAGAACGACTCCGAGATCGACCGATGGAAATGCGGGTCCGGGCCACTGCGAGCGGGCGACATGTTCCAGCGATACAGCCCGAACTGCCCGTTGGTCGACGCGCCGGTCGCGAGGTACTCGGCCGTCACACCGTTCTTGTTGGTGACCTCGGGCGCACCCGCTCGGCGAAGTCGCGCGTTGACCAGGCCGGGATCGCCGTCGTACTTCGGCGGTGGATAGGCGGAATCAGGTGCCGGGGCTGGGTAGGACATCGTCGAAGCCTACCCGTCGGCGATCAGGCCGGAGGCGGCTCGTCGCTGTGGATCGCCAGGATGTTGCCGTCGGGGTCACGGAACCAGGCGATCGTCGGCCCCTCACCGGCCGAGGTGGGTCGTGCAATGCCTTTGGCGTCCTGATCGAAGCCGTCGAAGCGCGCCATCTCGACGCCGTTCTGCTGCAGCTCGGCGACAGCCGCATCCACGTCCGGCACCGGGAAGTTCAAGACCGTGTAGGTGGCAGGCCTGAAATCCTCCTTGGAGTAGACGAGGACCCGCTTGTCGTCGCCGAGCCGCAGCTCGAGCAGCTGGCCGTCGTAGAGCTCGTTCACGTCAAGCCCGAGCTTCTTTGCGTAGAACTCCTTCTCGGCCGCGATGTCCTTCGCGGCGAAGCTCGAATACGCATGTGCGGTGGGAAGCATCCGTCACCTCCTGGTGGACCTCGATGCTACCCGCGGGCGCCTTGCGACGGCATCAACACCGCCTCCCGCGGACGGATGCGGCCGGGCGTCCGATGGGACGTCCGGCCGCGGGAGGGCGGGTCGGTGGTGGCTCACGCGAAGGTGCGGCGTGTCCAGTCGTCGCCGATGCTGTCGCGCGAGTCGACACCCTTGCGGATCGCCCCGGCATCGACCAGGGCCAGGATCGCGACGATCGTCACGATGAATGTCAATAGCTCCATCTCGTTCTCCTTCGTCTTCGGTCGGCTGACTGCGTTGACACGATGGTGACGGGTAACTGGTCATCTGCTAAGGTCCACATCGATGGTTAGAACGAGGACCAGATTCCCGACCGAGCTCTTGGTCGAGCTCCACAAGGACGACCCCCGGCCCCTCCATCGACAGCTCGAGCAGGAGCTGCGCGTTGCGATCAGGACCGGTCGTCTGCCGCCGGACTCCACGCTGCCCTCGACCCGCGTCCTCGCCGATCAGCTGGATCTCTCGCGCGGCGTCGTGGTGGAGGCGTACGAGCAGCTCCTGGCCGAGGGCTACCTCACGAGCGTGCCTGGTGGGGCTACGCGGGTCGCGACGCGGGCGGCTGCGACGGTGTCACCAGAGCGACCAGCGGAGTCTGCGCCCGCGATCCGGATCGACTTCGCGTACGGGCGCCCGGACGTGACGTTGTTCCCGCGTCAGATCTGGCTGCGCTCGATGCGTCGCGTTCTGATCGAGGCGCCGAGCGAGCGCCTGACCTACCTCGACCGGCGGGGCGCGCCGGAGCTGCGCGAGGCGCTGGCTGCCTACCTCAACCGGGTCCGCGGCACCGCCGCCGACGCGAACGACATCATCGTGTGCAACGGTTTCGCCCAGGCCATCGACCTCGTGACGCAGCTCGTCAAGTCACGCGGCGGTCGACGGATCGCGGTCGAGGATCCAGGCGACGCCGATGGTCGCGGAGCGGTACTCCGGCACGGGCTGACGGCGGTGCCACTCCCCGTCGACGACGGCGGCATCTCGATCGAGTCGCTTCGTGCGTCGGAGGCTGACGCCGTCTTCCTGACGCCTGCTCATCACTACCCGACAGGTGCGGTGATGGGACCCGATCGCCGCGCCGAATCGCTTGCCTGGGCCGACGAGCGGCACGCGCTGATCCTCGAGGACGACTACGACGCGGAGTACCGCTACGACCGCGAGCCCATCGGCGCGATCCACGGTCTGGCGCCGGAGCGGGTCATCTACGCCGGCTCGGCGAGCAAGACGCTCGCCCCCGGACTGCGTCTCGGCTGGATGGTCGTCCCGCACGCGCTCGTGGATGTCCTCGGTTCGCTCAAGGAGGCCAACGACAGGGGCTCCGCCAGCCTCGACCAGCTGGCCTTCGCCGACTTCCTGTCACGAGGCGAGTTCGACCGCCACCTTCGCCGCATGCGCCCGATCTATCGAGAGCGACGCGACGCGATGCTGGATGCGCTCCGCCGCTACCTTCCGGAGGTCCGTACCACGGGAGCGTCCGCAGGGCTCCACGTCCTTGCCGTCCTGCCAGGAGGGATCGACGAGGCCGGAGTGATGGAGCGCGCGCGCTCGTCGGGCGTCAAGGTGACCGGGCTGCGGCACACCTATCAGGATCCCGGGCGAGCGCCAGGCGGCCTCATCCTGGGGTACGGGCAGGTGTCGGCCGCGCAGATCGACGAGGGCGTGCGCCTGCTCGCCGACGCCGTGCGCTCGGCGGGCTAGGTCAGTCGGTCTGCTCCTCGCGGCCACCGCGGCGCCACCGGCCGAGCCGGTGCCAGGCACGTTCCGGCGCGGAGACCGGCGTTTCGTGACCGGAAGGCTCGCCCTGGTCCGCCGGATCGGCGTCGGGATCGGCCGCCATCCGGGCGACCGCGGCGACCTCTCCTTCGAGCTGGCGGGTGTACATACCCGCGAGAGCTGGACGAGCGATGCCCGAGATCGGACCCGACACGTCGAACGCGTGACGGATGCGCGAGCCGGTGGGCGTCGGCGAGACCTCGTAGATGTTGATGATCGTGAGGAGAGCGGGCTTGACGACGAGTTCGAGCGCCCGGTCGGGCTCGAGCCGCCGGATGCGGCAGTGGTAGACAGTGCCGTAGTTCGCCCGCACATCCACGATGCCGCCCTCGACGAGCGGCCCGTCGGCCCGAGCCCAGGTCGCGTTGTGGCCCCAACGACTCCACGTCGATGGGTCCATGTACAGGGCGAAGACCGCCGCGGGATCGACGTCCGCCTCGAGCACAGCCTCGATCGTGAAGCTCACCGCGTCCTCCTCCTCGTCCCACCCGACCTCGAGCATACCGGTGCGATGCTGCGGCGCACACGGATGCGCCCCGGGCGGCCATGCCGCCCGGGGCGCGGGGTGTGGCGAGGTGCCGTCGGGCCTAGCGGCCGCCGCTGAACTGTGGCTCCCCAGGCTTGAGCGCCCGGAAGCGGAGGGCCGACCATGTGTCGTCGACCGAGATCTGGCTGATGGGCCGGAACCCGAAGTCGGCCAGGATCGGCCAGAGCGAGTCGCGATTGATATCGGCCTTGTTGCCCTTGGGGTAGAGGACCCACAGGTTGCCGGATCCCAGGAGTGCCGTGCCCTTGGTCGCGAAGCGGTCGCGGACGGACGCGGCGTCGTCGGCGATGACGATCGACGTCGATGCGTTCGCAGGATCGCCGGCCGGCTCGACACCGTCGGGCAGCGGCCCGAGCAACCCGCGCCGCCCCTCATCCGAGACCCACAGGGTGGAGCCTGGCTTGATCAGCAGCTTGTCGGCGACGGTCTTGTCGGCCATGACCGAACCCCTTCAGCGACCGAAGAACTCGGCCAACGCCGGCCCGAGTACCGATGGATCGACGTTGTGCTCCTGGCCCTCGAGCGTCTTGACCTGCGCGTTCGGCACGACGTCGGCGATGGCCTCCGCCGTGGGACCCATGAACCCGAAACTCGCGGCACCGACGAGGACCAGCGTCGGGACGTTCAGCGACCGGATCTTGTCGACCGGGAGCGAGTAGTCGCCCATGATCTCCGCGTCGTACGCGAGGGTGTGCGCGAGCGACTCGGTCCACTGCCACCACGGCTGCGACCGAGCCGAGGCCACGAACTCCTCGGGCATGCCGACGACCTTGGCCATGAAGTACTCGACGGCGTCGCCGCGACGATCCTGCGCGACCAGGTCGCGGTAGATCTGGGCAGTGTTCGGGTCCGGCTTCGGCCGACTCTCGTCGACGATGTAGGGCGGCTCCCAGAGCGCCAGCTTGTCAACCGGGGATCCGGCCGCCGCCGCGAGAAGTGCAAGAGCAGCACCCGAGGACGACCCGTACAGATGGGCCCTCCCACCGGCGGCCTCGATGACGGCGTCGATGTCCTCGATCTCACGCTGGATCGCGTATGGC
>Ga0068867_100002330_pt1 | contig 13366 bp, 13 predicted proteins | sample KBSMisM32_FD_65649 | JGI IMG/M metagenome (GOLD analysis project Ga0068867, IMG submission 65649) | Miscanthus rhizosphere microbial communities from Kellogg Biological Station, Michigan, USA - KBS Miscanthus M3-2 | ecosystem: Host-associated > Plants > Roots > Rhizosphere > Soil ...
TGGCCGACCAGCGATCGTACCGGCTCACGTGGAATGACATCGAGCCCGCGCTCACCGCGCGGACGCGCGCGGTCGTCCTCTGCAATCCGAGCAATCCCACGGGCGCGCCCATCGCCGCGGCCGACGGCGAACGCATCGTCGCCGAGCTCGCCGCCCGGGACATTGTCGTGATCAGCGACGAAACCTACATGCAGTTCGTGTTCGACGGCGAGCACTGGAGCGCCGCCTCGGTGGCCGGCTGGCGCCACAACGTCGTCGTCATCGGCACCTTCTCGAAGGCGTTCGCGCTCATGGGCTGGCGCGTCGGCTTCGTGCTCGCCGATCGCGCGGTGTGCGAACAGGCCACGAAGATCCAGGACGCGATGATCATCTGCGCGCCGACGATCTCGCAGATGGTCGCCGAGGGCGCGCTCCGCGACGGCTGGGACTATGCGCGGGGGTTTCATCGCGAGTTCGTCCATCGCCGCCAGCTGGTCGCCGAGCGAATTGCGGCGATCCCGCGGCTGTCGTGGTCGCCGGCCGGCGCCGGTTTCTTTGCGTTCGCGCGCGTCGACGGCTGCACGGATTCAACGGCACTCGCCTCGCGCCTGCTCGAGGAGGCGCACGTCGTCACCATCCCGGGCGCCGCGTTCGGCCGGAGCGGCGAAGGATGCCTGCGGTTGTCGTTCGGCTCGGTCTCGGGTGAAGATCTGGTCGAAGGGCTCGACCGGCTCGAACGTTTCTTCTAATCGCGTAGGAGACTTCATGCGCGCACTGCTCATCGCCCTGGTGCTGACGGCCACCGTGCACGGCCAGGCCGCCTACGACGCCGCCCTCGCGGCCAGGCTCAAAGCCGACGAGAACGGCATGAAGACCTACGTGATGGCGCTGCTCAAGGCCGGGCCGAACCGCAACCGCCCCCGCGAGGAGGCGCAGAAGCTTCAGGCCGCGCACCGCGCGAACATCAATCGTCTGGCCGCGGCGGGCAAGCTGGTGCTCGCGGGCCCGTTTGCCGACGACGGCGAGCTGCGCGGCATCTACGTGTTCGACGTCGCGACGGTCGCCGAAGCGGAAGCGCTCACGAAGACCGACCCCGCCATCCAGGCGGGCCAGCTCGTCATGGAGCTGCACCCGTGGTACGCCACGGCTGGCCTGATGACGATTCCGGAGCTGCACTCACGGATCGAGAAGAAGTAGAGGCGGGTCTTCAGACCCGCCTGCAGGGCGGTCTAAAGACCGCCCTCTACAACCGCAGCTCCATGTGGATGTTGCAGCGGGAGTACTCCGACGGAATGCCGGTGACCTCCACGAATCCGAGCTTGCGATAGAGCGCGATCGCCGGCGTCAGGACGGTGTTGCTCTCGAGGATCAGCCGTGACGCGCCGGCGGCCCTTGCGCGCCTGATGGCTTCCTGCCCCACGAGAAAACCGATGCCGTGGCCGCGTGCGCTTTCAGCCACGGCCATCTTGGCCAGTTCGAAGGTGTCGCCGTCCACGCGGAGCAGCGCGCACACGCCCACGACGGCGCCCCGGCGCACGGCCACGATGATCTCGCCGCCCTTGTCGAGAATCTCCTGCTGCGGCGCCGCGAGCACGCGCGTGTCCGGCGGCTCGATCCGGAAGTAGCGGCTGATCCAGGCCTCGTTCAACCGCCGGAACGCGTCGTGGTGTGCGCGCTCGTAGGGAACGATGTCCGCCCGCTCGTCATCGAGCGGCGCGCTCATGCCCCGTCCATACCAGAATCTCGCCCTTGCCCGGATCGCCCGCGTCGCCACAGTAGCGATCGAAACGGCCGTTGAGCAGCGCCGGATCGCACGGAAACCCGAAACGCCGGCGCAGCGACGTCAACAGCAGCCGGACATGCGGCGGTTCGTAGCAGCAGGCGAACCGGTACGACGCCGGCACCGCCACGCCGCCGGCCGCGACGATCGAACCACGCTTGCTGCCGATGCCGGGCAGCTCGCCCAGCGGGCCGAGCGCCAGCAGCGTGCCGGCAATCATGCCGCGGCCCGCATGGGCGCCAACCCCACCCGCCACCGCGACGAGGCCTCGCCTCGCCAACGCGGCCGCCGACGCGCCCGCCGAGCCGAAGACGACGATCTCGCCGCCCGTCATCCCCTTCGAGGCGCCTGGCGACGGACCGCCCAGCCGCTCGCCGGCGTGGCCGTCCACGCGCAGAACGCCGCCCGACATGGCCTGCCCGGCATCGTCGCCGGCGTGGCCATGCACGTGCAGGAGACCGCCGCTCATCCGCGCGCCCAGGCCGTGCACGTTCCCGAGCTCACCGTCGACGTCGAGCCGCAGCGCGCGCTCACCGCGCACGTCGCACACGTCGCCGAGGCGTGCGCGGCGGCCGCCCACCCACACCGGCAGCGCGGCGATCTCGGATTGCGACAGGTTCGCGCAGCGGTCGGGGGTGATGCCGCTCAGGTCGAGCGGCGCGTCGAGCCGCGTCTTGACGGTCAGGACCACGGCATCGCTCACACCGGCGCTCCCATGATCTCGCGCAGGTGGAAATGATGCGGCCCGAGCTTGCCGCCGTAGTTGCCGGCCGAGATGGCGCGCACGCCGGAGCGGCACGCGGCGTCGATGCCGGCGCGCATCGCGGCGCGGATCGCGTCGGGCGACAGGCCGTCGAGCACGATCTCGAGCACGGCGTTGACGCCGTCGGGCAGCGCCGAGGCCGTGAGCGGCCGCAGCGTCGGGCAGTAGGCGTCGTTGGTCGACGCGATCATCCCCTTGTATCCGCGCGCCCCGATCTTGCTGCCGCTGCGCACCACGCCGCCGGGAAAGGGCAGGATCACGCCGGGCATCCCGTCGATGGCGGCCACGGCGGCCTCGGCGGCGTCGAGCCCGCTGTCGACGGTCTCGGCCAGGATGAGGAAATTGCCGCCGCCGACGCCCTTCTTCTGCATGCCGAAGCTTTCCTGCAGCAGACACTCCCCTTCCATCACCGGAACGCGCCAGTAGCGCTCGCCGTTCACCACCTTGCTGATCTGGAAGCGGTCGCCGAACGTGCGCAGCGCGCGCGCCGCGGGCAGCCGATCGGGCACGTCCGGCAACCCATCGAAGCAGCTGGCCGTCGGGCACGTGAGCACGGTCTGGCCGATGCGCTCGGTGAGGCGCTTGCCGAGGCTGTCGGTGTCCATCGTGAACAGGAGCGCCGACACGCCGGGGCGCGCGTCGGGCGTCTCGTCGGGCGTGAGCTCGCGTTCGATGGCCGCTTCGCACTTGCAGGCGATGACCGACGTGGCAAAGCCGGTGAGCTTCAGCGCCGCCGCGCGCGCCCACTTCATCGTGCGGGCGGTGATCACGACGCGCGCCGCGCGCATGCCGAAGGCCTCGGCAAAGGTGTCTTCGATGAAAACGCCGCGTATCTCCACGACGCGACGATAGCACGCGCCTACGGGCCGCCTGAAGGCGGCCCCTACGTACGCCCGACCATGATCGGTGTGTCGCGGAGATCGCCTACCGGGTAGTTGCGGAACGACACGGTGGCATGGCGATCGAAGAACTCGCGCAGCGGTGTCTCCACGGCGCCGTCGTAGCCGGGACGCACGTGGAGCCGCTGGCCGCGCGGGGCGCGACGCAGCTGCCCCTCCTCGACGACGAGCGTGCCGCCCTTCACCACGTACCGCGGCGTGGCGAACATCTTCGAGACGTCCTCGTCGCGCGCATACACGGTCACATCGGCGTCGGCACCGGGGCCCAGGTGCCCCTTGTGCGTCAGCCCCAGCAGGCGCGCGGGGCCGGCGCGGGTCACGATCGCGATTTCGTCGAGCGTGTATTCGCGCCCGATGCCGTCGGCCATGGCGCTCCCGGCCAGAAGTGTCTGGTTCACGCGCGCCAGGCAGCTGTCGCGATAGCCGCGGTCCATCAGCAGGCGAATCAGCTCGGGGTAGGCCAGGAACGATCCGCCGTTGGGATGATCGGTGGAGAGCACCATCCGCCATGGATCGGCGGCCAGCAGGAACAGCTCGAGCCCGACCACCCACTGCAGCGCCGACACCGCGTTCTTCTCCTTGTAGGTGTGCGGGACGACGCCGCAACCGGTCTCGAGCTCGATGTCCACGTTCACCCAGCGCCGGCCGCTGCTCTTGTGCAGCAGATACTCGACGGCGCCGTCGGCGGTGAGCGTGGTGGCGGCGCCGAACATCACCTGCCCGACGTCGCCGCTGATCTCGGGATGGGCGTTGATGTATTCGATGAGCGGACGCGCCCCCGATCGCCGCGTGCCGTCCGGCGCGGCGTCGTAGGCGTGGAACTGCAGGTGGGTGAAATGCGCGCGCCGGCCCTCGACGGCGCGCATGCTCGCGAGCGTCGTCGCCACGTTGCCCGCCACGCCGAGATCGTTGCAGTGGATGTGGGCGGCGTGCGGCAAGCCAAGGCCGTTGGCGGCCTCCACCAGCGTTTCGAGGATGGCGCGCGGTGTGACGCGCTCCGACCCCACCGGCGTGTCGAGGCCGACGCGGTCCCGCGCGCCGCGCTTCCACAGCTCCACGCCGCCGGGGTTGACGACCTTGATCGCGTAGCCGCCCGCGGCGCCGAGCAGCCACGCCGCATACTCGCGAGCCTGAGCCCGCTCGCCCGCGGCGACGAGCCGCAGCAGGTACTCGTCGTTGCCCATGAGCACGAAGAAACCGGCGTCCACGATGGGCGTGTCGTCGAGCTCGCCGTGGGAGGTGCGCGCCATGATCGGCGCCACCGCGGCATCGAACACCGTGGTGTAGCCGAGGCCCGCGTAGCGATATCCGGTCGTGAAGGTGCTCGGTATCGTGCCGCCGGTGCCCGACCGTGCCACGTCGCCGCCGGTCAACGCCGGCGCCGCGGCGGGATCGGCCTCGTGCTCCTCCGGGAGGAGCCGGCGCGCCAGGTTGACGCTGCCGCTGGCCACGTGACTGTGAATGTCCACGCCGCCGGGCATCACGACCATACCGGACGCATCGAGTCGCCGGGCGGATGCGGGCACGCTATCGACGACGCGACCGCCGTCGATGCAGATGTCCCGCACCTCGCCCGACACACCGTTGGCGGGATCGTAGACCGTCCCGCCGACGATGCGGAGCTGGTTCATTTCCGTCCGAGCGTCGCGTTGATCTCCGCGACGGTGGTCAGTCGATCCGGGTTGAGGCTGTGGATCGACATCACCCGCTCCGGCGTGAGACCGAGCCGCGCGATGTTGTCGGCAAACACCATCGTGCCCACGACCGGCGGATTCGGCACCTGCGGACCGTTGGCCGGCGGCAGGTTGAACATGTCGGCGTAGACCAGGATCTTCTCTTTCGGCAGGTACCCGATCACGAGCCCGTCCGCGTGCGGCAGCCCCTTGATGACGTGCACCTCGAACGTGCGCGTGGCATCCGAGAACACCCGCTTGTCGCCGGTGAAGCCTTCGATGATCGGCTTCTTCGGGTTCTTGGCCAGTGCGTCGCCGACCAGCGTCCGCGGGGCCGAAAACGCGCGCTCGAGGAACGCCTTGTTCACCGCCGGTGTCACGATGGTGATGCCCTCGGCGACGACGTTCTCCAGACCGCCGGTGTGATCGAAGTGGTGATGCGAGATCACGCCGTAGCGCACCGGCTTGTTCGGGATGACCTTCTTCGCCTCGGCGATGATCGCCTGCGACCGCGCCTCGTTCTGTGCGCCCGGCTCGAAGATCAGGATGTGATCGGCGAACTCGATGGCCAGCGCGTTGTAGGCGCCGTTGATCCGGAAGACGCCATCGGCAAGCTTCTCCGACGTCGGACCGGCGGCCGCGCCGCCGGGACCGCCCGGGCCACCTGGACCGCCGCCGCGACCCGCGGGCGGTGGAGGCGGCGTCACGAGCGCCTGGATGTTGTCCGGGTTGGCGCGAATGCCGAGCGTCTGCAGATCGAACGTCGGCTGCCCGCCGCGCTTCTGCACCCACTTGGCCGGGTACATCACGCCGTTGGCATCGCGGTACTCGGTGTAGATCTGCTCGACGAGCATGTCGCCGAAAATCGGATCGCCGAGCCACGTCTCGACGCGATCCACGAGGCCGCGCGGGCTGATGTAGCCGACCACGCGGTAGGCCGGCCCACCGGGCGACTTCTGCGTGGTCATCCATGTGAGCACCTGATAGCGCTGCCCGCCCACCGACTGCGCCTTGACCGTGGCGTTGTTGGCGGCCGCACCCTTCAGGAAGCCCCATGGGGTCGTCCAGATTTCGAGCTGCTGGGCCCACGCGTTGGCCTGCGCGGCGGTGATGTTCTGCTGGAACTGCCCCTGCACCGCGACGGGACCGGTGACCGGCGCCGCCCAGGTGACCGCGGTGGCCCGCGACGTGGACGAGGCGAAGTCGATCGCGCGCACGTAGTCGTTCAGGTTCGTCCGCGGCCACTCGCCGTTGGCGTTGTTCGACTGGCCGAGGCCGTAGTTCGCACCCGAACCGTTGAGCGCGATCGAATTCAGCCCGTCGGCGCCCATTGCTTTCGACGCGTTGGCAATGACCGTCTTGGCGTCCTGGGCTCCGGCTGCCACCGGTAACAGCGCCGCAGTCGCCCCCACGATCATCCCCGCCGCAATCCACGCTTGTTTCATGACGTCCTCCGCTGTGAGCTTACGACGGCTTCACGCAGCGCCTTTACGACCGCTGCGGCCGGCGGCGGGCCTGGCAGCACCGCCCGCAGCGGCAGCGGCACGTCGTCGAGGCGTAGTGCCGTGCCCGCGTCGTGCACGCCGGCGAGACCCGTATCGATCGCGACGCTCCGAGGCCCGAGCGTCATCGCGGACGCGTCGGGACCGATCACCACGGCGGGTATCGCGGCCATGAGCGAGGAAACGCCAGCCGGGACGTGATCGAGGTAGCCGACGACGATGACGGCGTCCGCCTCCCCGCGCGCCATCAGCTGCGACGCCCGGCCGTCGAACGGGCGGTAGCGCGGCGCGCCGCGCGAAAAGTCGACGGCCGCGGGATATCCGGTCTGCGACGTCAGCACGGCGTCCACGCCCGAGCGGTTGCCGCCCGCGCGCAGCAGGCTGAGCGCCGCACGCGTCGGGCCGTTGAGTGCCTGCACGAGCGCGATGAGGGCCGAGAGGCGCAGGTGGGAGTCCGCCGTCGGCATGGCGGCATCGGCAGGTTCGCCATCGGCCACCACGAGCACATATCGTCCCGAGACGAGCGCCGGCGCCAGCGCGCGTGCCCGCGCCCAGATGGCGGCGCGCACGGGATCACCGTCGTGCGGCGTGGTGTCGCCGGCCGACGTACCGACCAGCGACCGCAGTGCGCTCAGCGTAGCCACTTCGTCCTCGGCGGGCAGCAGGAAACGCCGATCGGCATCGGCAGCGCTCACCGCGTCGCCGATATCCACCGCGATGACCGTGCGCGACGCCCGGCCATCGGGGGCATGGATGCCGCTGGCGAGAGGAGCGTAGCGCTCCGCGTAGCGTGGATACCGAGTGGAGGGGTCGATGCCCCACCACACCACCACGTCCGCGCGCTGCCGCGCCTCGCCCAGCGTGGCCGACGCGCGGCCGCGTTCCTGCGCGGCGAGGATGGCGCCCATCGCCGTGTCCGACGTCACGCTGTCGAGCGCCGCGCCGAGCCCGTCGGCGAGCGCCACGGCTTCCTTAACCGCCTCGTTGGTCACGCCCGGCGCGATGTACACCAGCGGACGGCGCGCCGCGCGCACCAGAGCCGCCGCCGAGGCGAGAGCCTCGTCCATCGTGGCCCGCACCGCGTCGATGGCCGCCTCGGCGGGCAGCGAGCCGTCGCCAAACCACGCGGCGCCCAGGTCGCAGGCCCGGGCCGCCTCGACGATCCGGCCGTCACGCACGGTGATGCGGATGTCGTCGCAGGCGCAGCCGCAGCCCAGGCAGGTGACGTCGGACAGGATCACGGGACCCTCATTATTCCCGTAAAATCAGGGGTTGACAGAATAAGCAGATATCTGCATATTAATGGCGTGCGCAGAAAGACCGGATCGCTCGTCCCCTTGGAGCTCGCCATTTGCAGCGCCGCCCTCGACTTGCGGGACCGCGGCGTCGAGCAGTTTCACGGCTATCTGATCGCCAAGGAGCTCAAGGACACGTCGAACACCAAGCTCCTGACCGCGTACGGCACGCTCTACCGCGCCCTCGGCCGGCTCGAGCAGATGGGGCTGATGACGAGCGCGTGGGAAGACCCGCAGATTCCGGCCGACGAGAACCGGCCGCGCCGCCGCCTCTACGCGATCACGCCGGACGGGCAGACGGCAGTCGCCAACGCGTCGCGCGAAGCGGCCGTGGCCCCGCTCGCCGCGCCAAGAGTGAGCCCGACGTGAGTCCGCGGGCGGCTGCGGTGGGCGCGGCGCGCTGGTGGACGCGGTTCTATACCGCGGGGCTCCCCGCTGATCTCCGCGACGCGCGGCGCGCCGAAGTCGAATCCGATCTGTGGGAGTCCGTGGCCGACGGCGTGCACTCGCGACACATCCTCGCCCGCGTTGCGCTGGGAATCGTCGATGACCTCACCTGGAGCCTGACGTGCATGGATACGACAACTCGCAATACCGCAGGATGGTCGCTCGGGTCGCTTGGCGTTCTGGGACTGGCGTGGCTCTGGCTGTCGCAGGCGCCGGCGAGCGCACTGATGCGTGATTCGGCCTGGGCCTTTCCGGTGGCCACGATCAATCACCTGATCGGCCTCGTGCTGCTCATCGGCATGCGCCTGCCGCTGGATCTGCGGCTGATGGGATGGGCGTTCGATGGCCTGTCCATTTCGCAGCTGGCCAGGCGGACGGCACCGTTCGCCCTCATCGGCGGCATCGTGACGATTGCCTCGGGCATGGCGATGTACAGCGCGGATCCCGCGCGGATGGCGTCGAATCCGGCGTTTGCGTTCAAGATCGCGGCGCTCGCGGCGGCGCTCCTCAACGCCTGGTGGTTCCACGCCGTGATCGCCCGTCGCATCAGCGAGTGGGACACGGCCGATGTCCCGCCCGTGTTCGCCCGCGCATCGGGCTATGCGTCGCTGCTGCTCTGGATCGCGCTCATCATCGCTGGCCGGTTGATCGCGTTCACCTGACCGACCCTCTACATCCACGGAGTTATGGGAGGCGCGGGGGATGGACGGCGATAATGGCCCTCCATGCTCCGCTCCGTCGCGACGTTCCTCTGTGCCATCGGCGCCGCTTCGCCGGCGCTGGCACAGACGCACTTTCACCACGCCCACTTGAACTCCACCGATCCCGCCGCGGCGATCGACTTCTACACGACGCACCTGTCCGGCGAGAAAGCCACCTTCGACGGCCGCGACGCGGTGTGGACGCAGAAATCGTGGCTGCTCTTCACCAAGGTGAAGCAGGCACCGCCCTCCGAGGTCGTGTCGCCCCTCTTTCACATCGGGTGGGGCGCCGAGGACATGAAGGCGGAGTTCGAGCGCCAGATGAAGCTGGGCACCACGTTTCAGACCGTGCTCACCGACGGCGTCGAGCTCTTCGGCGCCGGCACGCGCGACCGCAACTTCTTCATGTATCTCGACGGCCCCGACCACGTGACCATCGAGGTGCAGAGCGCGATGCACCACGACTTCATGCACGTGCACCTGTTCAGCGACGATCCGGTGGCGGCCGCCGCGTGGTATCAGCAGCACCTCGGCATCACCACCCGGACGAAGCTCGACACCGTGCGTGCGTTTCGCGGCATTCCCACCGGTCCGTCCGCGTCCATGCAGCTCGACAACGTGACGTTCTGGATCTATCCGACGGCGCACGCCAAGGCGCTCTACGGCGGGCAGTGGAAGGGGCGCGCCGGCTTTGCCACCAACCGGGGCCGTGTCCTCGATCACGTCGCGGTGAGCGTGGACGACCTCGACGCGACGCTGGCGCGCCTGAAACAGGAGGGCGTCAGAGTCGTCTCGGGCCCGCGCAAGGTCGACGGCCTGCGTTCCGCCTTCATCGAAGCGCCTGACAAGATGGAGCTGGAACTCGTCGAGGGACCGGCACGTAAGCCATAGGCATGATGCGCACCACGCTTTCGGCGGCCGGGTGGCTGCTCGTCGCCGCCTCCACCGCGTTCGCCCAGGCGAAGCCAGCCTTCGAAGTCGCGTCGATCCGGCCGAGCGCCGACCAGGTCACTGGCGTCCGGGTGGGCTTCCAGGCCACCGGTTCCCAGGTTCGCGTCACCGGCATGTCCATCAAGGATTACGTGGGCATCGCCTTCGGGACGCGACCGCAGCAGATCGAAGGGCCCGAGTGGATCGGGTCGCAGCGCTTCGACGTGGTCGCCACCATCCCCGATGGCGTGCCGTCATCGCAGGCCACGGCGATGCTGCGCACGCTGCTGGAAGATCGCTTCCAGCTCAAAGTGCACCGTGAGAGCAAGGACCTGCCGGTCTACGTGCTCGGGGTCTCCAAAGCCGGCGCCAGGCTCACGGAGTCGAAACCCGATCCCAACGCGACCGCGGAGCCGGCCGGCACGGTGAACGTAAGCGGCGGCGGCAACAACACCGGCGTCGGGGTCAACATCGGCGGCGGCCGCTCGTTCGCCGTCGCCGACAACCAGGTGCAGATTCGCGGGATGCAGATGCGGGACGTGGCCGAGGTGCTCACGCGCTTCGTCGATCGCGTCGTGGTGGATCAGACTGGGCTCACCAAGACCTACGACATCACGCTGGACCTGACGCCCGACGAGTTCAACGCCATCCGGATCCGCTCCGCCGTGAACGCGGGCGTGCCGCTCCCGCCGCAGGCGATGCGGCTCCTCGACAATGCCTCGCCCGACACGCTGTCGGCGCCGCTGTCGAAGTTCGGGATCACCTTCGAGGCGCGCAAGGCGCCGCTCGAGGTGGTCGTGATCGATTCGGTGCTGAAGACTCCGACCGAAAATTGACCGACGGGCCGCCTGAAGGCGGCCCCTACGAAGACAACGAGCATTCGACGCGGCCGAGCGCGCCGAAGTCCATGCGCACGTGATCGCCGGGCGCGATCTCGAGCGGCACCAGGCACGTGCCCGTCGTCACCACCTGGCCGGCGCGCAGCGTAATCCCGAGCGACGACAGCTCGTTGGCGAGCCATGCGAGCGCGATGCGCGGGTCGCCGAGCACGTTGGCGCCGACACCGTCGCGAGCCAGCTTCCCGACCACTTCCCCGTGTACCGGATGCGCGGCCAGGTCGACGTCACGCCACGAGGAGGGCGACGCGTCGCCGAGCACGAAGTAGTGCGCGCAGGCGTCGTCGGCGATGAGCTGCGCCGCCCCGACGATGGTGAAGTCGTCGAAGCGCGAGTCTGGAATCTCGATCGCGGGGTGCAGCGACGCCGCCGCCGCGACGACGTCGGAGACACTGAAGGGCCCCCACTGCGGCGTGAGGTCGCGCCCCATCCTGAACGCGAACTCGGCCTCGGCGACGCGCATATGGTTGGCACCGAACGGGACGCTGGCGCCGCTGTCGAACGCGCGCTCCCGCAGGAGCCGCCCGGCGAGCGGTCCGTCCACGTTGATGTGCTTCTGGCCCGCCACGCTCGTGGCGGCAATCTTCCAGCCGTAGAGCGGCACGGCGCTGCGCCGCTCGAGCGTGGCCTGCACGGCGTAGCCGTCGGCGCGTGACACCGGCCGGATCGCGCCGGGAATCTGATCGAGGCGACGGCCGCCGGTCCAGTGCTCCCAGAGCAGGCTCGAGGCCTGTTCGACGTCAGACGGCGTCATCGCTGCTCGGGCACACGTTGATGCCGACCTCCTCGTACACCACCGCTGCCCGTCGTACGAGCAGGCGATAGCACGCATTGGAATCGTCGGCCTCGGCGAACACCGTGCAGATCGGTTCGCCGCGACGGATGGTCGTCCACGGCCGCGGCACGTCGGCGACGTGGCGCGACGCAAGCCATTCCTTGGTCTGCCACACCACCAGATCCGCGCGGGCAAAGACAATCGCCTTCCCGACGGCGCGGCGCATGCACAGCGGAATGCGATCGCCGGGGAGCGCACCTCGCGCACACGCATCCGCATGCAGACCGAACATCGAGAGGTCGTGCGCGCGCTCGACCAGTTCCACCGACGCCGACCAGCGCGGGTTCACTTCCACCGGATACGCCGTGCCGCGGTGGGCGATGAAGTCCACGTTGTTGAGCCCGACGAGCCCGTAGTCCTTCGCGACGCTCGCCGCAATGGCGTGGGCCGAGGCCGCCACGCCTACGCCGCGGTCGAAGAGGTCGGCGGGGTGAGACAGGATGCTGCCGCAGTATTGGAAGTGGCTCGCCCCGAATGCCGCGTCACCGGCCAGCTGGCGCGACACGCCGAGCGGCACCGCCCGGCCGGCGCTCGCCACGAACACGATCGAGCCTGGCGTCCCGTGGATGAATTCCTCCAGGTAACTGCCGTCGGCAATCGGCAGGCCGCGGTGCCAGGGCCGCACACCGTGGCCGCCGCCCGAGCGGAACGGTTTCTCGAGCCAGTCCACATCGGGCGAGGGCTCCCCAGCGTCTTCGCCAGGCACGAACACGCGGGGAACGGTGAAGCCGCTCTTCGCCAGCCCCTCCAGGAGCCGGCGCGGCGACCGCACCTGTTGAAGCACCTCGGGCGGATTCCCCCACAACGCCCGCCCCTTGGAGATCTCGCCCACCGCCGGAGAGTCGTCTTCGAAACCGGACCCGTAGACGACGGCGTCCACCGGCAGCCGCCGGGCCCGCTGCAACACCCGACGCGGGTTGAATCGCGCGCTCTCGTGCGTCTTTGCCACCAGCATCTTCGGCCTCGGCACGTCGAGGTCGGCGAAGGCGTCGATCGTGTGCGGACGGTACCCAGCTTTCAGCGCCGACTGCGCCGCAGCTCGCATCGAGACGCCGGTCAGCAGCACCCCTGGCATCGTGAGTACTACGCCTTGGACGCGGCGAGGCCCTGGGCGACCTCGGCAATCGTCTCGGCGTCGAGCAGGGCGTCGTTGGTCTCGAACAGGCGCGCAATGCACGCCTTGTGAATCTTCATCTTCAGGCCGCCGACGCCGAGCGCCCCGAACACGATGACGCCGTCGCGCTCGGTGCCGTTGTCCTGCACCTCGATACCCTCGACGCCTGACGGCGGCACCGCATTGAGATCGGCTGCGACGCGCAGCCCCCGCCCGGCCCAGGCGGCGCGCGGCACCATGCACACGCCGGCCGGTCCCGCGCTCACGAGCAGCGCGGCGCCGTCGAGCACCTGTGCCGCCTGTGCGGCGTCGCTCATCGTGACGGCGCCAATGGCACCGGCTCCAGCGCCGCCGAATCGCTTCTGAAGCGCTTCAAGAAACGCCGCGTCCACGGCGCGCCGCGACGTGATGGTGACGTCGGCGCCAGCCTTGGCCAGCAGGCCCGCCGCGCGCATGCCGACGGGGCCGGTGCCAGCCGTCACGACCGCGCGGGCCCCTTTCACGTCGCCGCCGGCCGCCTGCACCACCTTGGCCACGGCGGCCACGGCCGTC
>Ga0068867_100002333_pt1 | contig 13359 bp, 7 predicted proteins | sample KBSMisM32_FD_65649 | JGI IMG/M metagenome (GOLD analysis project Ga0068867, IMG submission 65649) | Miscanthus rhizosphere microbial communities from Kellogg Biological Station, Michigan, USA - KBS Miscanthus M3-2 | ecosystem: Host-associated > Plants > Roots > Rhizosphere > Soil ...
TGAGCCGTCCGCTCGGGCCGCTGGTGCCGATGCCGGAAAGCGCGCTCGCCGAGCTGCGGAAAGCCTTCGGGCTTGAATAACCAATTGGGACCATTGGCCGGTGGGGTTGATGGTCCCTGTGTGAAAGAAAAAACCCGGTCGGATCAGGGGTGATCCGGCCGGGTTTATCTTTTTCAAGACGCGCGGGCGGCGTCTGCGTTTGTAGGGCTCGACCTTGTGTCGAGCCGGTGCAGGCACGAAGGCCAAAAGACGGCCCGGCCTCACGCAAGGTGAGGCCCTCCTCGATCCCTTACGGCCTTACTGGCCGTGGCAGTTCTTGAACTTCTTGCCGCTGCCGCAGGGGCAGGGGTCGTTGCGGCCGACCTTCGGGGCCTCGCGGCGGATCGTCACCTTGGGGAGTTCGATCTCTTGCGGGGCGGCGGCCTCGGGGGAGGGGCCGCCGCTGGTGGTGACGGTGGTCGTGATCTGCGGGGCGGCGGGCGCGGTCGTGACGGGGGCGTCGGCCGGGCCCACGGCCTTGGCACTGCGGCTGAGTAGCGCGAGCATGTTCTCGAACACGTCGAGGTTGGACGCGTTGCGGAACAGGCCGGTGCAGATCTGGAGACGGATGTTGGTCATCATCTCCTCGAAGTATTTGAACGCCTCGCCCTTGTAGGCGACGAGCGGGTCGGTCTGGCCGTAGCTGCGCAGGCCGATGGCGCGGCGCAGTTCCTCCATCTCGGTGAGGTGCTCCTGCCAGTGGTGGTCGATCGCGTTGATGATCACGTAGCGCTCGAGCGAGCCGAGGGACTCGGGGATCTCGACGGATTCCTTGACTTCGTAGGCCTTGCGGACGCGGTCGACGACGAGCGCGGTGAGCGTCTCGATGTTGTCGCCCACGAGTTCCTCGGCCTTGAGCGCGATGGGGAAGGTGGCGTTCACCCAGCCGATGAAGCCGTCGATGGCGACCTGGGTGGCGCCGGTGCGGCCGGTGATGCCGCCGTTTTCGAGGCGGCTGTCGATCTCCTCGGCGACCTGCTCGAGGATGATGTCCTTCGGGCGGTCGGCGTGGATGGCGGCGTTGCGGATGCCATAGACGACCTCGCGCTGCTGGTTGAGCACGTCGTCGTATTGGAGCAGACGTTTGCGCTGGGCGAAGTTCTGTTGCTCGACCTTTTTCTGGGCGCTCTCAATGGAGCGGTTGAGCCACGGGTGCTCGAGCTCCTCGCCGTCTTTCATCGAACCTTCCATGAGGCGCGAGGCCAGGTTGCCCTGGAGGAAGAGGCGCATGAGGTTGTCCTCGAGCGAGAGGAAGAACTTGGTGAGGCCGGGGTCGCCTTGGCGCGAGCAGCGGCCGCGGAGCTGGCGGTCGATGCGGCGGGACTCATGGCGCTCGGTGCCGATGACGTAGAGGCCGCCGAGCTCGCGGACGCCCTCGCCGAGTTTGATGTCGGTGCCGCGGCCGGCCATGTTGGTGGCGATGGTGACGGCGCCGCGCTGGCCGGCGCGGGTGACGATCTCGGCCTCCTGCTCGTGATACTTGGCGTTGAGGACCGTGTGGATGACGCCGGCGCGCTTGAGCATGCGGGAGAGCACCTCGGAGGACTCGACGGAGACGGTGCCGACGAGGACGGGCTGGCCGCGTTTGTTGGCGGCTTCGATCTCGGCGACGACCGCGTTGAATTTGTCGCGGCGGGTCTTGAAGATGGAGTCGTTGCGGTCGATGCGGATGCAGGGCTTGTTGGTCGGGATGACCTGCACGGAGAGCTTGTAGATGTCGTTGAACTCCATCGCCTCGGTCTCGGCGGTGCCCGTCATGCCGGCGAGCTTCTCGTAGAGGCGGAAGTAGTTCTGGATCGTGATCGTGGCGTAGGTGCGCGTCTCGCGCTCGATGTTGACGTTCTCCTTGGCCTCGACGGCCTGGTGCAGACCGTCGGACCAGCGGCGGCCGGGCATGACGCGGCCGGTGTTTTCGTCGACGATCATGACCTTGCCCTCGGCGACGACGTATTCGACGTCGCGCTCGTAGAGCGAGTAGGCGCGGAGGAGCTGGGAGATGGCGTGAATCTCCTCGGAAACCTCGGAATAGTTGTTCTGGGACTTGGCCTTGATCTCCTCGCGCTGCTCGGGTGTGAGGTCGGTGCGGCGTTCGAGCTCGCTGAACTCGGTGGCGAGGTCGGGGAGGACGAAGGCGTCGGGGTTGTCGGGGCGCAGGCGGGTGCGGCCCTTTTCGGAGAGGTCGGCCTGGTGCTGGCGCTCGTCGATGGAGAAGAAGAGCTCTTCCTTGAGACGGTAGAGTTCCGTCTTCTGGAAATCGCTGTTCATCTCGGTCTCAGTCTTGTCGAGGAGCTTGCGCCATTCGGGCGTCTCCATGAGACGGAGGAGCTGCTTGTTCTTCGGGTGGCCGATCTTGACTTGGAGGAGCTTCAGCGAGGCGGTCTTGCGCTCGTCGGGCGTGACGTCGGTTTTTTCGAGGAGGGCCTTGGCGTCGTTGGCCATGCGGTTGACGAGGCGGATCTGCTCGTTCACCAGGGCGTCGATGCCGGGCTTGAGGCGGGTGAAGGGCTGCTCGCGCTCGATGGGGGCGGGGCCGGAGATGATCAGCGGCGTGCGGGCCTCGTCGACGAGGATGGAGTCGATTTCGTCCACGATGCAGAACCAGTAGTCGCGCTGGACCTGGTCCTCCTTGCGGGTGGCCATGCCGTTGTCGCGGAGGTAGTCGAAGCCGAACTCGGAGGCGGTGCCGTAGGTGATGTCGCGGCCATACATGTCGCGGCGGACGTCGGACGGCATCTGCTGCTGGATGCAGCCGGTGGTGAGGCCGAGGAAGCCGAAGAGGTGTCCCATCCACTCGGAGTCGCGGCGGGCGAGGTAGTCGTTGACGGTGACGAGCTGGGTGTTCCGGCCGGTGAGGGCGTTGAGGTAAAGCGGGAGGGTGGAGACGAGGGTCTTGCCTTCGCCGGTGGCCATCTCGGAGATCTTGCCGCAGTGGATCGCGTAGCCGCCGATGAGCTGCACGTCGAAGTGGATCATGTTCCATTCGAGCTCGTGGCCGCAGACGAGGGCGCGCGTGCCGACGAGACGGCGGGCGGCGTTCTTCACGGTGGCGAACGCCTCGGGGAGGATCTGGTCGAGAGTCTCGCCGGCCTTCAGGCGGGCGCGGAACTCATCGGTCTTGGCGCGGAGCTGTTCGTTGGTGAGCGACTGGTAGGACTGCTCCAGTTCGTTGATGCGGGTGACGATGGGGCGGGCCTTCTCGAGGAACTTCTTATAATGACGCCCGGCAAAACGCTTGAAGAGAAAGGAAAGCATGAAGGGGGGAGACCGTAGGGCGCGCGGTGGGCTTGGCAAACGACAAAATCACCACCGGATTGTGACGTTTTGGGGGCCATGTAAAAGAGCGTGAAGTGCGTGCGAAAAGTTATTTGTAAAAAAACTGCTAATAATTTGGAGGCGCGTAGGGGTAATCCCTCCGTGAGGTTGGATTTAAGACCGGAATCTCGGTGATTATTTTATAGTCTAATTTATTTATAAGTAGCGGATTAAATTTAGTGCAATGGGGCTGCGCAGGAAGAAGTGGCCGGTATGTAAAAATATGTCCAACGTAGGGGCTATACCCCCGTTCCCCATGAGTAATCCTACGTTTGCGGAGTGCTACTGCGTGAAGCACAACATTCCCCCGGAAGAGTTCGCACGTTCCATTTTCAACCGTGCGCTGTATCGACGGGCCCTCTCGGTAAAGTGGCTGCTGCCTTTGCTTCATCACGGTTATTTCTCTGCCGACTTCGACCTGATCTACGGGGTGGAGCGCCTGCGCCGGATGCGTGATTTCGCGACTGAAGCGGAGCGTTTCAACGAGCATCCAGCCAACCGCGGATTTTTGCGCCGGACACTTTGCCTGCGTGTATCGACAACCCGGTTACGCGCGTTGATTCGCGAGACGCTGCCGCGCACCTCGGCCGGCACGAATCTGCCGCTGAAGGTCAATCAGGGTTCGGACAATCCGTTTGAAATGACGATGGCGGGCGGGGTCTGACGTCCGCGTCACCAGGCGATCACCCAGTATTCGTCCTGGGTGATTTTTTGAGCGGTGGCCGCGGGCACCCAGCGTTCCTGGAACCGGGGGCCCCACGAGTCGGAGACGGCGATTTCACCGGTCGTCCGGTTGTAGCCGATGATGAGGCAGGCGTGGCCTGTGCGGGGATCGGGAGTGATGGCGGCGAGTTCGGCCGGTGAAAGGGTCGGTTTCCATTTCGCAGGATCCGCGGTTTGCCGGCGCGCGTCGGTGTTGGCGTCGGCGAGCGCGTTGAACTCCGGGGTCGAATACAGTCCCCAAATGATGGGACGGCCCTCGTCGATGTATTTCGCGATACCGGGCACGCCGAATTTGAGCGGCGCCTTTTCGAGGCGGCGGCCTTGGCGGCGCACGTAGCGGTCGAGGCTGCGGGTCATGGCCAGGAAGCTGGTGCCTCCCCCGAAGTCGGTGCCGGCGGCGGCGGCGAGTTCATACATGTCGGCAGGGATGCCGGCGTAGCGCAGGTAGCGCTCGAACGTCGCGGGCACGCAGTAGCCCTTGGGGCCCTGGTTCACCATGGGGATTTGGTCGAGGATGACATCGCCGCCGAGGCGCCGGGCGATGCGTTCCTTGAAGAGACGGCGCACCTGGTCGTCGCCCAGACGCGTCGTGGCCGCGCGTTCGGCGGGGATGATTTTGAGCGAAACCATCTGCTCCTCGTCGTAACTGGCGAGCAGGGCGTGCGGGCCCCATTCCCAGCGCAACGAATGCCGACCCGCGTCGAGTCCGCCGACGGCGACTTCGCGTTTGGGCTCTCCGAGTTTGGCGGTGACCGTCGTGGTGAGCGCGTTGAAGTCGGCTTTGAGCGCTTGCTCGAACTCCTTCAGCTCCGCCTTGGAGGGTGGCAAGGCGGAGTCGCGGTTTTGGAAGGCGGGATAATCGCCGCGGTTGGCAAACTGGACGGTGAGCGTGGTGATGCGGCCCTCGGCGGCCTGCAACGAGACCATGTGTGCGTCGGCGCCGAGCAGGACAAGCGGCTTGCGCGGATAGGCACGGTAGCCCTCGAAGCGGTCGGTTTTGCCCTCGAGGGGAAGGTTGAGCCGGCGCGCGACGGTGGCGGGTTCGTCGTCCCAGAGCGTGTCGTCGGCGAGGAGCTGCAAGCCGAGCAGGGTGTTGAGTTCGTTGAAGTCGTGGCCGGGCCTGGCCGGTCCGGCGGACGCGAGCTGCCGGGCGACAAACTCGCGGTCGACGGGCGAGATCAGTGCGAGTTGCAATGAAAACGTGCGGCCGTCGGCGCGGTGCAGTGTGACCTCGGCGGGCGTGGCTGAGACGTAGTCGGCCTCCAGAGTGCGGCCCTGGGTGTCGGTCCAGATGCGGGCGTGGACACCGGTTGCGAGCAGGAGGGCAAGGGCGGCGCCAATCGCGGGACGGGGCATGGGAAAGGGCATGCGAAGATCCCGAGGAAACGCCGGCGGCCGGCCGCCGTCCATCCTTTAGGCTACGCCTCGGTGAGTGCGCGGGCGCGTTCGGCGGCGGAGGCGATGAAGTAACTTTGCGCGGAAAACGCGGGCGCGCCGGCGGGGCGGCGGACGGGACGGTAGCTGCCGTTGGCGTGGAGCTCGCGGGCGTTGTCGTTGTCCTGCAGCTCCATCACGAACAGCTCGTCGGTGATCCAGCGGCGCAGGGCGGGGTCGCGCACGGGGAAAACCACCTCGATGCGGCGGAAGAAATTGCGGGGCATCCAGTCGGCGCTGCCGGCGAGGACCAGCGGCTCGCCGTCCGCGTTCTCGAAGTAAAACGCGCGGGCGTGTTCGAGGAAGCGGCCGACGATGCTGCGCACGCGGATGTTTTCGCTGAGGCCCTTCACGCCGGGGACGAGGCAGCAGACGCCGCGGACGATGAGGTCGATCTTCACGCCGGCGCGGGAGGCGGCGTAGAGCTTGTCGATGGTGGCTTTGTCCACCAGCGAGTTCATCTTGACGATGATGCGGGCGGGTTTGCCGGCGGCGGCGTTGTCGGTCTCGCGCTGGATCAACTCCTGGATGCGGCGGTGGAGGTTGAACGGGGCGACCAGCAGGTGCTCAAACACCGGCTCGCGGCTGAAGCCGGTGAGCGTGTTGAAGAGGCTGGCGACATCCGAGGTGATCTCCTCGCGCGCGGTGAAGTGGCTGAGGTCGGTGTAGTAGCGCGCCGTCCTGGGATTGTAGTTGCCGGTGCCGAGATGCGCGTAGAGACGGAGCTGCTTGCCCTCGCGGCGGACGACGAGGGAGCACTTGCAATGGGTCTTGTGGCCGACGAGGCCGTAGACGACGTGCACGCCGGCCTCCTCGAGCTGCTTGGCCCACTGGATGTTATTGGCTTCGTCGAAGCGGGCCTTCAGCTCGACGAGCGCGGTGACCTGCTTGCCGTTGCGGGAGGCCTCGATGAGGGCGCGCACGACGGGCGAATCGCCGCTGGTGCGGTAGAGCGTCTGCTTGATGGCGAAGACCTGCGGATCACGGGCGGCCTGTTCGACAAAATCGACGACGGGCTGGAAGGAATCGTAGGGGTGGTGCAGGAGGATGTCCTGCTCGCGGAGCGTCTCAAAAATATGGGACGTGTCGCGCAGCGGCGATACGTTGACCGGGGTGAACGGCGGATATTTCAGGTCAGGCCGGTCGATGTCGGCGAGGCTCAGCAGGCGGAGCAGGTTGAGCGGGCCGTTGAGGCGGAAGACGTATTCGTGCGAGAGGTCGAGGTTGTCGCACAGGGTGGTGAAGATGCGTTCGTCGATGCCTTCCTCGATCTCGAGGCGCACGGCGGCGCCGCGGCGGAGGTTACGCAGCTCCTCCTCGATTTTCTTGAGCAGGTTCTCGGCTTCTTCCTCGTCGATGTAGAGGTCGCTGTTGCGGGTGACGCGGAAGGCGTGGGCACCATTGACATGGTAGCCGGGGAAAAATTCGCCGGCGCAGAGCTTGATGATCTCCGAGAGGAAGATGAAACGCTGCTGTCCGTATTCGGTCGGGTTGATGGGCACGAGACGCGGCAGGATGCGCGGCACGGGCAGGATGGCGGCGAGGTGCTCGACCTCGGGCGTGGCAGGGTTGTCGAGCGAGACGATGACGTTGAGCGTTTTGTTGCCGAGCTGGGGGAACGGGTGCGACTGGTCGAGCGCCAGCGGTGTGAGCACGGGGTAGACCTGCTCGTGGAAATACGCGGTGACCCAGGCGAGCTCGAACGGGGTGAGTTCGGCGGCGGTTTTGAAGACGATACCCTCGGCGGCGAGCGCGGGCATGAGCTGCTTGTGCCAGCAGTCATACTGGTCCTCGACGAGCGAGCCGACGACGGAATGGATGCGGCGCAGCGACTCCTTCGGGCCGAGTCCGTCCACGCTGGGCTCGGTCACGCCGCTGTCCACCTGCTGGATGATGCCGGCGACGCGGATCTCGAAAAACTCGTCGAGATTGGAGCAGACGATGGCGAGGAACTTGACGCGTTCCAGGAGCGGGTGCTTCGGGTTTTGCGCCTGCTCGAGCACGCGGCGGTTGAAGGCGAGCCAGCTCAGCTCGCGGTTGAAATAGGCGGATTTAACCTTCTTGGCCGACGGCGTGACGGGCCGGTGGCGTGACTTCGGGATGATGACGCGCTCGTCCGCGGTCGCGGCGGGGGCCGGTTTCTTGGGGGGAGTCTTTTTGCGCGTCGTGGCCATCGGGAAAAGACGGTCCAACGTAAAGACCGCGTCCGGCGAAACCAGTTTTTAATGACGTGTCGCCGGAATGTAACGCTTGGCGGAGGCGAGTTTTTCGCGTCTGCGCCAGTCGGTAGTTGCAGTGAATCGAGGGTTTGTGGACTGCTAGTTCCACTCTATTCGTGATCAAAACCAATCCATGTATTGATTGGAAAACCCGCGAAGTTTCGCGTGCGCGCGATTACTTTGAGGTGTTGCTCGTGTTGTCGGCGGTGACCGCCGTCGGCTGGCTTTCTCCCTTCGGCTACCACCGGATCATGGGCCAAGCCTATCTTTTGGCGGTGATTCTGCTCAGTCTGCGGGTCGGGCGCGGGGCGGTTTTGATGGGGGCGGTGTTGAGTGCGTTGTTGTGGAACTTCTTTATCGTGCCGCCGCGGCTCATGTTCACGGTGCCGGACTTCGACGGATTTCTGACGCTCGGCACCTATTTTACGGTGGCGCTGGTCGCGGGCCAGCTTACGGCGCGGATACGGGCGGAGGAGCGAAAACAGCGTCTGCGGGAGCAGCGTGCCACCGTGCTGTTTCAGCTCAGCCGTGCGCTGAGCGCGGCCAAGGGGCTGGACGAAGCCATTGATTCGGCGCTGCGCCATGCGGAAGAGGTGTTCGGAAGCGCGACTGCGCTGATGCTTCAAGCGGACAACACCCAGCTCATTTTGCATCCCGCGAGTTCTCTTAAAGAAGGGGATTGTGCGCCCGATTTCGCCTGGAAGGTGTTGAAGCGTGCGAACGACGCCGTGAGCGCGGACTTGGCGGAAAGGTATTATGACGAGGCTTGGTATTCTCCCCTGCGTTATGCGGACGTGAACCTGGGGATCCTTGTCGTCAGGCTTCGGGAGCCTTTCGCTCAAGTGACGACGGGGCAACTGGAGCTGATCGACGGGTTTGCCACGCAAATCGCCCTGGTCGTCCAGCGTGATCGCCTGAGGCAGGCCAGCGAACGGGAAAAGATTCTGGCGGAGTCGGAGCGCCTGCATCGCACCTTGCTGGACAGCGTTTCGCATGAACTGAAGACGCCGCTGGCGGTGTTGCGCTCCGCCTGGGAAAATCTGAACACCCCGGACGGTGAAAAACGCCTTCGGCTGTCTGCCGAGATCGGGCGGGCGGTGAACCGGTTGGATCATCTGGTGGCCAATTTGTTGAACCAAAACCGGCTCGAGTCGGGCACATTGCAGTTGAAACTGGACTGGTGTGAGGCTGCCGACCTCATCGGCACGGCCCGACGGGGCATCGGGGATGTGCTGGCGGATCGTCCCCTGAGCGTTCGCGTCGAGAAAGACATGCCGCTTTTCAAGGCGGATGCTCCTCTGATGGATCAGGCCATCTCCAATCTCTTGATCAATGCCGTCCTGCATACACCCGCCGGTAGTCCCCTATCGGTGGAAGCCGGCGTGGAGGCGGGGGGGGCTCGGGTGTTTATCACCGTGGCGGATCGCGGACCCGGGTTGCCGCCGGCGTTGCGCGACCATCCGTTTCAAAAGTTTCGACGCGGGGAGGATGCGAAGGCGGGTGGACTTGGCCTGGGCCTGTCCATTGTTCGCGGGTTTGTGCTGGCCCAGGGCGGGGACGTGGAGGTGACGGACAATCCGGGAGGCGGGGCGCGATTTACGATTTACCTGCCATTGGCAACCCACGATGAAATTCCCAGCGAATGACCACCGATGTTTCCAGGCCGCAGGTGTTGATCATTGATGACGAACTTCAGATTCGTCGTCTGCTGCGGTTCACCCTGGAGGAGGCCGGTTATGAGGTGCACGAGGCCGAGGATGGGAAGCGTGGCTTGGGCGAGAGTGTGCGGCAGCCTTTTGACGTGGTTATTCTTGATCTCGGACTGCCCGACATTCACGGGCTTGAAGTGCTCAAAACCCTGCGCAGCTGGAGCAATATTCCGGTGCTGATCCTTTCGGTTTTCGCGAGGGACGGCGACAAGATCGCCGCGTTGGATGCGGGGGCTGACGATTATCTGACCAAGCCCTTCAGCGGGGGTGAGTTGCTTGCACGCTTGCGTGCGTTACTGCGACGGCCGCGCGCGGCCGAAGGATCCAGCGTGCTCCAGTTTGGGGCTCTGGAGGTGGATCTGTCTCGGCGGCTGGTCAAAAAGGACGGGGTTTTGATCAAGCTCACAGGCAAGGAATATGACCTGTTGCGAATGCTGGTTCTTCATCGGGGCAAGGTTCTGACCCACGGCCAGATTCTTACGGAGATCTGGGGGGCTGGCTCCGAAGCCCAGACCCATTATTTGCGCATTTATATGCTTCGCCTGCGGCAAAAACTGGAAGCAGCCCCCGATGTGCCGCAGCATTTCCAGACGGAATCAGGAATCGGATATCGATTCGTCGAGTAGTGGGGAGTGGGGGGCCTTCGTGTTCGATGGGGGCATGAGCAAAATTGATCCAAGGTCCTGGAGGCAGGGTCATGCCCACCGTCGCCCATGTCCCGCATTGATGCGTTTATTTGCGCAATTTCAGCCTGTTTCGTGGATTCTGTTTATTATTTCTTAACTATTTTTTCGATCATGTTTACAAGCTTTAGTGGGGGTTTTGATTTCTGTCGGCGTGGTTTCATTTTTTCATAAGATATTGTATTTAATATTGATAAGTATTTTTATTGAGCTCATTGGGGTGTTGAATGGGGCGGGATGAGCTTTCCGGATTACTCGTATGCACGATTTGAATGGCACGATGGATGCTTAGCCTTGGTGTTTTTATAAACAAAAAATAAATAAGATCATTCCATGAGGTCATTTCTAAAGAAAATGCAGGACCCCCAGCAGCGTAAGCTGTTTATGGCGATCCTCGGCGGTAAACTACTGGGAGCAGGCTTGTGCTTTCTACTGGTCTTCGGAATTTCAGCCTACTTTGGCTCGGCCAGTAAGGTGCATGCACAGGAAGCTGCGCCCGCCGCAGCCCAAGTTGCGCCCGCAGCCGCGCCTGCCGCGCCCGCCGCGGCTGATGCCGCCGCTGCTCCGGCTGCGGCTGCCGCTCCCGCAGCCGATGCGACGCCTGCCTATGTGAACCCGATGAACACCCTTTGGGTGTTGGTCACTGCCTTCCTCGTGTTCTTCATGCAGGCAGGCTTCATGTTCCTGGAGGCCGGTTTTGCCCGCACCCGCGAGACCGTGAACGTGTTGCTCGAAGGCTTGGTGGACACCTGCCTTTGCGGCCTGTTGTTCTGGGCTTGGGGCTTTGCTTGGATGTTTGGCAAAGGCAACGGCTTCATCGGCAACGAATATTACTTCCTGCATGGCATTCCCGATACCTACGGTTCCACCGGTATCGCGACGCTGGCCTTCTTCCTCTTCCAGTTCGCTTTCGCCGACACCTGCTCGACGATCACCTCGGGCGCCATGCTCGGCCGCACGGGCTTCTGGGGCGACCTGCTCTACAGCTTCGGCGTGAGCGGTTTCATCTATCCGATCTTCGGCCACTGGGCCTGGGGTCCGGACGGCTGGCTGAACACCATCACCCCGGCGGCTTTCCACGACTTTGCCGGTTCCACCGTGGTGCACACGATCGGTGGCTTCGTCGCCCTCGCCGGTGCGATCGCCCTTGGGCCCCGTCTGGGTCGCAAGTTCAAGCGTGATGGTGGCGGGCCCATGCCCGGCCACGACATGACCATCGCCGCCGTCGGCACCGTCATCCTCTGGTTCGGCTGGTATGGTTTCAACCCCGGCAGCACCCTGTCCGCCATGGACATGATCGGCAACGCCCGCGTCGCCGCCAACACCACGCTCGCGGCCTGCGCCGGCGGTCTCATGGCCCTTGCCTATGTCTATCCCCGCTCGAAGAAGTGGGACTGCGGCATGTGCCTCAACGGCATTCTCGCCGGCCTCGTGGCGATCACCTGCCCGTGCTATTGGGTGTCGCCTTTCGGCGCCATCATGATCGGCCTGATCGCCGGTCTGTTCGTGGTGTGGGGCACCGACTTGCTCGAGTATCTCCGCATAGACGATCCTTGCGGCGCCTGGCCGGTTCACGGCCTGTGCGGCATCTGGGGCACGCTGAGCCTGGGCCTCTTCGCCACGGGCGAATACGGCGCTCCGACCCCCATGGGTGCCGACAACTCGGCCGCATCCGTGATCAAGGGCCTGTTCTATGGCGGTGGCACCAACCAGCTGGTCGCCCAGCTCATCGGCAATGCGGCCATCGGCGTCTCGGTCTTCGTGGTGGGCCTCATCCTCATGTATGCGGTCAAGGCCACCGGCACGCTGCGCGTCTCCAAGGACATCGAGACCGAGGGTCTCGACATCCACGAGCACGGCACCGTGGCTTATCCCGAGCATCCCGCTTCCTCGTAAGCGATTTTCCGAGGGCGGGACCCGCCCGCCCTCTTTTATTTTCCAGGTGAATCAAGACATCATCTGGTTATCCAGGTAAGTGACGGATATTGCATGGCCCGCTTTGAACACGGGCCATGCTTTTTTTGCGCTGAAGCCAGACCTTCTTGGCGCGAATTTTGACGGAGGTCAGGCGACCCAGAGGGTCTTGATGTTGACGAATTCGTGCAGGCCGAAGGCGCTTAACTCGCGGCCCAGGCCGGACTGTTTGACTCCGCCGAAAGGCAGGGCGAGGTCGGACCTCACGAAGTCATTTACGAACACCATGCCGGCGTCGAGTTGTTCGCGGGCGATGGCCGCGCCGCGGCGGCGGTTGCGGGTGAAAACCGCCGCGCCGAGACCGAAGGGCGTGTCGTTGGCGATGCGGATGGCATCGGCTTCGTCCTTGGCGGCGATGATCGCGGCGACGGGGCCGAAGAGTTCCTCGTCGTAGGCGGGCATGCCGGGGCGGACATTGGCGAGCACGGTCACCGGATAATAAAAGCCCCGGCCCTTGGGCAGGGTGCCGCCGAGTAGCAGGTGCGCGCCTTTTTTGACGCTGCGAAGGACCTGCGCGTGCAACTCGGTGCGCAAGTCGGCGCGGGCGAGCGGACCGACCTCGGTCGCGGCCTCGGAGGGATCGCCGACCCGGCGGGCGGCGAGGCGGGCGAGGACTTTTTCGGTGAAGGCGGCGCGGACGGACTCGACGACGATAAAGCGTTTGGCGCTGATGCAGCTCTGGCCGTTGTTGATGAGACGGGCCTTGGCGCAAATTTCAGCGGCGAGATCGAGATCGGCGTCGGCGAGGACGATGTAGGGATCGCTGCCGCCGAGTTCGAGCACGGCGGGCTTGAGCGCGGCGCCGGCGAGCGCGGCGACCCGGCGGCCGGCGGCGGTGCTGCCGGTGAGGGTGACGCCGCGCACGCGCGGGTCCCGGATGAGAGCCGGGATCGCCTTGGAGGACACGAGCACCGTGCGCAGCAGACCGGCGGGCGCACCGGCCTTGGCGAAGACGTGTTCGATGGCGAGGGCGCAACCGGAGACATTCGAGGCGTGTTTGAGCAGGACGGTGTTGCCGGCCATGAGCGCGGGCACGGCGGCGCGGAACGCCTGCCAGAACGGGTAGTTCCACGGCATGATGGCGAGGATCACGCCGAGGGGCTCAAAACACACTTGGGTGTTTTTCGGAGCGCCGACGGGATGTTGCGGTTTGAGGAAACGGGCGGCGTGTTTCGCGTAGAAATCGCAGCAGGCGGCGCACTTCTCGATCTCGGCGCGGGCCTCGGCGAGGGGTTTGCCCATCTCGGTGGTGATGAGCTGGGCGAG
>Ga0068867_100002352_pt1 | contig 13298 bp, 7 predicted proteins | sample KBSMisM32_FD_65649 | JGI IMG/M metagenome (GOLD analysis project Ga0068867, IMG submission 65649) | Miscanthus rhizosphere microbial communities from Kellogg Biological Station, Michigan, USA - KBS Miscanthus M3-2 | ecosystem: Host-associated > Plants > Roots > Rhizosphere > Soil ...
GCGCCGCAACGCTGCGCCAGCCCGTCGCGCGGCAGCTGCAGCAGCTCGCCGAGCGTGCTCACGCCGATGCTGCGGAAGAATTCGACGTCCAGCTGCGTCACTTCCACTGGAAGCGCCTCGAGCGTTTCGCCGGCACCGCGCGAGAGCCAGAGCGCCGCGCGCGGCGTCGAGGCGGCCGCGATGGTGGCGGGAAAGCCGAGCGCGAGCAGTCCCGCCGCGAGGCGCTCGTGCAGGGCCTCGAGGCCGCCGTACAGGCGCAGGCTGCCCTGCACTTCCAGCAGCAGCTCCTGCGGCGGCTCGAGCGAAACCCTAGGCGTGAACTGGCAGGCCCAGGCCGCGATCGGCGCGAGCGCGTCCGGCGGCAGGGCGGGAAAGTGGAGTGCGAACCAGAGCATGAACGGGTCTTTGCACTGCGAGGCGCAGGGGCGCTGCCGCGGGCAGGCCGCGGCGCTTGACGATGCGGACCGTAAGCAGGTTGCTTTCGGGCGCATCGCCATCGGGTTCGAGGGCCAGGCGCAGGCAGGCGGGCGAGGATTCCGCGGCGGCTTCCCGCGGCCGGAACAGCGCGATCCAGGCCGCGCTACCCTCGGCCGCGACCGCGAGACGCCGCAGATCGTCGTAACCGGCGCGGCGGAACCAGCCGAGCAGCGCGTGGCAGCACCCGGCCCGCAGCGCCTGCTCGGCCGCCCACAGCGCGTCGCGCCGCCCGGGGGCGCGCACCACGACGAGGTGGGAGAGATTGATCCCCGCCGCGGCGAGCGCGGGGGCATACGGCAGGTGGGGCGGCGCGAGCCACACCACCCGCTTCCCGGCCCAGGTCAGCGCCGCCAGGGCCGGCAAAACGAGCTGCAGCTCACCGATGCCGTGCTGGCTGCCCAGGATCTCGGTGAGCGCGCCCGAGGGCCAGCCGCCGCCCGGCAATTCGGAATCAAGGACTTGGAAGCCGGTGGGGAGCGCCGGGGCGGCCAATTGGGGCGCCCGGCCGAGCCAGACCGGTTGTCGCTGCAGGATCTCTTCGAGGGCCGGCATGAACTCGCAGCATACTGTATGCATGTACAGTATGGAAGCCCCCGCTAGGCTATCCCTTACTCGCCGGCATCATCCGATTGGTCTAACGCCCCCCTTTGACGCGGCGCAGCTGCGCCTGATAGGCGCCCATGAAGTCGCGCCCGAACACCTTGTTGAAGTCGTCCTGTGCATCTCGCGACAGCTTGTCCTGCTCCACCACGAACATTTCCCACAGCCTCGCCTTGCGGCTCGACAGGCTGAAGCCCTTCTGGCTCTTTTCGAACGCGCGCTCGATCGCGTTCGGATCGAAGCGACGCAGCGCGCCCTGGATCGCGGCGCGCATGCCGGCCATCAGCGCGAGCTCGTGCGTGCGCAGGTCCTCGCAGGCGTCGCCCACCGCCTGCACCGGGTCGAGGAAGCCATCGGTGCGCTCCGCGGGGTCGAACAGGAAATCCATCGCCTCGTGCGGGTCGGACATCAGCTTGAGCGGATTGTTGTCGCGCGCCGCGACCATGGTGCGGTCCTCGGCCTCGAATTCCTTGCGCATCTCGCCGCGCGCGAGCAGCAGCAGCATGATGCCTTCGACCGCCGCGCGCATGATCGCGCCGCAGTCGCGCAGCATGCGTTCGCTGTCGGCCGGCGACAGTTCTTTGTGCGGCACGCCGGCGCCTTCGAGGAAGGCGCGCAGCGCGCTCGCTGCTCCCGCGGACGCATTTGGGGCCGGCGCCGGGCGCGGCTTCGGCACGAAGGTTTCCTCCGGCGGCAGGGCCTTCGCGATCGGCGTCGGCTCGTCGCTGCCGAAGAAGGTCGATTCGTTGAACAGCCGCTCGGCAGGGTCCTGCTCGGAAAGCGGCGTGCCGTGGGTGTGAGTCGAGCTCAGGACCTGCATCAGCGGGTCGTTCGACGGCGGCGGCGCTTTCACCGCGGGCGCGAGCGGCTCGGACAAATCCTCGGCCGGCTCGGGAAGCATCACCTGCACCTCGTATTCCGCGACCTCGAACGAATCTCCCGAATGCAGCACGAGGCGGGTCCCGGGGCCATAGCGCCGGCCCTTCACCATCACCGGGTTCACCTTGGAGACCACCACCATCCAGTACACGCCGCTTTCTTCCTCGATCTCGACGTGGAAGCGCGACATGTGCTTGTTCGGATCCTCGAGCGCGACGCTGCAGGTCGCGTCACGCCCGATGCTCACCGGCAGCACGTCGAAATCGCGCGTGGCGTAGAGCGTCGGCCGTCCGGCCGCCGACCGCTTCATGATCTTGACGGTGATCGCCATGGCCCCTCAGCCGTCTGCCAGATCGCGCCGGCCCCAGCCGTGCTCGACCCAGCGTCCGTCCATCATTGCGCAGAACTGCTCGCCCGGCGGGAGGGCCTCGCAAAGCAGCAGTGCGCGGCCGAACATCTCGGAAGGCTCGGCCAGCCATGCCGAGTTCGGCTCGCACAGCCGTTCGGCGACGTCGCGCAGCACGCCCGACATGCCGGCGTTGGGGGCGAGCTCGACGCACACCATCTGCGGCTTCGCTCCGCGCTCCGGCATGGTGGAATCATTCGCCTCCGGCAGGCGCAGCCAGCGCGCCTCGAAGCGCCGTTTCGAAAGCGCGCTGTCGATCGCCGTGGTGTCGGCGCGCGGCGCGATCGCCTCGAGCGCGATCGCCTCGACGTTGTCGAACCAGGGAGCGGCGGCGAGCAAGGTTGCAGCGGGATCCAGGCTGGCGGAAGGCAGCGCGCACGCCACGGCGAGCGGGAAGTAGCGTCCGACCGCGTCGACGCTCGGCACCATCAGCCCGGCCCAGGCATTGCCGCCGATCACGCCCGGCCCGAGCACGAAACGCCAGGCCGGCATGGAAAGAAACGCGTCGCGCCAGTGGGCGCCCAGGCGCTGCTTGCTGCCTTCGATGGCGCCCTGCAGCCAGCGGTCCCACGGCTCGCGGAAGGAGTCCGGAACGCGCCGCGCGATGAAATCCCCGGTGCCTGGAATCTTGCCGTACCAGCCCACGGCAAAGCCGTCATGGGCGTTGGTGCCGGGGCGGATCATGCCTTTCCTCCCGTACCGAGCTTGCGGCGCGACTGCTCGATCAACGCCTCGTCGCGCGGCCGCGGCAGCGCGAGCGGCTGATCGGCCAGCGCCACTCGCAGGTGGGCGGCGAGATCGGCGCGCGCCGCCTCGGGCAAGCGCCAAAGGCGAAGCGTCGCTTGCTCGAGATACTTCGGATCTGGCGTTCCGTAGAGTCCCATGTACGCGTCCAGCACATCGCGGCTTGGCGCGGTGCGCAGCGCGTTTTCCAGGGAAAACGCGAGGTGGCCGAGAAGCGATTCACGCAACGCGTTGCGGTAAGCACGGTCGGCTTGCGCGTCCAGCTTTTCGCCCTGATACAGCCCGGCATGCAGCAACGGCGACGAGGCACGTTCCCCCCGCACGGCGCGCAAGGCGTTCAGCGCGGCGACCAGCCGCGCCTCATCGCCCGAGCGCAGCTCGCGCAGCTTGTCGAGCTCCCCCGCAGCGGCCTGCGCGCGCTCTTCGGCCGCGGCGACCAGGCTGCGGTTGCTGAAATAGCTGGCGGTCCACGCGATGGCGAGCGCGATGGTCAGAGCCGCCATCGCGGCATACGCAGCCACGCGTGCGCGCCGCTGACTGCGCTCCAGCGCGGGGTCGCTGCCGGCGAGACCGGCTTCGCCGAAAATCACCTCGTGCAGCAGGCGGCGCAGGAAGTAGCTCTTGCCGCTGCCGAGGTTGGGAGGCTGCACCTTGCGCTCGAGGTTGAAGCTGCGCGCAAGCGTGCCGAGCACGCGGTCGATCGGGCTGCCTTCCTGCGTGCCGCTCGCGAAGTACACCCCGCGCACGAAGGGCACTTCGCCCGACCAGCCGCTGCGAAAGGTGCTGTCCATGAAGGTCGACACCAAAGGCGTGATACCGCGGAACTGCTGGGGGAAGCGATAGATGGCCGCACGGCGCTGCAGGTCGCGCTCCTCTTGCAGGCGCGCGGGGAGCATCGCGTACAGCCGGCGCTCGAGGCGAGCGAATTCGTCGTCGCAGCGCGCCGCGAAGCTGCTGGCGATCTCCGAAGGCGGAAAAGTCGTTCCCCAGACCTGGGCGCGGCCGTCGCCGTCCAGCTGGCTGAAGAACTCCATGAATCCGGCGAGCAGGTCGGCCTTGGTGACCAGCACGTAGACCGGCAGCCGTACGCCGAGGCGGCTATAGAGCTCCCCGACACGCGCGCGCACGTGCGCCGCGTAGCGGGCCATCTCCTCGTCGTTCCAGTGCACCAGATCGGTTGCGCTCAGCGTGACGATCACGCCGTTCAACGGCTGGCGCGGACGGAAGCGCTTGAGCAGATCGAGAAAGCCGAGCCAGGCGGCAGCGTCGGCCTCCCGGTCGCTTTCCTGAGTGGTGTAGCGGCCTGCCGTGTCGAGCAGCACCGCCTCGTCGGTGAACCACCAGTCGCAGTTGCGCGTGCCGCCGACACCTTGCAGCGCACGCTCGCCGCGGGGGTCACCGAGGGGGAAGCGCAGGGCTGCGTTGAGGAGCGCGGTGGTCTTGCCGGACCCGGGCGCGCCGATGAACATGTACCAGGGAAGCTGAGCTACGGTGCGGCGCTCGCCGTCGCGGCCGTAAAAGCGCACCTTGCGCAGTACCTCGACCGCCTCCTCCATGCGCTTGCGCAGCACCGTGACCTCGTGCGCCGCGCGCTCGGTGGAGTCGCGCTCGCCGCCGGCGGCGATTCCTTCGAGCAATCGCTGGTTCTCGCGCAGCGAACGGCGCGTGCGCCACAGCTCCCAGCCCAGCCACGCCACGCCGGCGGCAAGAATCAGGGCGAAGCGCTCGAGCGGTCCATCCAGCGGACGCGCGCTGCCGACCAGCAGCGCCGCGCCGGCAAACCAGACCACCAGGGCGCAGGCCAGCCAGGCGGCGGCGCCCACGACCCAGCGGCTGCCGAGCCACGCGGGGTTCATGATGCCGTCCTGAGGAGGATCGCCACGCGCCGGTTGCGCGCGCGGTTCGCCGCGCCGTCGTTCGGCGCCACCGGCTCCGAGTCGGCCACGCCTTCGGCGCGCAGCCGTGCCGGCTCCCGCAGCCGCGCCTGCATCAGCGCCACCACCGAGCGAGCGCGCTCGGTCGACAGCTCCCAGTTCGACGGAAAGCGCGCGGTGCGGATCGGTACGTCGTCGGTATGCCCGGTCACCACGATCGCGCCTGGGACCTTGTCCAGCGCACTGGCGATGCGCTCGATCGCCGGGTGGAGCGCGGCGTTGAGGCGCGCGCTGCCCGATCCGAACAGCTCGTCGGTCTTGAGCACGATCAGGCTGCCCCCGGCGGCCTCGGCGACGGCCACCTCGCCGCGCCCGATCTCGGCAGCGAGCTCGCGCGTCAACGCATTCGGTTCCAACGGTCTCGCTGCGACTGGGGCGGCCGATGCCTTGGCCTCGAGCGGCACGGGCTTGAGCTGCGCAATCTGGCGCGCGACCGGATCGGAGCGCGCGCCCAGAGCGACGCTGTAGCCCAGGTAGATGCCGGCGGCAAGCAGCGCGCAGATCGATGCCGCTGCCCATAGCGCGAGCGCGCCGGGCACGCGCCGCGCGGGGACCAGCACGCCGCGCCAGCGCGCCGACAGCTCGGCGGGGGGCTGCGGGCGGTGTTGTGTCAGCAGGTCGTAGAGCCGGGTGCGCGCCTGCGTCAGCGCCTGCCGCCCGCCTTCGCCGATGCGGTACTTGCCCTCGAAGCCGAGCGCCAGGCAGAGGTAGAAAAATTCGAGCAGCTCGAAGTAACCCGCCGGCTTCGCCGACATCTGCTCCAGCAGCGCGAAGAACTTGTCTGCGCCGCTCACCTCGCCGTGCAGCTCCGCCACCAGGCCTTCTTTGCCCCAGTCGCGACCCCAGGGCGTCGCCGTGGCCGAATCGTCGAGCAACGCGCAGAGCGCATAACGCGCGACGAACACCCGGTCCTCGGGCTGGCCGGATGCTCGAGCGCTGCGCTCGAACCCGTCGATCTGCTCGCGCAGCCGCGCGCGCAGCCCATTGGGATCGGGATGCCGCAGCGCGTGGCGGATCTGGGGCACTGCGGCGAGCAGCGGGTTTGCCGCTTCGACCAAGGGATTGAGGCCACCGAGACGGGACAGGTCGGCGGCGGCAGCCTGGCGCTCCAGCGCCGGCGCGTACTGGCTGCGCTTGCGGCCGGGCGTGGGCAGAACTACCGTCTGCTCGGTCGCTCCTGAGGCAACAGGGTCCCGGACGCGACCGCTCACGCTCGCGCGCTAGCGGCTTTTCGCCATCGGCACGTCTTCGCCGAGCACGCGCGCGGCGTTGTACCACTTGAGCGACTCGGCGTAATCGCGCGACACGCCGGCGAGCCCCTTGTCGTAGATCTCGCCCAGCCGCTTGGCGGCCTTGCCGTTGCCGGAGCGGGCGGCGCGCACGTAGATCTTGACCGCGTCGTTGCCCTTGCCCTGCTGCTCCAGGGCCATGGCCTGATCGAACAGCGCTTCGCTGCCTCCGGGCGCCGCAGCGGCCAGCTTGGCCTTCTCCGCAGCCGCCTTCTCGGCGGCGACCGCACGCGCCGCAGCCTCGGCCGCGGCTTTCTCGGCTGCCGCAATGCGCTCCTGCGCCGCTTTCTCCGCGGCGGCTGCGCGCTCGAGCGCAGCTTTCTCCGCCGCCGCCTTTTCTTGAGCGGTTCGTGCTGCATTGGCCCGCTCGGCGGCAGCGCGCTCAGCCTCCGCTTTTTGAGCCGCCTGCCGGTCCCCGGCGCTGGCTTTGTCCTGCGCCGCCCTGGCCGCGTCGGCCGTCTTCTTCGCCTCCGCGTCCCGCTGCTTGGAGGCCTCGGCCATCTTCTTCGCTTCCTCTTCGCGGCGCTGGCGCTCCTCGGTTGCTTTCTTTTGCGCCTCGCGGTCGCCTTTGGCCCGGGCTTCCTCTTCCGCCTTGCGCGCCTGATCAGCCGCGAGGCGCGCCGCTTCGGCGTCTTTCTTCGCCTTCTCGGCCGTCGCTGCCTGCTGCTGCGCCATCTGCAGCTGCTTCTGCATCTCGGCGATCTTTTGCTTCTGCGCCGCATCGTCCGGTGCGAAGAAGTAGTAGCCCGCGCCGGCGATCGCGAGCACCGCGACCGCTACGCCCGCGAGCAAGGCGGGCGAGGTCTTCTTGCCGCCTGCCGCGGCCTGCGCCTTGAGCTCGGCTTCGCGCTTCTTGAATTCGGCTTCGCGCTTGGCGCGTTCCTCGGCCTGCTTCTTCGCCAACGCCTCGGTTTCCTTCTTGGCTTTCTCGGCCTCCAGCTTCGCCTTCTCGGCGGCGGCGGCGGCTTCCTTCTTCGCCTGCTCCGCCTCGAGCCGCGCGCGCTCGCGCTCGGCGGCGAGTTCCTGCTTGGCCTTGGCGTCCGCTTCCGCCTTTGCCTTCGCCTCGGCTTCGGCGCGCGCCTTGGCCTCGGCCTGACGCTTGGCCTCGGCTTCCGCTTCGCGCTTCTTGTATTCCGCCTCTCGCTTCGCGAGCTCGGCGGCGGCTTCCTGCTTGGCCTTTTCCGCTTCCAGGCGGGCTCGCTCGCGCTCCGCAGCGGCCTCCTGCTTCGCTTTCTCGGCGGCTTCGGCGCGCGCGACGGCTTCCGCTTCGCGCTGCGCCTCGCGCTGCTTGAATTCTTCTTCCTTCCTCGCCAGCTCGAGCTCGAGCTTTTCCTTTTCCTCGGCGAGCCGTGCGCGCGCCTCGGCCTCCTTGCGCGCCGCCTCTTCGGCCTCTTTCCTTTCCTGCTTCCTCGCTTCGGCGGTGGTCTCTTCGGGCGCCGCGCCGCGCAGCTTGGCGATCTTGCGCTTGGCGAGCGCGGAATAGATGCCGTTCGGGAACTGCTGGACGTAGAGATCGAAATCGTCCGGATCGTTGCCGTCCTTGATCGCGCGCCAGAACTCGAGCTCGACTTCCTGATTGCCCGCCTGGGTGCCGGTCTGCGTACCGCCGGTGCCGACCGCGGCCGACGGCCTCGGTTGCGGTGCCGTGCGCATCGACGGCGCGGTCATCTCGCCGACGATGGTCTTGTCCGCGTCCTCTTCCTCGCCCCTGCCCTCGAGCGCGCGCCGCAGCGCGACCCCGAAGTCCTTGGCCGACTGGTAACGCGTCTCCGCGTTCTTGGACAGCGCCTTGTTGACCACCGAGTCGAAATACGGCGTCACCGCATTGTTCAGCGATGACGGCGCGGGCGGATCTTCCTGGATGATCTTCTTCGCGATCGTCCACGCACCGCCGCCGGTGAACGGCTTCTCGCCGGTGAGGAACTGGTACAGGATGATGCCGGCCGAGAACACGTCGCTGCGCTTGTCGATCGTGCCGCCGGTGATCTGTTCGGGCGACATGTACGCGGGCGTGCCGACCATCGTGCCGGCCTGCGTGCGCTCGGCCTGCGTGCGATCGGTATCCTGTACCCGCGCCACGCCGAAGTCGGTCAGCTTGGTGCGCGCCTGCGCGTCGAGCATCACGTTCGCCGGCTTGATGTCGCGGTGGATGATGCCGGCGTTGTGCGCGAAGTCGAGCGCGTCGAGCAGCTCGCACATGATGCGCACCGCTTCCTTGAGATCGAAGCGCTCGCTTGCGTCGAAGAAGTTCTTCAGCTCCTTGCCACGGATGAACTCCATGACGAGGTAGGCGATGTCGCCTTCTTCCGCGAAGTCGTACACCTGCACGATGTGCGGATGGTTGAGTCGCGCGACGGCCTGCGCCTCGCGCGAAAACCGCATCGAATAGTCCTTCGCGGTGTCCGGGTCGAGGTGGCTCTTGAGGATGGTCTTGATCGCGACCCGGCGATTCAGCTTCGGGTCGATGCCCTCATAGACGACGCCCATGGCGCCCTTACCGAGCACGCGCTCGATGTTGTAGCGCCCGAGGGTTTTGAGTTCTGCTTCCGCCATCCCCTGCCCCGTAACGAGGTCGACGACCCCGCCCCTTGTTTCCAATGACCACATTATCGAGTCATATCAATGACCTGACAAGGTGAAATGCCGCGTTGCTTGAGGGTACTAAGCACACGCTTGCGCTGCGTGTGATTGCGGACTTCTAAGCGTATGCTTTCGCGGGATTTTTTACCGATTTACCGAGTTTTACAACCGCTACTCGCAGAAGAATTCGATGACGTCGGTCGCGCCGCTGCGCGACTGGCCGAACGCGATCCAGCCGTGGCCGCGCAGCGTGAACTCTTCGCGGCGCAGGACGATCTCCTTGTCGCCCTCGATGGTGACGAAGGTGCCATTGGCGCTGTGATCGGTGAGGATGAACTTGTCCAGGCGGCGCTCGATCTTGCCGTGGGCGCGCGAGGCCATGCGTTCCTTCACCACCAGATCGGCGGACTGATCGCGCCCCAGGGCGAGCGACGGCCGGTCTGCCGACAATACGAGCTCGGCGCCCTCGACCTTGAGGCGCAGCGTGGTGTTGCGCGGCTTGAACACCGACTTGTGGGAGGCGAGCGTGGTCATGTCCTCGCTCTGCTGCCACATCAGCTCGTAGACCTGGATTTCCTGAGCCTTGCCCTTGACCTGGATGGTGGTGATCGCGCGCGTGTTCGCCTTCAACATGGGCGACATCAGCATCACGGTATCGCGCGCGGTAATGATCTGGCCCTTGGTGGCCACGGCCGCCAGGCGCGCGGCCAGGTTGACCGCGTCGCCAAACACGTCGCCGTCGCGCTCGACCACCGGACCGAAATTGAAGCCGACGCGGATGCCGAGCGTGGTCGTGCCCACCGGCGGCAGCTCGGAGATGGCCAGCTGCATCTCGATTGCGGCATCGGCCGCGTCGTCGGCGCTGGTGAAGGCCGACATCACCTCGTCGCCGATGGTCTTGATGACACGGCCCTTGGAGGCCTGTGTCTTCTGCTTCATCAGGTTGACGCAACTCTCCACCGCCGCATGCGCGACGGCGTTGCCCGCCTGCTCATAAAGCTTCGTGCTACCGCTGACGTCGGCAAAAAGCACCGCCGCTTCGCTAGCTTCTTCCGCCATTTCGGACCGGCCGCCTCCCTCGTAAGGGCATTGTACCTGTGAAAAAGAAACGGGGCGCCGAAGCGCCCCGTCCCACTGCCGGAAGATGACCTTGTTTTACTTGCAGGGCACCCCTTCACGACTTTCCTGCACGCAGCGCGGCAGCGAAATTCCGCTCTCGTCGATGCGGTGATCCATCGGGGGCGTCGCGCCGACTTCGCCGGCGAAGCCGTACTCGACGTCCTCGGCCACGCTATCGGTTCCGAAGGTTTTGTTAGCCTCGTCCACGATCACCGCCGACACCGCCGACGAGACCGTCGCCGACGCGTTCGCCGCTTGCTGCTGGGCAAGAGAGGCCACCGCAGTCGCGCCGTTGACGGTCACGGAGACGCTGACGGCGGGCACCGTGATCGGGCTCGGAGCCGCGACACTGCTGGTGAAAGCCCACTGCTGTGCAGAGCCCGTGAGGTTCAGCGGAACGTTCGGCATGTCGATGCTCAGTCCGGACACGTTGCCGTTGCTGCCCAGCGAGGACGCAGCATCGGCACTGAGCGTGCCCCCGGCCCCGAGCTGATCGGCCAACAAGTTCAGGCTGCCGCTGCCGGCGTCAATCGCGCCGGGCGTCAGCGTGTTCACGTCATTGATCGTGATGCCGGTGCCTCCCGCGGTCACCGCTCCGACGAAGTCGTTGGCCATGTCCATGGTGATCGACCCCGGCCCTGCCTGCATGTTGGTGGTGCCGGTGACGTTGGCGGGGCCGCTCTGAGAAACATCGTCATTTGTCGTGATCGACATGTTGCCGGCAATATTCGCGGTCGGCAGGTTGAACGTGCCGGTCGCCGTAACCGTGAAACCGCCGAGCGCCTGCGAATTTCCGATCGGCCCGCCGATCGACGTGTTGCCGCCGTTGATCGCGAGCGTCTCCTGTCCATCGCCGGTGTTGGCATCAGCGTTGATTGATCCGGTGAACGTTACGCTGCCTCCGCCCGTCGTCACGCTGCTGTTGTTGTTCAGCGTGGTATTGCCATTCACGCTGAAGCTGCCGCCGTTGGTCAGGTAGTTGCTGGCCATCGTGACGTTGCCGGTATAGGACTGGATGCCGTTGGTCGTAACGTTGCTGACCAAGATGGCGGGCGCCGTCACCGTGAATCCCGTCAGCGCCGTACCGCTACCGACGTTGTTCGTGAAACTGAGTGAAGTGCCGGACGAGGCGCTTAGCGAGGCTGCGCCGTCGACAGTTCCCGAGAACGTCATGCTTCCGGTTCCCGTCATCGTCGTGTTGCCGGTCAGTGTGACATTTCCTGCAAGCGAAGCGGTTCCGCTCCAAGACACGGCGTTGTTTCCGCCAGCGCCGTTGCCAGACACCGACAGAGCCTCGGCGCCGATCGCGACGTTGCTGATATCCAAAGTAGCGCCGGACGCCACGGTCGTACCGGAGGCGGTAGTTCCGAGGGCCGTTGCGTTGGCCGCTTGCAGGGTTCCGCCATTGATTGCGGTCGCGCCGGTGTAGGTGTTGGCGCCGGACAGCGTTACGGTTCCGGCGGTTGTCTTGGTCAGCCCTACCGTGCCCGCGAGGACAGCGCTGATCGTGCCGTTGCGAACGTCATAGGTCGTCGCCGAGGTCAGCGTGCCGTTCTGGATGGTGCCGGTGATCAAGGTGGCGGAGTTGACAGTGTCACTGAACCCGCCGAGGTCGAACGTGCCGCCATTCACGACGAGCGCGCCCGTGTCGCTGAGCCGGTCCGAAGCCCCCAGCGCAAGCGTGCCCACGTTAACGTTCACCGTGCCCGCACCCGCCGTGCCATTGAGCGTGCTCGTGCCACCAACCTGGTTGAGCGTTCCCGCCCCGAGATTGGCGTTCACCGTCGCGTTGTTCAGATCATAGGTCGCCGCCGTCAGCGTGCCGGTCGTACCACCCAACGTGCCGTTAAGCGCAAGGCTCGCGACCGTGTCATTGAACGTAGCGATGTCCAGCGTCGCGCCCGAGGCCACCGTCACCGCCGTGCCGTTCGCCAGAACGTCGTTCGCCCCCAGCGCCAAGGTTCCCACGCTCACGTTCGTCGCACCGGTGTACGCGTTCGTACCCGAGAGCGTCAGCGTGCCAGAGCCCACCTTGACGAGTCCGCCCGTGCCATTGATCGCACCAGCGTACGTCGTGCTGGTGCCATCACCAACCGTCAACGTGAAGGTGCTAATCCCCACTATTCCCGTGCCCGCACTCGTTAACGAACCGATCCTCTCGGCCCCGCCAAGGTTCAGCGTCCCATCCACCGTGACCGCCGCCGCGTCGGCAAGACGCTCAGCCGCCCCCAGCGCTAGCGTGCCTCCGGCGTTCACGTTCACCGTCGTCGCCGCCGATGTGCCGTTGAGAGTCGCCGTTCCCGTGCCCGTCTTGGTTAATGTTCCGGTGCCTAGGTTGGCGCCGATCGTTGCCGCACCCAGCGAGTAGCTCGTCGCTGTGAGCGTTCCCGTGCCCGAGACCGTACCGCTGTTGATCACCGACAGAGTGCTCACCGTGTCATTGAAGGTGCTCATGCCTAGCACCGCCGTCGCGCCATTGACCGTCACCGCCGCCGCATCGTTGAGCCGGTCCGAAGCCCCCAGGGCGAGCGTGCCGCCCGTGACGTTCACCGTCGCCGAACCAGCCGTACCGTTCAGCGTCGTCGTGTTCGACAGCTGGTTCAGTGTGCCCGCCCCCAAGTTGGCGTTCACCGTGCCGCCATTCAGATCGTAGGTCGCCGCCGTCAGCGTGCCCGTCGTGCCACCCAACGTGCCGTTGTTCAGCGTAAAGCTGCCCACCGTTTCGTTGAACGTCACGATGTTCAACGTCGCACCCGAGGCCACCGTCACCGCCGCCGCATCATTGAGACGGTCCGAAGCCCCCAGCGCAAGCGTGCCCACGTTCGCGTTCACCGTGCCCGCACCCGCCGTGCCATTGAGCGTGCTCGTGCCACCAACCTGGTTGAGCGTTCCCGCCCCGAGATTGGCGTTGACCGTCGCGTTGTTCAGATCATAGGTCGCCGCCGTCAGCGTCCCGGTCGTACCACCCAACGTGCCGTTAAGCGCAAGGCTCGCGACCGTGTCATTGAACGTAGCGATGTCCAGCGTCGCGCCCGAGGCCACCGTCACCGCCGCCGCATCACTGAGGCGGTCCGAAGCCCCCAGCGCAAGCGTGCCCACGTCCACGTTCACCGTGCCCGCACCCGCCGCGCCATTGAGCGTGCTCGTGCCGCCAACCTGGTTAAGCGTTCCCGCCCCGAGATTGGCGTTCACCGTCGCGTTGTTCAGATCAAAGGTCGCCGCCGTCAGCGTGCCGGTCGTACCACCCAACGTGCCGTTAAGCGCAAGGCT
>Ga0068867_100002357_pt1 | contig 13286 bp, 16 predicted proteins | sample KBSMisM32_FD_65649 | JGI IMG/M metagenome (GOLD analysis project Ga0068867, IMG submission 65649) | Miscanthus rhizosphere microbial communities from Kellogg Biological Station, Michigan, USA - KBS Miscanthus M3-2 | ecosystem: Host-associated > Plants > Roots > Rhizosphere > Soil ...
CGCGGCCGCCGCTTCCTGGGGGAACATCATGGTCTCCACCGCGAAGCAGTCGACGCCGCCCTCCGCGAGGGCCTGGGCCTGCTCGCGGAAGGTCTCGAAGTACTCCTCGTCGGTGGCCTGGTTGTCGCCGACCCCGTAGTCGAGCGGCAGATAGCTGGTGGGGCCGATCGAGCCCGCGATGTAGCCGCCGGGCGGGCACACCGCGCGGGCCAGCCGCGCGCCCTTGTCGTTCAGCTCGCGGGCGCGCGCGCCCATGTCGTGGCCGTACCGCTCGTCGTACTCGCGGAGCTTCAGACCGGTGCCCCCGAAGGTGTTGGTCTCCACCAGCTGGGAGCCGGCCTCGAAGTAGCCGCGGTGGATGTCGCGCACCACGTCGGGGTGCGTGTCGTTCCAGAGCTCGGGGCAGTCGCCGTTGCCCAGGCCCGCGTCGAAGAGCGCGGTGCCGTAGCCGCCGTCGAAGATCAGGCGCTCGCCGGCCCGCACCCGCTCCACGATCTCCCAGCCGCGCACGCGAGCGGCCATCTAGGCGCTCACCGGCACGCCGAGCAGCTCCTTGGCGCGCACCACCGCGAGGGTGGAGTCCCGGGCGTAGCCGTCGGCCCCGATCTCGTCCGCATAGGCCTGGTTCACCGGGGCGCCTCCGATCATCACCTTGACCTGGTCGCGCAGCCCCGCCTTCTCCAGCGCGTCGATGGTGCGCTTCATGGCCGGCATGGTGGTGGTCATGAGCGCGGAGATGCCCACGATCTGCGCGTCGTGCTCCTTCACCGCGGCCACGAACTTCTCGGGAGCCACGTCCCGCCCCAGGTTGATCACCTTGAAGCCGGCGCCCTCGAGCATCATCGCCACCAGGTTCTTGCCGATGTCGTGCAGGTCGCCCTGGGCGGTGCCGATCACCACCACGCCCAGGCTCTGGGAACCCGAGCCGGTCTGGGTGATCAGCGGCTTCAGCAGGTCGAGGCCCGCGTACATCGCGCGGGCGGACAGCAGCACCTGCGGCACGTAGTACTCGTTGCGCCGGAACTTCTCGCCCACCACGTCCATGCCCGGGATGAGCCCGCGAAAGATGAGGTCCTTGGGGTCCATCGAGAGATCGAGGCCCTCGCGGGTCTTCCGGGCCACCGTGTCCTTGTCGCCCAGGATGAGGGCCCGGGCCATCAGGGGATAGTCGAAGCCGTTCGCGTCGCTCATGGCGCGGACCGCTTCACCGTGCTGTAGCCCCCCTTCTGCCAGGCGGTCATGCCGCCGATGACGTTGTACCAGTCGGTGAGCCCGGCGCGGGCGAGCGCGCTGATCACGGTGCTGGAGCGGAGCCCGCCCGCGCACAGCACCGCCTTGGGCCGGCCGTCCGGCACGAGGTCCTTGCGCGCGAGCGCCTCGCCCATCGGCACGTGGAGCGCCCCCTCGATGTGCCCCTCGTCCCATTCGAAGGGCTCGCGCACGTCGATGACCACCAGGTCGGGCCGCTCGTCCTTCATGGTCGCGAGGTCGTGCACGCTGATCTGCGGCACGGTGGCGACCGGCAGGCCCTGGCCCTTCCACTCGGTCATGCCCCACTGCAGCGTGCCCGCCACCGCGTCGAGGCCGATGCGGCCGAGCCCCTGCACCGCGCGCTCGAGATCGGTGGGGCTCGCCACCACCAGCACCACCGGCGCGTCCGGCGTCGCGAAGAGGCCGGCCCGGTTCGCGAACTGCGGGCTCTCGATCCACACGTTGATCGCGCCGGGAATGTGGCCCTGGCCGTACTCCTCCGGGGAGCGCACGTCCAGAACCCACGCGCCCTTCTCCATCGCCTCGCGCACCTGCGCCGCGGACAGGGGCCGCGGGCTGCCGCTCACCGGTACCGCCTGGGCCCGGTTGCGGGCGATGATCCGATCGAAGTTGGGCGGCTTGGGCGGCAGGCCCGTCATCAGGCGGCGGACGAAGTCGTCCACCCCCGCGGCCTGCAGCGCCGCGTTGAAGCGCCGCTCGAAGCCGATGGTGGTGGCGGTCTTGCTCGACATCGCGCGCCCGCAGCTCGACCCGGCGCCGTGCGCGGGATAGACCTCCACGCTGTCGGGCAGGCGGAGCAGGCGCTCGGTGAGGCTCGCGTAGAGGTGGGCCGCGGCCTGCTCGCCGCCGAAGTCCGGGCGGCCCACGTCGCCCACGAAGAGCGTGTCGCCGGTCAGCACGAACCACGGCTCGGCGCCGCGGCCGAGATCGGTCACCAGCAGCGAGATGCTCTCGGGGGTGTGGCCGGGCGTGTGCACGACGTCGAGCGCGACGCTGCCCACCTGGAGACGCCGTCCGTCCTCGACCGGCTCGTGGGCGAAGGCGGCGCTGGCGGCGGGATGGATGTGGATGCGGGCCCCGGTTCTGGCCGCGAGGGCCTGATTGCCCGAGACGTGGTCGGCGTGGACGTGGGTCTCCACGATGCCGGCGATCGTGAGGCCCTTGCGCCGGGCCATCGCCACGTAGTCCTCCACCCGGTCACGGGCGGGATCGACGATGAAGGCCTGGCCGGCCTGCGAGCAGCCGATCAGATAGGAGAGACAGCCCGCCTCCTCGTTCAGCAGCTGCTGGAAGATCACGTCGGAAGTCTACTACACCCCCGTCGGGCTTCGCCATTGCAGCGCCCGCGCGGACGCCGCGGGGCGGGCGCGCGGAGGCCACCGGGCGTGCCCGGGCGCGCCGGCCCGGAGCACCTCCAGGAGCGTCTGGGCCGCCCGGCTCAGGTAGCCGTTGCGCCGCCGCACCAGCGAGCCCGGGATCGCGGCCCGCAGCGCGGGGGCGTCGATCACCGCGAGGGTGCCGAGCCGCGGGTGCTCGCCAGCGTACCCACCAGCGCCACCGAGACCGCGCCCCGCTCGCCGCGCGCCAGCCCCTGCACCGCCTCCGCGGCATCCTTCAGGCTCGCCAGCACCGCCCCCGCGTGGGGGTCCGCCCGACCTCGGTCATGACCGCGCCGCGGCGCACCGGCTCGAACGGCGGCGGGCCGAGCTCACCCTCCAGCATCTCGACCCGCCGGCTGATCGCGGGCCGGGAGCGGCGCAGACCTTCCGCGGCCCGCCCGAAGCCGCCGAGCCGCGCGATGGCCACGAGGGCCTCGAGCTCGTCGATGGTCACGATGGTCGATCCCTATAACGAATGATCGAGGTCGGTTATATGCATTCGACGGATGAGCCCCGCGGGGGGATGGTATCGTGCGAAAGGAGACCTCCCGCATGGAGATCGAGCGACATCAGCTGGTCGACGGCACGAACTTCAAGCCCATCATCGGCCGCGTGGTGGCCCATCGCGATCGGGTGTACGTCTGCGGCATCACCGGCGACCCGGTCGGCGACGTGACGGTCCAGACGCGCCAGGCCCTCGGGCGCATCGACCAGCTCCTCGCCCAGGCCGGCACCGACACGTCGAAGCTCCTGACCGCCCAGGTCTGGCTCTCCGACATGGCGCTCTTCCGCACCCACAACCTCGCCTGGAACGAGTGGGTGGATCCCGCGAACCCGCCCGCGCGCGCCTGCGTGGAAGCGGAGCTGACCGCGCCGGGGCGGCTGGTCGAGATCATGGTGACGGCGGCGCGATGAGCAGCACGGCCCTGGACCGGTCGCGCGACCGCGTGCTCGCCACCGCCCCCGCGGGCGAGGTGGTGCTCGCCCACGCCACCGCGATCCGCGCGGTCGGGGCCTGGACGCTGGCCCCGGCGCACCGGGAGCCGGCCCGCCACGTGGAGGCGGCCCACGCGGAGGCCCGCCAGCACCTCGCCCGCCTCACCGCGCACGATCCGGCCCGCGAGGTCGTGGCGGTCATGACCGACGAGCTGTTCACCCGGCTCACCGACGCCCGGCCTGCGCCCCTCACCGCGCCCGCGGGCGTCGGGCGCTACACCTACACCCCGCGCAAGTCGCTCCGGCGCGTGCTCGACCACGCGCTCGACCATCTCAACCAGATCGATCAGTGGACCACCTGGCAACGGCACGGCGTCGTCCCGACGCCCACCGACGGGTGGGTGTCGTCGACGGTGACCTTGCCGGAGGACCGCCTGCCCTTGAGCCGCTCCGACCTGGACGCGTGGCTCTGGCGGATCGACCAGGCGGTGCGGCTCGTGGTCCAGCGGACGGAGGCCCTCACCCCGGCCGAGCTCGACTGGCTGCCGCCGGACGGAGGCTGGCCGCTCCGCCGCGTGCTCCATCACCTGGCGCGCTCCGAGCGCCTCTACGCGGCCGCGCTCGACGAGACCCTCACGGCTGCGGACGCATCGCACCGCTATCTCGAGGCCTGCCGGCGCCTCGAAGAGGCCGGCCGCGCCGCGGCGGAGCGCCGGGGCGACGCCGCGGTGGTCTTCCCCGGCCTCTACGGCATGCTCCACACCCCATCGGACGTCGAGAGCCTGGTGCTCACGATCGAGAGCGAGCTGCTGTCCGGGCATTAATTTCGGGACGCGTCCGTGCCATGCTTGAAGGGCCATGGCACGGATGCGGTGGGGATGGCGCGGCGCCTTCCTGGTGACCATCGCGGCCGGGCTAGCCGGCTGCGCCACCGGATCGGCCGGCTACAGCGAGCCCGAGCAGGCCCGCGTAGACGCCTACGAGCGGGCGGCCGGCCAGATCCTGCAGTCCCGGGGCATGAAGGCCCCCGCCCCGGTCGTGCGGATCGGCATCGACCCCACCCTCGCCGGTGCGGGGCGCCCGGCCGGCTACTACACCGACCGGTCCGGGTTCCGGGACGCCGGCCGGCCCGGCAGCATCGTGGTCAACCACGCCGCGATGGCGGACGACTTCATTGCCCAGGCCGTGCTCAGCCAGGAGCTCGCCCACTACGTGCTCGGCCACGTGGACGACCGCTGCCGGGATCGGCGGATCGAGTGCGACATCGAGGCCCGGATCGCCAGCGTCGAGCTCCTCATGACCGGGTGGGGGCTCGACTACACGGACGCCATCCGGCTCCAGTACGCCTACCTCAAGAGCGTCGTCCTGGCCGCCCGGCGAGGGGACATCACGGTCGTGGCGGGGCCCAGCGACCCCTGCCGGGAGCTCCAGGAGTTCGCGGCACGGTATAAGGCCACCGCCTCCTGCGAGTGAGGCCCCGTACCGGATTCCGCCCACTGGATCGAATAGTTGGACCTTGACCCCCTTCGCGCTGCTAGACTAGACTCCGCAGAATCGCCCTATCCCATAAAGGGGAAATGTGGCCTCATGAGGGGCTTCGGTGAAGATTAGGGTACTGGGGTCCTTCGGCAGCGAAGGCGTGGGGCAGAGGCCGTCCGCCTTCCTCGTCGACGACCGGGTGCTGGTCGACGCGGGCACGGTCGGCGGGGCCCTCTCGGTGGCCGAACAGGTCGAGATCCAGTTCGCGGTCATCAGCCACGCCCACCTGGACCACACCGCCGGGCTCGCCTTCCTCACCGATACCCTGGCCATGGTCGCGGCCGACCGCCGGGTCACCGCCTGCAGCATCGCCCCGGTGGTGGACGCCCTCCGCACCCACGCCTTCAACGACGCGCTCTGGCCGAACTTCACCACGATCCCCTCCGCGGCCCAGTCCGTCCTCGGGTTCCGCACCCTTCCGGAGGAGGCAGAGTCGCGGGTGGGCGAGCTGTGGGTCACGCCGGTGCCGGTCGAGCACACCGTGCCCACCACCGGCTTCGTGATCCACGACGGCGAGACCGGGTTCGTGTTCAGCGGCGACACCGGCCCCACGCGACGGATCTGGCAGATCGCGCGCGAGATGCGCGGCCTCAAGGCGCTGATCGTCGAGACCGCCTTCCCGAACCGGCTGGCCCCCCTGGCCAAGGCCTCCGGACATCTGACCCCGGAGATGCTCGGGCAGGAGATCGCGAAGATGCCGCCCGAGCTGCCGATCTGGGTCTACCACATCAAGCCGCAGCTCTACCAGGAGACGGCGGAAGAGCTGGCCAAGATCGACCCGAGCCGCATCCACATCCTCGAGCAGGGCAAGACCTACACGATCTGACGCGCCCGCCGGACGCGGCCTGGCCCGTTCCCGCGGGCTAGCGATCCACCAGCCGGCCGAGTCGCACACGCTCCGGGAAGACGCCGTAGATCCCCCCGGTGTGGACGAAGCAGACGCGCGGCCCGAGCGCCTTCGGATCGCGCGCGAGCGTCTCCACCAGCGCCCGGAACCCCCGCGCGGTGTAGAGCGGATCGAGCAGCATGCCCTCCTCGCGCGCCAGCCCCACCAGCATCTCGAGGTCCGGATCCGCCGCGGCGGTCGGCTCTCCCTCGGCCTGGTAACCGTCGATGACGTGCACCGCCCCGGGCACGTCGACGGCGAAGCCGTAGCGCCGGATGGCCGCCGCCACCGTGTCCACCACGTGCTGGCGCACTGCGTCCGCCGGTCGCGCCACCGGCACGCTCACGATCTCGCCGCGAAGACCCGCGAGCTGCTTGCCGAGGAGTAGCCCGGCGTGGCTGCCGCCGCTCACGGAGGTGATGACCACCGCGTCGAACCGCGGGGCGCCATGATGGCTCTGCTCGGCCAGCTCCACCGCGCACTCGAGGTAGCCGAGGGCGCCCACCGGGCCGTCGCCGCCCTCCGGGATGACGTACGGCCGCCCACCCCGCGCCCGGATCTCCTCGGCCAGCCGCTCCGCCGTCTCCCCGTCGGCGGCGTAGCGCACCTCGGCCCCGAGCAGACGTCCCAGAAGGAGATCGCCGTCGTAGTCGGTGGGCCGTTCGCCCCGCACCGCGAGCACCGCGCGCAGACCCAGCCGCGCCGCCACCGCCGCGACGGCGCGACAGCCGTTGGACTGGGGCATTCCGGAGGTGACCAGCGTGTCGGCTCCCTGCTGGAGCGCCTCGCCGACCAGGAACTCGAGTTTCCGGATCTTGCTGCCCGACTCGAGCAGCCCGGTCAGATCGTCGCGCTTGACGTGCACCTCCACGCCCAGGCGGCGGGACAGACGATCGAGCCGGAGGATGGGCGTGGGGGAGAGCGCCAGCTCGAGCCGGGCCGGCGGCGCCGCCATCTCGCGACTACGCGTGCTCCGTCTTGAGGCCGGCCGCGATCGGCGCGAAGTCGTACGACGGGAACACCTGATAGCGGAAGGCGCCCCAGGCCTTCTGCTCCATGTAGCGGTTGAGGCTCCGCACCTTGTCCGCCTCCACCCGCAGGTGGATGATGAACCCGTACGACATCGCCACCACCCAGGAGACCAGCTCGCTGCCCTCGGGCGGGAAGTCGCGATAGAAGCCGGTCCGCTTGAGGTGAGCCATGATCTCGTCCAGGGGCTTGGACTGATCGTGGTGGAGCAGGACGGTCAGCAGCACGCGGTTGTCGGTGGCCATGGCAGGCAGAGTACCCCAACCCGACCTCCGCGCGAGCGCCGATCGAGCGGACCAGCTTCCGGCTCACGCTAGCGACGCAGGCCCGCCGCCGGTACCTCGCAGTAGTCTCCGCCCTCGAAGTAGGTGCCGCCTCGTGCCTCGCAGAGCAGTCGCGTGCTCATCGTGGCCGTGCTCGGCTGGCAGCCGCCGCTCGAGTAGGTGCCGCCCGCCTCGGTACACATCTGGCGCGCGGTCATGCGGTTCGTGCTGGCCATGCCGCCGCTGTGACCGGCCGTGCCGGTGCTGCTGCATCCCGCCGCCAGGCACAGCAGTCCGGCTGCCGCCATCCATCGTGTCGTCGTCATGCTCTCCTCCTGGACGTGAGCTCTCCGCGCGCGAGCGCGCCACCGGCCTTCGCGGCAAGTCTTGTGCCGAGCACCCCAGCGCGGCACCGGCAAGCATTTCGACGACGGCGCGCGCCGGCGGGGAGGGAGACCCGGGTGCGATTTACCTGGACGGAATTTCCGTTGTCGTCTCGTAGGCGGGCAGCGTGACGCCGGTCTCGGAGGTCGCCGGCTCCTGGACCCTGACGTCCTTCAGAAAGTCTCCGATGGCCGGATCCGCGTAGACGTTGTAGCCGTCGACCAGGGTGCCCCGCACGCCGTCGACGGTCTCGATCGCGTATACCACGGAGGTGTCAACGGGGTCCGATACGCCCTCGAAGCGCCGATGATCGCACGTCCGCTGGCCCGTAGTCTCGTTCCGGGCCACTCACGTGCAGACGGGCGCGTCTGACCGACATCTCCCGATCGAACCCTCGCGCGGCAAACAGCCGCAAGGCTGCCCCGGCGACCGTCTGCATCCTCTCCTCGCTGGCCATGGAGCGCTCCTTCCGGGCCGCGACCGGCCCTGCCCAATCCGCATCACCCGTGCCACCACCGGCGTCCGATCCTTGAGACGCTCCGACACCCGCCGCCGGCTATCCGCCGGCGAAACTTCGGCCATTGACAGCAGCCCGCCCTCCGGTTACCGTGCCTGTCATATGCGTATCGAGGTGCACGACAACCAGGTCGAGTCCGCGCTCAAGACCATGAAGAAGCTCATGCTGAAGGATGGGCTCTTCAAGGAGATGAAAAAGCGCGCGTACTACGAGAAGCCGTCGGTCAAGCGCAAGCGGAAACAGGCCGAGGCGCGCAAGAAGCGCCGGAAGGCCATGAAGCGCGCCGAGACTGACGACTAGCCCTTCCGGGCCCCCGGGGCCCGTCCTCCCTCCTCCGGTCTTCTCAGGCATCATCGTCGGGTGACTCCAGCACGGGAGTCCCTCGCCAGCCAGCGGCTGTGGCTGTCGTTCGCCACCATGCTGCTGGTCGCCGGTCTGACCAACACCTTCCCGGTATTCCTGCCCGCGCTGCTGGCCGAGTTCGGCGGCTCGCGCGCCGCCACCGCCTCCACCGCCTCTCTGCTCTGGATCGGCGGCGCCGTGCTGAGCCCGGTCGCCGGCTACCTGGTCGCGCACTGGAGCCCGCGCCGGCTGGTCTGCCTGGGCCTGGCGATCGTGGCCACCGGCCTGGTCCTGGGCAGCTTCGCGCGCAGTCTGCCCCTGTTCCTCCTCGCGGCCGGCGTGGGCGGCGGCATCGGACTGGGCCTGGCCGGGATGTCGACCCACGCGGCCCTCATCGCCGACGCCTACGTGCGGCGGCGAGGTCTGGCCACGGGCATCGCCTTCGGCGGGTCGATGGCGGCCTACGCGCTGGCCGCCCCGGCCCAGTGGGTCATCACGCACTGGGGCTGGCGGCCCGCATTCTGGTGCTACGCGGCGGCGGTCGCGGCCCTGATCCCCTGGGCGGCCCGCGCCCACCCCACGCAGCTCGCCTCCGTGCGGAGCGCCGTCGCAACGGACGATCCGGTCACGCTCTCGAGCATCGTCCGCTCCGCCGGCTTCTGGAGCCTGGCCGTGATGTTCACCACCCCGCCGCTCTTCGGATACCTCGCCACGACCCAGCACGCGATCTACTTCACGGAGCGGGGCCTCACCGCGGGGCAGGCCTCGCTGCTGCTGGCGATCGGCGGAGTGCTGGCCGGCGCGGGCCGCGCCATCGCCGGCTTCACCGCCGATCGGCTCGGCGGCCCCACCGCGGGCTTCCTGTCGTTCTCGTGCTCGCTGGTGGGCATGGCGTGCCTGATCGGGATGGAGCTGCGTCCGGCCTGGCTGTTCGTCGCCGGCTACGTCTTCTTCCTGTTCCTGCCGCTCGGCTCCCGCGCCAGCATCGTGACGGTGCTGCTGGGGCGCATCGCGCCCCCCACCCACTACGGCGTCATCTTCGGCCTGCTCGGCATCGGCAACAACCTGGGCGCCGCGCTCGGGCCCTGGCTGTCGGGCCTGATCTTCGACCGCACCGCCTCCTACCTGGTCATCTACCTCTGCGCGATGGGCATCGCCCTCACCGGGCTGCTGGCCCTGACCGTCTTCTCCCTGACCACGCGGCCCGCGCGCCCGACCGGCGGCTAGCCGACCTTCCGGGCGAGCGCCGCGTACTTGTCGAGCAGCGGGAGCACCTGGTCGCGCCCCGCGGGCGGCAGCCCGAAGATCGCGCGCGTCACGCCCGCGGCGCGCAGGCCGGCGAGGCGAGCCTCGTCGGTGGGCGCCCCGAAGATCGATACCGTGACCGCGCCCGGATCCTGGCCCGCCTTCTCGGCGCGGACGCGCAGATCGGCGATGGTGTCGGCCACCGGCTCGCTGTAGGAGCGGCCGCCGATCGGCAGCCAGTGGCCGCCGAAGTCCGCCGCGCGCTGCCGCGCGTTCGGGCCCGCGCCGCCCATCAGGATCGGCGGGTGCGGCTTCTGCACCGGCTTGGGATACGACCACAGCTTGTCGAAGTTGACGAACTTGCCGTGGTACTCGGCCTCGTCCTTCGTCCAGATCTCCTGCATCGCCGCGATTCGCTCCCGCAGGACCTTGAAGCGGGTGGCGAAGTCGGTGCCGTGGTGCGCCATCTCCTCCGCGTTCCATCCGCCCCCGACGCCGAAGAGCACGCGGCCGCGGGAGAGGTAATCGAGGCTCGCGACCTCCTTGGCCAGCACGATGGGGTCGCGCTCGATCACCAGGCAGATGCCGGTGCCGAGCATGAGCTTGCTGGTCACCGCGGCGGCGGCGGCCAGCGCCACGAACGGATCCACGGTGTGCCAGTACTCGCGCGGCAGGTCGGCTCCGCCCGGCCACGGGCTCTTGCGGCTGGCCGGGATGTGGGTGTGCTCGGGCACGAACAGCGACTCGAAGCCCCGACCCTCGGTCTCGCGGGCGAGGTCGTCGATGCGGATCGCGTAGTCGGTGGAGAACTGGAACACGCCGTATTTCATGGCTCGGCCGTCTCCTCGGGGAAGGGTGGAAGTCCCGGGCATGGTGTTACCATGAATCCGCGATCAAGCCAATCGAACGATCGGCCAATCGAACGATCGGGAGGAGCCCATGACGCGGAGTGCCCGCTCCACGCTGCGCACGCTGGCGATCGCGGCCGTGCTCGGCTTCGCGCCCCTGCCCGCCCCCGCCGCCGATCGCGGCCCGGTGGACGCGGCCACCCAGCAGGTGGAGCGGGGGGCCAATCAGATCGGCCAGGGCAAGGTCATCGAGGGGGCCGGGGAGACCGCGAAGGGCATCGGCAACACGGCGATGGAAGGCGCGAAGTACACCGGCCAGCGGCTGGAGGAGGCGGGCAAGGCGGCCGCGCCCGAGGCCAAGACCGCGTGGGAGCGCACCAAGGAAGGCGCGGTGGCCTTCGGGTCGAGCGTGCGCGAGTTCGTCGGGTCGCTGTTCCGCTGAGCCCGGGCTAGCGGGCGCGCGGCGGGCGCGGCGGCTTGGCGAGGTAGGCCGCGAGCGCGGCGCTCTCCCGCTCCTGGAACGCCACCGCGATGCGTAGCTGCTCCAGGTACTGCTCGAGCGTTTTGCCTCCCAGCACGATCTTGCGGCTCTCGAAGAACCCGGCCACCTCCCGCTCCCACTCCGGGCTCACCAGCCCGGTCACGCCCTCGTACATCCGCCGGTAGGCGCTGCCCGGATACTGGCGGGCCATCGTCTCCCAGTTCGCCTGGAGGTACTCCCAGGCGAGGCGGCGGCTGTAGACCGAGACGAGCAGGGCGCGCATCACGAAGGGCGCGTCCTGGCTGCGCACCTCGCCGTTGGTGGTCTTCTCGAGGGTCCGGCGGATCAGCTCCGGCGGGCGGAACGCGGCGAGGGCGTAGAGGTAGCGCTGCTCCTCCTGCGGGGTGCGCGCGGCCTTGAACCGCTGGAGGAACTCGTCGTACTCGGTCTCGCCGCCCGCCGTCGCGACGATCGCGATGACCGCGGGCAGCACGTCGGCGTCCACCGCGCTCTCATCCTCCCGGTAGCGCGCGTAGAGGGAGCGGGCCCGGTCCTGCGTCTCCCCGTCGCCGCCCAGCGTTCCGAGGGTGCGGAGCAGATCGGCGCGGAGCTGCCGCGCCAGCTCGTCCTCGCCGGGCTGCGGCTCCCAGCCGAGGCGCTCCACCACCCCGCTCACCCGCTGGCGCACCAGCGCCTCGAGGTCACCCCGGCTCGCGTCGGGGATCACCCGGTTGGCGTAGCCCCAGGACCCGATGATCGCGGTCCACACGTTGCGGTCGGCCTCCTCTCCGAAGCGCGCGGTGAGGTCGAGGTAGTCGGGCGAGGTCATGAGCCCGGCCTGGAGCAGCGCGAAGGCGTCGCTCACGAGGTTGAAGCGCTCGATGGGGGCGAGCTTCTTGAGCGCGCCGGTCAACTTCTTCAGCAGCGGCGCCGCGTACTGCACGCGGTAGAAGCCGTGGCCGCCCGCGTTGACGACCACCCACTCCGGCGCGGCCGGCAGGGAGACGGTCAGGTCCTCGTCGCCCAGCAGTACCGGCTTGTCCACGAAGCCGCGCTTGACCGAGGCGCGCACCCGCACCGGAATCTTCCAGCGCTCGGCGGCCGCGCCCTCCGCGGGCAGATAGGTGAAGCGCCGCTGGCTGAGCTTGAGGCCGGTGCCGTCGGGCTCCACGATCACCAGGGGATAGCCGGGGCGGAAGATCCAGCCGTCCATCACCTCGGGGATCGGCTGCTGCGCGGCGTCGCCGAGCGCCTTCCACAGGTCGGTGGTCTCCGCGTTGCCGAGGCGGTGACGCTCCAGGTAGAGCCGCACCCCGTCGCGGAACACGTCGCCCGAGAGGTACTGCTCCAGCATGCGCAGCACCGAGGCCCCCTTCTCGTAGGTGAGCAGGTCGAACATCGCCTCGCAGTCGCGGGGGGCCCGTACCTCGAACTCGATGGGCCGGGTGTGGTGGAGACCGTCGACGCCCATCGCGGCCGCGCGCGACACTCCGAAGGTGGTCCAGCGCTTCCACTCCGGCTTCCAGGCGTCGACCGCGAGCAGCTCCATGAAGGTGGCGAAGGCCTCGTTGAGCCAGATGCCGTTCCACCACAGCATGGTGACGAGGTCGCCGAACCACATGTGGGCGATCTCGTGGGCCACCACGTCCGCGACGCGCTCGCGCTCGGTGTGGGAGGCGACCGCCTCGTCGACCAGCAGCGCGGTCTCGCGATAGGTGATCGCGCCGAGGTTCTCCATCGCGCCCGCCGCGAAGTCCGGGATCGCCAGCATGTCGAGCTTGTCGCCCGGGTACGGCAGCCCGTAGTAGCCCTCGAAGAACTCGAGGGTGAAGGCGCCCACGTCGAGGGCGAAGCGGGCCAGGTGACGCTTGCCCGGCACGCACCACACCCGCAGCGGCGTGGCGCCGACCATCACCGGATCGGTGGCCTCGAGGTCCCCCACCACGAACGCGACCAGATAGGTCGACATCCGGATGGTATCCGCGAACGCGACCGCCTTGCGGCCCGCTCCCGCGGGCGACTCGCCGGTCACCCGCGCGTTGGACACCGCCACCAGCGCCCCCGGGATCACGAGGGTGACCCCGAACACCGCCTTGAACGCGGGCTCGTCCCAGCACGGGAAGCCGCGCCGCGCGTCGGTGGCCTCGAACTGGGTGGCCGCGATG
>Ga0068867_100002359_pt1 | contig 13283 bp, 9 predicted proteins | sample KBSMisM32_FD_65649 | JGI IMG/M metagenome (GOLD analysis project Ga0068867, IMG submission 65649) | Miscanthus rhizosphere microbial communities from Kellogg Biological Station, Michigan, USA - KBS Miscanthus M3-2 | ecosystem: Host-associated > Plants > Roots > Rhizosphere > Soil ...
GCAAGGGTCCGTAGCGGCTCCTTGTGTTTGGTGCTCGTCGCCGGGTCGATGCTCGGCACGACGCAACGCGAGCAACGCTTGGCCGCGCGAAATCCGATGGCGCCGAGCCTGACCTCTCGCCAGCCGTCCTCGGCAAGCTCGCCGACACCGCTGACCACGATGTTGGGACGAAAACGCTCCATCTCGATCGGAGTCTCGAGCCGTTGGTTGAGGCCAGCCAGGGACGCTTCGGAGATCAAGAGGAACGGAAAGCCATCGGCGAAGCTCACCCGATCCTCCGGGCGCGCCCACGCAGGATCGACGGGGCGCTCATGCCGATCGGCCATGTAGACCAGAGAGCTCTCCCGCTCGAGGAGCTCGCTCACCCAGGCGCTGCCCTCGGGGTGGCGGACCGCTTTGCCGTCGTGCCGCCAGACGCTCACGGCACGCTCCTCACCCTCTTCATGAGCGAGCGGCAGGCGCAGGCTGCCGGCCTCGGGCGCCGTGAGAACGATGGCGTCTGGCTCGAGCGCCGTGCGCACCAAACACAGCTCCGGCACCTCACGCTGAGTGATGAAGCGACCCAGTGCATCCACGATCATCCAGCGCCGATCACGAGCGAAGCCGCGCGCCGTGACCTCGGCCTCGGCAACGCGGATGCCGCGGCAGCTCTTGACCGGATAAACGTACAAGGCGCTGATCGCGGCGCGGGCCGCGGGCTCCACGGGCACAGACGACGATTGCACCAGCGCAGGCTAATCTAGATGTGTTGGCCTGTCACGCACGCGCGGGACCTATCCCGGTGTGCTGCAGCTGGTTCGTCGGCTCGCGGTCCATCGTCCCACTGCGCGCACGGACCGCTGCTGCTGGTGCTGCTGGTGCTGCTGGTGCTGCTGGTGCTGCTGGTGCTGCTGCTGCTGCCGCTGAAGCGGGCAGGGGTAGGGCTAGAGGTGGCGGTAAAGGTAGGGCTAGAGAGTGGGCGAGGGGTGTGGATGGCGCTTCGATGTGGCTCGCTTGCGCCAGTGCGGTAGTCGCGCGGTTGGCGCTGGGCGAGTGGAGGCGGCTCAGCGCTGGCTGAGGCCAAATACGCGCTGCTGCTGCTCCCGCGACCGCCGCTGCTGCTGCTGCTGCTGCTGCCGCCTCAGTCCACCTAGAGCTTTCCTCCGCGAGCACAGCGGACACGAGAAACGCCATCAGGGCGTCCGTCGGAGGGTGTTGCTGCTCCGGTGTTTCTTGCAGCGCTGGCAGCGCCGAGCTAAAGCTACGGAGCGGACCACCCGGTCTCTCGTCATGAGCTCAACGGCATCGGATCGAATCGAGACGTTTCGGCGAGTCGCGGGCGGGATCATCGCTACCGTGGTGCTCTGGATGTATGCCTCTAGCGACGGCACCTGGCCACCTGGTCACCCGTGGTCGGGCGTCGCGCTCTCCATGATGGCCATTCAGTGTTTCATTCCCCACAAAGCGAAGAGCGTCTGGGTGTTGGTGGTGGCGTCGTGCACGCTCGTGTCCGCGCTGCTGTGGGGGTTGACGCGGGTTGCCGACCATGAAGCAGAGAGGGATCCGCCGGTGGCACCTCCCACCGGGGATGAGGTGAAGTTGAAGCCCATTGCGTATCCGCCGGGCTCCGTCGAGGCGGCAGCCGCAACCGCGCTCGCGAAGGCCGCCGAGCTCGCCGCCAGCTGCCACCCCAAGGGGGGGCCGACCGGCGACGGCGAGATAAGAGTGGCCTTTGCTCAGGACGGTAGTGTGGCGTCGGCCGACGTACTGACCCCCGAGTTCCAGAACAACCTGACCGGGTCTTGCGTTCGCATGGTCTTCCGGCGCGCCAAAGCCCCCGCCTTCAGCGCGCCCGTGCCGACGTTCATCAAGAGCTTTTCGATTCCCGCAGAGTGAAGCGCTGAAAGCGTGTTGCGTCCTGCGCCTACCGTCTCTGGACCGCGCGCCCTCGCCGGCGCTTCGGTGCGCGACGCTCCCGGCTTGCCTCGAGACCGCAGAGGCGCTGGGGCAGCAGCAGCAGCAGCAGCAGCAGCAGCAGCAGCAGCAGCAGCAGCAGCAGCAGCAGCCGCAGCCGCCGCCGCAGCCGCAGCAGCAGCAGCAGCAGCAGCCGCAGCCGCAGCCGCAGCCGCAGCCGCAGCCGCAGCCGCAGCAGCCCGCGTACTTGGCCTCCGCCCGCGCGGAGCGAAGTCCGTTCTCGCTCTACGAGCGCCCACTCGCCCAGCGCCAACCGCGGCACGCGCGGAACTGGCGCAAGCGAGCCGCATCGAGGCGCCACCCACACCCGCGCCCACGCCCTAGCCCAAGCCCACGCTCTAGCCCAAGCCCAACCTCTGCCTCTGCCTCTGCCTCGATCCCCTCCTCGGACGGCAGAGGCAACGGCTGCCGCCGCCTCAGTCCACCTTAAACAGATCTTCCAGATCCGTCCGCGAAAGCTTCTTGGCTCCGCCGCTGTCCTCCGTGAGCACAGCCGACACGAGCTCTTTCTTCTTTTCCTTGAGCTCGAGGATCTTCTCTTCGATCGTGCCGGCGGCCACCAGACGATACACGGTGACGACCTTCTTCTGGCCAATCCGGTGTGCGCGGTCGGAAGCTTGATCTTCGACGGCGGGGTTCCACCACGGGTCGAAGTGAATCACCGTGTCGGCCGCGGTCAGATTCAGGCCCGAGCCGCCTGCCTTGAGGCTGATCAAGAAGACCGGGATGGTGGGGTCGTTCTGGAAGCGGTCGATGCGCTCCATTCGATCTTGTGTGGAGCCGTCGAGGTACTCGTAGCGAATGCGGTCTTCGTCCAGCGCGCTCTTCAAGATCTTCAGCATGCTGACGAACTGGCTGAACACGAGCACGCGGTGCCCGCCGGCCTCTGCCTCCTCGATCAGCTCGCGAAAGGCCATGACCTTCGCGCTGTCTTCGTGGGAAAATTCGCGCGGCAATCCGAGCAAACGCGGATCGCAGGCCGCCTGGCGCAGCTTGGTGAGCCCCGCCAGGATGTGCAGCTGGCTCTTGGCGACGCCGACTCTGTCGAGCTCGCCGAGGACCTGCGCTCGCACTTCGCGCAGCACCTGTGTGTAGATGCCGCGTTGCTCGGGCCCCAGATCGATGACCTTATCGCTCTCGATCTTGGCCGGCAGGTCCTTCGCGACCTCCATCTTCGTACGCCGCAAGATGAAGGGGTGAATGATGGCCTTGAGGCGCGCGGCGGCTTTCGAGTCACCCTGATCGATGGGCCGCGAGAAACGTTCGTCGAATTTCGCGAGCGGCGGCAAGATGCCAGGCGAGACAAAGTCGAAGATCGACCAGATCTCCGTCAGCCGATTTTCGATCGGTGTGCCGGTCAACGCCAGGCGGTGGCTCGGCATCAGCTCCTTGGCGGCCTGGGCCGTGGCGCTGTGCGGGTTCTTGATCGCCTGCGCCTCATCCAGGATCACATAGTCGAGCTGCAGCTTCGTGAGCAGGTCGATGTCGCGCCGCAAGAGCGCGTAGCTCGTGATGATGACGTTGGCGTTGATCAGATCCTTCTGCTGCTCCTTGCGGCCGGCGCCGTGCCAGAGCGCAGTGGTGAGCGTCTTGCCGAAGCGCTCGATCTCGCGCATCCAGTTGCTGACCACGCTGGTGGGGGCCACGATCAGCACGCGCAGCTCCTTCTGCTCCTGCTTGATCAAGAGGAGCAGGGCGATCGCCTGCACCGTCTTTCCCAGGCCCATGTCGTCGGCCAGGATGCCGCCTGTGCCCAGATCGTGAATGAACTTGAGCCAGGACAAGCCCTGTTCCTGGTACGGCCGAAGCGTGGCACGCAAGGCGCGCGGCTTCTTGACCGCCTTGATCTCTTCGATCGACGAGAGCTTCTTGAAGAACTGCTTGGCACCCGCTGACAGCTTGGCGTCCGGCAGCTGATTCAAGAGCTCCTGCACTCGACCCGCTTGAGAGAGCGGCAGCTTTCCGTTCTTGCCTTCGCTCGCGATCAGCTCGATCTCCCGGGCCACCAGGGCTTCCACCCGCTCGGCGTCCAGCGGCGCGTAGGAGTCATCGGAGAGCCGCACGAACTTCTTGCCCTCGCGCAGGCATTGTTCGATCGCCTTGCGATCGATGCTGACGCCGTCGCTCTCCCAGGTGATCTGCACGTTCAGCCAGTCCACGCCGCTCGAGACGCGCGCCTGCATCTGAATGGGCTTGGAGCGGACCTGGACGCCGACCAACTCCTCCGGCACGTATAGATCCCAGCTCTCGGGCAGACTGCCGATGCCCTCCGACCAGAAGCGCAGCGCGTCGTCGCCCTCGGCCACGAAGCCCTCGCCGGCCTCGTCCGGCTTGAGTCCGAGCTCGAGCAGCAATTCGACGGCCTTTTGCTGCGCGACGATGTCCGCGCGCACACAGGTCGCGAGCTGGCCGTCGCTCGGCGGCTTGACGATGATGGGCGGAGAAATGCCGTCGGCGCGCACCTCGACCTCGATATCGCCATACGCCGTGCGCAGGGCGACCTCCGCCTTGACCAGCGACCCCCCTGCGCGCATTCGAAATTGTGGCGGCAGATCCACGACGTTGGCGACCTGGGAGAGATCCGGAAGCGGCGCGCCGAGTTCCATGGACAGGCGCGGGAGCAGATGCGTAATCAGATGGATCAGCTCATTGGCGGGTTCCGCGATGGTGGGCGCTCGCAGCAAGCGCCGCAGCGCGGCCGGCGACACCCGCACGTCGATCGGGCGGGCGATGCCCTCGGTGGTATCGATGTGATAGCCGGGGTTACCTTCGAACCAACCGCCGCTGGTCAGGGAAAAACGCCGCCCATTGCCTTCGCGCTCGAAGCTGACCTTGGCCACGATGGTGTCGCTGCCGATCATCTCCAGATCGAAGTGGGGCCGCAGCACCTCGGACGAAAAACGTAGCTGCATCAGCGCCGGCTCGAGCAGCACGCGTCGCCCCTCCAGCTTGGGTAGCAACTCGGCGGCATCCTCTCCCCGCACGTCGACGGCGGGATGGCGGATGTTACCGCTCTCGAAGCGGGCCAAGATCCGCAGCGCATCGCGGTCTGCCGTCGGGGTCAGCGCCTGCCAGGCCAATACTGCGCTCGGCAGGAGCGGCACCCGGGCCCCGAGATCGAGCAGGGTGATGGTCAGCCCGCCCGCTCGGACATGGACCCGATACTCCAGGTCGACACGGCGCGCTGACTCCGGGGCGAGCCACGCACCGAGCCCGGTGGTTCGTGCAGCCCCGTCGGCGGTCGGCATTTCGATGATGCCGGCGGAGGGCACGGCTTGCAGCTGCGTGCGCCGCCGACGTTCTCGACGCCGGCTCGGCTTGCTGTCGCGAGCTGTCTGCTGACCGTTGCTCAGGCTACCGCTGCTGAGGCTGCTATTGCCGTTGTTGTTGCCCGCGTTGTTATTGCCAACGCTGTTGTTGGCAACGCTGTTGCTACTGCCGTTGTTGTTGCCCGCGTTGCTGTTGTTGCCCGCGTTGTTGTTGTTGGACTGGGAGGAAGAAGAGCCGGCCGGGGGGGAATCGCGCCGGGGCGGCTGCAGAGCACGAGCCTGGTTGCGAACCGTGATGAGCAGAGCGGCGACGTGCTTGCAGTGATGGCCCGTCTTTTGGAACGCCGGGCAGCTGCACTCGGAGGTGATGCCGTCCCCTCCGAGTTGGATCGTGGTCTGGTAGGGATCGGCGTCGGACCCTTTGATGCGTGCCGTGGCGTTGGATTGGTTGACCTGAAGGTCTCCGACGACCTTGCGTTTTTCATAGTCCAGCCCGCGCAGAAAGGTGCGCGCACCGAGCAAGCGCCGAAGGCCTCGGTCGGAGAGGGTGGACAGAGCACCAGCAATAGAGGACGACACGCTACACCTGACGAGTTGGAGGTTTCTCTAGTTAGAGAGAGGGGAGAATAACAGCGGCGCAATCGCGAGCGCGGAGACAACGGTGGCTTTCAGTCCCAGGAGGGCTGCGGGGCCCACGGAGTGCCCCACGAATTGTCGTGCAGAGTTCGCGCTGCGATCTGCGCCGCGCAACGGCACGGAGTGGCGGCTTGCGTTGTCCTCGTGCGACCGGGGGATGACACCGAGCGCCATCAGGGCCCCCTGCGCCGCCAGTGCGGCGGAACCGCCGGTGAGGACAGAGATGCTGGCCAGTGCCATCAATCCGTGGGCAGCGATGGTGGCACCTGTGGGACCGTAGACCAGTCGCAGCAGCAGGCCAATGACGATCGGCGCGAGCAAGGCAGCAGCGGCGAGCGGCAGCAGCGCCTCGGTCGCGGCACTGGCGGCGCGTTGCACGCTGGTGCGATAGCTCGGCAGCGGGCGTGCCTCTGACTCCAGAGCGGGCAGGACAGGCTCGCCCCGTTGTGACAGCTCCTCCTCGAGAGCGCTGGTGACCCGGCTGCTGTTCTCGAGTACGCCACCCACGTAGAACGACAGAGTCGAGATGCCCAGGATCCCTCCCAGTACCACGATCGGGTGACCCAAGCCGACCACTGCGGCAACCGATGTTCCAGCCAGGCTCGTGGTGTCGAGCAATGGCAATGTCACTGCCCCGAGCAGAGCCGCGGCCGTGCCCGCGAGAATCGCCTGCGTATCGCCCCAATTGCCGATCGCGTGGCTCGAGCGTTCCAGCTCTGCGGCTCTGCCTCGGGCCGCCAGATCATAACGCCCTCGGCGCAGGGCACCGATGCGGCGCACGCTCGAGACGATACCGGAGAAAGCGCTCGAGCACAGGTGCAGCGCGCCCGAACCCAACATCCCCGCGACCGCCAGCAGCAAGGCGTACGCGCCGCCGTGGCGCAGGGGCATGCGCGAGCCGAGGGCGTATGCCGTGCCCAGACAGGTACCCGCGACGAGCAGTGGCGCCCAGGCGCGCTGCAAGCCCAAGCCCAGTGCGCGAGCCATCGACGTGGCGGGCTCTGCCGCGACACCGCCGAGGAAAGAGAGCGAGCGCAAGCTGTCTGGAGCGAGCAGCAGGCCCTGGCAGGCCAGGCTGCTCGCAATGCCGAGCGCGCCAGCGCCGAACGCCGCGACATACAACGGGTCACCGAGCAGCCAGAAAGCCGCGCCGAGCAGACCGGTCGCGGCGATCAGCGCTTGGCTCGCACCTGCGCCGGCAAAGGCGCGTGCCGGGGATAAGCCCGCCTCCAGGCGCAGGCTGCCGAGTGAGACCGCAGCCGCCAGCAAGCCGCTGGCGCGCACCAGGAGCGGCACGCCCAAGAGGCCGAGAGCGCTCGCGGCCAGCGCCGGGTTCGCGCGAGCCATCGTGCCGGACAGGACGATCACTGCGGAGTTCGCCAGCACGAGTGCCGCAAAGGTATCGGTGCTACGGAAGACGACGCCGCCCACGTAGTTGCCCACGAGCTCGGCGATCAGAGCCGGGTTCTGTTCGTCGTCCAGCGCGATGCGACGATCGCGAGCTCGGGCGCTGCTGCCGGCGATGCTGGCCGCCGTCTGAAAGCTGCTGCCACCGACCTGGAAGATGACGGCCGCGCAGGTGGCACCGAGCGCCACCACCGGTGTACTGCGTGAGGCATCGAACAGGGCGGTGCCCGCTTCCAGCCGAGCCACCCAGGTCAGGTAGGCGTAGTGGGCAACGAACATGCCGCAGGGCAGCAGCGAGCTCGTGGCATCCACCACGAGCGCGGCGACCACCGCTCCGCGAAAGGCCGCAGAGCTCGCTGCGTCGGGATCTTCACGCAGCTCTGCGAGCGCGCGCGCGGTAGCGCGCGAGGCCGCCCAATGGGCGACGCGCGCCACACCCGATCCCGCAGCTCCACCGAGCAACAATGCCAGAGCACTCAGCCCGAGGCGCGCTCCCCCTTCCGCCTGCTGGGCATGCCAGAGCGCGAAGGGGACAGAGAGCGCGAGACCGATCAGCAAGAGCAAGAGAGCCAGCAGGCGCGTCTCATGCCAGAGAAAATCGGCACAGGCGCGATCGACCGCCCCGAGCAGCCGATCGAGCTCGCGGCTATTGGCACCGCCCCCGGCAAGGGCGCGAACGTGGGACACGACCACGATCACGCTACAAGCGCACAGGACGAAAACGACGACCAGCTCACTCACGACAGCAACACGTTATGGATTTCCAAATCTGCGACGCGTTCGCGCGGCCCTTCAGCTGTAGCTCTCGGGTGTAGCTCCGAGTCGAAGTGCAATCCCCCTGTCGTCAGCAGCGCAATGCTGCCGCCCTCCCAGGGTCGACCACTCGAGCTCGGTCAGCGACCGCTCGAGTCCCAACGCCGAAGCACTATCGACGAGCCAACGCCGATAGAAGCACTATCTTTAGAAACACCGCTTCAAAAGCACTGCTTCAGAGGCACTGCCCTCGGACGCATCGTCCTTGGACCAGCGCCGGGAACTGTCACCGGACAACCACACCCAACCACTCGACCACAATCGTCGCCTCGGGGTGGCGGGGTCTCCCCGCTGAACGCTGCGACGTGAAGCGCCAAGTTCAGTTGTGAGCACGGCTCGTAACACGACCTAGTAGAGGCCGGCAAGGTACAAACGACCTGCCGACCGTGGCAGAAACCAGGGCTGAAACACGGCGCCGCAACCCATCAGCCAAAAGGCCGATTGGGCTGGCAGGCGGCCAGGCTCAACGCGGTGACTGCGTTATCATTGAAGGCCGCGTACGTGGCGGCGAACGCCTCGATCGGGTCATTTGGACTGCATCACCATCAGATGATACTGGCCAAACTCGTTCTGCCCGAGGGTGAACAGCACCTCGACGAACAGGCGGTAGGGCGTGGTGTTATCGGCGATGATGATCGCCTCGGAGCTGGCCGGGTCTTGGCCCTTCGCTTCGCGCAATGCGCGGTCGAGCTTGCGAGCCGACTGCAGGGCATTACCGAGGGGCACGATGTAGAGCGAGTTTGCCCCGCGCTTGAAGCGTGCCTCCACGCCGTTTTGCGCCAAGGATTGGCTGTTCGGCAAGTCGAGCACCTTGTCGTCCCCGACCATGATCTGCGTCTTGGACACCGTGACCCGAACGCCCTCCTGAGCCGGCTGCGACTGGATGACGCTCTTCGGCAGCATCAGGTCCTTGCTCTGGGGCACCGACGCGCTCGACTCACCCAAGGTCTTGAGCAAGAAGACCAAAATGATGGTCATGATGTCGAGCATGGCCGTGATGTTGAGGAAGTTGACGTCGTGGCCGCCCGCGTTGCGGCGAGTGGCCTTGCGCAGCTCGGCCTTGAACCTGACCGTCGAAACCTTCGACTGAGGCGTTATCGGTATCACCACTCCGTTCGACATCGCTGGTCCGTTCCCCTGGATCCCGCCCTTAGCGCGCCACCTGAAAGTTCACGTCCGGGAACAGCGGATCACCTTTGGGCGTTGCCCTCACGGCGTCGATCGTGCTCACCAGCGTTTGATAATCGATGCCCGGGTTGGCGCTCAGGAAGACCTGAGTCTCCTCACCGAACTCGGGGGAGGAGGTCTTGAGGCTGCCCGCGCAGGCGTTCAAGGCGTCAAAGTCGTAGGCGTCTCCATGCCTCGGGATCGCGATCCCGGCGCCGGCGCCCTTGCAGCCTGGTGCCACGTTCCCGCTGGAGGTCTTGATAGCGTGCCCTTCGCTGGTGATCAGCACAGAAAGGTTCAACATTTCCTTCTTGTTGTCGGCGCGCACACCGCCCGTGGGGCTGGCCGGCGGCACCGTCTCGATCGTGGCCGTGAATGTGACGGCCACGGTCGCAAGCACGAAAATGAGAATGTTCACGACGATGTCGAGAAAGGGAACGATGTTGAGCTCACCGCCCTCTTCGTCCGGCGACAGCTCTCTCGGCTGGCTCAGGCGTCGAATTTTGCTGCGCTGGGAAGCGCTCAGCTTTGCTGCGTCCGCCATGCGTCATCAACCTGGCTGGTGCCGACTAGAACGCACTCGGCGCCGTCAGCGCTGTTGAAGCGTCAGCAGGTTGAAGGTTTTTTCCATGGTCGCCTCGAGGTCATGCTGGATGTTCTTGGCGCGCGTATGCAAGATGATGTGGGTGATCATGCAGAACACCGCGATGCCGAGGCCGAGCGCGGTGTTGTACATGGCCTCGGCGATGCCGTTGGACAGCATGCGCTGCTTGTCGGACTGGGAAAGCCCGGGCGAGGAGATCGCGGAGAAGGTCGCGATTAGACCGCTCACCGTGCCGAGCAGCCCGATCAGCGTGGAGATGTTCGCCAGCGACCAGAGCGCCCCCACGCGCTTTTCCGCCTGCGGCTTCAGCTCCCCGAGCTTTTCGCTGAGTGCGGCATCGATCTCGTCCGGACCTTTGTTGGATTGAGTCAGGCCCGCGCGCACGAGCTGCAGCATGGGATAGTCCTCTGCTTCACACAGCTTGATGGCGCGGTCGATGTTGCCGGCCGTGACCAGCTTTTTGATCTGTGCGAAGAACTCCTTGGAGTTCACGCGGTAGCGAGTGAGCTGAAAGGCAAACCGCTCGACCACGATGGTGAGCACGATCGCCGAACAGCACAGGTTCAGCACCATGAAGGTCGGGTTGTGCTTGAAGGCCTCGATCAGCTGACCGTTGGCCCCGCCCTCGGCCGCAAAAAGCAGAAGATTCATCGCTCGACTTCCCTTTCCTCTGGCCTTTCTTCGGCCTTACTTCTCTCGCTACCAGGGATGCTGGAGAGCAGGTCCCTGATCTTTCAACAAACTATCGCGATCGCAAATGAGCTGTACAAATTGGCCCGCCGGGCGCTGCTGCCCGGGCGAGCTATTCGCCGAAATCACTTCTCTCACAGACCTGCGCCGCATCCTGGCAGCCTGCTACCCCCAGCGGCTCGAGTTGCCTCGCGCCTGCCGCGCGCTCCACCGTCACACCATCTAGCTGGGTTCTGCAGCACGACTTGCACCTGAGACGGCATCGCCGTGCAGCGCCTTAAGGGTCGGGTGGGGCTGGCCCTCGCCCGAGGCTCGAGCGTGACCGACCACGCGTTGGGATGGGGTTCGGTGACGAGCGCTCCCGGAGGCGAGCTGAGGCAAGCACCAGAGGACGCGCTGGGGCCCGACTCGCCTCGCTCCGCCACGCCGTGTCGGGGCGAGTCGGTGCTGCTGCCACCCGCGCGAGCCTCGAGGCGAGGCATTCCCCGCGCTCGCCGCCATGCGGCCATGTGGCCAGCGAGGTGGCGGACTCGACGGCAGCGAGGAGGGCAGCGAGCGGGCAGACTCTGCTCGCACAGGGGAAGCCCCTGGGGCGGTCGTCCCGTCAATCTGCTTGACGGGGGGCTGCGCACTTGCGCAATATCTTGCAGTCGATCGGGTCAGGGCAGCGGGCAGGCGCTTCCGGGACCGGACGCGGTGATCCGAGTGGTATCCCTCTGGAGTAGTTCCGGGACCCGTTGCGTCCAGCACTGTTACATCCAGAAGGAATGCATCCCGAACGAGTGCGTCCAACACGGCGACGCGGTTACAGTTTCATCGGCAGCAGTTTCATCGGCGGCAGTCTCATCGCCAGGCTGTTCCGGCCCGCAGTTTCACGGGCGGCGGGGCGAGGGGAATCCCCGAGTGGCGCTGCCGCTCGACGCGGCAGCGGCGGTTCTCCTCGCAGCGGCCGGTCATTGCGACGCGTGGTCGTCGCGCAGCTCGGGCGGTCGAGTGCCGCTCGTGCGCCGCAGCTTCGCCGCCTCTCGAGGTGGTGCGTGCCGTGCGCATCCCCGCGCTTCGCTTCAATCTCGCGCCCCGCAGGATCGCCGTGCTCCGCAGTCGCCGCGCTCCGCAGTGTCGCCGCGCTCCGCAGTGTCGCCGCGCTCCGCAGTGTCGCCGCGCTCCGCAGTGTCGCCGTGCTCCGCAGTATCGCCGTGCTTCCGCTTTGGGGCGCTCCCAGCTGGAGCTGCGCGACGCACGGCGGCACGCTCCATCGAGCCGCGCGTCAATCGTCGACGCGCTGCTTCGCCCACTTGGATTGCGGGGTCGTGGTCTGCCGTGTCAGGATCCGCGCGATCGCGCACCCGAGAAAAATACGCTAAAGGGCTGGTCGGAACGCGACTTGGCGAGGCGCGCCGGTGCGGGATCAGATAAATTGTCATTCGGTTCGGTCCGGAGAGAAATAACTCGCTCAGGCCACCACTCGCTCAGGCCACCACTCGCTCAGGCCACAGTCTTAGGCACTCTCAGCCAATGTGCTCCCCAGCGCAGACCCGATCGAAGAGCTCAGCTTACACATCAAGTCTTCAGGACCAGTCTCGAGGCGGGCTAGGCAGCAAGCTCTCGGGCGGTATCTCCCACGGCGATATGTCCCAGCAAAAGGGTCGCAGGAAAAGGTAAGGTAAGGTTCGATGTTTTCGACACTCTGGCATCAGTATCAACAAGGCGGTTGGGCCATGTGGCTCATCCTGTTTTGGCTCGTCTGTTCCATCGCGGTGATCGTCGAGAGAACGGTGTTCTTGTTTGGCGCCTCCATCAACAAGGACGTGTTCGTGGCCACGATGCAGAAGTGCATCCTCGCGGGTGACGTCGCCAAGGCAGTCAAGATGTGTTCTGCCGCCAATGCACCGCTCGCTCGCATCGTGCAGGCGGGCCTGGTCAAGGTGAACCGCCCGGACGAGGAAGTGCAGGCGGGCATGGATGAGGCCGCCCTGCGCGAGATGCCGGGAATCAACCGTCGGACTGGCTTTCTCGCATTGTTCGCCAACCTGGCGATGTTGTGCGGCCTGTTCGGCACCATCGTCGGTCTGATTCGCGCGTTCGGCGCGGTCGGTGGTGAAAGCGTGGATCCGAGCCAGAAGGCGCGAATTCTCGCAGAAGGCATCTCGGAAGCGATGAACTGCACTGCTTTCGGGCTGATCTCGGCGATCGTCGCGCTCATGGGCTTCGCCTTCCTCAACGGCAAGACCCAGGGCATGGAGGACGACATCAACGAGGCCTCCGTGCGCGTGTTGAACCTGGTGGTTGCCAATCGTCAGAAGGTCAACCTGCAGGGCATGTGACCCCCTGAGCAGTTGCCCACCCCAGAGCGCTGGCGCCAGCGGTTTCCCCCGTCGGGCACCGCTGGCGCGGAAGCGCGCGAGAACAGAACCAGGAATAGGAGCAGAGCGAAATGGCAGGCATTGACGTTGGTGGTCATGGTGGTCGGCGTAACGTGGATCACCAGATCCCGTTGATTCCGTTCATCGACTTCCTCTTGTGTCTCGTCTCCTTCTTGCTGATGACGGCAGTTTGGACGCAGATGTCTCGCATCAACGCGGACGCTCGCGTTCCCGGGCCTCCGGATCCGGACAAGGAGCTGGAGGAACAGAAGAAGGATCTGACGCTGCACGTGGAAATGCGCGGCGAAGAGAAGTTTCAGCTCGTCTGGAAGGAAGGCAACGTCGTGCGGGACACGATCGACGTGACGCGCAAGCCGGTGC
>Ga0068867_100002396_pt1 | contig 13189 bp, 9 predicted proteins | sample KBSMisM32_FD_65649 | JGI IMG/M metagenome (GOLD analysis project Ga0068867, IMG submission 65649) | Miscanthus rhizosphere microbial communities from Kellogg Biological Station, Michigan, USA - KBS Miscanthus M3-2 | ecosystem: Host-associated > Plants > Roots > Rhizosphere > Soil ...
AACGGTGGAAGTGGACGATTTGCCAGGTCGGCCCGCGCTTTTCGAGCACGAAGGTCACGCGGCCGTCCGCCGTGTAGACGTTGCCGTCCTTGGTGCCGCTGACGCGATCCAGGCCCGTGACGATGACCACGTCGTCAGAGACCACTCGCACCGAGTGGTCGAGGAGCTTGGCACCCCGCGGCTTGTCCTTCTGCAGGGCTGCCTGGAAGTAGCTGCGGATCTGCTCCGGCGCGGACACTAGCGTCTTGCTTCCGGTACCGAAGAACAAAGCGTCCGGCGCGTACAGACTGACGATGGTGTCGACGTTCGACTCGTCAAATGCCGTCGCCCAGCGCTGGACCACTTGCAGGGCGTCGTCGGCCGGGCTGACTTTCCCGCTACGGCATGCGGACAGCAGCAAGACGCACGCGAGCCCCAGGCGCAACCAGCGAATTTTGCGATTCTTCATTCGGGTACTCCTCGACGGATGGTTTCAAAAAAAATAGCTTCGAAAAAGCGCAGCGCGGTCTTACAACAAGCCAGCCGTGGCAGCCACGGCCCGTCCATCACGGATGCCCATGGCAGAAGCGACCCGGATCCAACGTCGCGCGGCGACCGAAGCGGACGTGTCGTTCTTGCTCGAGCTGCGCCGGCAGACCATGGCCGAGTATCTATGCGCGTCGGGTGTGCCGCAGACCCAGGCCGAGCACGAGCAGCGCGTACGCCTGCGTTTCGACTGCGCCGAGCTCGTGTCGTGGCAGGGCCAGCCGATCGGGCTGTTCAAGGCGGTTCGAGAGGGCAGCGACTGGACGCTGCTGCAGATCCAGCTCGCGCCCGACCACCAGGGCCGTGGCATCGGCGCGCAGCTGATTTGCGAGCTGCTGCTCGAGGCGCAGCAGCACGGCGCCGCGCTGCGCCTCAGCGTGCTGCGGGCGAACGCCGCCGCCCTGCGTCTGTATCGGCGGCTCGGCTTTCAGGTGACGGGCGAGGCGGCGCATAGCTTCTACCTGTTGCGCGGGTCGCCCGGAGCGCTGCCCCGAACGGTGAGCGTTGGCGATGGCCTGAGCGCGCTCGACACGCCGGCGATGCTGGTCGATTTGCCCATCCTGGAGCGCAACATCGAGCGCATGCTGGCCGCGTCAGGCGCCAGCGGCGTCGGCGTGCGACCGCACTGCAAGACGGTCAAGAGCCCGGTGCTCGCGCGGCGGCTGCTCGCAGCGGGCGCGCGGGGCGTGTGCGTGGCCAAGTTGAGTGAGGCCGAGGTCATGTTGGCCGCCGGCATCGAAGATGTGCTCATCACCACGGAGCTGGCGGGTGTGCCCAAGCTCGAACGGCTCGTCGGGCTGCTCGATCGGCACCGGCAGCTCAAGCTGGTGCTCGACAGCGCACGGGGGGCGGATGCGCTGCAGTCGGTGTTGGCTGCGGCAGACCGCAGCGTGGACGTGCTGATCGATCTGGATGTGGGGCAGCGCCGTTGCGGGGTGCTGCCCGGGGCCCCCGCCGTCGAGCTGGCTCGCCACGTAGCGGGGCTCTCGCGGCTGCGCATCGTGGGAGTGCAAGGTTACGAGGGGCACCTGCAGCAGCTGACGGATGCGCGAGCGCGAGCGAGCGAATGCGAGCGGGCGATGCAACAACTGACCGACACCGCGCAGCTACTGCGCGCCGCAGGCCACCGCATCGAGATCGTCACCACGGGCGGCACCGGTACGGCCGAGCTGTGCGCTCGGCACGCCGGCGTAACCGAGGTGCAGCCGGGATCGTTCGTGTTTCTCGACACCAGCTATCGCGACATCGTCGGCTCACGTTACGGCTGCGCGCTCAGCGTCCTGGCGACGGTGATCAGCCGGCCGCGCGCGTGCGAAGCCGTCGTCGACGCCGGGCTCAAGTCGCTTTCGACCGACAGCGGCTCGGCCGTTCCGAAGCTGGCCGGTATGACGTATCGACCGGCGGGGGACGAACACGGCATCCTGAGCTGGGATGCCGCGTCGGGGCTCGAGCTCGAGGTCGGCGATCGCGTCGAGCTCTTGCCGAGCCACATCGACACGACCGTCAACCTGCACGACGTGTACTACGCGCACCGCGATCAGGTGATCGAGGGCATCTGGCCCGTGCTGGCGCGCGGGAAGGTGCAGTGACTCGAGACTGGCGCGCAGGGCAGGATCTCGTTAAGTACTGTCTCGAGCCATGCGATTGTTCGACGTTCACGCGCACCTCACGCACCCGAGTCTGATCGACGACGTGGTGGGCATCGTCGCGCGCGCGGAGGCCGCGGGCCTGTCCACGATCGTGAGCAATGGGCTCAACCCGACGGACAATCTGGCAGTGCAGGAGCTGGCCCGGCGGTTTCCGATCATCAAGCCTGCGTTCGGGCTGTATCCGGTGGACGCGGTGCTGGCCGACATGCTGGCAGCGGGCGACACGTATCCCGGGCAGCGCGAGGCGTGGCCTACGGCCGAAGCGATCGATTGGGTGCGGCAGCACGTGTCAGAGGCCTTTGCGGTGGGGGAGATCGGGCTGGACGGGCACTGGGTGAAGGAGGGCTTCTGGCCCGCGCAGGAGCAAGCGTTTCGCGAGCTGGTGCAGATCGCTCTTTCCGCGGACAAGCCCATCATCATTCACACGCGCAAGCGCGAGCGACGCGCGCTCGAGGTGCTGGACGAGCTCGGCGCGCGGCGCGTGAACTGGCATTGCTTCGGTGGCAGGGTCACGCTCGCGCGTGAAATCGCGAGCCGTGGCCACTACCTGTCCATTCCGGCGAACGCGCGCCGCTCGGAATCCTTCACGCGCATGCTCGAGACGCTGCCGCGTGAGCGCTTGCTGCTCGAGACGGACTCGCCCTATCTCGGGCCCGAGCGGGAAAAACAGGCGCAAAACGAGCCCGCCAACGTGCAGCTCACGGTGAGCTACGCGGCCGAGCTGTGGGGCACGAGCGCAGAGCACGCCGCGGCACAATTCGCGAGCAATTTCGAAGCGCTATTCGGCACACCGCCCTGACGCTAGCAGCCGGCGGAAGGGGTCGTTTGCAGTGCAAACGAGGTCGCGACGCGGCGGGAGGGGGTGCCGGGCGCGACGCGCCGGTAGGCCGATCCAGAGGACCCAGAGCTACTTGGGTGGGGAATCCCAGTCGGAAAAGTCTTGGCCCTTTTCCTTGGAGAGAATGTCGATGGCGGCCACGGCGCCATCCCCCGCGCTGATGATGGCCTGGCTGCGCCCGGGGCGCGCCGAGCGGCCCACGGCGTAGACGCCGGCCACCGAGGTCTGGTTGTTTCTGTCGGTGACGACCCGCGGCCCGTCGAACGTCGCTCCCAGCTCCTGCGCCAGCCGCGGCGATTTGCCCTCCGAAAGGACCACGTAGCGCGCGCTGATTTGCTCGCCGCCCTCGAGGGTGACGCTGAAGCCGGAGGCGTTGCGGGTCACGGCGTCGACGTGGCGGTCTTGCAAGAGCGCGCCCCAGCGCGCCACCTGCTGGCGCGAGAGCTTCTGAAACTCGCTGCCGTGGAGCTCGTTGATGCCCAGATAGTTGCGCAACAGTGCCCAGTGCATGGCGGTCTTGTCCTGTCCGTACACCACCGTAGACAGGCCGTTTTTGGCCAGAAAAAGCGCCGCGCTGAGGCCCCCTGGCCCGTCCCCCACGATCACCACGTCCATGTGTTTGCTCCCGTATGAATCCGGGTGCGGGCGTAGCGTTCTCCGGCCCGAGCGGCAATCTCAAACCGGCGATCGGAGCAAACCGAGGTCGATCGCCGTGGCAGACTGGCAGGGTGAGCAAGGCGTTCACCAAGGAAGACTCGGCGCCGGACGACGTCGTGGTGGCGCCGCGCCCGCCGCTGCCCGCGGGTGTGCCGAACTATGTGACGCCGCGTGGACTCGAGTTGCTACGCGCCGAGCGCCGGGCGCTGGAAGCCGCGCGGGCCGTGCTGCGGGCCTCGCCGGACGGCGCTGCAAAGCTCGGCGCGGCCTCGGCGCGGCTGACGGAGCTCGAGCAGCGCCTCGCGAGCGCGCAGTGTGTGGAGCCCGCTCCGGGGGGCGGTGCCGTGGTGCGCTTCGGCTCGTGCGTCACGTTGCTCGACGCGAGCGGCAGTGAGCAACGCTACCAGATCGTCGGCGTGGACGAGGCGGATCCCAGCTCCGGCAAGGTCGCGTTCCTGGCGCCGCTCGCCCGGGCGTTGCTCGGTGCCAGCGTGGGCGACCGCGTGCGGCTGAGGAAGCCGGGCGGTGTCGAAGAGCTCGAGCTGCTGTCGATCGAGTGAGCGCGGCCGAGGCACCTAGGCCGTGGGGAACTGGCGCACGCGAGCTGCCGCGAGGCGGCCACACTCGCTCCTTTTGTCAGGCGACTTTGCTCTGCCAGCCTGCGTACCAGGGTACGATCTTCTCGCCCGGCATCGGCCGCGCCATGTAGTAGCCCTGGCCGAGATCCACGCCCATCCAGACGAGCAGGTTCCACTCTTCTTCCGTCTCGATGCCCTCGGCCACCGTCTTGAGGCGCAAGCGCTTGGCGAGCTGCACGGACGACTCGAGCAAGGAGCGGGCGTCTGGGTCGCTGGTGGCGCCGCTCACGAAGGTGCGGTCGAGCTTGAGCTCGGTGAAGGGCAGGCGCCGCAGCTGGGTGAGGCTGGAGAAGCCGGTGCCGAAGTCGTCGATGGCGAGCAGAAAGCCCTTGAGGCGCAGTCGTGTGGTGATGTCGAGCAGCGAGTCGAGGTCGTCGGCGAGCTTGCTCTCGGTGATCTCCAGCGTGACTTTGCTCGTTGCCAGACCGGCACGGGTCGTGATTTCCGCCATGCGGTCGGGCAGGTCGAGCTCGCGCAAGCTGCGCGCGGACAGGTTCACCGAAGCGCCGATGTCCAGGCCTGCGCGCTGCCACGCCGCACCCTGGCGGATGGCCTCCTTCACGACCCAGTCGGTGAGCGGCGCGATCAGACCGGTCGACTCTGCGAGGGAGATGAAGGCGTCCGGCATGAGCAGGCCGCGTTCCGGATGTTGCCAGCGCACGAGCGCTTCGGTGCCGTGCAGCTGCCCGGTGTGCAGGTGCAGCTGCGGCTGGTAGTGCAAGATCAGCTGGTCCGCGCGGATGGCCTGCTCCAGCTCCTCGGCGCTCACCTTGGGAACGGGGCGCTGCGAGCGCGGCGACGCGAGCGTCGCCACTTTGTCGAGGGCCTCCTTCAGCTGGGTCAGACCAAACGGCTTCTGCAGGATGCCGGCAATCGCGAGGCCGCGGTTCTTGCCCAGCGCTTGGGCGGCTTTGAGCACCTTCGGATCGGCACCGCTGATGATCACGACCGGAGTCTTGATCTTGCGTTCGGCGAACATCCGCATCGTCTCGACGCCATCGCGCCCGGGCATGTTGAGGTCGCAGCAGATCAGATCGAACGAGCCGGCTTCCAGCCGTGCGATCGCTTGATCGGAGCTCTCGACAGTCTCTACTTCGCGGACTCCGAGTCGCTTGAGCAGACTCGACAGCGTTCGGCCACAGGCGGCGTCATCGTCCACGACGAGCACCCGGGCGGGGGAGGGCAGACGATCATCCATGTGGGTCCGGGCATCGAAAGCGCCACGCTGTAGACACGTGGGCTCTTGAATCTGACCGGTCCCCGTACCGGGATCTGAAGCTCGAATTGGCGCCCCCCCGGGGGGCGAACGCGGCCCCGGGTCGGGGCGGCGTGCCCGGCCCCAGGCCGACGCGACGCGCCCGTAACGGAGGGGGACGATTTTGAAGCGGCGGTCCGCTGGGCTAGGGTACGGTCGTTCGCCACCTCGGGCCCCAGTGGGCGCGGGGTGCGACTTCAGTTGCCATGTACCCCACCCTGTATCACGCCTTTTACGACCTGTTCGGGTTGGACCTCCAGGCCCTCAAGCTGGTCAATACCTTTGGATTTCTGGTCGCGTTGGCGTTCTTGGGCGCGGCTCGCGCCCTCGGTTCGGAGCTCGATCGCAAGCACCGGGAGGGCAAGCTCCAGTCCTCGCAGCGCAAGTGGATCCCACCACGCCCGCCGACGTTGGTCGACGTCGGGGTGTCGGGGCTCATGGCCTTTCTGCTCGGCTTCAAGCTGTTTGGCATCGTGCTCGGCGACTTCAAGCTGAAGGGCGGCCCGGACACGCAGCGCTACCTGCTGTCCGCGGACGGCAACTGGATCGCGGGGCTGGTCTGCGCCGTCGCCTGGATGGTGCTCAAGGTGCGCGAGTGGCGCGTGCACAACGAACAGACTCCGCCCGGGACGCATCCGGAGTTCGTGGAGGTCACGCCGCGCGATCACCTGCTCGGCATCACGGGCGCAGCAGCGCTCGGCAGCTTGATCGGCGCCAAGCTGTTTCACCTGCTCGAGCGGCCGAGGAACATCCTCGAGCTGATCGAGCATCCGAGCGTCGGCGCGATCTTCTCGGGTTTGACCATCTATGGCGGCTTGATCGTGGGCACGCTGAACGTGATCCGATATTGCCGACGCCACAAGATCCCCTTCGTTCACGTGGCGGATGCCGTCTCGCCCGGATTGATGCTGGGGTATGGCATCGGCCGCCTCGGCTGCCACCTGTCGGGCGACGGGGACTGGGGCATTGCGAGCAAGGGTGTGCCGAGCGGCTTTGGCTGGCTGCCGTCCTGGTTCTGGAGCTTCGACTATCCGAACAACGTGCTCGGATCGGGCGTGCCCATGCCGAGCGGCGGTTTCCCGGGCTACGGCACGCACCTGGTGCCGCCCGTATACCCCACACCCCTGTACGAGGTGTTGGCGGCGTTCGCGATTGCTGGGCTGCTCTGGGCGCTACGCAAGCACATCGAGCGGCCGTACGTGATGTTCGGCCTGTACATGATGTTCAACGGCGTCGAGCGCTTCCTGATCGAACAGATTCGAGTCAACGCCGTGTATGAGCTGTTCGGAAAGACGGCGACGCAGGCGGAAATCATCGCCGTGCTGATGTTCTGCGGCGGTCTCGCCCTGGTCATCATTCAGATGCGCAAGCCGATCCCCCCGCTGCCAGCACCGGCTACGGAGGCGCCGCGCGCAGCAACAGAGGCGCCCGCCGCTGCGGATTGAGGGCTAGCGCTCGCTGAATCGGGCGGCGATCGCCTCGACCCGCTCGAGGGCGCTGGCCACCTCCGCCGCCGTGACGTAGTGGTGCTGGCTGCTCGACCGTTGACAGCGGGCCGCCACGCGCGCCAAGGGGCCCACGATCACCCGGTAGCGGCCGTTTTCTCGCGCTGGGTCAGCGCAGGCCGCGCGCTTCGCCCGCAAGCCGTAGCGCGGCAGCAGGCGGGCGACCATCAGGCTCAGCAGGTCTCCCAAGGCGTCCAGATCGCGGGCCACCCGGGCGGCGCCGGTTTCCGTGCTGGCGGGCGGTTGAAAGCCGAGAATCATCGCTCGCTCGCTGCCGTCCGCTTGGCGGCCCAGCCAGACGTCGTCCGAGCGCAGGTCGCCGTGAGCTTGGCCGAGCCGATGCGCCTCATCCAGGGCCAGGGCCAGCGCGCGCGCGATGTGCAGCATCCCCAGCAGCTGGGGCGCCTCCCCGGAGCGCAGGAACGCCTCCAGGCTGCGTCCCCGCCAGTACTGGCAAACGAGCAACGGCCACCCGCCGGGCAATACGCCCACCCCCAGCGTGCCCAGGATGCCGGGGCCGCGCAGCGGTGGCTCGAGGCTCCGGAACCAGCCCCGTGCGCGCTGCTCCGTCGGAGCTTCGGACCGCGGCAACAGGCGCACCAGCACCAGGCGCTCCCAGCGCAGGTCGTGCGCCCGCAGGAACGTGCTCTGGGGCGTGACCTCGAACACGTGGTCAATCAAGAAACGCTTGGCGAGCACGCGTCCCTGAACGAAGGTCGGCAGCTTGGATGGAACCCGCGCAGCGGGCTCTTGCGGCGGGCGCAGACCAGCAGCTGCCCCGGCGTCCCGGAGGATGACTTGCGAGTCGGAAGAGCGCTGGGTCCAGGCAGGCAGTTTCGAGAGCGGTGCAGTCATTGAAGCGTCTCGCGCGGCGAATGGGCGTGGTGGCGAGTACGGCAATGGCGTTGCGGGATTAATGGCGAGATTTAGCAAAAACGCCCCGCCGGACGTGGCCCCCCGGACGCCAGGGTCGCCGCGCCTCGCGGACGGGTGGGCGCGCTCAGTACAGGATGCGGGTTCGGATGTTCGTGTCCAGGGCGGAGACGCGAGCGTGCACCTGGTCCGAGACGTCGCGATCGAGATCCATCACCAGGTAGCCGACGTCGGAGTTCGTCTCCAGCACCTGGCTCTCGACGTTGGCGTTCAGCTCGCTGATGATGGTGTTGATGCTGCTGAGCACGCCAGGAACATTGCGGTGGATGTTCAGGATGCGATGGCGACCACGCTGCTGCGAGGGCTCGACGCGCGGGAAGTTGACGGCGGGCAGGGTGCTGCCCGTGTTCAGGAACTTGAGCAGCGTTACCGTCACTTCTTTGCCGATCGCGGCCTGTGCCTCCTCCGTCGAGCCGCCGACGTGAGGGGTGAGGATGACATTGGCGAGGCCCTGCAGCGGCGACTCGAAGCGCTCCTTGTTGCTCTCCGGCTCGGACGGAAACACGTCGATGGCGGCGCCTTTCAGGTGGCCGGAGCGCAGCGCCTCCGCCAGGGCCGGGATCTCGACCACGTTGCCGCGGCTCAAATTCAAGAGCCGGCTGCCGGGGCGCATCTGGCGCAGCTGCTCGGCGCCGATCATCTTGCGCGTCTGGTCCGTGGCCGGGACATGCAGCGTGACGAAGTCGGAATGGGCGAGCAGCGCCGCGAGGCTGGGCACCTCCTTGTTGTTGCCCATCGGCAACTGCGAGACGATGTCGTAGAAGAGCACGTTCATGCCGAGCGACTCGGCCATCACCCCCACCTGGCGCCCGATGTGGCCGTAGCCGACGATGCCCAGCGTCTTGCCGCGGACCTCGAAGGAACCCGTGGCGCTCTTGTTCCAGGCGCCCTCGTGCATGCCCCGGGAAGCGTCCATCAGCTGGCGTGACAGCGCGATGACCTCGCACAGCACGAGCTCCGCCACGCTGCGCGTGTTGCTGAACGGAGCGTTGAACACCACGACGCCGCGCTTGCTGGCAGCCTCGAGATCGACCTGGTTGGTGCCGATGCAGTAGCAGCCGACCGAGAGCAGACGGCGCCCTGCCTCGAGCACCTGGGCCGTGACGCGAGTCTTGCTGCGGATGCCGAGCAGGTGCACGTCCTCGATCTTGGCGCACAGCGCGCTCTCCCCGAGCGCCGCGCTCTGCACTTCCACCGAGAGGCCGTCGTCCTTGAACATCTGGGCCGCGCCCGGATGGATGTTCTCGAGCAGCAATACCTTGATGCGCTCCTTCGGATAGCTGGTCGGGCTGGTCATGGTGATATTTCCTTGGACCGGCCCGTAGCGCCGGTGAACCATCTTGGCAACGGGGGCCGATTTCTTTACCGGCGCGCCGGCCCCGCTCAGGCCAGATTGGAAGTTGACAGCGCCGCGGGCCGAGGTATTGTAATCCTGATATTGGTATATACGGATGACTTGATTTCGCGATGAACCTGGCTCGCTGTGTCGAAGCTCTGAATTTGCTCGGGGATGAGAGCCGTCTGCGGCTCTGTGCGCTGCTTCGTGAACGGGAGCTCTGCGTGAGCGACCTGGTGAAAGTGACCGGGATCTCTCAATCTCGCGTCTCGACCCACCTGGGGCGCCTACGGGAGGCGGGCATCGTGCGGGACCGCCGCCAGGGCGCGCAGTCCTTCTACACGCTGGCGCTCACCGCTCTGCCGGACATTCTCCAGGGCCTCCTGGACGAGGCGACGCAGGCGGCCGACCCCACGCTGGAGGGCGATCGCCAGCGGCTGGCGGAGCTCGAAGTGGAGCGCCGGGGCGGCGCTGCCGCTGCCGGGGATGAGCTGGAGCGGGACTACTCGCCGGGGCGCACCTGGCACTCGCTCGCGGCGGGGCTGTCGGGCTTGCTCGCGCTCGGGGACGTGCTCGACGTGGGGTCAGGGGACGGCGCTGCCGCCGCCATGCTGGCGCCCTATTGCCGCTCGCTCACCTGCGTCGATGTGAACGCACGCCTGCTCGAGGTGGCGCGCGATCGCCTGGCCAAGCACCCGCACGTGCAGGTGGAGCTGGCCGATGCGCACGAGTTGCCGTTTGCGGCGGCGTCCTTCGACGACGTGCTGCTGTTTCACACCCTGACCTATACGGATCGGCCGCTCGTGGCGCTCGAGCAGTGCGCGCGCGTGCTGCGCCCCGGGGGCAGGCTCGTGCTCTTGTGCCTCGACGAGCACAAGCAGCCGGAAGTCACGGCGCCCTACGGAGAGCGCCACCAGGGCTTCTCCAGGGCGGCCATCGTCGACCTCTTGACACATGCAGGGCTCGAGATCCGGGCCGTCGAAATCGCCTGCCGCGAGGCCAGAAAACCTCGGCTCCAGGTCATGCTCGCCATCGCCCACAAGCCCTCGAGCTGGGCTGGCTCTCGCTCGAACCCCCTATGACCGATCTCCACCCGCTGGCAAAGTTACTTCAAAGCCGCATCGCCATCATCGATGGTGCGGTGGGCACTACCTTGCGCGCCTATGGCGTGACCGAATCGGACATCCGGGGCACGCGCTTTGCTGACTCGAAGAAGGACCTGCTCAACAACGGCGACCTGTTCTCGCTGACGCAGCCCGCGGTGATCGGCGACATCCACCGCCGCTTCCTGGAGGCGGGCGCGGACATCATCGAGACCAATACCTTCGGCGCCACCAGCATCACGCAGAGCGAGTTCTTCATCGATGACCCGCGTGAGCACGGCGGGCGGAAGAACCCGGAGTTTTACCAGAAGGTCATCGAGGACCCGTTTCTCCGGCAGCTCGCCTGGGAGATCAACGAACAATCCGCCCGGCAGTGCCGCGAGTGGGCCGACCGCGTGTCGAATCGGGACGGCAAGCAACGCTTCGTGGCCGGGGCCATCGGTCCGCTCACGGTCTCGCTCTCCAACTCGCCCGACGCGGACGATCCGGGGTTTCGGGTCGCCAGCTTCGACCAGGTCAAGCAGGCCTATGCCGAGCAGGTGCGCGCGCTGATCGCGGGTGGCAGCGACGTGCTGCTCGTGGAGACGATCTTCGACTCGCTCAATGCCAAGGCGGCCCTCGTGGCGCTGCGCGAGGTCTTCAGTCAGGACGGCAAGGAGCTGCCGGTGATGATCTCGGCGGCGGTGGGCCGCGGCGGCGAGACGATGATCTCGGCGCAGACGGTGGCCGCGCTCTGGAACGCGATGAAGCACATCGAGCCGATCTCGATCGGTCTGAACTGCTCGTTGGGTCCGGACCTGATGTATCCGTTTCTGTCGGAGCTCGCGGCGTGCTCGAGCACGGCGATCTCTTGTTATCCGAACGCCGGTCTGCCCAACCCGCTCTCCCCGACCGGCTTTGATCTGGAGCCGGCCGACATGGCCCGCTACCTCGCCGAGTTCGCGGACGCGGGGCTGCTCAACATCGCGGGCGGCTGCTGCGGCAATACGCCGGAGCACATCGCCGCGATCGCGCGCGCGCTCGAGAACCGCCCGGCGCGAGCGCACACCCCGCACGCCACGTGGAAGCGCAGCCGCGCAGCCGCCGCGTCGGGCGCAGGGGCGGAGCCCGCCCGGGACGTCGGCGTGGCGCCCGAGCCGGCGCCGTTTGTGCCCCTGCGCCTCTCCGGCTCGCAGCCATTCACGCAGCAGCAGGGCGTATACATGATGATCGGGGAGCGCACCAACGTGGCGGGCTCCCCCAAGTTTGCCAAGCTGATCAAGGACAACAAATACGAAGAGGCGGTCGCCATCGCGCGCCAGCAGGTCGAGAACGGCGCCAACGTGATCGATATCTGCATGGACGAGGGCATGATCGATGGCGTCCAGGCCATGACCCGCTTCTTGCTCTTGCTCGGCAGTGAACCCGAGGTGGCCAAGGCGCCCTTCATGGTGGACTCCTCGAACTGGGCCGTGATCGAGGCGGGGTTGAAATGCTTGCAGGGCAAGGGCATCGTCAACTCGATCTCGCTCAAGGAGGGGGAGGACAAGTTCCGGCAGAACGCGCGCACCGTGCTGCAGTACGGCGCAGCCGTCGTCGTGATGGCGTTCGACGAGCAGGGACAGGCCGCCAGCTACGAGGACAAGATCCGGATCTGCACGCGGGCCTATCGCATCCTGGTGGATGAGCTCGGCTTCCCTCCCGAGGACATCATCTTCGATCCGAACATCCTGACCGTCGCCACCGGCATGGAGGAGCACAACAACTATGCGCTCGACTTCATCAACGCCACGCGTTGGATCAAGGCCAACCTGCCGCACGCCAAGGTGAGCGGCGGCGTCTCCAACATTTCCTTCAGCTTTCGCGGCAACAACAAGGTGCGCGAGGCCATGCACTCCGCGTTCCTCTTCCATGCCATCGGCGCCGGCATGGACATGGGCATCGTCAACGCGGGCATGCTCGAGGTGTACGAGGAGATCGACCCCACGCTCAAGGAGCTGGTGGAGGACGTGCTGCTCAACCGCCGCCCGGACGCCACCGAGCGCCTGGTCGAATTCGGGGAAAAGTTGAAGTCCCAGGGCTCGGACGACCCGGAGGCCGCCAAGAAGGAAGAAGAGTGGCGCAAGGGCAGCGTGCACGAGCGGCTCTCGCACTCGCTGGTCAAGGGCATCGATACCTACATCGACGCGGACACCGAGGAGGCGCGAGCGCTGCTCGGCCGCCCCCTGTCCGTGATCGAGGGCCCGCTGATGGACGGCATGGGCATCGTGGGGGATCTGTTCGGCGACGGCAAGATGTTCTTGCCGCAAGTGGTCAAGTCAGCGCGCGTGATGAAGAAGGCAGTCGCCTACCTCTTTCCCTTCATGGAGAAGGAGAAGGAGGCAATGGCGGCAGCGGGCCAGGTCGTCAAGACGCAGGGCAAGATCGTGCTCGCTACGGTCAAGGGCGACGTGCACGACATCGGCAAGAATATCGTGGGTGTGGTGCTGGCGTGCAACAACTACGAGGTGATCGATCTCGGCGTGATGGTGCCGTGTGAAAAGATCCTCGAGTGCGCCAAGCGCGAGAAGGCGGATCTGATCGGCCTGAGCGGCCTCATCACGCCTTCGCTCGAGGAGATGGCGCACGTGGCGCGCGAGATGGAGCGCCAGCACTTCGAGCTGCCGCTCCTGATCGGTGGGGCCACGACCAGCAAGGCGCACACGGCCGTGAAGTTGGCGCCGCACTACAGCCAGCCCGTGGTCACGGGGACGGCGCGGCACCAAGAGGAG
>Ga0068867_100002408_pt1 | contig 13161 bp, 7 predicted proteins | sample KBSMisM32_FD_65649 | JGI IMG/M metagenome (GOLD analysis project Ga0068867, IMG submission 65649) | Miscanthus rhizosphere microbial communities from Kellogg Biological Station, Michigan, USA - KBS Miscanthus M3-2 | ecosystem: Host-associated > Plants > Roots > Rhizosphere > Soil ...
GGATGCCGAGGCAACCACGGTCCGCTGGGCATTGAGCGTCGCCGCCCGCACGGGTGGGCTTGCGCCTCTCAATACCCGCGCGCTTCGTCTACGCGAGATGGTGGGCGCGCTCGAAGTACGCCGTGACGCCGGTGAACCCGAGCTTGTGGCGCTCTCGCCGCGCTGGCGCGAGCACCTGCGCGAGCTCGAACGGCGTGGCTGGGTGACGGAGCTGCGCGTCGAGGACCCGATCCGCCCTGCTCCGCTCGTACAGGCCGCGCGCGGACCGGACCTGAGCGCCCCGCAGCAGGACGCGGTCGCCGCCATCGGCGCGGCGGCCGGCCGGTTTCAGCAGTTCCTGTTGCATGGGGTCACTGGCAGCGGCAAGACCGAGGTCTACCTGCGTGCGATCGAGCGCGTGGTCGAACAGGGTTTGCAGGCGCTCGTCCTCGTCCCCGAGATTGCCCTGACCCCGCAGCTCGTGGCGCGGTTCACCGAGCGCTTCCGGGCGCCGCTCGCGGTGCTGCACTCCTCGCGCACCGACCAGGAGCGGCTGCATGCCTGGCGCTCGGCGCGCAGCGGCGAGGCGCCCGTCGTGATCGGCACGCGCTCGGCGGTGTTCGCACCGCTCGCACGACCCGGCCTCATCGTCGTCGACGAGGAACACGACGCGTCATACAAGCAGCAGGACGGCTTTCGGTATTCGGCGCGCGACCTTGCATTGATCCGCGCGCAGCGGCTGTCGATCCCGGTGGTGCTCGGCTCGGCGACGCCGTCGCTCGAGAGCCTCGAGCGGGTCCGCGCCGGCCGCGCGACGCAGCTGACGCTGCCGGAGCGTGCGGCCGGTGCACGGCCACCCGTCGTGTCGCTGATCGACCTGCGCCTGCATGCGGCGACGCAGGGGATGGCGACGCCCACCGTACTCACCGTGAAGCGGCACCTCGACGACGGCGGACAAGTGTTGCTGTACCTCAACCGCCGCGGTTACGCGCCGACCCTCTTCTGTCCCGCCTGCGGCTGGGCGGCGCCCTGCCCGCGCTGCGATGCCCGGCTCACCGTCCACCAGCGGGATCAGCGGCTGCGTTGCCATCACTGCGGCACGGAGCAGCCGGTACCGGAGGCCTGCCCCACGTGCGGGCAGACCGTGAAGCCCGTCGGTCAGGGTACCGAGCGGATCGAGGAGACACTGGCTCAGCTCTTCCCCGGCGTGTCCCTCGCACGCATAGACCGCGACGCGATGCGCCGCCGCGGAGCGCTCGAGGACACGCTCGACCGGATCACGCGGGGCGAGGTGCGGCTGCTCGTCGGCACGCAGATGCTCGCGAAAGGACATCACTTTCCCGGCGTGACACTCGTGGTGGTGCTGAATGCCGACCAGGGGCTGTTTGGCATCGACTTCCGCGCAAGCGAGCGGCTCGCGCAGAGCATCGTCCAGGTCGCCGGGCGCGCGGGCCGCGCCGAGCGCCCGGGCGAGGTGCTGATCCAGACCGAATATCCGGAGCACCCGCTCCTCGCGCATCTCGCGAAGGGCGGTTACGACGAGTTCGCCGCCGCGGCGCTCGAGGAGCGGCGCGCCGCGGGCTGGCCGCCGTACACGCGTCTCGCCGTGCTGCGCGCCGAGGCGGCGCGCCGCGAGCCCGCACACGCGTTTCTCGAGCGAGCGCGGGCGTGCGCGGATCGGACCGCGACACGGGAGGTCGAGATCCTGGGTCCGGCCGCGGCGCCGATGGAGCGGCGCGGCGGGCACTACCGCGCGCAACTCCTCGCGCGCGCGGCGAGCCACGCGCCGCTGCAGCGGCTGCTCGCCGCGTGGTTGCCGGAAATCGAGGCGCTGCCGGAGGCGCGCCGGGTTCGCTGGTCGATCGACGTCGATCCGGTGGAGCTCTTCTAGGCGCCTGGTGCCTTGGACATGTTTACGACCCTCGCCTGGGTGAACTCTTCAAGACCCTCCCGCCCCATCTCGAATCCGAGGCCTGACTGTTTCAGCCCACCGAACGGGATATCAGCGGGTAGATCGAGATGCTTGTTTATCCACACCGTGCCTGCCTCGAGTTGCGAGGCGACGGCATAGGCTTGGTCGAGGTCGGTCCCCCAAACCGTGCCACCTAGGCCGTAATCCGACGCGTTTGCGCGCCTGATGGCATCGGCGACGTCCGAGTATCTCAAGACCGGTAGGAGGGGTCCGAACTGCTCCTCGCGCACCAGACGGGCATCGTCTGGAATGTCGCGGACGATCGTGGGCGCGACGAAGTACCCGCTGCGATCGAGCGCCTTCCCGCCCGCGATAACAACACCGCGAGTGTGGGCGTCCTCGAGGTATCCCTTGACCTTGTCGTACTGCGCCTGATTCTGCAGCGGTCCCATCTGCGATCGTTCGTCGAGGCCATCACCAACCACGACGGCGTCGGCCAGCGATGCCAGTACGCGGCACATGTCCTCATATATCGAGTCGTGAACGTAGAGGCGTTTGATGGCAAGACATACCTGGCCGGCATTCAGCATCGCTGCCTGGAAGATCCTTGGTGCCAGATCGTCGACCCTCGCGTCAGCAAGCACGATTGCTGCGTCGTTCCCCCCCAGCTCCAGAGTCAAGCGCTTTAGTCCCGTTGCGGCGTTCGCCATCACGCGTCGGCCCGTGTGGGTCGATCCCGTAAACGCCACCTTGGCGACGTCGGGGTGGCCGGTTAGAGCACTTCCCAGGTCGTTGTTATCGGCGATCACGTTTACTACCCCTGCAGGAGTTGCGTCGACGCAAAGCTCGCCCAGGAGCAACGTGGTGAGTGGCGTGGTTGGTGCCGGCTTCACCACGAGCGTGTTGCCGGCCAGCAGCGCAGGGGCCAGTTTGATGGCGAGCAGGAACAACGGAAAGTTCCACGGCGTGATTGCCGCCACGACGCCGAGCGGAACTCGCTGCTGCACGATCCGTTCGATCGGGGTATCGCGCAGCATGCGATCCGGCAGATCCAGCTCAGCCAGTGCCCGCATGATCGCGACGGATGCGCCGACCTCGAAGCGCGCCTCGCCCAGCGTCTTTCCCTGTTCCTGCGTCAGCAGCCGCGAGAATTCCTCGGACCGTCGCTCCAGCGACGAGGCGACATCGAGCAGCCGCTCCCGACGCTCGGCCAGTGTTGTCCGGGACCATGTGGCGAAGGCCGCCTTCGCCGCCGCGACAGCTTCGTCCAGTTGGGAGGCGTCGGCGCGCGGGGCAAGAGCGAATGCGCGTCCCGTCGCGGGATTGATGACATCCGAGCTCGACGCACCATGATGAAGTCGTCCTCCGATCAGCAGCCGAAACCGCGGTGCTGCCGGGGCGGAGTCTCGATGTTGCACGGCACTCGAAACCTCAATCGAGCTTAGAACGAATAGCGTATCTGTCCGCCATACCATCGGGGCTTGCCGAAGAACCAAGCATTCGACCCGTAGAGCAGCGCGCCGTCGAATCCAACGGCCACATAGCGCTCGTCGGCGAGGTTGTTGACGAACAAGGATGCGTCCCAGCGACCATCGTCGCTTTGCCAGCCGACCCGCGCGTTTGCCAGCGAATAGCTCGGGAGCTTCGACGCCGTAAAGTTGCGGATATTGTCGTAGAAGTCCGACACATAGCTGTAGTCACCCTGGAGCGACACTCGACCGCCGAGAATCGACGTCGGAAACTCGTACCGCGCGATCGCTGCAAGCTCCACTTCCGGGGCAAAGCTCGGGCGCGTATTGCGGAAGATGTCAGTGGCAATCTCCACGTCCTGCACCTCGGCATCCAGATAGGACGCACTCAGGGCGAGCATCCACCCCTCCCATGGCGAGGCCTGCAATTCGAGCTCTGCGCCCTTGTAGTCCGCGTCGACATTCTGAACGAAGCCGCCCGCGCCGCCGGCGAAGGTGAATCCTTGGTAATCGTCGTATTGATAGTAGTAGACAGAGCCATTCAGGCGGACCGCTCCCTCGTCGAAGCCGGCCTTGAACCCGGCCTCGTAGGCCAGCAGCGCCTCTGACCCGTACGGGATGTCCTCGTCGGGGAACGGACCACCGAAGGTGAACGGCGAGTTAAACCCGCCCGCCTTCACGCCGCGGCTGGCGCCACCGTAGATCAGGAGCCCATCGTGCGGCTTCCAGTCGAGCTGCAGCTTGCCGCTCCACATCGTCTCGTCATCGCTGTATTCGGTGAATGGGCGCAGCACTGCGAGCTTGGTGTCGAGGGTGAGCTTCTTGTCGTTGGTGTTCAGGTACAGCGCTTCTTCGAGGTCATAGTCCTTGGATTCCCAGGTGCCACGAATGCCGGCAATCAGCGTCAGCGTGTTTGTAAGGTCGAACTCCACCTGACCGAACACGGAGGTCGACTCCGTGTCGGTGTTGGTCGTGTGCGCGACGGTAGCCCCAGCGAACGGCACCCACAGGGTGTTCGCCCGGTGCGCGGCGCCGGTGTCGGCCCGGTTGTCGATCGCCAAGTAATAAAGACCCGCCACCCAACGCAGGCGATCGGCTTCCCCGTTCAGTCGAAGTTCCTCCGCAAACGTTTGTGCCTCTGCATCGAAGACGATTGTATGTATGGCCGCTGCGCCGCCGTCCGCTTCTGTCGCAATCAGCTTGGAGTAGTCCTTGTAGTCGCTGATCGATGTCACCGTCATCGAGTCGAGATCCCACGTAAGCTTCGCCGTCGCGGACACGGTTTCGAGACGATTGATGTCCTCGTACGCGAAGTCACGTGAGCAACTCATGTCCTCGAAGTTCTCCTCGGTGCAGCTGCCGCCGTGAAGGTTGCCGCCGGGCACGGGTCGCACGGTGTCGGCGTCGAAGCTGAACGGCCCGTCCAGGCCGATGCCACCCGGACCGATCAGCTCCCGGGTTTCGTCTGGCGACGCGAGCAGTGAGTCGATCTGCCGGCCCTGCGGATCGACGACGGCGATCGTCGCGCGCTCCATGTAGGGCGCATCGCTCAAGTGTGAGCGGCCATAGGACCCGATCAGCAGGGCATCGAAGGTGTCGCTGACTTCGAACAGCAACTGCCCTCGCGCACCCAGCGTGTCATCGTTGAACGAGTCCTGCCCGGCGTCCGGAAACAGCGGGCCGACTGTAACCGCATTCTTCGGGTACTCGTTGTCGAGTATCTCCCCGAACTTGTTGTACATGACCGCGATCCGGCCCGAGAGCGAGTCGGTCATGGGACCGCTGAGCGCCGATTCGACCCGCACACTCTCGTAGGACCCGAAGGTCGCGTCGGCGTAGCCCTCAAGATCGCGGGTTGGGCGGCGCGACAGGAAATGCACCAGTCCTCCGGTGGCATTCCGCCCGAACAACGTGCCCTGCGGCCCGCGCAGGATCTCCACGCGATCGACGTCGAACATGCCAAACAGCTGCCCCTGCCCGAACGCGACGTACCCCTCGTCGATGTACACGGCGACTGGAGGCTCCGTCTGATCGTTGTAGTCGTTCTGCGTAACACCGCGAATGCTGATCTGCGACACCTGACCCGCTGCGCTGCCGCTCGTGCTCACGCCTGGTGTAAGGCGCGTGATGTCGACACTCTGCGTGAAGCCAAGGCTACGGATCTGCTCGTTCGTGAATGCCGTGATCGCGATGCCCACGTCCTGGATCGACTGCTCGCGCTTCTGGGCAGTAACGACGATCTCCTCGAGCGGTACCTGCGCCCAGACTGACGCGGTGTGTCCCACCAGCAGCACGGTCGCTACCGATGCCCACATGCGTCCACCACGACCGACTAGTTCGACGGATTGATCGCTCATGAGTCCCCCAAAGGCAGGTTCGGCCATTTCTGCGAAGCGGTTTCGTAATCTCTGGAAAACTGACCGCTCGTCTCCATACGAGGGCGGTGTCGTATTTGGACTGCTATCGAACTTGTTCAATAATCTACTGGTAGGCCGTTTGTGCTGTCAATCCAAGGGAAATATAGAACCTTCTGACTGCCAGAAAGTTATCGCAGATGATTTGGCGGTACAGTTAGTATTCACTGTTCTCGCAAGTCCTCGAAGTCAATCTGGCGCTAGCGACTCGTACCTCTTAGGTTATTGTATACAAATCAACGACTTATGATCGCAATGAGCAGGTTGCTTCGTGACCAACGGGCTCCCGTGCCTCGGTTGAGATCTTCGTCTTTTTATTTTTATAAACAAAGACATAGATTAGATTTGGGCTCTATCTAACATGATCGATAGGTAGCTGTTGCTGGGAGAGACCACATGAACGACGGAGTCAGCACCCAGATGACGGGAGCAGATCTGCTGGTCGAGACGCTCAAAGCTCAGCAGGTCGAGTACATCTTCTGTTCGCCCATCGGCGCATGCGGCCCAATCTGGGAATCCCTTGCGAGGCGCGAGACAGCAGCCGAGCACGGGCTGCCGAAGTACATCAACTGCCGTCACGAGCTGCTCGCCGTGGGCCTCGCAGCCGGCTTCTTCAAGGCTACCGGTCGGCCTCAGATCTGCCTATTACCGACCGGCCTTGGGGTGCTCAACGCGTCGATCGGGCTGCATGACGCACTGCAGGAGCGGATCGCGATGACCGTGATCACGCCGGACACGCGCAGTTACGGGTTGGACCCCTCGTGTGACCCGGGACCCGAGTGGCCGTTCCTGTTGACGGACCTCGGAGGCCCGGTGCGTGATTCGGAGCCCGTCGTCAAGTGGGCACACACGTCGAGCATCACGCTCGATCTCGTCGCAAACCTGCAGCGCGCGATGTATTTCGCGGGTTCGGTACCTCGCGGTCCGACGCTGCTGAGCGTGCCACTCGATGTGCTGATGGGTTCGGCACCATCGTCGCTTCCGCATCGGCTGGAGCCGAGCGCAACCCGTGCATCGGATGCGGCCATTGAGCAGGCTGCGGCAATCCTGTCGGAGAGCCGCAATCCCATCATCCTTGCCTGCCATGCTGGTCGCAGCCCTGACGACCGCAGGGCGTTGACACGCCTTGCCGAATTGCTCGGCGCTCCGGTCTTCGAACCCCTCTCACCGTCGGTCTGCAACATCCAGCGTGACCACCCGTTGCATGGGCGCGGTACACCGCCGCCGGACTTGCTCGCTCAAGCCGATTGCGTGCTCGTCGCCGGGTCGAATGCGCCGTGGCATCCGGCGCAGATGAATCCGCCGCCGCCGTGCAAGATCGTGCTCCTCGACGAGGATCCATTGCGCCCACGAGCGCCCTTCTGGGGATATCGCACGGACCTGTGCATCGCGGGCGACATCGGGCTAAACCTGAACGCGCTTTGTCGACGGCTTGAGGGGATCACGATCAACGCCGCGCCATCACGCATGGCGCGTTGGCGGGACTTCAACCGCGCCAGCAAGCGTCAGGCCCTGGCCGACGCGCGAGCAGCGGCCGAACGCACGGCCGGCATCCACGCAGCGCACCTGTTCGACGCGCTCCGCCAGCTGCTGCCCGAGGGCGCCACGATTCTCGACGAAATCATCTGCCAGCATGGATACATGCTGGATGTGCTGTTCCAAGGCGCGACCTTCGATCAAATCCGCGGTTACGGTGGTGCACTCGGCCAGGGGATCGCCCAGGCGCTCGGTGTGCGGCTGGCGCGACCTGACCGGCTCGTCGTGTCGCTGGTGGGTGATGGCGCCTTCAACTACAGCCCGATCGCTGCGTATTTCGGCATGGCCCAGCAGTATCACGTACCGATCCTGGTAATCGTCTGCAATAACGGCGGCTACCAGTCCCAGAAGTGGCTGACTCAGGCCTACTTCCCCGACGGAGCCGCCGTGCGAGGCAACAACATCATGGGCAGTGTCATCGAACCGGACATCGACTACTCGGCGCTGGCCGCCCCGTTTGGCGGCTTCGGGCGCCGGGTAACACAGATCTCCGAGCTCGAGGATGCCATCCGCTGCGCGCTGGACGCCATCCGCAACGGGCGCTTCGCGGTGCTCGACGTTCGCGTCACGCCGTAGTCGATCCGTCCCGCCGGTCGATAGCCGTGAGCATCTCCGCGCCCGACGCCGATTACATATTTGTCGGCAGCGGCATCAATTCGCTCGTATGTGCGGCCATGCTTGCCGCGCGAGATCAGCGCGTATTGATCCTGGAGCGAAACACTCGGCCGGGCGGATGCATCCGGACCGACGCGCTCACGATGCCGGGTTTCAGCCATGATTCGCTGTCGTCGTGGTATCCGGCGTTTCTCGGCTCTCGGGCCCACGCGGTGCTCGGCACTTCGCTGCAGCTGCGCGGCGTGCAGTTCGTCAACTCCGACGCGCCACTAGCCGTCGCACTCGATGACGGCCGGCACTTCATGCTGCGCCGGGATCGGTCGGCCAATGTGGCTGCGATGAATGCCTGCAGTGCCGGCGACGGCGACCGGTACCTCGCAATGCTGAAGGAATTCGAGCGCGTCGTGGACCTCTTCGGGCAGCTGATCGAGTCGGATTTCAGCGCGAGCACGCTGCTGCGGGACGCCTGTCGCGCGATCAGGAAACACGGCCTGGCCGTGCTGTTCGGCTTCTACGGAGCTTCGCTACAGTCAGCGCGCGACCTGCTCGACGCCACGTTCAGGTCGGATCTGGTCAAGGCGCTGCTCGCGCCGTGGGCGCTGCATGCGGGCCTGAGCCCGGACGCGGCCGGGTCGGCGTTGATGATGCGTCTGCTGCCTTTCAGCGTCGAGCTTTTCGGCATGCCGCTAGTGCGTGGTGGAAGTGCGTGCCTCGTCGATGCCTTCTGCTCGTTGATCACGGAACAGCGCGGAGAGGTGTGCACCGACACAGACGTCGCCGTCATCGAGGTGCACGCAGGTCGTGCGACTGGCGTCCGTACAGCCGACGGCCGACGTTTTATGGCGCGGCGCGGTGTGATCTGCAACGTAACTCCTGGCCAGCTCTACGGACGCCTGCTGCCGGAGGCGAGCGTGCCAGCTCGCATCGCTGCCGCGGCCAGCGAGTTTCGTCACGGTCGCGGCTGCATGCAGATCCACCTGGCACTGGACCGCCCGCCTCGCTGGGTGTCGCCTGAACTCGACACGGTCGCGTATCTGCACGTGACCGACGGACTCGACGGCGTGTCACGGGCCGTCAACGAGGCCACCTGCGGCCTGCTGCCACGGCGTTCGACCATCGCCGTAGGCCATTCGTCGCTGGTGGATCCGTCGCGTGCCCCTGCCGGCAAGTCGATACTCTGGCTGCAGATTCTCGATCTGCCCAAACGGATCCGCGGCGACGCCGCCGAGCGCATCAAAACACCAGCAGACGGACGCTGGAATCAGGACATCCGAGAAGCTTATGCCGACCGCATCATGGAGCGACTCGCGCGACTGATCGTCAACCTCGAGTCATCGGTACTGGCTCGGAGGGTACTGTCGCCCGCCGACCTGGAGACGATGAACGTCAATCTCGTCGGAGGCGACCCGTTCGGAGGCGACTGCAACCTCGACCAGGCGATGTTCTGCCGGCCGTTCAAGGGCGGCCGGGCATGGCGAACGCCGGTGGCTAACGTATTTCACATCGGCGCTTCCACACACCCTGGGCACAACCTGGGCGCGGGATCCGGCTACGGCCTGGCTCAACGACTGGCCTGAGCGTTCACGTCGCGCTGTCGGGCCACGTAGCGTAGAGCTCACGGAGCTCGCGCTTAAGTAGCTTCCCGCTTGGGTTCTTGGGCAGGGACTCAACCAGAATCACGCGCTTCGGCACCTTGAAACCGGCCAGCGCCTCCCGGCAATGCACGATGACGGACTCCGGCGTCACGCTGTGGCCCGGCCTCGGGACGATAACGGCGGTCACCGACTCGACCCACACAGGGTCCGGCAGTCCGATGACTGCCACCTCGGCGATGCCGTCGAGGCGGTAGAGCACTTCCTCCACCTCGCGGCTGGCGACGTTCTCGCCCCCTGTCTTGATCATGTCTTTCTTGCGATCGACGATGGTGAGATAGCCGTCATGGTCGATTCGCGCGAGGTCACCGCTGTGAAACCAGCCACCCGAGAACGCGGCGTCCGTGCGTTCGACGTCGTGGTAGTACCCGCTCAGCAGCTGTGGCGAGCGATGCACGACCTCGCCCACCGCGCCGACCGGCACGTTTCGTCCAAGTTCATCCACGACCCGCGTCTCCACATTCAGCACAGCACGCCCCGCGGACCCCGGCTTGCGCAGCTGCTCCTGCGGTTTCAAAACCGTTGCGACCGGCGCAATCTCTGTCTGCCCATAGAGGTTCCAGAATTCCACGTTGGGGAGGCGCTGCTGCAACTCGCGGAGTACTTCGACAGGCATCGGTGACGCGCCGTAGTAACCCTTGCGGAGCCGCGTCAAGTCATGGCGATCGAACTGCGGTGACCTTAGCATCGAAATCCACACGGTCGGTGGCGCGAAGAACGACGTGATGCGGTGTCGCTCCATCAGGTGGAACAGGTTTTCGGGCACCGGGCGGGCAGTGATGACGTTGACGGCACCGACGTAGAGTGCCGGACCCAGGAACGCATCGAGCTGCGCACAGTGATAGAGCGGCAGCGCATGCAGGATCACGTCGTCCGCGGAGATGGCTGCGTCCACGATGCAGCTGACGTACTGCCAGATCACCGCATCGTGAGTGAGCATCGCTCCCTTGGGCCGTGCCTCGGTACCGCTCGTGTAGATGATCTGTGCCATCTGGTCGCCAGCGACGTCCGGAGGTGTCCAAGCGTCGTCGACCAGGAGCTCGTCGATGGGTTCGATGGCTGCCGGCTGCGATGACGGCGATTCGCCGGGCAGCCACAACAGGCGTTCGACGCGTGTTCCGGCTGCCGCCCGACCCGCGACATCCGCGGACTCGGTATCAACGCACAGCATCTTCACCTGCGCGTGGTCCAGGATGAATGCAGCCTCGGCCGGCCGAAGCATGAAATTTATCGGCACGAGCACCGCTCCAAGCCTGGCGAGGGCGTAGCGCACAGCCGCGAAGTTGTGCGAGTTGCGCGACATGATGGCCACCCGATCTCCGCTCGCCACGCCGCGCCGCGCCAGTCCGGCGGCCAGCTGCGTGCACATGCGATCGAATTGACCGTACGGCCATGTCACTGTCCCGCAGATGATGGCGGGCTTCTCTGGATGACGGGCGGCGCTACGCTGGATGAGGTCACCGAGTGTATGCCTGCGAAGTCGCGCGATCGCGTCCCCGGACGAGGTCATGCTGACTCCTCGTAACCGTCCATCTCCACGACCACCTTGCCCTTGACGCGCCGTTCCGCGACCTCTTGGAGAGCGTCCCGGAACGCCGTAATGGAGTATCTCCCCGAGATTCTCGGACGGATTCGACCGAGCGAAACAAGTGAGACGAGCTCGGCGGTGTTCCTCGCGTTGTGTGCCGGAAACTTCTCCGCGAACGAGCCCCAGAACACGCCGACTAGAGAAGCGCTTTTGAGCAGGACGAGGTTCAAGGGGACGGCCGGGACGCTGCCCTCGGCGAATCCCACGACGGCATAGCGCCCGCCAAATGCAAGGCAGCGCACGAGTGTCTCGGTGTGCCTGCCGCCGACCGGGTCGAATACGACGTCGAATCCGCGACCCCCTGTAAGTTCGCGGACCTGGGCGCGCCAGTCCGCCTGCGCGTAATCCAGGGTGGCGTCGGCACCATACTCGCGACACAGCGCCAGCTTCTCAGGTGTCGACGCTGCGGCGATTACACGCGCACCCATCGCTCGGCCAAGCTCCACTGCCGCCAGTCCCGTGCCTCCGGCTGCGCCGAGCACAACCAAAGTCTCGGCAGGCTTCAGATTCACTCGGTCTTTCAGGGCGTGATACGCGGTTCCGTGGCTCACCAGCATGGCGACTGCCGACGTATGGTCGAGCTCCCCCGGCATCGGGAATACCTGAGTCCGCGGTACAGCGACCTGCTCCGCGAGACCACCGGCGTTCGTATACGCCATCACCCGGGTTCCCGGTTCGATATCCAACACGCCCGGTCCGAGCTCGCGGACAACACCGCTCACTTCGATGCCCGGCACGAACGGGAGTGGTGGGCGAGCCTGGTACCTGCCTTCGATCATCAGCAGGTCGGCGAAATTGATGCCGCTCGCTCTCACGTCGATCAGCAGCTCGCCCTGTGCAGGCTTCGGGGCGGCGATCTCTTCAAGTACGAGACCGGCAGGCCCGGAAAGATCCCTGCAGACTACAGCGCGCATTCTCGGTCCTTGCTGCATTGCGGAGTCCTACGATTTTGTAGAACGCGTTCACTGGATTTTGTCATCATTGCAGTCTAGCTGCGGGATGGATGGTTTACGTGTTCAGGGAAAATCTGGGTTGGCCGGTCCGCGCTGGGGCCACCGCGCGTCGTCACGCCGCTGTCCCGCGATGAAAACCGGCAAGCGTCGGGGGCGGCGTGCTTCCTCGCCCGAGACACAGGAGAACCGACGACAGCGAATCATCACCGCCGCTCGGGAACAGTTCCGCCGGTACGGTTATGAGGGCGTGTCGATGCGCAAGATCGCTAGCCTGATCGGCTACACGGCGGGAGCGATCTATCGCTACTTTCCGGACAAGCAGAGCCTCCTCAGGCACGTCTGGGAAGACGACTTCCGCTGGCAATCCGCGTACGTTAAGGGTGCGGTCGACCAGGCCAAGAGCCCGCTCGAGAAGGCGCGCCAGATCTTCCTGGCATATCTGCGCTACTGGGATCAGCACCCGGACAACTTCCGCGTAGTCTTCGGCGGAGCCAGCGCCGAGGTCGACCGCCAGGATGCGCGACAGGCAGTCCATCAGTTCGATTACGCGACCGAGGACTACGCCGCCTTCCGGCAGCTCTTGGGTGAAGTCATCAAGGATGCACCGCACGCTCCACGCAATCTCGACCTGGCGATGCAGGTTCTGCTGACCAGCGCGCATGGAATCATCGCCATGAAGCACAGCCCGAGCCAGTTTCCCTGGTTCGACGTTGAGGAGATGGGGCGTGTGGCTATCGACAGCATACTCAGCGGCTGGGGGGTGACGGGCGAGCCAGGCCGCCGCGCGAATTGAACAGGCGAAGTGCGGTTTCCCGCTGCATCAGTCGCCGCGCGTCCTCGCTGATTCCCGCTGCAGCGAGCAGGTGTCCCGGGTGCGCCTCCCGCAGGGCGAACGGGAAGTCGGATCCCACCAGCAACCGGTCGGTGCCGAAGGTATCCGCGAGGAACCTGATCGACGCGGCATCGTAGAGCAGCGTGTCGTAATAGAAGCAGCGCGCTACCTCCAATGGGTCGATGGGTAGCGCCGCTCGAACGGCTGGTAC